>Ga0335069_10000084_pt1 | contig 160441 bp, 118 predicted proteins | sample Lox_Sample_11_FD_206714 | JGI IMG/M metagenome (GOLD analysis project Ga0335069, IMG submission 206714) | Soil microbial communities from Loxahatchee National Wildlife Refuge, Florida, United States - Lox_Sample_1.1 | ecosystem: Environmental > Terrestrial > Soil > Wetlands | place: USA... | reverse complement strand
ACAGGGGCATTAATTACAACAAAATGAAGAACTATCCGATGGCTATAGAAGACTTTAACAAGGCCATCAAGCTGGCGCCCAATAGCGCTAACGCCTATAACAATCGGGGGCTTGCTTATTTCATGCAGGGCAACGATAAAAAAGGCTGCAGCGACGTGCAAAAAGCCTGCTCACTGGGATTCTGCAAAGCACTGGAATTAACGAAAAGCCGCGGAGCGTGCCGCTGATTCGGACTGTACTGATTGACAAAAACCATTAACGTATTTTTTATCCGTATTATGTTGATGAGGGAAATCCTTACGCATATACAGCGTTCATCAATTTAATAAAGGACGCCATGCTAAATACTTTTAAACAACCGCCAAATATTAAAAATTTAGGCGTCAAACACTACAGGGCTTATTGTTCACTCAATAGGCTAGCCTTAGGCGTGGACAACATTCATTTGGATGTCCATATCAGCCCTCAAGTATACAGCGCTTTAAGAAAAACAACGCTTCTTTTAATGGTAAAACACAGCCAAACGGAAATCTTTTTTAAAGACTATAAAAGAGAATTTTGTGAAATTGAAAAAGATGCCTTAAAACGCATTTTAAATGATGTCCTACTTGATGGAATCAACAAAGCCAAGGCTGCCTCAGAGGTTCAGATCGACTTCCTTGCGCAGATTGCTATTATAAAATTGTTTTTGGAGGAAATCAAATCCCAATACAAATTTATGGTGGCGCAAATCGAACCTCTGATCAAAATGTATCAGCTATCCGCGAAACACGATCAAAATGATGTTTTCTTAATAAAAGAAAAATTGTCAGAAGTAAAGCTTCATCAGGCTCAAATCATCCGCCTTGTGGGATTGGAACTGTTTGAATTATTGACTGATATTAATGCAAGAAAATTAAGGGATATGAGAGAGACGCATTTCGTCCCCCATGATATTATGCCGGGTCATTATCTGGCAAACCCTATGTTCCATACCAATAATCCCAATGATGAATCTTTTCTCATGGAAGAATACATACTCATGGGACAAAGATCTGAAGATATTGATAACTACCAAAGCATTAAGCAGATCATATATGAACTGCTTGGCCAAATTGATTTTAACGGCGAAAGCGACAGGGATGATCGTGAGGACGCGAGTGAAAAAAAGCTTCAGGAGGTGAAGGGCGTCGTTGACGCTAAAAATTACCTGCTCGATTCATTAATCATGAGTCCCGGCAACATTGACCGACTGTTCGACTATTTCGATTCGCAGGAACAATACGAAAAAACAAAAAAACTGAAAGAGTCCAAAGATACTCTTGAAAAATTCAAAAAGCGAATAGAAACTCAGAAATATTTACTGAATCTTTTTTACCGTAAATTTAAAAAATCCCGTCTTATCCGTCTGATTATCGCTGATTTTGAAATGAAGCCTGTATACGGAAACTACTGCCCGCCAATGTCACCCATGCAAGTCAGAAAATTTCTGGTTGATTTCTGGGAAAGAATATCTATGAGAAATCAGCAAAAACGCTTAAAATCGCTTTACGGCAGTGAATTCTCTCTTGAACCACTTCTACAAATCGTCAAGCATATCAACAACACGGACACGAATGCAAAAAAACAATACTTGATTATGTTTCTAAAATTATTTTCTAAATACCATAGAGATATATATAATTTTCGAATAATCAAAGATGCGATGGACTCCATCAATCTCATCACGGACGAAAAAATTATTTTATTATCGCGGGAAAACCATTCGCTTTTTGAGTTTCTGCTGCCGGATGAACGGGTCAAAGAAGAAAAACCTATTGCCAATCATGTCATCATTAAGGCGGATATACGCGGTTCAATGACCATAAACCATGTGATGAGGAAAATGGGGCTCAATCCCGCGTCATATTTCAGCTTGAATTTCTTTGATCCTATTTCTGCTGTTCTTTCTGAATATGGAGCGTCCAAAGTGTTCATTGAAGGAGACGCGATTATTTTATCCATTTTTGAAACGGAAGATACCCAGCAGGAAAATTACAGCGTCGCGCGGGCATGCGGACTGGCGATTAGGATTTTGCAGATTGTTCAAAGCTACAATGAGAAAAACAGGGAAAATAATCTTCCCATGCTGGAGTTGGGAATTGGAATCTGCCACAGTCAGGGCCCGCCGACCTTTTTGTTCGACGGCGATTCCAGAATCATGATTTCTCCGGCCATTAACCTGGCGGACCGTCTATCCAGTTGCGATAAATTACTTCGCAAAATATTTAAAAGTCAAAATGACGTGTTTAATTTGTTTGTTTTTGAAAATGAATCGGAAGAAATCACTGAAACCGGTGTGGATGATTCTACCTACCGCTACAATGTCAACGGTATTGAACTCAACGAAGAGGGATTTAACAAGCTTGGCCGGGAAATTAACCTGCAGGTGTTCGTCTATCCTTCAGAAGATGATGAAAATGTAAAATTCTATGCGGGCAAAGTTCCCATGGCCAACGGAAATTATCAACGTATTGTTATCCGGGAAGCGGCAATTCACAAAGTAAAACCGGCCGTGCTGGATGTAACCGGAAAAATATCAAAAAAATACTATGAAGTTTGCACACATCCTAAAATTTATAATTCTATAGACAGTCAATATTAAATATCTGCCAAATATCAGAAATATCTATTTCGTATGATGCAAAACCATTGTTTTCATGATCGGATGAATTGATATAATGGATAAATTTTTTGAACTGATCAATAAATAATTGGCTTTAATTGATATAAAAAAAGGCGCTCCGTTTCGGGAGCGCCTTTTAGTTTTAGGGTTAAACTTCCTTATGATTAATCGCCCAGTTTATCAGCGGAGATTCTCATACCGTAGAATGAACGGTACACGAAAATCAAGGCGATGATGAAGAAGGCTGTAGCCAGACCATACTTCAAATTGGCATTGGTCATGGTAACCGCGATTTCCGTTGCCAGCAATCCGAACAGAGTCGTGAACTTGATGACCGGATTCAGAGAAACCGAAGAGGTATCTTTGAAGGGGTCGCCGACGGTATCGCCGACAACGCTGGCTTCATGCAGCGGAGTGTTTTTCATCTTGAGATCGACTTCAACAATCTTCTTGCCGTTATCCCAGCAACCGCCGGCATTGGCCATGAAGATCGCCTGGTAAAGACCGAAGAAGGCTATACCGATCAGGTAACCGATAAAGAAGTAGGGGTTAAAGAAGGCCAGCGCCAGACACATAAAGAAGATCACGATGAAGATGTTGATCATACCCTTCTGAGCATACTGGGTACAAATCTGAACGACTTTCTTGGAGTCTTCAATCGACGCTTCTTTTTTATCCAGATTGATGTTCTTCTTAATAAATACAACGGCCTGATAGGAACCGGTGGTAACTGCCTGTATGGAAGCGCCCGTAAACCAGTAAATGACCGCGCCGCCCATCAGCAAGCCCAAAATGATTTCCGGCTGAACCAGAGAAAGTTTAGAGACAACATTTCCGAAGAGACCTTCCAGCATGATGATGATACCGAAAACCATGGTGGTGGCGCCGACAACGGCGGTTCCGATCAACACGGGTTTGGCTGTCGCTTTGAAGGTATTGCCCGCACCGTCAGCAGATTCCAGGAAGTGCTTGGCCAATTCAAAATCAGGTGTAATTCCGTATTCTTTTTTCACAACGTCTTTTGCGTCGGGACGTGATTCGATCATCGACAGTTCATAAATGGACTGCGCGTTGTCCGAAACTGGTCCAAAGCTGTCCACAGCGATGGTTACAGGACCCATGCCCAGGAAACCGAAGGCGACCAGACCGAAGGCAAACACGGGGGCGGCGAATACGAATGCCGGAGGCATCAAAGCCATGACTGCCGCGTTCTTGGATACCATGTAGGCAATCAGCATCAGAATCATGATCGTCAGGCCTTCCCAGAAAGCAGAGAAGTTACCGGCAACCAATCCCGAAAGAATGTTCAAAGAAGGGCCGCCCTGACGGGAAGCGTTGACAACTTCTTCGCAGTGACGTGAAGAAGTGCTGGTGAATACTTTCGTGAATTCCGGAATCAAAGCGCCGGCGATGGTCCCGCAGCTGATGATGACAGCCAGAGCCCACCACAAATCGGCATACTTGGGATCAAGACCGGAACCCAGCAGGTAATAGCTGGCGGCAAAAGTAACCGCTATGGAAACAATAGAGGTAATCCAAACCAGATTGGTTAAGGGATGTTCAAAGTTAAATTCTTTCTTAGCACCAAAAGCTGCTTTGCTGATAACATCATTGAAAAAATAAGAAATAAGAGAGGTCAGGATCATGAGGATTCTCATAGCAAAAATCCAGACAATCAGTTTGCCGCCCATTTCAGGATTTCCGGCCAGAGCCAGAGCCAAAAAGGCGATCAGGGCAACGCCTGTAACACCGTAAGTTTCAAAACCGTCCGCCGTGGGGCCAACGCTGTCACCAGCATTGTCACCGGTACAGTCGGCGATAACACCGGGATTTTTGGGATCATCTTCCGGAAGATGGAAAACGATTTTCATCAAGTCGGATCCGATATCCGCGATCTTCGTGAAGATACCGCCGCAGATACGAAGAGCGGAAGCGCCCAGAGATTCACCGATGGCAAAACCGATGAAGCAGGGGCCGGCCAGCTCTTTGGGAATGTAGGCCAGAATCATGATCATGAAGAACAGTTCGATGCTGACCAGCAGAAGTCCAACGCTCATGCCTGAACGCAGACAAATGTTAACGATGTTCAAAGGTTTGCCGCTAAGTGACGCGAAAGCGGCGCGGGAATTGGCCACGGTGTTGATACGGATACCAAACCAGGCGACAGAATAAGAACCCAGAATACCTAAAATCGAGCAGACAAGAATAATTGCTATGTCCGAAACAGTTTTCCCCTCAAGGGCGCCAAAGTAGTAACCTATACAAATAGCTATAAGAATCCACAACGCGATGAGGAATTTGCCCTGTTGGAACAAATAGGTTTTGCAGGTTTCCCAAATGGTCTGGGAAACATCCAGCATCGCCTTATGCGCGGGCAGATTTTTGGTCTGCACATACTGCATGACACCAAAAATCATCCCGACTGCACAGATGATCAATCCGAAATTAAGAATGGTCAACCCGGCAAGGGAACCACCCAGAAAACTGACTTGCGTCAAATCAGGCAATTTAATGTCCGCCTCACCGGCAAATGCCGCGCCAGCCATGAGCAGAAACATCAAAAAGCTCAGTAAAAATGTCCAGATACTTCTTTTGTTTTGTAACATTATCCATCCTCCTTTTTAAAATTCTTAATTATTTTTTGTATGGTATTTAGCCATAGCTTGTTGCATACCCGATGCAATAATATCTTCAGCGGCCAGGGCCGCAGTTTCAATAATTTCCTGAAGCAAAGGAGACTCTTCCTTTCCAAACTTCTCCAAAACATAATCTTCAACGCGGGACTTATCTGAAGGCTTGCCAATACCTATTCTTATTCGCATAAAATCAGCGGATCCAAGGCATGTCGTAATGGATTTCAGACCTTTATGTCCGGCGTCTCCGCCGCCGGTTTTAAGGCGTACTGAACCAAAAGGCAAATCAATATCATCGTGTATTACGATCAGATTATTTATATCCACTTTAAAGTAAGCAAATAATTTTCTTACCGCGTTACCACTTAAATTCATGTATGTCTGAGGCATCGCGAAAATCACATTTTGGCCCGCGATTTTACCTCTATTCCAAAGAGCGTCAAAACTTTTTTGCTTTAAGTCCACTTCCCACCGGGCGGCGATTTTTGTAAGAACCATAAACCCGATGTTATGTCTCGTATATTGATAGCGGCTTCCCGGATTTCCCAATCCAATGATCAGATACATGATTTGCTCCTTCTCATCAACGCGCCGGAAAAATATTTTTGTCAATCTCGAGAGAAGCAACTGCCATCACCCAGTTATTGAAGCCTTCTATGAAATTATTTCCCCTTTTCTGCCGGAGCAGCCGTTGCACCGGGTTTTGCCGTAGCATCCGCTTCCGTTGCCGCGCCTTCCTCAGCAGCAGCTTCTTCTTTTACAGGTTCTTCAACTTTAGCAACTTTAATTACGGCAACCGCGGCGACCGAAGTATCCGGCCTGTCTAAAATTGTAATTCCCTCGGCGACTTTCAAATCTCTGATTCTTATAGAATCACCGATTTGGAGACTGGTTACGTCCACATCAATATGATCAGGAAGATTTAAAGGCAGACAGGAAATTTTTATTTCACGTCTTAAATGCTGCAATTCGCCACCGAATTCCACACCAATGGCCTTACCGACAAAATTCAGGGGCACATCCATGGTGAGCTTACGCTTGACATCTACTTCATAAAAATCAGCATGATAAAGCATGCCCGTTAAGGGCTGGAGCTGCAGCTCTTTGATTAGCGAAAGCTTTTCCATCTTTTTGTCACCGCCATCATCAATAATCAATTTAATAAAGGCATGGTCTTTTTTATCTTTGCGCAGTTTGGCCAGCGCATCACTTTTTACTTCCAGCATAATATTTTCGGCTAAGCGGCCATAAAAAATCGCCGGAACGAATCCCTTTTGCCTCAAACGGCGAGATGGTCCTTTCTTTTGTTCTTTACGGACTTGAGCCGTTAAATCTGTTACCTCCATTTGTTCCTCCTATATAAATAATGAACTTACGGAATCATCGTAATAAATTCGGCGCACAGCTTCGCTTAAGATTCCGGATACTGACAAGACCTTTATCTTTTCACATTTCTTTGCCCGATCGTTAAGCGGTATGGTATCGGTCACAAGAACTTCTTTAATTTCGGAATTTTCAATACGGTCCAGCGCCGGCCCCGATAACACGGGATGCGTGCAGCAGACGGCAACTTCCAACGCGCCGGCTGCTTTCATGGCCAAGGCTGCCTGCACGACAGTGCCAGCCGTATCAACCATGTCATCCAGAAGAATAACTTTCTTGCCTTCCACGTTGCCGATGATATTCATTACTTCAGCTTCGTTTGGCCCTTCCCTTCTTTTATCAATAATAGCCAGAGTCGCTCCCAGCCTTTTTCCGAAGGCTCTGGCGCGCTCCACACCGCCGGTATCCGGCGATACGACCACGGTATTGTCCTGATAATTTTTTTTCATGTAATCAATTAAAACCGGTGTGGCAAAGAGATTATCCACAGGGATGTTGAAGAAACCCTGAATCTGACCGGCATGCAAATCCATGGATAGAACACGCTGGGCGCCGGCGGTGGTAATAAGATCAGCCACCAATTTTGCCGAAATAGGCGCGCGGGGAGCAACTTTCCGATCCTGTCTGGCGTATCCGTAATAAGGAACAACTGCCGTTATGCGGTATGCCGAAGCCCTTTTCATGGCATCAATCATAATGAGCAATTCCATCAACGTCACATTCACGGGCGGACAAGTAGACTGTATGATGAAGACATCCATTCCCCGGACATTTTCATTAATTTCGACACGTGTTTCTCCGTCACTGAACGTGGTGACATTGGCCTTTCCCATCGAAACGCCCAGTTTATCACATATTTTTTTAGCCAGTGCGGTATTGGCATTACCGGAAAAAACCCTAATTCTTTCTAGCATTTAAATAATTCTCCACATTCTTTTCTGGCTGGGGCGGGAGGATTCGAACCTCCGAGTGCAGGAACCAAAATCCTGTGTCTTACCGCTTGACGACGCCCCAATAAACTTATTTAATGAAGGGTATTATTCTCAATCTTAGCAGTAGGAATGCACAATAATTACAAAGATTTGGCAAGAAAGACCAAGTATTTATCGGAAGCTTCTTTCCGTATAACTTCCAGGTTTTTTTCCGCCTCTTTCTTGTTCCTAAATATACCAAAGACTGTTGGCCCGCTACCCGACATCAATGCGCCAAGCGCACCTTGCCTGAGCAACATTTTCTTCAGATTGGCCAATTCCGGGTGAATTTTCAACGAAACTGACTCCAAGTCATTATGCAAACTATGAACTATGTCGCCCAGTACCAAAAACCGCGGAATGCTATAATTATTTTTCTCCCTTGTCAATCTTAAATTGAGGTTTTCATAAACCATTTTTGTCGAAAGTTCAAAGTTGGGTTTAATTAAGATTAAATTTAACGGAGGTAAATTTCGTAAGTGTTTGAGTTTATCGCCTATTCCTGAAGCCAGGGCCGTATTTCCAAAAATAAAAAAGGGGACATCCGCCCCTATTTTTGTTCCCAGATTCATAAGTTCACTTTTTTTTAATTTCAGACAGCATATTTTATTCAAAGCCATTAACGTTGCCGCCGCGTCGGAACTTCCTCCTCCCAGACCGGCGGTCATTGGTATTTTTTTAATAAGATTGATTTCCATTCCATAGGGATAATTGCAGTAAGAAAAAATGGCCCTGGCGGCGCGCACCACCAGATTATCATCATTCGTCGGCAGATCAGTCCCGGGACAATGAAGAACAATGCCCTTCGGGCGGGGACAAAAAATCAGCTCATCATAAAGCGCGATTTTTTGCATAAGGGAAAAAATGTCGTGGTAGCCGTCGGCACGCTTCCGCAAGACACGCAAGAAAAGGTTTATTTTAGCCGGCGCCATCCAGTGCATTTTAAGCATTTTCTTTAACGTAACGCATTTTCAGTTCGTAGAGAACTCCTTGAATTAAATTATTCTCATTTTGGTCGAGGTTTCCCTTGGTCTTTTCATTGAGCATATCAAGGATATCGATTGTCTGCTTCGCCGCGGGTAAATTTTTTTGTGTTTCTCCGCCTTCAGTCTCCGGAAAATCTCCGAAATGAAAAAGAGCGGATGTGCTCAAAGACAAGACAAAATTAGTAAAATTTACAGGAGGATAATCGCTTGCGCGATCAGGCGCCGGCCTTTGCTTTTCCGGCTTTTCTTTTTTTTCTTCGGAGGCGGCGCTTTTAGGTTCCTCCTGCGGCTGGTCCTCTGCCGCATCTGAGAAAAGACGCTTATCTTTAACAACAAATCCAGGGTCTTTTTTCTTTTCTTCCATTTATGTTTTCCTCCCCTTGCTGTGTTATAATATAATCTGTAAGTATAAAATTTACTATGATGGTGCTATTGAAAAACGCTCATCTGCTGTGTTGCGCTGCAAACCGCACCGCTCAACGTATATCTATATACGCCTCGCGGTTCGATTTTTTGCGCGCCTCGCATCTGAACATTTTTGAACAGCCCCCAATATGGGGTATTTCAACAACCCCATATTGACTATTTACGTTTTTTTAGTCATACTTATTTCGCCTTTTTTGGACAGATCAATTAAAATTTTATCCCCTTCAGCAAAAACACCCTCCAGAATTTCCATGGCCAGCGGATCCAGGATAAGCTTCTGCAGGGAGCGCTTGAGCGGCCGTGCTCCGTAAACAGGGCTGTAACCCTGTTCGGCTATATATTTTTTCGCCTTATCTGTCAATTCGATGCTGAGTTTTCTCTCACCCAGCCGTTTATCAATCAGACTCATCTGAATATCAACGATCTTATAGATATCTTCAAGCGCAAGCGCCGAGAACATAATGATGTCGTCTATCCTGTTTAAAAATTCCGGTTTGAATGTCGAGCGCAGCACCTCCATCGAACGGTTCTTTTTCTCCTCATCATCAAGCGACGGATCCTGAATCCACTGACTGCCCACATTGGACGTCATGATAATCACGGTATTCTTGAAATCCACGGTCCGGCCATGTCCGTCGGTCAGCCGTCCGTCATCCAGGATCTGCAATAAAATATTGAATACATCGGGATGAGCTTTTTCAATTTCATCAAAAAGCAAGACACTGTAGGGCTTGCGCCTGACGGATTCGGTAAGATAACCGCCTTCGTCATAGCCGACATAGCCGGGCGGAGCGCCGATCAGACGCGCCACCGCGTGTTTCTCCATGTATTCCGACATATCAATGCGGATCATGGCCTGCTCACTGTCGAACATGAATTCCGCCAGAGCTCTGGCCAGTTCAGTCTTCCCCACACCCGTCGGCCCCAGGAAAATAAACGATCCGATGGGACGATTCGGGTCCTGCAGGCCGGAGCGCGCCCTTCTGAGCGCGGCGGAGACCGCCCCGATGCCTTCATCCTGACCGATAACACGCATTTTAAGCCGCTCTTCCATGTGAATCAGCTTCTGCACGTCACTCTCCATCATTCGGGAAAGCGGTATGCCCGTCCAGTTGGAAACAACTTCGGCCACGTCTTCCGCGTCCACTTCTTCCTTGAGCATTTGTTTGTTCTTCTGAATTTCCAGAAGTTTGGCCTGATCTTCCTGCAGCTTTTTATCCAGGGCCACAATCTTTCCGTAGCGAATCTCCGCGACTTTGGCAAGATTTCCCTCGCGTTGGGCGCTTGCCTCTTCCGTTTTTAAGGCATCCACCTGACTTTTAATGTTTTGAATTTTTTTGATGATGTCTTTTTCTGCGGACCAGTGCACCTTCATCTGATCCATGCCGGATTTCAACTCAGCCAGTTCCTTTTCAATTTTGTCGCGCCTTTCCTTGGCCGTTTTATCCGTTTCTTTTTTCAACGACTGCCGCTCTATTTCCAGTTGAATGATTTTCCGGTCAATCGCATCAATTTCCGAAGGCATGCTGTCGAGTTCTATTCTTAAACGGGATGCCGCCTCGTCAACAAGATCCACGGCTTTATCCGGCAGGAAACGGTCGGCGATGTAACGGTGCGAAAGCGTCGCCGCGGCAATGATGGCCGAATCTTTGATGCGAACCCCGTGATGAACTTCGTAACGCTCTTTTAACCCGCGCAGGATGGCAATCGTATCTTCCACCGTCGGTTCTTTGACCAAAACGGGCTGGAAACGCCGCTCCAGCGCCGCGTCTTTTTCTATGTATTTACGATATTCGTTGAGCGTTGTCGCGCCCACGCAGCGCAATTCGCCGCGCGCCAGGGCAGGCTTGAGCATGTTGGAAGCATCCATCGATCCTTCGGCCGCGCCCGCTCCGACCACCGTATGAATTTCATCGATGAAGAGAATAATCTCGCCTGAGGAACTGATGACTTCTTTTAAAACAGCCTTCAGACGCTCTTCAAATTCACCGCGGTATTTCGCGCCCGCGATCAAAGCGCCGACATCCAGACCGATCACGCGTTTGTTTTTGAGATTTTCCGGCACGTCACCGTTGACGATGCGCTGGGCCAGACCTTCCACAATGGCCGTTTTGCCAACGCCGGGTTCGCCGATAAGCACCGGATTGTTCTTGGTACGTCTGGAGAGCACCTGCATGATGCGGCGTATTTCTTCGTCCCGACCGATGACAGGATCAAAGGAACCCTTCTTCGCCAGTTCATTAAAATCTCTGGCATAGCGCTCAAGGGCCTGATACTTGCCTTCCGGATTCGGATCGGTCACACGCTGATTTCCGCGGATATCCACCAGCACCTTAAAAATATTTTCCCGGGTGACACCCGCCTGGCGCAGGATTTTACCCCCATGACCTTCTTTTTCCTCCGCCATGGCAATCAACACATGCTCGGCGCTGATATATTCGTCTTTGAGCTGCGCCGCTTCGGTCATGGCCTTGTCGAATATTTTATTGAGGCGCGAGGACATATACGCCTCACCCGCGCCCGTTCCTTGAACGCTTGGCTGTTTTTTTAGATAATGGGTGAGTTCCTGCTCGATCTTCTGCGCTGATGCGTTCAATTTATTGAGGATGGCACCCGCTATTCCGTCTTCCTGCCTCAAAAAACAAATAAGAAGATGTTCCGGTTCGATAGACTGATGACCCAGTGAACCGCAAAGCGACTGCGCTTCCTGAATCGCTTCCTGAACTTTCAACGTAAATTTATCAAAACGCATATTCTATTTCCTTTATTCCACCGGTTTTTCAATCGTCACAAACAGTTTACCGTTTTTAAAAACAGTCACATTTCCCGAAGATTCGGAAACAACGATGGCGACAGCTTTCGTTACGCTCGTAATGCCGGCAGCGGCAATATGGCGGCTTCCCAGACCGGGAGGAAAGTCACGGCTGCCCAGCGCGGCGCTGAGATGTCTTCCCGCGGTGACCAGCACACCGTTTTCCCTAATGACAAAGGCGCCGTCGATGGCGGAGAACTCTTTAATGGTTTCTTCCAGTTCCGGATTCAGGATGTTGAGCTGATCTTCCGAATATCCTAAAAAAGGGTTGATGATCATTTGCCGGGAAAGCTGCATGACTTTCTCATCATCGCCCAGAACAAATATCGTTCCGATTTTTTTGTTTTCCCGCCCTTGAGCGGCCAGTTCACAGGCAATGTTCAGGGCCGCGTTAAAAACTTCCGGCCGGACATTTTCAATGACATCATTGATGAAATCAGAGGTTAAAATTTCAAATTCTTTTCCCACATCAATCACGATAATACTGTCGGCGTAACCGAACCTGGGCACACCGCTTAAGCATACGACCTTGTCCCCTCTTTTAAATGTGCCCAGAACGATTCCTTGAGCAATGGCAATTTTAATCATTCCCATCCGGGTTAAATTGACATTGGGAATGTATAGTACCTGGGCATCTTTTTTCATCTCGTCTGAGATATTTTCGTTCTCGCGGCAAACAACGATGAAGCTGATGTCTTTTTTCATTTCATCCGGCACGGCGGTCATATCGTTCATGACGTCGATACAGACAAGCAGCGCGTCGGCTTTCATTTCATGCGCGATTTTTACGGCATGTTCAATCATCGTTTTATTTATTGATTTCATTTAATTGCCTTGAGATTGATTTTATTGTACTTTAAACATCAAAACAATCCATGTCAAGGATTGGTAATAATAAATTATCTTGACCGGCAAATTATAGTTGGATAAAATTTATCAAATATAAATCAGTGGGGAGGCCAGATCTTTGGAACTGCCTGTAATAACCGGTACGCTAAATTTATATATAGCTGAAATTAATCGCTTTTCCCTTTTAACCGCGGAAGAGGAATTCAAACTCGCCGTGCGTTTGAAAAAATATAACGATGTGGCGGCCGCGGAAAAGCTGATTGTCAGCAATCTGCGTTTTGTCGTCAAGATTGCCCATGAATACCGCAACTATGGATTTAAACTGTCTGATTTAATTCAGGAAGGCAATATCGGCCTTATTCACGCTGTGAAAAAATTCGATCCTTACAAAGGTTACAGATTAATTTCTTACGCGGTTTGGTGGATCAGAGCCTATATTCAAAATTACCTCATGAAGTCCTGGAGTATTGTCAAAATCGGCACGACTCAGGCTCAGCGAAAACTTTTTTTCAAATTAAATCAGACCAGAAAAGAACTGGAGACTATGTCAAAGAAAAATCCGGAATTCAGCGAAATCGCCACCTCTCTGGGGGTTAAGAATTCCGAGGTGGAAGAAATGGATTTGCGCATGGGTTCGCGGGATGTTTCTTTAAATGAAATTATCAATGACGAGGGCAGCAACTCGCACATAGATTATCTGGCTTACGAAGGTGACGATCAGGAGGTATCTTTAATTAAAAATGAAGAAAAGAGTCTCATCCAGCGTGATATCGCCGGAGCGCTGGCTAATCTCAACGAGAGGGAAAGTTACATTATTCTTAACCGTGTCATGGCCGACGACCCTCAAACGCTTCAGGAGATAGGAAGCAAATATAATATTTCACGTGAACGAGCCCGCCAAATTGAAAAACAAGCCCTGAAAAAAATGCAACTGGCCCTGCCGTATCTCAAATCAGACAAATAACAAGACTTATAGGTCAGGCAAGATGGCAAACAACACCGTCATAGATTTCTAAATATTCAGTATTATTTAATCTATTGACCTTCTTTCACAAAACTGGTAAAATTAAAATGTAATTATTCAGATGTGTTTTTCCGAGAATTTAGTGATGTTCAATTAACGTTTTCCTTTTATTTCATTATTAAAGAAACTTTTTCACAAAAACTGAATATTTCAACAGCCCTTCAACCGTCGTCAATATGGAGCTTAAAAATTGGAAGCGAGCAGGGTCATTTTGAATTATATAAACCGCCTGAAGACGCAACTTCCGGACGTGAATTTACGGAAAAAATTAACAGCCGATAAACTGTTGCGGTCGGAATTATTCAGTTCCAAACAGATGCGGCAGCATAGCCGGACCATAGCGGGCGCCCACAAGTTGAGCGCCGGCCGCACATCGAATCAGCTGCTAAAAAGATTAACGGATAATGAAGGCGTCCTGTTTCAGGTCCGGAACATACTGATGATCGCCATTAAGGACAATCTCAGTATCACGCCGGCGGAAGAATGGTTTCTGGATAATTTCTACCTGATCGAAGAACAGATTCGCATAGCCAGAAAGCATTTGCCCAAAGTATACATCAGAGAACTGCCTCACCTTGCCAACGGCACATCTGCCAATCTCCCGCGGGTATATGATATCGCGTTGGAAATGATATCCCATGGCGACGGGCGTGTGGATTCAAAAACCATCAGCTTATTTGTGTCCTCTTACCAGACGGTGAATGTGCTTAAAATGGGCGAATTATGGGCCATCCCCATCATGCTGCGTCTGGCGTTGATAGAAAATATCAGACGTATAGCCGTCCGCATATCCAACGACAGAATCAACCGCAATCTTGCCGATTACTGGGCGAATAAAATGACGGTTACCGCTCAAAAGGATCCCAAAAACCTGTTTCTGGAAATCGCGGATATGGTAAGATCGGACCCACCGATCGTGGGATCTTTTGTCGCGGAAATCTCACGTCAATTGCAGGGACAGGGTACGGCACTGGCATTGCCTCTTACCTGGATCGAACAACGTCTGGCCGAATACGGCCAGACCATTAAGACATTTGTAAATCTGGAAAGTCAACAACAGGCCTCCGATCAGGTTTCCATGAGCAACAGCATCACCAGCCTGCGCTTTCTGGGGACCATGAACTGGCGTGAATTCGTCGAGACGATGAGCGAGGCCGATCAAATTCTGCGTGAGGATCCCGGCGATATTTACGTCAAAATGGATTTTTCCACGCGTGACCGTTATCGACACGTGATAGAAAAGATCGCCAGAAAAAGTAATTTATCCGAAAGCGAAGTGGCGCGCCTGGCGATTGGTCTTGCAAAAAAAGCGAGCGCCCCGAATGGCGTTTATAACCGGGCGGCGCATGTAGGTTATTATCTTATCGGCGAGGGATTATCCGAACTGGAGGATTTGGCCCGGGTGCGGCAATCGCTCATTGAAATGATACAACAGTTCTGTCACAGAATCCCTTTACTGCTGTACACGGGCTCCATCATCCTGTCGACAATCCTATTTACCCTTGTTTTGCTAACGAGGGCGCGTGCCGATGGACTGCATGGCTTATCATTGGCCGTCATCGGACTTCTCTTTTTTCTGTGCGCGAGCCATCTGGCCATCGTACTGGTCAACTGGCTGTCAACAATGCTTGTGGCGCCGCATCCCCTGCCCCGGATGGATTTCTCCCGGAGTATTCCGCCTGAATGCCGAACTTTAGTTGCCGTTCCGACCATGCTCATCAGTCCGCAAAACGTCACAAACCTGATCGAGTCGCTGGAAGTCAGATTTCTGGCCAATCAGGACGACAATCTGCGTTTTGCCCTATTGACTGATTTTCGGGACGCGGGGGCGCAAACGATGTCGGATGATGAACAACTGCTGAATCTGGCTCATAAAGGAATTGACGCCTTAAATGAAAAATACAGGAGTCCAAAAGGCGACTTTTTTTTCCTGTTTCATCGCCCGCGCCTCTTCAACCCGGAAGAAAATATATGGATGGGTTATGAGCGAAAACGGGGGAAACTGGCGGACTTGAACGCGTATCTCCGCGGCAGGGCGAAAGACTCTTCCGGGAGAAATCTCTTTTCGCTGATTGCCGGCGATACGGCCGTATTAAGAAATGTTAAATATGTCATCACGCTCGATACGGACACAAAACTGCCGCGTGACGCGGCATGGCAATTTATAGGAACGATGGCGCATCCACTGAATCGCGCGCAATATGATGAAAAAAAGATGCGTGTCAGCCAGGGATACGGCATCCTGCAGCCGCGGGTTTCGGTCAGTCTCCCCAATATAAACCTCTCGCTTTATTCGGCCATGTATGGAACCAACTCGGGCATTGATCCCTATACGAAAACCGTTTCCGATGTTTATCAGGATATATTCGGTGAAGGTTCTTTTATCGGCAAAGGCATTTATGATATTGACATATTTGAGGCTGCCCTGAATGGATATCTTCCCGAAAATAAGATCCTCAGCCATGATCTTATCGAAGGATGTTACGCCCGGTCGGGATTGATAAGCGATGTACAGTTATACGAAGAATCTCCGACAGGCTACAGGGCCGACGTAAGCCGAAGGCATCGCTGGATTCGCGGAGACTGGCAGATCGCGCGGTGGATTATGTCGACGGTCCCGGCTTACGATGGAAGCACGAGGGTGAATCCTCTGTCAAAGCTTTCCCAGTGGAAGATATTCGACAATCTGCGCAGAAGCATGATATCACCGGCTTTGACGCTTATGCTTTTGCTGGGATGGACTTTATTGTCTTCGGCCTGGTTCTGGACGCTGGCGGTACTCGGAATCATTTTTTCTCCCGCTTTAATCATGTCCGGCGTTGATTTGTTAAAGAAGCAACCCGATGTGATCTGGACACATCATCTAACCTCTGTCACGCGTAAAGCGGGCAATAATCTTACGCAAGTGTTATTTGCGCTCATCTGCCTGCCACATGAAGCCTTTTTCCACACGGACGCCATTGTCCGCACGATCTGGCGGATGCTGGTTTCGCATAAACGGCTTCTCGAATGGAATCCGTCGGAAAACACGAATAACCATCAACGCGAAGAGATTGCCGTTTACTTTCAAACCATGTGGTTCGCGCCTTTTTTTGCCGTTACCGCTTCGATGGCCATTCTTTTTTCCCGTCCGTTAAATATTATATTTGCCGGTCCCCTTCTCTTTATCTGGTTGATCTCCCCGGCAATCACCCATTGGATCAGCAAACCCATACGCCGTCGTGATGCGCGGCTGACCGCTGATCAAACTATTTTTCTGAGAAAAATTTCCCGAAAAACCTGGGCATTTTTCGAAACATTTGTCGGACCTGAAGATAACTGGCTGCCGCCGGATAATTATCAGGAAGAACCCGTTGACGTGCTTGCCCATCGCACTTCACCGACGAATATCGGACTGTCGCTCCTGGCCAATCTGTCCGCCCTTGATTTCGGATATATCACAACGAGACAGTTCATCGAACGCACGGCAAATACGCTTCACACGATGAAAATCATGGATCGTCACAGGGGTCATTTCTACAACTGGTACGATACGCAATCGCTGGAGCCGCTTTTCCCTCTCTACATATCGTCGGTGGACAGTGGAAATCTCACGGGCTATCTGCTGATATTAAAGTCAGGATTATTTTCTCTTTGCGACCGGAAAATCATAGGACCGCAAATATTTTCGGGGATCAGAGACACTCTGGAAATTTTTGCCGACCTGGCGGGGAAATCCGCTCCGGTTCAATTGATCCGGCTTCAAAATGAACTGGCGTCGGCTATTTCCTCCAAACCGGCCACCCTCATGGAGGTTAAATTATATCTCGAACGGCTCTCAGCGGCGGCGGCAGATATGGATGCCCAGGTTAAGGCTATCAACAGCGATCCCGGAGGTTTATTAAGTCTCTGGTCAAATACACTCACCAATCAATGCATGGCGGCCCTTGATGAACTGCTGTTTTTCGCTTCATGGATATTTGACCAGCGATTTTCCGAAATTGTTAAAAAAATATCAAAATTTAACGACGTGATGACTTTGAAGGATTTAACCCGTCTTGAAGACGAATTGCCATCTGCCATCGAAGAGAGGACGAAGACCGGTCTGACGGCCGATGAACTTGCGCACTTTGAAGATCTTAAAGATATCATATCGGAAACCGGCCGGCGCGCCGCGACGATCATGATGGATATAGAATCGCTGGCAAAGGATTGCGGCGATTTCACCCGGATAGAATACGATTTTTTGTTTGATAAAGCGTGTAATCTGCTCACGATCGGATACAATGTCAGTAATTGGCGGCGTGACACCAGTTTCTATGATTTGCTGGCGGCGGAAGCGAGATTCAGCAGTTTCGTGGGAATCGCTCAGGGGAAATTACCGCAGGAGAGCTGGTTCGCTCTGGGAAGACTGCTTACCACCACCGGAGGGAAGCCGGTTTTGGTATCGTGGAGCGGTTCGATGTTCGAATATCTGATGCCTCTTTTAGTCATGCCGACCTATGAAAATTCTCTGCTCGACCAGACTTATAAGGCGGCCGTGGCCATGCATATCGAATATGGGAAAAAGCATTCGGTTCCATGGGGCATATCGGAATCGGGCTACAACGCCTTTGACAGCCACCTCAATTATCAGTACCGCGCCTTCGGTGTGCCGGGACTCGGTCTCAAACGGGGATTGGCGGAGGATATGGTTGTGGCGCCCTATGCCTCGGCTCTGGCGCTGATGGTGGCGCCGGAAGAAGCGTGCCTGAATCTGGAAAGACTCGCGCAGGCGGGTTTTGAAGGCAGATTCGGTTTCCATGAAGCGATTGATTACACGCCATCTCGTGTGACGCGGGGCCAGTCCAATGCCGTGGTTCATTCCTTCATGGCGCATCATCAGGGAATGACGTTGCTTGCGCTGGCCTATTTGCTGCTTGATAAACCGATGCAGAAACTATTCGAGTCGGAACCTTTATTCCAGTCGGCGATGTTACTGCTCCAGGAAAAGGTTCCCCAGGCCATCACTCTGTACGCATCCCCTCCCGAACTTGTCAGTTCACGCAAGGAACTCGTCGGCATGGAAAGTCCGGTGCGCGTTTTCAACACGCCCGACACAACCATTCCGGAGGTACAGCTGCTTTCGAACGGCAAATATCATCTCATGCTGACCAATGCCGGCGGCGGTTACAGCCGCTGGAAGGATATCGCCCTAACCCGTTTTCGGGAGGACAGCACGTGCGACAACTCCGGGATTTTTTGTTATCTTCGCGATGTAAAGAGCGGGGAGGTCTGGTCGACAACATATCAGCCCACTTGCGTGCCTCCTCTGCGCTACGAAGCTATCTTCTCGGACGGCCGGGTGGAGTTTCGCCGCCGGGACCATGATTTTGACGTCCATACGGAAATCGTTGTCTCGCCGGAAGATGATATCGAACTTCGCCGGACGACCATCACAAATCATTCGCGTTCGCGGAGAACCATCGACATCGTAAGTTACGCGGAGGTTGTCATCGCTAACCCCGCCGCGGACAAAATTCATCCGGCGTTTTCCAATCTTTTTGTTCAGACCGAAATCATCGAACAGCGCCGGGCAATCTTATGCACGCGCCGGCCCCGTTCCGAAGGTGAAAAGACTTACTGGATGTTTCACCTGATGGCCGTGCACGGAACGGATATCGAACAGGTTTCCTATGAAACCGACCGGTCGCGTTTTATCGGCAGGGGAAATACTATCAACAAACCGCAGGCCATGGGTTCTCCCACCGATCTTTTTGGAACGCTTACCGACAGCCAGGGTTCGGTGCTTGATCCGATTGTCTCCATCATGTCCAGAATAACGCTCGATCCGGAACAATCCGCCACGATTGACATGGTTTTCGGAATCCATGAAACCAAGGAAGCCGCCTTAATCCTGGTTGATAAATATCAGGATAGACGGATTGCGGATCGTGTTTTCGATATGGCATGGACACAGAGTCAGGTTCTGTTGCGGCAGATTAATACCACGGAGGCCGACGCGCAGCTTTACTGCCACATTGCCAGCTCCCTCATCTACCCAAATGACTCCATGCGCGCCGATGCCGCAATCATTAACGAAAACCGCCGGGGACAATCAGGTCTTTGGGGCTACGCCATATCCGGCGATTTGCCGATTATCCTGCTTAGGATTGCCGAACAATCCCATATGGAACTGGTGCGTCAGCTTATCCATGCTCATGTATACTGGCGGTTAAAAGGATTAGCCGTGGACCTTGTCATCTGGAATGAAGATTATGCCGGATACAGGCAGATTCTGCACGATCAGATTATGGGACTCATCGCCTCAGGCATCGTCGTAGACTTGAAAGATCAGCCCGGCGGAATTTTTGTCAGGTCTACTGACCAGATATCGGAAGAAGACCGGATTCTGATTCAAACGGTTGCTCACGTTATTATCTCCGGCAGCAGCGGGAAACTGGCAAACCAGGCCAAACAGCGTGTCGGCTTAAAAATAGCCGTGCCACGCCTGATACCAAGCCGCACCCATCGCCCGGCGCTCACACCGAGCGCCGCCCCGCCGCGTCATGATCTTTTATTCTTCAATGGCCTTGGCGGATTTACCCCCGATGGGCGTGAGTATATTATTTCCACTTCCCGGATCCAGATAACGCCCGCGCCATGGGCTAATGTGCTGGCAAATCGCACGTTCGGCACCGTCATTTCAGAAAGCGGCATGGCTTATACCTGGGCGGAGAATGCCCATGAGTTTCGTCTTACACCCTGGCACAATGATCCGGTAAGCGACAAGAGCGGAGAAGCCTTTTATATCCGCGATGATGAACGCGGCCATTTCTGGTCGCCCATGCCGCTGCCCAGGCGAGGGGCAACCCCTTATATAACAAGGCACGGTTTTGGTTACAGCGCCTTCGAGCACGCGGAACGCGGCATCTATTCAGAAGTACTGGTTTATGTGGCTCTGGACTCGGCGGTAAAATTCACCGTCCTGAAAATAAAAAACAATACGGGACAATCGCGCCGTCTTTCCGTTACGGGATACGTTGAATGGGTTTTAGGCGACCTCAGAGAGAAAAATGCCATGCATATCATTACAGATGTTGATCATCAAAGCGGCGCTATCTTTGCGCGTAACCCGTACAATACGGAATTTCCCGACCGGGTTGCTTTCTTTAACACCGACGCTTTAACGCGGACCGTGAGCGGCAATCGAACGGAATTTCTGGGACGCAATGGAGGACTGCAAGATCCGGCCGTCATGAAACGTCTGCATCTTTCCGGTAAAGTCGGCGCGGGCCTCGATCCCTGCGCCGCGATCCAGGTTCCTTTTGAACTGGTTGATGGAGAAGAAAAAGAAATTGTCTTCACCCTGGGATTGGGACGGGATATAAGTGAAGCCAAAAAACTCGCGCAATTCTTCAGCGATTCGACGGCAGCCGATGACGCTCTCAACACGGTGCGGCAATACTGGGATCACACCCTTAATGCCGTGCAGATAAAAACACCCGATCCATCTCTTAACGTGCTGGCCAATGGCTGGCTTTTATACCAGACGCTGGCTTGCCGGATCTGGGCGCGAACCGGATATTATCAATCGGGCGGCGCTTTCGGCTCCCGCGATCAGTTGCAGGATGTCATGGCGCTTATGCATACCGAGCCGAACTTTGCTCGCGAACAACTGCTTCTTTGCGCGTCCCGTCAGTTTGATTCGGGAGATGTCCAACACTGGTGGCATCCTCCTCTGGGCCGCGGTGTGCGCACACAATGTTCAGACGATTATCTCTGGTTGCCCCTCACCACCTGCTACTACATATCAGGAACCGGTGAGAGCGGCATATTGAATGAATCCATACCTTTCATTCACGGCCGTCCGGTAAGCATGGAAGAGGATTCCTATTACGATTTGCCCGCCCGCTCACCCGAAACGGCCAGTTTGTATGAGCACTGCGTGAGAGCGATCAGGAGAGGTCTGCGTTTTGGCGAGCATGGACTACCGCTTATGGGCTCAGGAGACTGGAACGACAGCATGAACATGGTCGGTATAAAAGGTAAGGGTGAAAGTGTCTGGCTCGGATTTTTCCTTTATGAGGTCCTTACGCAATTCGCGAAACTCGCCGCCATGCGCGGGGATGCGCCGTTTGGCGAACTGTGCCTTAGGGAAGCATCACGATTACGTGTGAATATCGAACAGCACGGATGGGACGGTTTGTGGTACCGGCGCGCTTACTTCGATAACGGAGCATCCCTGGGCTCAGCGAAGAATCAGGAATGCCGTATTGATTCGATCGTCCAGAGCTGGGCCGTTTTATCCAAGGCGGGGAATGGCCGTCATTCGCGTCTTGCGATGGATGCGCTAAGCCAGCATCTTATTCGCAGAGATATTGGAATTGTCCAGCTTTTGGACCCGCCATTTGACAAGTCCGGTTTGAATCCCGGTTACATCAAGGGATACGTCCCGGGCGTTAGAGAAAACGGCGGACAATACACTCATGGAGCCATCTGGGCGGCGATGGCATTCGCGGCGCTCGGCGACAATCGGCGCGCATGGGAAATCATGACCATGATAAACCCGATAAACCATGCGAGTTCTCCTGATACGATGGCCATTTATAAAGTCGAGCCGTACGTTGTCGCGGCCGATATTTACGCGGTGGTGCCGCACGCGGGCCGCGGCGGATGGACATGGTACACAGGATCGGCCGGCTGGATGTACCGGCTCATTATGGAATCCCTGCTGGGACTCAGGCGGGAGGGGAATAAACTGATTTTCAAGCCGTGTGTGCCGGCGGATTGGGAAGGATACAGCCTTCAATACCGGTATGGGAAAACAACATATCGCATTGCCGTCCGGCGCGCATCCGGCAAAGAAATCGATATGAAGGAAACCATAGTCGAAGCAAATCAAACAGAAAAAATGAATCCCCTTGCTGATGACGGCATGGAACATGATTTTGAAGAAATCGAAATGAAAGTTATCATGGATGGAGTGGAACAAAAAGAACCGGCAATTCTCCTTGTTGATGACCGCGTGGAACATAAGGTTGATATCATCATTTGACGCCCTTTTTGCCCCCCTTCGACACACTTATCGCGAGGCAGGCACAAACCGGCAGCCCTGCTTACAAATATTAATTTTTGATCGAATCGATAAGGCTCGGTCAAACGGGTGGAATTATTCGGTTGATTCGATGGAAGCGATCGCATCCAGAAAAATATCCATTTCCTCGTCCGTTCCGATCGTTACACGAATAAAGTTATCTATCTTTGGTTTATTGAAATACCGGACTAAAATGCCTTTTTCTCTCAGACGCGAAAACAGAACGCCTCCGGAACATTTTGGGAAGCTTACAAAAACGAAATTTGCCTGGGAAGGAATAACCTTCATACCCATTTGGGCAAGCCTTTCGGCCACCTGCTTACGGGTTTTGATAATTTTGGATCTTGTTTCCTGAAAATAAGCTTCATCTTCAATGGCTGCTTGAGCTCCTGCCAAAGCCAAACGATCAACCGTATACGAGTTGATGGAATCTTTGATCCGGATTAGTCCTTCAATCAGCCCCTCATGGCCCAAAGCGTACCCTACCCGCAAGCCGGCCAGTGAGTGCGATTTGGACAGCGTCTTGATCACCAGCAAATTTGGGAATTCAGGAATCAGCCCTACCGTTGTTTGCCCGCCGAAATCTACATAGGCCTCATCAATGATGACCACACTGTTTTCGTTTCGGCGCAGAATCGCTTCTATCGTTTCTGTGGATATACCTCTACCGCTCGGCGCGTTGGGATTGGCAATAATAATACCGCCATTGTGCTGATAATATCCTTCCTCCGAAATATTAAACTCCGCATCCACGCTAACCAGCTTGTATTTGATATTAAAAATATCGGCGTAAACGGGATAAAAACTGTAGGTCACTTCGGCAAAAAGCACCGGATTGCCTGACGGTTCAAAAAATGCAGGGAAGGAAAAAGCCAACACCTCATCAGAACCGTTGCCGGCAAAAACCTGTTCTTTCCTGAGATGGTAATGTTTTGCTATTGCATCCCGAAGTTCATCGCAGCCTGGATCGGGATAAAGCCGCAGGGTTTCGTTTGCCGCCAGCTTAATGGCTTCTATCACTTTCGGAGAAGGAGGATAAGGATTTTCATTGGTATTCAATTTAATAAATTTGCGGTCTTTCGGCTGTTCCCCGGGCGTGTAGGGTTTGATATTTTTTACGATCTTGCTTAAGTATCTGTTCATAAACATTCATCCATGGTATTAAAAATTAGAAATATTTAAGAGATGTTACCGTTTTTATGACGCCTCGTAATGTAGCATAAATTTATTATTTTGAAAAATAAAGACTACAGAAAGACATCCATATGGCGCTATGAGTTCTGAATATTCGATCGGAATGAAAAGACACAACCTGGCTAAAAAGGGAAAATCTTACAAATTGATAAAAATATCTGTCAAAAGATACGATGCTTGAAAAAACGGGAATCCGAAAGACATGATTGATATAATAAACAATATCATTAATAAATTTAAGGATAAAATAAAAAATATTTTTATAAAAATTGCATTATGGACCCCGCTTAATTCATGCCGTTTTCTCTTTATTTGGATTTTGCTTACCTTTTGGTATATTTACAGGTATAGAGCAAAAATCAGGAACATAGCCAAATATAAAAAAACAATAAACCATTCTCAGCAAGACATCATATTCATATTAAACTGTTTTATAAGTGAGAGTTATAGCAGGATATTTCCTCATCTTCTGGCCGAAAATCCCGGCAAATATATGAAATATGTTTGTATCGAAGGGAAAGAATATGTCAGGCGTCTCATAGATAATGATACGGGGGTTATCCTAATATCCGGGCACTTCGGACCAAAGTTTAGAAGCATTCTGTTTAAAGAGGTGTTTGGAATTGAAGTTTCGACATTCGGGAACGCGGAGTATAAGAATAAAGTCTGTATCGATCCCGCGAAATTATATAAGATAAATTCCTCTTTTCCACATTATACCACAGGTGAAGAAAAACAATTTCAGGAAGGATTGCTCAAAAGGGAATGGATAAATTTTTTAAATGACGTGCCCGTAAAAAAAAGGGATTCCAATAACCAGACTTTATTCGGCAAAAACATATATCTTTCAGAGCTTCCATTTAAGATAGCGCTAAAATACAACGTTCCAATACTATTTGTCGGCGCGATAAGAAACAAACTTCAATATACCGTATCGATCCTGCCGATAGATGAATTTAACACACCCAAAGAAGGATTGCGAAAGTACATCGCGCTTGTGGCAAAATTGCTTCGCAATGATCCATACGCGTCCATTTATATCGCCGATAATCATTTCAAAAATATCTGCTGATTTTGTTTCCTGCTACAGCGTGTATCTTGCAGATTATGAGGCAAAATCCTTACAATAGAAAGGAAGACAGAATACGGGATATTTCAGGCGGCAAGGCAATGCGTTAGCCTTCCGGGGTCTCCACACGGGACAGATTCTGAAAACTTGTATATTTATCCACGAAAGCAAGTTTAACCGTGCCGGTGGGGCCGTTTCTTTGTTTGGCGATGATAATTTCCGCGATTCCTTTTTCTGTATTTTCTTCCGATTTGTTATACACTTCATCACGATAAATAAATGCAATAACGTCCGCGTCCTGCTCTATAGCGCCCGATTCACGCAAATCAGCCATTTGCGGGCGGCGGTTGGTGCGGTCTTCCACTTTCCGGTTGAGCTGCGAGAGAGCGACAACGGGCACCCGGAGCTCTTTGGCCAAAGCCTTCAGGGAGCGGCTGATTTCCGATATTTCCTGCTCACGCGAATCGCGGAAATTTCCGGAACGCATCAGCTGAATGTAGTCGACGACAATCAATCCCAGTCCCAAATCGGCTTTGAGCCTGCGCGACTTGGCTTTCATTTCCAAGACAGTGATTGCCGCGGTATCATCGATATAGAGCGGCGCGTCGGAAAGACGGCCGGCGGCGGTTGTCAGTTTCGGCCAATCGGTTTCTCCCAGAAAACCTTTTCTCAGACGCTGCGAATCCACCCTGCCTTCGGACGAAAGCAGACGAAACGCGAGCTGTTCCTTGGACATTTCCAGAGAAAAAATAGCGGCGGGGATCTGACCCTCCATGGCCGCGTGCAGGGCGATGTTCAGGGCAAAAGCCGTCTTGCCCATACTGGGACGGCCGGCAATAATGATCAGTTCGGATTTCTGCAGGCCTGAAGTTAAATCATCAATTTTTTCAAAACCCGTCGGCACACCGGTAATCAGTTCTTTGCGGGCATAGAGATCTTCAATGGACCGGAAGCTGTCTTTGACAATCTCGCGGATAGGGAAAAAGGCCGGACGCACTTTATTCTCGGAAATTTCAAAAATGCTGTGTTCGGCTTTATCCAGTATATTATCGACATCGGAACCCGTTTCATAGCAGCTGCCTATGATATCGGTAGCCGAAGTAATGAGTCCGCGGAGAATCGCTTTTTCCTTTACAATCCTGGCATAATTGGCTGCGTTTGCGGCGGAGGGAACATTATCCACCAGGGAAGCGACATATAACTGTCCACCGACCGAATCCAGCATATTTTTGCCTTTAAGGGCGTTGCTTAAAGTAATAAGGTCAACCGGCTCGTTTCTTTCGGAAAGCTCGATAATGACGCTGAAAATCTTTCGGTGAGCTTCACTGTAAAAATCACCGGGAGATAGAATTTCGAGGACGCTGTTGATCGCACTATTTTCCAGCAGGATACTGCCAAGTATCGACTGTTCAGCTTCGATGTTCTGCGGCGGAAGCTTATGTATTAACGGATCCACGCTCATGTTTATTCGCCGACAACCTTTAAATTGATTTCCGTTTCCACATCATGCGTCAATTTAATTTTTATTTTAAAATCGCCCAGCGATTTTATATGTTCACCATGTTCATGCACAATCATTTTTCTATTAACGTCATAGCCTTTTTCTTTCAGCGCCGTTTCAATATCCTTAACCGACACGGAACCGAAAAGTTTATCCTGATCGCCGACTTTACGGGACATCGTAATCGTCACTTTGGACAAGACATCCGCCAGTTCCTGAGCGGATTTATGTTCTTTTTCCGCCTTGCGCAGAATATTTCTTTTTTCATGTTCAAAAACTTTGATGTTTTTCTCGTCGGCTTCAGCAGCCAACCCTCTGGGAATCAAAAAATTGCGGGCGTACCCGTCATTTACTTTAACCAAACTCCCGGCCTTGCCCAAAGAAGGCACGTTCTGCTTCAGAATTACTTTCATGAATATCCTCCGTTGTAAAAAATAGTGATGAAAAAATTAATCTGTTGTTTGATCTTTTTGAAAAAACTTCCTGAAATCGATCCAGATATCAATTAACCCGGCTGATGCTATTATAGGTATCATAAGAAAATACTGAACTGCAATTAAAAAATAGAAAAGATATCGAAAAAAAAGGGGGACGTTTTTACTCTGAAAAAAGAAGCTAACAATAGCAAGACCTTGCAATAAATATACAAAACATACCACCAGAAACAGGTTTAGGCCGAAAAATTTCATGTTCTCGTATGGCACGAACCAAAGCGCGCCGGAGGTAATAAAAATCCAGACTATAAAATCAGGCGCCTTCCATCGCGCAAGCGCTGTATACTTAGGAAGGATTATTCCGGCCCTGGCTAAATAATTTTTTCCCAGAAGAAGATTCATCCAAATAACCGATGCTGCCGAAACAACAACAAACGATGGGAATATTAAAGTGATGACGCTGACCATATCTTTTTCACTATCTTTAATTATTTTAATGCTTTCGGTGCTCAGCGGCAACTGGGTTTGAAATTTCACACTCTCTGCCATAACATCGCCGATAAATTTTTTCGCAACCAGCCAGGCAGACATGGAGGAGATATAACCTTCGTAAATAAAAAAGAAACAAATTACGGCAACTATAAAAACGGATGGATAAATGATCGTTTTTTCAACGGATTGGTTTTGCGCTGCGCATTTAGCTATAAATAATCCGGCTATCCCCATGGTAAAAACGGCAACAAAGGGTACATTCATACCCAAAAAAATTGCCGGAAACAAAAACAACGAAAAAGAAATTAAAAACGCGGCGGCGGTTTTATGGGCGCCGACAACGATTCCGTTAACAAATAAAACCATCGGAAAAAGAAGCATGAAAAACGGACCGATGACTGGAACAAAAAAAGCCGCAAAAATAAAAATGGATATCACCAGCAGGAGTTTCAGAAAATGGTTGTTGGGAAAAGATATGCCGAATTCTTTCAAAGACGATAACCTGCTCAAAGCCTGATACCTTCGTACAAATACATTTAACTGACTGCCATCTAATAAAAAATGGTAACGCCCTGTAAATGGACGTTACCGTATCGATGATTAACTAAAAAGCTGATTTTGAACCAATGCAAATGGACTAAAAAACTGTAAATTAACCGGCTTTGAATCCATGGAAAAAATTGGAAAAGCCGGTTTATAAAACTTACTTTATTTCCCGTCAGCGGTAATAAAAGGCATAATCGCGATCATCCGGGCGCGTTTTATGGCTATGGCCAATTCCCTCTGATGAGAAGCGCAATTGCCGGTTATCCTTCGCGGCATAATCTTGCCGCGTTCGGTCACAAAATTATTAAGGATTGCGCTGTTTTTATAATCAATCTTTATATTGGAATCCGTGCAAAAACGGCAAAATTTCTTTCTATGAAAAAACTTTTTCTGGGGATACCGATTTGGCCTTTCTCCGTTTTGTGCTTCCATTGTTTATTCCCCTTTCGTTGAGATTTCTTCTTTGTTGTAAATTTTCCTGGGCGCGGGCTTTGCTTCGCCTGATGCGGCCGGACTGATCGTCTTTCCATCAGAGGCGGCGGCTTCCATTTCCACGCGTGCCTGAGTGCGTTTTGCCTCCGCCTCCGCGGCTTCCTTTTCAATACCTTCGCGGGTGGACGCTCCCTCTTTTTTCACGGTCATGAATTTAAGGACGCGGTCGTCAATCTTATAAGTTCTTTCAATTTCCGCTACGATAGCGCCATTCCCGGCAAAATCGATAAGAAAATAATAACCGTCTTTTTGTTTTTTGATTTCATAAGCAAGATGTCTTTTGCCCCATTTGTCTATCTTGGCAATAACACCTTTGCGGTCGGTAATGATGGTCTGGCTGCGGTCAATTAACGCGGTAATGTCGTCATCATTTAAATTAGCCAAAACGATGGCTACAACTTCGTATCTTTGCAAAATGTTCTCCTTTCGGCTCTAAAGCCCGCGATGTGCACGGGCAAGGAGTCTTAAAATTAGTAGACGTGGCTTCTATCTCAATCTCGAACAGAAATCAAGGACTTTTATTACGGACTCAATCATATAAAAATCCGGTAAAATGATGCCAAAAAACAGACCCATCATCAGTCGTAACTATTTCTAATTAAACAGTTTTTTACAAATTGTGCTCTAAATCAGGCCCTTGATGCCGTCTCAATTCATAAAAAAATCGGGCAAAGACTTTTGCATAAAGCTAAACGGTGGACAAAGGGCAGGATCAGCGCGGCTTTGACAAGTGGCAGCCGGGTATTCTTTTTTTCCCTCTTTTAATAAAATTCGCGGTAAAGCGGACGATACGTCTGTAGAGCGGAAGAGACGTACATATTTTTCCGAGAGACTCACGGGCGGCCGCCTCTCCCATTTTGATCAGATCAGCGGCCCTGCTGAAGTCCATCCAGTGAAGATCTCCAACTTCAGGGCGGATAATCACGTCCGCTTCCTTGAGCTCAGAAGCCTCAAGCGCATTGGCTGTAATTTCTCCCGCCCGGTATAAAACATCTTTCGCCGTTTCAATGTCGACGGATGCCTGCGGCTCACGATCGACGATTACGGCAATGACAACGTCAGCTCCGGCCTCACGCGTCGCGTGAATGGGCACGATGCTTGTAATGCCGCCATCAGCCAGAAGCCAGTCTCCATGACGCACCGGAGCTACCGCTCCCGGAACCGAGCAGCTAGCCAGCACAGCCTGGCGAAGTGATCCTTCGGAAAATACAATCTTATTACCGGTTATCAGATCGGTGGATACGGCGCGGAAAGGAATTTTTGTTTCACGAATGTCAATTTCCGGAAGAAAATAATTAATCAATGATTGAAAATCATTGACGGGAAGTATGGCCGGCCTGAAAAAGGCCTGAGCAAACCAGTAACGGTTCATGATATATGTTTTCGCTCTGTTAAAGAAACTTTTGTTCTCCCGCGAAAACGACATACCGATTGATTTTATGGTCGAAGTGTTAAATTCGGGACTCCGCAGATAGGCTTCAATTTTATCCTGAATTTCCCTGGGGGATTGACCGCTGGCATAAGCGCCGCCTATCAACGCGCCGGCGCTTGTTCCCACAATCAGATCAATATCAATGCCTTCCTCCTCCAGAACATTGAGAACGCCAATATGGGAAAAGCCGCGAACACCGCCGCCGCCCAGGGCAAGACCAACTTTTTCCCCTGTCCATTTCACCATATGCCCATCTCAGAGTTTGGCATCCAAACGCAGTTTTTCCAGCATTCTGCCCGCGTGCGGAGCAAGGCTATGAAAAGCCTTTAATTGATCGCAGGCGTAATCCGCGCACGCGGCACAGGTGCTCACTTTTTTATCCATGCCGCAGGCCCTGATGCCGCAAACGCGGCAATGGCCGATGAGCCTGCCGTCTGTCCTCTGACATCCATCGCAATTGGCATCCTGGGGCTTCATGTTGATGCCGTACTGTTTTGACCAGAGTTTTGCCACGGCTTCCCTGGCCTGATCATCATCGGCCTGCGTTGCAAGATAGACCGGACATTTTGAACAAATGATTCCGCAATACGCTATCGTGGTTTCCATCCGTATTTTCTCCCCGCGTTTTTTATCACAGATAAAGGACACAAAGCTGCCATCGGATAAATCACTTATGGCCGAATAAGGGTAAAACTATCCCATGATGCCCTCTTCGGCGAAACTATAAAAAGTATCATTGCCGATAATGATGTGATCCAGTACCTTTATTTCCATGAGTTTGCCAGCCTGGCTAAGCTCCTTTGTGAATTTCCTGTCTTCTGAACTGGGAGAGATGTTGGTGCTGGGATGATTGTGAACACAGATAATCGCTGCCGTGAATTTTTGCAGCGCCGCGTGAATGATCTCCCGTACAATCGGCATGGCATGGTTGACCGTGCCCATGGCCGCATCGCTGATCTCAATAATTCCATGGTTGCTGTTGAGATGAATCACTTTAAAAACTTCCGTCTTGAGATCGCGCATTTGCGGCATTATGATATCAACGATATCCAGAGCGGACATAATCTTTTGCCTGCTCTGAAGAATTTCAACTTCACGAAAGCGCCGCCCGATTTCGAGAGCGGCGTGAATTTGCGCGATTTTGGCCGGGCCCAATCCCTTAAATTCTTTCCATTCACGCGCGTCCGTGTGGTTCATATTGCGGAAGGTGCCGAACTTATCCATAATCCGGCGCGCCAGATCAATGGCGCTTGCGCCCTTTGCGCCTGTGCGCAAAAGGATTGCCAGAAGTTCCGAATTGCTTAACGCCTGCGCGCCTTTTTTAAGAAGCTTTTCCCTGGGACGGTCATCAGTGGGCCACGATTTTATTCCGCATTTATTGTTTATATCGGTCACCTTTACTTTATTCCCTTCAAACACTCATTCGCCCAAACGCCGCCCTTGATACCGTCCTTGCGTCATCCTTTCTTTTTAATTGTTTTAGCCGCATGAATTGCTTTCTTTGCATTTATCAAAGTAACCGAATTACTTTTTTTTAGGGGTGATGCGATTGTTTTTTTCTTCTTGATGGGCTCCAGAGCCATCCCCACCACATCCATCATGTCCTTAAGTAATTTAAACGAAATACTTTTTCGCACATTCGCGGGAATATCATCAATATCCTTGCGGTTCCCTTCAGGCAGCAGGATGGTTCTGATTCCCGCCCGGTAAGCCGCCAGGACTTTTTCCTTGATGCCGCCAACCGGCAGTACAGCGCCGCGTAGCGTTATTTCTCCGGTCATGGCCAGATGCTTTTTAACCTTACGGTCGGTCAAAAGCGATGTGAGCGCCGTCAACATCGTGACCCCTGCCGACGGACCATCCTTTGGGATCGCGCCCGCCGGCACATGGATGTGAATATCCAATTCATCAAAGAATTCCGGATTCACGCCAAGATCTTTGGCATTGGCGCGGATAAAACTCAGCGCCGCCGCCGCCGACTCTTTCATGACATCGCCCAGCTGTCCGGTGAGCGTGAGCCCTTTTTTACCTTTCATGGCTGTGGCTTCAATAAAAAGCATGTCGCCGCCAACCGGCGTCCAGGCCAGGCCAATGGCAATGCCGGGTCTGACAATCCGCGCGTCAATATCGGTTGAAACGCGCTCCGTTCCCAGATACCGGGGGATATCTTTTTCCGTCAGCTTTTTGGATTTTATGACATTCTCGGCAATTTGAGCCGCCACGCCGCGGCAGGCGTTGGCAATTTCCCGCTCCAGATTGCGCACACCCGCTTCGCGCGTGTAACCGGTTATAATCTTATTGAGCGCTTTGGCGGTTAATTTAAACTGCGTGTCAGTCAGGCCGTTTTCCGTCAATTGCCGCGGAATTAAATACCGCTCGGCAATTTTAGCTTTTTCCTCCTGTGTGTAACCGGTCAACTCAATCACTTCCAGTCTGTCAAGCAGCGCGGGAGGAATCGAGTCGATGATATTGGCCGTCGTGATAAACATGACATGAGACAGATCAAACGGCACATCCAGATAATGATCGACAAATGAATTATTCTGCTGCGGATCCAAAACCTCCAGAAGGGCGGATGAGGGGTCGCCGCGGAAATCGCTGCCCACTTTATCTATTTCATCGAGCATGAACACGGGATTGTTCGATTCCGCGCGCCGCAGACTCTGAATAATCCTTCCGGGCAAAGCGCCGATATAGGTTCGGCGGTGACCGCGGATTTCGGCTTCATCGCGCACGCCGCCCAGCGATATGCGCACAAATTTGCGTCCAAGGGCACGGGCTATGGAATGTCCCAGCGACGTTTTCCCGGTGCCCGGAGGTCCCATAAGGCAGAGAATCGGTCCCTTGGAATCCGGCTTGAGTTTACGCACGGATAGATATTCGATAATGCGTTTCTTGGGTTTGATCAGGCCATAATGATCTTCATCAAGAATCTGGCGCGCTTTGGCGATATCCATATTATCCGCTGTGGAGTCATTCCACGGCAGCGTTGTCATCCAGTCCAGATACGTTGAAGCAACCGTGTATTCCGCCGAAGACGGACTCATCATGGACAGGCGCTGCAGTTCTCTTAATGCTTCTTTTTTGGCTTCTTCGGGCAGGTTTTTCTCCGCTATTTTTTTGCGGTATTCTTCCGTTTCCACCACATTTTCGTCTGTTTCGCCAAGCTCCTGCTTGATGGCTTTCATCTGTTGGCGCAGATAATAATCGCGCTGGCTTTTATCAATGTCATCCTTCACCTTGCTCTCTATTTTATTGCCCAGCTCCAGAACATCCATCTGGTGATTGACCAGGCGGGACAGTTCTCTTAAGCGCTCTTTCACATCGGCAATGTCCAGCACTTTTTGTTTTTCTTCCAATGGCGCGTTGATAATTGAAGCGATCAAATCAGCCAAAGTGCCCGCTTCGGAGATGGATTTAGCCATGGGGCCGAACTCCGGAGGCAAAAAGGGCGAGAGTTTCAATATGCGGTCAAACAGGGACAGCAGGTTGGACATCAACGCTTCCGTTTCCAGGTCCTTGACGTCACTGTCCTCAATCAATTTAATGCGCGCCTGCTGATAGGGTTTGCCTTCGATAATCTCTTCTATCGAAAAACGGCTCACGCCCTGCAGGAGCATCTGCGTGTGGTTTTCCGCGGTTTTAGCCATCTTCATAATCACGGCACAGGTGCCCACCTTATGCAGATCATCCAGGGTATACTGTTTAGGTTTTTCCGGTTCTTTTTTAGACATAATGAGACCAACCAGGCGGTCTCCGGTCATTGCTTCATCCACCAGCAATGAGGCGTTGCCTGTGACCTCAAGCGGAATAACGGTTTTGGGAAATACGATGACATTATGTAACGGAAGAATGGGAATCACTTCCGGGATATTATAAGTATTTTTATTTTCTGAGACGTTTTGTTCCGTCATGCTCACCTCCGGGTATAGTCGTTAGGGAAAGAATCTGCCGCAATTCGCTACTTTTTTGAACCGATGGACACGCGATGCGATTTGCTGGCCGGCAGCTTGTTTATCCTTACCATCAAAATGCCGTCGGCGTAAGAAGCCACCGCCGACTTTGCATCCACCGGCGCGGGCAGAACAACGTTTCTCTCGAAATGTCCATGAAGAATTTCCGCCTGACAATAGCGCGCGTTATGTAAAAGATGAATCGCTTTACGGACACCGGCGATTCTGATTTGTTTTCTGTCCACCTCGATATGCAAATCCTCCTTGTTGAGTCCCGCCATATCAGCCAGCACGATAACTTCATCGACCGATTCGTAAACATCAACATTGGGACGCCAGATGCATTCATAATTCTTGAAGGCCGGCCGCACCAGGTGAAAAATTTCATCCGCAACTTTCTGAAACTCATCCTCGAAATTACTGCTGAAATTAATTTTTATGTAAGTCATCTTCTTTGCCTCTTGAATCGGTTCTTATATTTATATGATTATAATAATTCTATGACCACTTGTAAATACCTCTTTAAAAAATATTTACAGGATGAACAGTTTTTAGCGGTTATTCCATCAGCCTGATATTGTGTTATAATTTAATAAAAATCCCTTTTGACTCACACCCGTTCATGAAACGGATTTACTCAACAAAACGCTGCCCCTGAAATTTTGAGGACATTTGCGGATATCTTTTGAAAATATCCGCGCCCAGGCGTTTTCACATGACCTCTTTGAGCCACGCGGCGGCAGGCGGGACAACCTCATCCACGTTATTGGTCATCACCAGGTGCCGGGTGTTTTTAAAGAACAGGTATTTCTTTTTGCACGTCAGCCGGTTGAAAATATTCTCAACGTAGGCCCGGGGGAATATGGAATCATATTCTGCGTGAATCAGCATAACAGGCACCGTAATTTTCTCCACAGGCACAGCCAGATCCGTGCGCATCAGTGAGCCAAGCGCCCGCACAGAAATCCAGGTAACGCAAAGCGGATCTTTGTTAACCCATGTCAAAGCATCCGTGCCGCTTTTGAGTTTTTCGTCAGAGAGATCGAGATAGAGCGTAATGGGAATTGCATAGTGTTTATAGACATTTGCCATAACTGAGGCGGCGGGAACCATAAAACGGGGCGGCCTTATTTGGGAGAGCACCAGATTATCCCTTCCGTTGAGATCGGCAAGATTGTGACACACAGCCGCCGCGATGGAATGATCGCGGGCCGCGGCGTAAAATGCCACGATGCCGCCCTGAGAGCTCCCCATAACGGCAATCCTGCCTCCAAACCGTTCCCGCGCGTATTTTACGACAGCCAGCGTGTCATCAACAATTTCATTAATGGTATAATCGCCCCGGGGACCGCTGCTCAGGCCGTGACCGCGCGGATCAAAGCCTATGACATTAAATCCCTGAAGATACATTTTATACATCACTTCAATATAGAATTTGGCGTAAACCGATGTCCCGGGAATAAATACGATAGTCGGCGCGTTTTTACCCGCGAAGAAAACAACAAGATGAAGTTTTATGCCGTTGGCTTTGAAAAACGTCTCCGTGAATGAATTATGATCGATATTGATTTTCTCGTTTTTTAAATAATTATCAAAAGTGGTTTGCACCGCAGCTTCATCGGGGAGTTTCTTATTCATATGCATCCGGCTTGCCGCATACCATGAAACATGAAAAACAACCGCGGCCAAAATGACTATCAGAATAATTTTTTTAACCATAACCGTTGCACCCCCGGATAATTTCTTAAGAAAAATTTTCAATTGAGATTATTTCTATTCACCACGATGATTTGTTCTTTTTTAAGGGCATCATGGCTTGCAGCGCCGCAAGGAAATACCGCGATTCATTGGCCATAAGAACATGGACTTTGACTTACTTTCAACGGCACTCCATACTCGTAAGAAGGCGTCTGGGACACAGAACATGCATTTGCCGCGTTTGTCCCCATACTTTTCAATGAGCATTAAAATATTTAGCGAAGATTGCCGCACTCTATTTTTGACAGGAATTTCTTTATTGATGATGGATATACAAAGAAGAATGCCGCATGTCAACAAGATATCAATGATAAAATACAGGGTTTAAATGAGCGCGTTATGAACAGTGGCGGCGGCTTATTTCGATCGCGGGCCAATAAGCAATGATAAGGTTTCTAAAAAATTGAAGAGCTTCCAAGTAAAGCCCCGGGAGCTCTTCAATCATCAATTGCCGCAATAGCCTCCGGAAATAATCCTGCGCTTTTGCGCTTTGATTCTAATCGGGTATATACTTGAACGACACTCTCAGTTTAGCCCGGTATTCAACGACTTTACCATCTTCAACTCTCATATCGAGTTCCTTGACTTCCGCAACCCTCATCTCCTTCAGACTTTTTGCGGCTAATTCGACAGCCTTCTTCGCGGCATCCTCCCACGATTTTTCACTTCCCCCGATAATTTCAATGACTTTATAAATGCTGCTCATCTTTTACCTCCTTACTTTCTTTTAATGGTTTGCAAACATTTAAACATTACGCGCCGGCTTTTTTGATGTTACTCATAAACAACGCGGTGGCAAAAATCCCGAGCCAGAAAGTGGAGAGACAATCTTGAGACTATTTTAAGAGAAGACGATGCCGCCCCTTTGGGCATCAGAGTACAAAATCACAATGAGGAATATTGCTATTATACTTCTTAAATGAAAGTACTAATTATAAGTCATTATAACAGATTTAACCAATTACAACAATTTGAATTATACTTATGTTTTTATTGAATTTTACTGAAAATTGATTTAGACTCCCGGTCAAAAAATGAGTATCGTTATATTCCCTGTAATAACCCGCCCGAAATAACATTTCCCGCGCGAATATAATCAAAGGAGTTTTTTATGCACAAATTTACATTGGACAAGCCTGACAATCTGGTTGATTGGTGGGCCCAAAGCGTGACCCAGTTTGCCGACAGAAAACTTTTCGGCACGAAAAACAAAAACGGCGCCTACGAATGGGTGACCTATAAAGAAATCGGTGACCGCATTGATAATCTGCGTGCGGGACTTACCCTGCTGGGAATCGGCAAAGATGATGTCGTCGGTATCATCGCGAATAACCGTCTTGAGTGGCCGGTTGTAGGTTTTGCCACGTGGGAATGCCTTGCCCGTTTCGTCCCCATGTACGAGGCTGAACTGGTTCAGGTATGGAAATACATCATCGCAGACAGCGGTATAAAAGTCCTTTTCGTTTCGAAACCGGAAATATATGAAAAAATAAAGGACTTCCCGAAAGATATTCCGACGCTAAAACACATTATTATCATCGAATCCGAGGCAGCCAATTCGATGGCCGCGCTCGAGAAGAAAGGATCGGTAAAACCCGTCGCGCCCAAAAGCCCCGCAGCCGAAGATGTGGCCGAACTGATCTATACATCGGGCACAACCGGCAATCCCAAAGGCGTTTTATTGATGCATATGAACTTTACCAGCAATTCACATGCCGGTCTCAAGCTATATCCGGAACTTTATGAAAATGAAGTTGTTTCTCTGACGATTTTGCCCTGGGCTCATACTTTTGGACAAACTGCCGAGTTGTTCGCCATTATCCGTCTGGGCGGCAGGATGGGCATGATCGAAAGCACCAAAACCATTGTTAATGATATCATTTTGGTCAAGCCAACCTTTATCATTGCCGTCCCCACCGTTTTTAACCGGATTTACGACGGCTTATGGAACAAAATGAATAAGGACGGCGGCGTGGCCAAAGCTCTTTTTGTAATGGGCGTTGAAGCGGCCAGGAAAAAACGCGAACTCACGGAAAAAGGCCGGTCTGATTTTATGACCAATCTCAAATTCAAGTTCGCGGATAAAATTGTTTTCAAAAAGATCAGAGAACGTCTGGGCGGCAGAATGATGGGTTCCATGACCGGCAGCGCGGCCATGAATGTTGAGATATCAAAGTTCTTCTTCGATATCGGCATCCCCATTTATGACTGTTACGGGCTCACGGAAACATCGCCCGGCATTACCATGAATGGTTCCCAGGCCTATCGGATAGGCAGTGTCGGCAGGCCCATTGAAAAAGTCAGGGTTGTTATCGATAATTCCGTGGTTGAGGAAGGTGCGACGGACGGCGAAATTGTTGCCTACGGACCCAATGTCATGAAAGGTTATCACAACAGGCCGGAAGATACCAAAGCCGCCCTCACGCCGGATGGAGGTTTCCGCACCGGAGACCGCGGACGGCTGGATAAAGACGGCTATCTCTTCATCACCGGCCGCATTAAAGAACAGTATAAACTGGAAAACGGCAAATTCTGTTTCCCCGTCTCGCTGGAAGAAAATATATGTCTGGCTTCTTTCGTTCAGCAGGCCCTTGTTTACGGAACCGGCCGGCCATACAACATCTGCATCATCGTTCCGGATTTTGATGTTCTGCTGCCATACGCCAAAGAAAAAGGATTACCTGCGGATCCCAAAGAACTGGTTGGGCGCCAGGATATTATCGACATGATCGGTGAATCTGTGATAAGGCAACTCAAGGGCAAGTTCGGCGGTTACGAAATCCCGAAAAAATTCCTGCTTCTTCCTGAGCCGTTCAGTCTGGATAACGGCATGTTGACCCAGACGATGAAACTAAAACGTAAAGTTGTCATTGACAAACTAAATGACCGGATTGAGGCGCTTTATCAATAAGTTTTTGCAGGCATGAAAATAAAATCCAGAAAGGCCGGGTCAAAAAGACCCGGCCTTTCTGGAAAATTTCAGTTTGCCCGGTTAAATTGTCCGATCAGTTTATTTGGTCCGGACGCGTTCCGTAAAAAATACTGTCAATCGTGTTTTGCTTGGAATAATGACCTCCCGTGATCAGATCCCACGCGCCTTCGCTTCCCATAATTTTCTGCCGGATGCTTTTGGGCCGCAGACCTTTTTCGCGCAGGTTTATAACACGGTCGCGCAGCCCCTCCATTTTTGAAATTTTTTTCAGCAGGGCTTCCCTGCCATTTTCCACCGCGCCTTTGAGATTGCAGAACACCGTTTTGATAGCCAGTTGAGACAATTTCTTCAGCGTCTCTAAAATCTCAAGATAATTTTCGTCCCGCCGTAGATATATAAAATTCGTCCCGCAAAAAAGGTCTCCGGTAAAAAGCCATTTTTTATCTGGCTCATACAAGCATATGTGATCTTCGGTATGTCCCGGTGCTTGAATAACCCTAAAATGATAATTACCGGCATCGATACCATCGCCGATAGCTGTCCCTTTCGATTTTTTGGGCCAATCCCAGACAATTCTCTGATACATACGCAAATCATTCAGACGCGGATTTTCCAGATACGGCAGCGCTTTGACATGGGCGTATACCGGTATCCCAAAGAGGTCCTGAATATCGCTGTTGTTACCGATGTGATCCTCGTGATGGTGGGTGTTGACAATCTTCGCTATGGTTCTGCCTTTTAATGCGGACAAAAACTCTTTTTCCGCGCGGTTTGTGCCGGTATCAATGAGCGTATCGCCGGCTAAAAACGCGTAAACCGGATATAAAAGGAATCCCATGGGAGATCGTCCCATGTAAAAAAGAGTTATCGAATCATTCTCTGAAATTTTCAGCACTTAATCTTCTTAATTGTATAATTTTTTATGTGCTATTTTAACATATTATAATGATTCAATTCCATCATTTTTTTCTTGTTCAAAACCTTCAAGCGCGAACATCTTCGCAATTTTTACATACCCCTTTAAGATTGATGCTGACGGTATCAATACGATGTCCTTCCACGTTCTTTTTGTCCTGCAAATTTTCCGCCGAGCGGGACACATCATAAGCGATATCGTAAACATTATCACAAATCCGGCAATGGAAATGATCATGAGAATGCATACAGGTATCGAACCTCATTTTATTCGGATCAATATCCAACTCTTTGACCATTCCCGCTTCCACGAATCTTGATAAGTTATTATAGACCGTTGTAAGAGAAATAGCCGGATAGTCCTTTAATAATTCATGATGAACTTCTTCGGCCGTGGGATGAGTCAGTTTTTTTCTCAGAAGTTTTAAAATAGCGAGGCGCTGCGGCGTTACTTTCAAGCCATTATTCAAAATATCCGTATACAGTTTATTCACAATGACCCCTTTCTACAAAGTAACAATTATTATTACATTGTAAAAACAGCAAGATACAGGCCAAAAAATTCGCCGTTCGATATAAATATCTATCACTATGATTTAATTAAATATTAAACTATGGCAGAACCTGAAGATCGTTTCAAAAAACTACTATATACGGGATAACTACGAGATATGGTGGAATTTAATTGAATAATTTTTATTGAATTATGAGCTCTTTTTTAAATGTATGCCTAACTTTTGCATACGTCCCCTGAGGGTGTTTGGGTGTAATCCGAGAAGAATCGCAGCCCCCTTTGAACCCTCTATTCTCCAATTTGCCTTCTCCAAAACTTTGAGGATATGATTTTTTTCCATTTCAGCAAGGTTCGTGATGAATTTTCCTTCAGATATATGCGAAACGGAATCATCGAGTTTTTCTGCGAGATAGAGACTGGTTCCCGTCGCGGTAATGACGGATCTTTCTATGATGTGTTCCAATTCCCTAACATTGCCCGGCCAGGAATATGACACAAGTTCCATGATGGTATGCTTCGGAATCGTCTTAATCTCCTTCTGCATCTTCCGGCAGAACTGCGTCACAAAATGTTTTGCCAGAAATGGAATATCATCATTGCGTTCCCTTAAGGGGGGCATGGTGATGGGGAAAACATTTAAGCGATAGTAAAGATCCTGTCTGAAACGCCCCCTGGATACTTCCTCTTTAAGATTTCTGCTTGTCAGGGCGAGGATGCGCACATCCACCTTGATGGTTTTCGGAGATCCAAGCCGTTCGAATTCTCCGTCTTGTATGGCTCTCAGGAGTTTCGCCTGAAGATCCAGAGGCAGTTCCGTAATCTCATCTAAGACCAGGGTTCCTTTATCGGCGAGCTCGAAACGGCCAATCTGCATCTCCGTAGAGCCGGTGTAAGCGCCCTTCTCCCGTCCAAACAATTCGCTTTCAATCAAGTTCGGCGTGAGGGCGGCGCAGTTAACGGTTACCATTCTATTTTTTTTCCGGTTACTCAATTCATGAATGGTGCGGGCAATAACACCCTTGCCTGTTCCCGTTTCTCCCAAAATAAGCGCGACAGAATCCGTTGGCGCAACCTGTTCCATCCTGGAATAAACAAGCCGCATCACCGCGGATTTTCCGATGATGCCCTCATAGGTGCATTCTTTCTTAGTCTCATTTTTGAGAGGAAAATCGCCCACTTGAATCTGCTCGTCCAAACGTTGCGCAACGATCACGCCTGTTTTAAACTTTTCCTCCATGTTTTTGCGGTAAAATGCGCCGGTAATGATCTCACCAAGCAGTTTCAGCATTGGAATAAGATCAGGCGGAAATTTTCTCTCCTCCCTGATAGTCGTAAACGTCATACCCGCAATTGCCTTGCCGCCAATATGGTATGGAATTATAATATTTGATTTTGTTCCTACGGACCGGAAACATACCTTATCCTTTGACGCATCCGAAGGCAAATCATCAAGACTGCTGAAGGAGACACAACCGCCATTTACTACGGCCCTTTTAAAAACCCACGGAAAGTCTTTGTAATTGATGCCATGAGGAAGTTTGGGTAATCCCGGAACAACGTACTGATATATCCAATGCATCTCAATCTCATCCTCTGAAACTTCCCAGAAAGCGCAGCGGTCCAAATCCAGACATTCAACAATCCTCTTCAATGCTTGCGTAATTTTTCCATCGATTTCAGAGACCGGGGCGTTAGCAAGCTCAGTTGAAAGCTCTAATGTCAGAATTTCAAGTTCCGGAAACTTCCTTAGTTTTTCGTCATGCAAAGGTGAGGTTGAATTTTTGTTTTTCATATTGTAAGATTAAAAACACTCTCTATTTTAATTATCTATAGCTCTTATGAAAATCATTGTCAACTTTTGTGTTTATATAAAAACAAACAAATTCATACTATTATATCATTTATAATACAAGATAAACTGACAATCACATCTCATCAGCAGACGTTACCCTTTAAATTTACTTATAAGATATATAAGAGATATTTCTGAAAAGGTAAACGAAAAACAGGCGCCTATTCCACTGGGCTCACAGACAGGGGAAGCGGCCGCGCGCAGGTTCCCGCCCGTGGGGTTTCATCAAATACGAAACGAAAGTTAAATGCCACGACGCTCGTGCCGGTAATCTTATGAGTGACGATGCCGCCGTTGGGACCCAGGCGCCACTTCATGGCAGAATCCGCTCACCAGGGCTTTTTGAACGGTAATCCCCGGGGATGAAAAGTCAGATTAATGCCTGCACCGTATTTTTCCTTATTTCAACCATACTGCCGCAGGCTGCGGCCAGTTGTCTTATGATGATGTTCGTTTTTCGTCCGGATAACAAAAGAAATATTTATACACAAAATAAATACACGCTGGATAGAAGCGACTTTAACCAATGTCTCTCGCTTATACGTTAATGCCGCATTCTCAGATTATCAAGAAATTATTGGAATGATGACGATATCCTGAAATTTATATCCTTCTCGAAAAAGCGATAACAACTTAACATCATTATATTATTATTTTATTATTCGCGTATTTTTTGTGCTTGAGCTTGCAGATATGAACATATCCATGCACATGGTTATAAACAGAGATATAAACAATTTTTCAAAAATTGTTGCTTTCCGGATTATTGCTGTTTTATGCAGCTTTTGGTCTCAATGTCCCGAATTTTGCACTCTTTATGAAACTAGCTTCCGTTGAGCCATTTTGCCGCGTCGCGAACCGAGTTTTGATCAAACTTGATGCGGAAACGGATAAAAGGCCCCTGGGCGGTGTAATCTGAAACGGAAAAATCTCTATCTTTAAAACCGGTCACATTATAGCCCACACTCACCCAGATATTTTGCATCAAATTATAGCCTGCCGATATCCCGTTGCAGTAATCAAACTGTGATGAATTCCATGAATGCATAACGCTGCTGTCCAACCCGATATCCCAATCTTTATTAATATCGTAGCGTCCTTCTATTCCGATGAGATCCGTGTAGCCGGCATAGTCGGCGTCGTCTATTTTTTCCTGCACATACTTGGCGCCATAATGCAGCGAAATCTGCAGATCTTTTTGGGGATTATAGTTAATCATCAGATTGTCAACCAATCTCCAGGAATCATAATCGGAGCCGCCGCTGCCGCTTAGATCATCAATAATAAAATCCAGACGGTTGAGCGCTATCCACTCAGTCTGCGGGGGACGGTACACGAGGCCCTGACGCAGATCGATTTTAAAGGTGTTAGGCCCAGAAACATCGGATGTCTGGAAAAGCTGAAGGCGTCCCGACACGGCCCAACTGCTGTCAACTTCTTTAACCACACCGCTCATCAAACTCCACTTGTTTTCACTGTCCGCCAGACGTAATTCCACACGGTTATCCCAGGTCAGCTTTTTGATCTGATAGGTCGCGCCGACGGAAACAGCGGTAAAATCCTCGCTGATGGCCGTCGTTGTCTGGACAGCACCCGATACAGGGGACACATTCGAGTTGAACTGGTAATGCTCGTTATTGGCTACCGTCTGACTGCGTTCCAATCCGAGATCCGTCTTCCAGGCTTCATTGATCTTCCAGGTTTGTTTAATGCCGACATCGGCAAAGACACGGTCATCATTCTCATCAAACTGCCTGTTTATTGTGCTGTTTAATGTAGCCCCGTCCCAGAGAGTTGAACGCATGCCCAGTCTGGTATTTTGTGTGTTGGTGCCGTTGCCCCAGGTAAATTCCTGAGCGGCCAGCAGGGTGAGGGTTTTTGTGGCCGCGTATTCCGCTCCCAGAGCAGTGCGGGTGGGGAAATCGCTGTTGCTGTTATTGAAGATAGACTGGGCATGATCCAGTGTCAAAGTCAGGCGATCATTGAGCGTCTTGAGCCTGCCGCCCAAAGTAAGCTGGTCGGACTCCTGGTGACTGCCATCCGTCAGTTGGTCATTCGCATGCAGGAGACCCAAAGACGTGCTGTAGTTCTTCTCAGTATAGCCCAACTTTCCTTCGGCTACATCCCGCGTCGCATCGGTCAGCATGTTGTCCTGGCGATAAATATCCCCATTCAAGCTCAGTTTCTCACTGAAACGATAGGCGCCTTCAACACCTTCTTTACGCATGCCTGCCTCGCTGCCCGGCTGCTGTCCCAGACCAAAGCCCGGTTCCTGTTCCCGGAAATAGACCTTGGCGTCAAATTGTTTGGTAGAGCGGGTCAATTCCGCCAGAAAAGCGCCTCCGCTGTGGCTGTAGGTACTTGTTGCGGTGTCGTCGGAAGCTGCTGAATAGTCGCTGTAAGCATATTCGGCGCGGAGTTTTGTGTTTTGATCCAGTTTTAAAGTGGCATCCGTTCCATAAAGGTTGCCGCTGTTATCGCCATCCCCTTCATGAATATAAGTTACGCCTGCCTTCAGTTTATTATCCATTAGCTTGACGCCTGCGCGGCCTCCATAAGTATAATCACCGTTGCTCGTGGACAGGGTTTCATATTCCGCGACAATTATAATCGGATTCAAGTTCGGGTCTCTGCTGTAAACCGGCTCCCTGAAGAGAATCGTACCGGCGCTATAATCAATAGAATAATCCGTGAAGCTGCTCATGGATTGCGATGAAATAACCACCTCACTATGGAAACGATCCCTGACTTCGATAGTAACTTTGTCCGAGTTGGGTACAATGGTATTGTGGGAAAGGTGGTAAATCCCGGAAGTGCCGTCACCGGGAATTTCATCCCGTGTATAGAGTTGATCGGTCTGGCTGGCAAAAGCATTCAGTTCATAGTTCTTGCTCTGCAATTCCGTCTTAAAACCCGTCATGCGGCGGCTATAACGCGAAAGTTCCGTTACGGTAAGACCGGTGTCAAAATCGCCGAACATGGCGTAGAACTGTTCCCGTTCAATCTTAATATACAATTTATTGGTGCTGGCCGCGTCGTATTGCTGCGCGGATCCATCCCCGTAAAGCGTGTAATAGCTTTCCGGATTGATTGTCTGGAACAAACCGCTGCGGTTGTTTTCCTTTTGCTTGTCGGAATCATAGGCTATGGTCAGCAGCCATTTGCCCTTTATCTGACCCTTGGCAAAAAAGGCGACACGGCCATCCCTGTAGTAATTTTCATCAACATCGGCGTTTTGCAGATTTTCCATGTTGCCCGTAACGGTGTTATAACCGGCAGTTCCTTCGGCAAGACCGACTAATATCCAGTCGCGCATTTTGGGATTAACATATGTTTCCGCTTCAACGGTAACATTATTGTAACCGAGCACTACCCGATAGAGGCCGCTGTTATTAACCGGCGCGAACAGGACTTCTCCATCCTTGCTGATCTGAACATGCGGATGGCTGTTTGCGTCAGGCGGCGCCGCGAAAATATCAGGTTTTTTAAGCGGAGACAGAGTGCCTTCGCGGATTTCCAGTTCAGCCCCGGCGGGAATGAGAGTTCCGTCGGTGTCATAGATTTCATAGCGAAGTTTTACCGGTGTCTTGCCGTCGGCAACATTACCCTCGGCCGATTTCAAACGAATGGCCCCAATCTTTCCGACTCGTTTTATTGATATCGTCTTTTCAAACCGGGGGTTGCCGAAAGGATCGATGCCTTGAAGCACAATAACATGTTTCCCGGCTTCCCCATAATCAACGCCGATATAACTGTAAAGATTCTTACCCGCTTTCAGGTCTTTCATGTTGAAACCGATTCGATCCGCCGGAACTTCTTTGCCGTCTATCAAAACGCGCGGATTCAATTTCGAATCAAGGCAAATTCGCAGGATGTCTATCCTGTTGATGAGGATATCATTGTCCGCCGGATAAAGTATTCCTTCCGGTTCCTTAATAGAGATTTCTGCTTCTTCGGAAGCCGAAACAGCTGAGGCGTCCTGCGATGCTGAATTCAATTTAGCAGGATCTGTCACTCCGGATGGAGATTCCGTTTTCACCACCGCCTGATTTCCGGAAGCTAAAAGCGAATGATCTCCATTATCCTGCGCTTTCTGACCGGCGCCGGAAGAGACGGGAATAACTTTTTCTGCCGTTTTTGTTTCAGCCCGTACCGGTCCGCTTTGTTCCTTGACAACCTTCAAGCTTGATTGATCCACAACATGGCTGGACGTAATACGAACTTCAACACGCCTGTTTTGCGCTTTGCCATCCGCGGTGCGGTTATCCGCGATCGGATTTTCGCTCCCTTTCCCTTCAACAAATAATTTTTCAGGAGGAAGATGAAGTTTGTCCATCAGATAACGGCCGACGCTTTTCGCGCGCGCCAGAGAAAGCGCCTGATTATCCGCGTATTCACCGGGATGACTTTCAGAGATAGGAACATTATCCGTGTATCCGGTCACCTGGATTTTTTCCACATGCAAGCCGGACAGTGAATTAGCCAGTTCATCCAGTTTTTTCCGGTCTTCAGCGTTCAATTCAGCGCCCCGCACCGGAAAGTGAGGATGTAAAACTATTTCCGGCATCTGGGATACTTCAACTTTTTTGTCCAGCCGCAAAATGGTTTCCGCCGGAGGCGTCAGGATTTCCGCTTTCGCGTCGCCGTCAGTGGCAAGATATGCCCCCGTTACAAGCTCCCCTGCTTTTGTGCCGCCGGACAGCGTTGCCCGGAAAGTAATTTCGTGATGCCAGCCCGCGGGCAGTTCACTGAGCTTAAATACCAGCTGGCCTTTTTCCTGCTGCACCTGCTGCAAAGGATCGGCAATGGCAACGCCATCCATCATGCTGCTGCCCTTTGTGTAAATCACGCCTTGAGGCAGCGTAATGTTTAGTCTTGCCGCGCCGAGAGGCAGAGTGCTGCCTTTCATGGAAACCTTGTAGGCAATATTTTCTTTCTCCAGTTGATTAGCCATCTCCAGAACAATTTCACCTTTTACCGGTTCAGGAGCGGCCTGTTTTACAGATGAATTCTTTTTGCGTATATGGAAATCCGTGCGCCAGAGGACGCCTCCCTTAATTTCGACAAACTGCGAAAATGCCTGTCCGGCAAAACGGGTGTTTTGAGTGCAGGCAAAGGGTTCATAGCCTTCCGGCAGAGAATCCAAATCCATCTGTACCACATGCAATCCCGGACGTACTCCTTCAAAGTGAAACATGCCCTTCTTGTCGCTGATAACAAAAGAGCCGTCCTCCATATATACCCGCACACCCTCGACGCCGGAAGGTCCGTCGCCTGTTTTATCACTGCATTCTCCTGTGGAGACACGCCCCATCAGAAAGGATCTGGTTTTCATAAGATCGTCTGTAATTGTAACCGTTACCTGGGCAATGTTTGATTTTAATCCGTTACCGGAGCTGGCAGTCGCTCTGTTGGTCGCGTCGCCGAGGCGTGTTCCGACAGTGACTTCCACCACATAGTCTAATGTGTCCGAGATTCCTGCCGCCAGAGCGCCGACATTAAACGTAAGCGTTCGGCCATCGGCTGAAATAAACGGATCAGCAATCGAAACGCCATTTAATTTTGCCGATCCTTTACGGTATCTGAAACCGATAGGCAGAGTATCCGTAACCAGAATACCCGTCAGGGCAGTTGTCTTGCTGCTATTGGTGAGAGTCACTTCGTAGAGAATGAAATCACCCTGTCCCGCGGTGCTCTTGTTGGCGGTCTTCTGAATCCAGAGACCGGAGGCGGACGGATCAACAGGAATATCAATATGAATAGACGGACCGGGATTAAGTGTAAATACATCTCCACGGGAACCGGCAACGATCGCGAATGGCGCGCCGGGCAGGGACTGAATGGCTGTGGTTGCCACGGTGCTGGGGAAAGAGTATCCCGCCGGCGGAACAACCGCAAATTTATAGCTGCCGGGCGGTATGAACGGGAATTGATAACCGCCCTGCGGGAATGAATACAGCTTCCCGCCGCTGTCGCTTGCCGTACCGCCGCTGGTAATCGTTGACGGGAAAAGACTGACCCCGTCATTGCCAAAAACGGTAGCCGGTAATCCCGTTGCAGTATTAATAATAGTAATGGCGGCTCCATTGACCGGCAGGCCGCTTTGAGTATCAAACACGTGGCCGTAAGGATCAACCAGCACGGAGGCGACCGACCTGTAGTTATTATTATTGCAGTCAACATAAGTAACGTACAGAGTATCTCCGTCCTTGACGGAAAGACTGCCATCATATGAAGTAGCCGCGGCGCCTGTTGTCGGCAGATAACCGGTGAACACACCGGTATTCGGACCGGTTTCGGTCAGGCTTATAATTTCGACATCACCGGTTGTCGGATCGGTGACGGTGACAAAAATTGTCTCGGCCTTAGTAGGATCCATGTTCGCATCGGGAGATGTTACAACAATAAAAATAGGATCTCCCTGATGTATTGGGTTGGTCGCGCTCAACGGCACCGGCTGGCTTAAGTTAATGGCGCCGCCGCCCACCGGAACGGGCGCAGGCACAGGGTAAAGCGTTCCCGTGGCGCTGCCCGAGCGATAGAACGTTGGAGCCACATTGGCATTGACGGCTCCCGAAAGCCCGGGCGAATAGGTCATGATTTGCACAGAAGAAGCAACAGGGATCACAACCGTGGCGGTCACATTAGAGCCTACCGTTCCCTGCGCGTAATTAAGATTCGCATTGTTGACGATTGTATCGCCTTGAACAGGAGTAGCACACAGCGCCGCGGAAGGAATAAAGAATAAAGCAAATACAGCAAGCGTAAGCGCGGCCGTTGTAATATTGCGGAAACAGGAACGAAGCAGATTCAAGCCGGAACTAAACCCGGAACTAAACAAGGAAAGACCTCTCCCCCGCCCCGTTAAAGACGAACGGATGGGTTTTCCGGCCATCAGGCCGGAAAACCCATTATTTAGTTTTTGTATCCAGCTCAAAATCATCGCGTCAGCTTTGATCCCGTCAGTTAGTTGTTAACAGTTGCCCGGTATAAAACAAGAACACTCTTGTTGGCGGGAATTGTTCCGCCTGCCGAGCTTGTCGCTCCTGTGCCGATGTATACGGTCAGCGTGGGTGCGGAATAATTGGCCGCGCCCGTTCCATTAGCCGTCAAATACGAAGCGGCGCCGGAATCGTTTACATAAGTCACATCCGTGTTGCCTGAATACGCGCCTTTCGTGAAAGCGACGTAAGATGTCGGCAGAGAATCCGTAACAACGGACGCGGAAACCGATCCTGTTGCGCTTGCATTGGTCGCGACCAGAACATATTCCAGAACATCACCCGGTTTTGCCGTCACGCCCGCCGAGTAATAATTAGTGGAATTATAAACATAGGCTGTCCCTGTGCCGCTGGCCGTGGATACATTGCGGACATACTTGGTCAGAGTTGCCACACCGCTGGTAAAGGTGTTCAAAACCGCGTTTATTGATGTAGCCGTAACCGACGGAGTGGTAGCAGACGTAACGGTCGCTTTATCCGAAACCGTTACATCGGTGCCGGCTGAAGTGATCGTCCCGGGAGTGACCGTGGTTGTAATAACCTTCTGCTCGGCCACCAACACACCCGCGCCGGGAGCGCCGCCGCTTAAAGCCGTATTCAGCGTAATGGTGGACGTGCCGCTGGCATTATCGACAATGGCAGTAACCGTTCTTACATCCCCGTTGATCACCACCGTGGCGCCGACCACGATGCCGTTTAAGTTGTTGTTGGCAACGCCATCGGATGGAACAACGATAACCGTGGCTGTAGATCCTGTCGTGGTAACCGTAGCTCCAAGCGTCATGGAAGATGCAGTAGGAACTGCCCCGGCGCCGGAGGTGTTGGTGGAACCTGACACCGCCGCGGTAATATTATACGTATCCGGACCATTGGCTGTAGCGGTTACCGTATAACTGTCGGTCAGGGTGGCGCTTCCGCTGTATGAAGTGGACTGCGCCGTTCCCGCGACAATGTTTACCGCGGAAGGAACCAGGACGACTGTAACGGTGACACTGGCTGTGGCTGTCTTGGTGCCGGTACCGTCATTATAGGACAGCGTGGCATTGTTGATAATCTGAGTGTTGGCTGCCAGGTTGGCCCAGGCCGGAGCGGACAGGCAAAGACATATGCCAAATAACGCCAGTTGGGTTAATATAATGATTCTTGATAATTTCATAAATAACTCCTCGCTTTCATCGGCATCAACCAGCGTTGAAATCAGCCCTGATGGATGCCGATCAGAAAAGTATAGTTTCATCTTTCTTAACTCTTCAGGTCTTGTGCGGAAATCCTCGCACAAGACCTGAGTTTGACAGTAAAAAACAACTTCTTAATCAGACATAGAGTCCCTCCTGAGTTTCAGGATGGATTCTAGTTCATCTTCACACGATACGTAATCGTGTAAGTTGCGCCTGCATTTACAATTCCACCTGTTGAACCGGTGCAAGTGGTGGTGTTACCCATGAAATAATTTAGAGCACTTCCTTCAACATAACCTGCGGCATTACCAGCCCCAACTCCGGATGAACATTCATTGTCAGAGTTTTGGTAAGTAAGTAATGTGGTGGTGGTGCCGTCAGTAATTGAAGCAAAAATTAATGCTCCTGCTCCTGAGGATGGGCAAACTGTAGCAACTCCGAAAGCGCTGGTGGTGCCGCAGACAAGCTGGGTATATACCGGTACAGCGTCAGAAGCAGCCACAGATTTAGCTACCGAACTGCCTGCGTTATGGACTAACACCTGGTATTCGAGAATGTCGCCCGGATTGCCGGTCGCGGTTGCGGCAAAGGAACCGCAGGATGTACCGGCCGAACCGCAGTTACGAACATTTTTCTCTACCTGCAGGTTGCTGCCGTGGAAAGTTGTTGTAATGGCGGTAGAGGTCGCAGAATTTCCGCTGGAGCTATCGGTCGTGGTCAGAGTGAACGGTACCGTGCCGTCAGTTCCGGCGGTCGTCCCGACAACACCATTGACCGTAACCAAAACAAGAATCTGCTCTGCGGCCACTGTGCCTTTGAGTGCGTTAACGGTGAAGTTAGGAGCCACATTTGCACCGGAAGGATTGGCTGCCAAAGTGATAACGTCATAAGTTTCGGGTGTTGCCGTTCCCAAAGTGTTGTAATAGGTATTGCCGGTGTGGGTATTAGACGGGGCAACACCTGTCGAAATAGCGCTAACAATGTAATCAACACCATTGACCACAAGAACCTTGTGTCCCGCGCTATTCAATGTGATTAAAGCCGCTAGATTTGAGTTACCCGGGATACTGATGGTGGTCGCCGCGTTGGCCTGGATAACCGATGCACCCAGGGCCACAGTAGCGGGGCTGCCTGATGTAATGGTAGTTGCGCCGTCATTCTGCACTGTTGAATAAGTAACGGTGTCGCTGGCCATGTTGGTGACAGCACCGATAGCTCTGCTCAGGTTGTAGGTATCGCCGCCGTTGGCATTGGCCGTCAGGGCAATCAGGTATGTCGGTGAAGCTCCGGAGTCAACGGTCTGGCCTGCAGGCAGGGCAGCAGTTACACCCTTGTTAGTGGTTGTCGGCCTGCCCGAATAGGTGAGGGCCGCCTTCACCAGGTTAACGGTGACTAATGTTGAAGCGTTTGCGCTGTATGCCGTTGTACCGCTCGCATCATTATAATTGATTTGAACGGTATTGAGAATTTTTGCGCCGGCGCCGGTATTGGCCTCAACTCCGGGCGTCGCAATGAGAAGCACCACAAATAGCAACGCCAGTTGGGCTAATATAATAATTTTTTTTAATTTCATAAATAACTCCTTGTTTCTCGTCATGGTGACCTTTTCAGGTCCTGTGCGGAGGTTTCCGCACAGGACCTGAGTTTGAAAGTATAAAATGCCTTTTAAATCGGGCATAGAGTCTTCTCCGGACTTTCCGGATGGACATTAGTTCATTTTCACACGATATATGATCGTATAGGTTGCATTTGCAATAACAGTTCCGCCCGTACCATTCGTATAACTACCGGTGGTACCAAAGTAAAAATTCAACGCACTTGTTTCAGCATAACCTGCGGCCTGACCAGTGCCAACATTAGGAGACGTTAATGCAGTGCCGCCTCCATATTGGATAGATGTGGTGGTGGTGCCGTCGCTGATTGTTGCGAAGATATCTGTTCCTGTGCCGGTACAAACTGTGGTGCCCAAGGCTCCTGAACCGCACACTAGCTGAGTATAAACCGGTACGCTGTCAGAGGCTTTCACGGACTTGGCCGTGCCGCCGGGATTATTGACCACAACTTTGTATTCAAGGATGTCACCCGGTTTGCCAGTGACGTTGGCAGCATAGACGCCCGGAGCCGTGGTGTTGTTGGCGACAGTTTTCGTCACCGTCACGGTGCTGACATTGAACGTTGTGGTAATCGCTCCGGTGTTTGCGGTATCAGCAGGAACAGTATTGGAGGCTGCAGTAAGGGTGAAGGGGACTGTGCCGGGAGTCGTGTGGTTCGACCCGACGACACCGGTAACGGTGACTAGCACGAGTACCTGCTCTTCAGCCGTATCGCCACGATTAACGCCACTACCGGTGAAGGCTACGTTTGCACCAGTAGGATTGGCTACCAGATTGATGGTATCGTATACTTCTGCTGTCGCAGTACCTGCATCGGAATAAGCGTTAGCGCCGGTATGGGTGTTGGAAGGGGCATTTCCCGCAGCTACACTGCTAATGAGATAATCTTTTCCGTCGATCACCAGAACCCTCCCGTCACTAAGTGAAGCACCCGTCAATCCGGCAACTGCCAAAGATCCGCCAGGGATTTTGATGAAGCCCGAACCGGCTGCCTGGATAACGGATGCGCCGATGTTGACGTTAGAGGGGGCTGTTGCAATTACGGTGCTACCATCTGCCTTAACCGTTTGATATGTGACGGTCTGGCTAGTCATATTAGTGATACTGCCGACAGTGTTGCTCAGATTGTAGAGATCGTTACCATTGGCATTGGACGTCAGAGAGATCAGGTATGTTGCCGTGGCTGCTGAATCGATGGTCTGGCCAGCCGGCAATGGGTTTGACGTTCCCGTGGCGCTGCTAATTGGCCTACCCTTTAAAGTTAGGGTTGCCTGCACCAAGTTGACAGTGACATATGTTGACGCATTGGCAGTGTAAGCCTGTGTACCGCCAGCATCGTTATAGTTGATCAGAACCGTGTTGAGAATTGTCGCGCCGGCTCCGGTATTGGCTTGCACCTGAGGCGCCGTAATAAGCAGCGCCAGAAAGAGTGAAGCAACAACGGTCAATGCTGCCCAAAGCGGGCGTCTGTAAATCTTTCGTGTCTTCAATTTCATTTCCTCCTAAATATAAGTTTTATATGTTTTTCTTGCCGGCCATAATGGCCGTAATTCTTTTTGCGTTTTCCCCGATTCCCCGATTACATGTTTATAATGAACGGGGGGTGTCCTCTACCATGATATTTAACCTCCTGCTTTTTCATCGCTTCCTCCTTTTGTACGGTTAACTGTTTTTCCTCTATTATATTTTTCACTTGCCTTATTTGTACTTTAAGCGGCCTTTTATTTAACAACAGCCTTAAAACCGACGGTTCCCTGCTTGCCCGCCTCGATGACCGGAATCACCCAACGGATATTGGTGTAAATGTCAGGAGAAGCGACTTTCTTGACAGTTTTGCCCTGCTGCTTGTCTGTGATCTCATAGAACAGCAGGCTAGGCTTGTTGTAGCTTTTGCCCTTATCAATAGAAAAGCTGATTCCCCCCTCATCCTCGCCGTAGGCCGATCCGGGAACATAGCGGGTATCTTTGGGAATCGGATTGTCTATGACGGCATTTGTGGCTTTTTCATCGCCGTCGTTACGATAGGTCACAGTGTAGAGAATAACATCGCCGGGAACAACATCCTTGGCCTGAACCCTTTTAGTGACAGTCTTGCCTGCTTCTTTCACCACCACATCCATTTCCGCTTTCACGGACATTTTTATCACCGGTTTAGCCACGGCAAGGCACGGGATAATGCATATGGCGACAAGAACCCCTATGGTTGTCAGATACTTTTTAATCATTTCTTCCTCCTTTTTTTCTGTTTCTTTCAGAAAAATCTTTGTATTTTTGGTTTATGGTTAACAGCCTCTTTTTCTTCATCTCACTCTCCTTTTCAATTAATTATTGCGCAAATATTTGCGTATTTTGTTATTTGACCTTAAAATTGTAGTTGACCGTAAAATTACCTCCGTTTCCGTTCATCGTGCCGTTCATGATAATTTTCCAGTTGGTGACCAGTCCGTCATAGCCGGCTGCGGCTCCGCCGCCGCCTGAGACGGGCGTATAGGTCCATGTTGTACCGCTATCACTCGAATAGGCCGGAGTGCCAAGCGTCAGGCCGGAAGCCGTGCTGCCGTCAATAAAACTAAACGACGATGTCACGGGCACCGCAACGTAGTTTCCGATGGCGTCGGTCAAGGTGACTGTATTCGCGGTCCCGACGCCGGTGTTTTTAACCTGAACCGTATAGGTAATAATATCACCGGGGTTGGCAGACGTTTTGTTGGCCGACTTGAGGATAAATAAATTGGGCACGGCAACTATCATCACGGCGTATCCTGTGTCGCTGACTGTTGCTTCCGTTCCTTCTGTTGCTTTGACACTGACCGACCAGTTGCCTATGGGGGAAGATGGCACAACATAAGTGTATTCATAAGTTTTCGTCAAACTCGGAGTTTCTGTACCGGTAGCCTTGTAGGTCATCGCAGTGGCAGTCACCACAGCAGTGCCGCTGGGATTATTAATCGTTATGGTCGGAGCACTAACAATATCGTAACTGCCGAAGGGGTCGCTGATCACCGCACGAATATATACTGTGGCGCCCGGCGCGGTTGAGGTTATTGAAGCAGCGCTCGGGTAAGTGGCGCTGTAAAAGCCTATGGAATTGACGTTGATGACGGTCGTTGCCGGCAGATCGACGTGGGAAGGATTGCCGCCCGATTGAGGATAAACAATAAGGCTGTAGCCGTTGTTAGCGGTCTTATTTTTAACAGTCAGGTTCCAGTAATTACCCTGAGCGCAAGTTACGGTACCCGTGAGAGGCAGGGCAAAGCTATATGCCGCCGCCGTTGTTGTAAGGGTAAGAGTTTGCGTCTGGGTAAGGGTTGTGCCACCGGAAGAGCACTGAAGATCAACTTCCACGCTCCGGGTCGTACCTCCAGCGTTGCGGGCGAGATAGAGAGTAACGGGCACAGTGGCGCTGACCGCTGAGCTGACGGTGATGGCGGCCGCGTCGACAGGGTTCATGGACCATGTCTGGGTCCCTGTTGAGTAGACAAGCGTAATGGTGTTTGTGGATGTGGTATTCTTCGTCCGGGAAAGTTTCCAGGCCGGGGTTGATGTACCATCATACAGATAAAGTGGTTTGCTTCCCGTGCCGGCTGCCGTTCCGGTAACCGTGACGACCGGCGCTACCGCCGACGCGCCCGTGCCGTAGGGATTGGTAATTGTGGCGGTATTGTTGATAGTGGTTCCCGGCGCGGCTGTACTGACAATGGTAGCCGTATAAACAATTGTTACGGAACCGTTGGCGGGAATACTGATGCCCGTAGCGCTTAAAGCGCCCGCGCTGTATGAACAGGTTGCTCCTGTCGGACAACTGGTTATGGTTTGGCCTGTCAGATTGGTGGTGTCAATGGTGTCGGCAACCGAGACGCCGCTTGCCGCCGCTCCGGCGCTTTCAGTCAGGGTAATGGTATATTGCAGGGTATCGCCGGCCGCGTAATTGCCGCTGGTGAGGTCGGTAACTGTTTTAGCCGAAGTTGAAAGATTGGAATTTACGGGAACGGTCACTGTCGCGCTGTTATTGTTGGGATTGTAGTCGGTGACCGAACCGGGAATAACAAGGCTTGCCGTGTTGGTAAGCCGCGCGGGCGACGGCGCGGTGACGGTGCCGGTGATGGTGTAAGTCACATATCCTTTGTAAGGCAGGTTGGCCGTTGTATTCAGGGCGTTACCGGAGCCGGAGGCCGCGCCGCACGTTGCCGATCCCGAACCTGTGCAGGTCCAGGTAACACCGGTTATGTTCGACGGGATGGTGTCGACGATTCCCACGCCGGTTGCCGGAATGCTGTTGGGACCGAAGTTCATCGCGGTAAGGGTATAAGTGATCGGACTGCCTATGGTCGCGGTGGTGACAGACGCTGTATTGGTAATGCCCAGGTCTATGGCGGTGGTTGTGCCCGCGTTGGTCACCAGAAGATTCCGGATTTCATGAAAGTTGGTGGAACCGCCGGTACTTGCCGCATAGCCCACCATGAACGTCTGTGCGGAGTTGGTAAGCGTGGGAAGCGCTGCGTTGGTGATCATCTGCGTAGGCGCCGTGTTGTAACCAAACTGGATCCAGACATTGGCTGTCGGACTCGGCGCGGCACTGATCTGGATTATAACTTTCCGATAGTTTGCGCTGGTCTGGACCGGCCGGGTTGTCCCATTATACCAGAGTGATCCATTATTGGCGGATGTTTGAATCCAGGGATAAGAGGTGGCACTCAGAGTCGAACCGATGGCACCACTGCCAAAGCCAACCACGGAGCCGCGAAGCGTTACCGTATTGGCCACCAGAGCATTGCCGAGATATCGTCCTTCACAGCCGTAGGCGAAATTGCCGTATTCGTCGACGCCGATCCCTACGTATCCTCCGCTGATCCCGGCTACGGAAGTTGCGGGTGGATTACACGTTGCCGTGGAGAGTTTTTGCGCGTAACCTAAAGACCCGCCGAAGGCGCCGATATTGAATGTGCTTACATTTGAGTCAAAAAGGTATACACTGTAACCGTCAGCTCCGCTCCCTCCCCATGTAGCGTAGTCGAATTGAACGAGAAGCCCCTGGGTCAGGTCGAAGGGGGTGGTATTGTAAGCGAAACCGGTCTGGTTGCCTTCGTTGTCGGTAAGGCGCAGCCATCCCGAACCTACCGGGTCGGTAGTGCCGTTGCCTGTCAGGGAGGATGAATTGGGAGTGCCGCCTAATACCCAGCCGGATGAATTCGTATCAGTCATGGGGGCATTGATAATGATGGTGCCGTAAGACACGCCGGCGCACATAAGCCAACTGGCCACTGTCATGAGCAAAAGCGAAATGCCCGACAGGTCCAAACCCGCGCCGGTTTTATCGATTACTCTTTTTGGGTAACGAAAAATCATTATAACACCGATAAAAATGCCTTTTTTATGATATGAAGTCATTTCCGCCCATGATATTTCATAATCAAGGGCCTTTGACTCCATAAGAACACTTTGGTAACCCGTCCATCCGGTTACTGCCTTTAAAGAAGAGGATCGGCAAAAAGAACATTGGCAGTCAAAACAATTTCGGATACGTGGCTTTGCGTCGCCGGATTACTCCGGGTTTGCCTTTATCAGTGTTAGTTCGATTTATATTAATACTTTATAAATCAGGTTGTCTTGTTTTCCCCCGTAAAAAAGAAAAGCCGCTCCTTAAAAAAAGAGTGGCTTTTCTTTTTTCTAAAAAATGTTTTCTTAGATCAGTTTGTTTTATAATTGACACTATGACAACACTACCTTTATTATATTTTATTTCTATTCGTAACCTATGAATTTGTCAAGCTTTATTTTTATTAAAGGTTCAATATTATTGGCAAATAATAACTCTCGTTTTCCATGACAATTTCCTGTCAACTAATAATTATTACTATCTAGTAGCAAGAGCAAGATGTGGGCCATAAACTTTATATGCGTAAAATAATATCTATAGTCCTGATTTAATTGCAAGTTTACCAATAGTATATCTGATATTGGCTTAAATAAAACTACCACATACAGTGTATCCACTAAATACGGTGGGATGATTGTTATAGGCGGTATAAAATCACTGACTTAAACGCTAAAAGTATAATAATCCAACTTAATCGGTAAAATTTCTTGACTTGTTAAAATAACACCGTTATCTTAACAGCGCTATCAAAGATAAGGAACCTTTAATGCCCAAAGCACCCATGACAAAAGAGGAAATAGAAGATACCCGGGAACGTATTTTAGATACAGCTCTTGATATCATCATTAAAGACGGATTTAACAATCTAAGCGTGCGCAAGCTTGCCTCCCGTTTAGGCGTTACTGCCACAACTATATATAATTACTACACCAGCAAAGACGAACTCAATCTGATGATCCGGATACGCGGATTTGAGAAGCTCCATGACCTGCTGATAGAACGATCAGCTCCATTTAAGGATATTGAAGGGCAATTGAAAGCCATGATTCGCGCCTATGTCGAATTCGGCCTGACCCACCCAAGTTACTACGATATCATGTTTAATCTGCACACGCCTAAATATCTGGACTACGTGGGCACCGATATAGAACCTCTCGCCTATCATGAAAAACAGAACGCTTTGAAGTGCCTTTCTCTTTTTATCAAACCTATCGGCGCTTATATAAACGTTACCGGAGAGGAAAAAGATCAGTTCGTGCTTTACCTGTTTGTTAAATACTGGTCGGACCTTCATGGCCTTATCACGCTGTGCAACAGCCGGTTATTCCATGAGGTGCTGGATAATGTGGAATCCTTTATCGAGAAACGGACCTCAGACCTGATAGACGATATCGCACGACTTAAGGGAGCATCTTAATAAAGGAGAAACACTGTTATAAATATAAACGATGGTCGCTTAAGACCCCATTATTCGGGGCTGTTCAAAAATGCGCAGGTGCAAGGCGCGCAAAAACCGAACCGCGAGGCGCATATAGATATACGTTGAACGGTGCGGTTTGCAGCGCAACACAGCAGATGAGCGTTTTGTAAAAGCCTTTCGGCTTTTACCGGCAAGGATAAATTTTGTTTATTATTGCGCCTCCCTTACGGGAATGCGCGTCCGGTCAACAGCCCAATATACCCCGTTATCTGGAGGAAACACCATGCAAACGGTCACGCAAAATGCCCAAAAAGGTTTCACCAACACACTGGCCAATCTGTTTTTAAAATTCTTCGCCTTTAATTTCAACACGCGTCCGTCTTTAAAAAAATATCTGAGTTGCGATGACGGCCCAATCAATTTCACGTTTGGCATTAAAACAGAAAACGGCAGCGTTGAACAGGCTATGCGCTTTGAAAACGGCAGGGTCAGCGTATTGAATAAAATTCCAAAACAATTGGATGCCCAGCTTATATTCGTGGATGAAAACGCAGTCAAGGAAGCGGCCACACAGCCTCCCAACAGGCTGATGCTGGCCCTGATGGAGGGCAGAATCGTCATGCACGGCAATCTGGGTTATCTTCAACTGGTTAACTTCTATCTTTCGCTACTTTTAAAGCACGTCCAGATCGCTAAACTGAAAAAAGAAACAACCATGGAGAATCGAAAATACGACGCGGCGCTGGCGGCAAAAAAAAGCATTGACGAAAGATCGCCGCGGCAACTTACGGCCGATTCCATTGATCCAGGCGTCAGGTTTTTGCCCGACCCCTATCTCGCGCAGTATTCCCTGAATGACTTTCCGAGAGTAAAGGATTTTCTGGATATCCATTTAAAGACCGGGGCGGCCATATGCCATGAGCGGGCTCAAATATTGACTGAATGGTACAAAGAGAATGGATTTGAAACCGATAAAAACGGCAAACCGATCGTTGCCGAACTCCGTCAGGCACAAGCTTTCAAATATCTGATGGAAAATAAAAAACCGATGATCCGGAAAAACGATCTTATTGCCGGAACAAATACGACCAAAGAAATAGGCGTTATCATCTACCCCGACGCGCACGGTACCATGATCTGGGGTGAACTGGTGACCGCGCCCTTCCGGCCGCTCAACCCCTACGATGTCGATCCTGAAACGATTGAGGTTCTTCATAACAAGGTATTTCCTTTCTGGCTTGGACGTAATTTTCGCCAGTGGGTGAGAGACCATAAAGGCTATCCGACCTGTCAGAAAATCGATGAGCGCTTTGCCGCCTGTTTCTTATGGAAAACCGTCGCGCTGTCCCACACCATCTTAAACTATCCTGAAATATTAAAGCTGGGGACAGGCGGCATCGCGGCAAAAATAGATAAGGAACTGGGGCAAACGCCTGCGGCCGAGCGGCAAAAGCGCGACACGCTCACGGCCATGAAGATCAGCCTTGAGGGAATCAATGCCTACGCGGAAAATCTTTCGAAAGAAGCCGAAAGGCTGGCAAATCAGGAAACGGCTCCTGCCCGCAAAAACGAACTGCTCCATCTGCGGGATATCTGCCGCCGTGTTCCCCAAAATCCCTGCGTCACGCTCGATGAAGCCGTAAACGCCATGTGGATCATGTGGATAGGCGCGCATATGGAAAACACAAACGCCGGATTCTCACTGGGAAGGCTGGATCAGTGGCTTCAACCTTATTTCGCGGCCGACATCGAAAAACTGACCGATCAAAAGGAGCGGCAGGAATATATAAAGCACGCCATCGAACTTATCGGCTGTTTTTATATGCGCTGCACGGATCATCTGCCGTTAATTCCCGATATCGGCAATTATTTGTTCGGCGGCAGTTCTTCCGATCAGGCGATCACCCTCGGCGGCGTGACGCCCGAAGGCGAAGACGCGGTCAATGATATGACTTATATCTTTCTGAAAGTTACGGAAATGCTCTCCATCCGCGACCCCAATGTCAACGCCCGTTTTAATAACGGAAAAAACAGCGACACTTATTTAAAGCGGCTCTGCGAGGTCAATTTAAATACCACCGCCACGCCTTCGATTCATCATGACGAGGCGGTCATGGCATCGCTTGCGGAATTCAACTATCCCGCGGAGCATCTGCGGGACTGGTCGGCGACCGGTTGCGTGGAACCTACGCTCTCCGGCCGGCATATCGGCCACACCAACTGCATGATGTTTAATATGGTGGCAGCCCTCGAAATGGCTCTCAATAACGGACGGCATCCGTTAATGCGGTGGGATCTGGGCCCCAAAACCGGAAATGTCGAAGCCGGAGACTTCAAGGATTATGAATCATTTTTTAACGCGTTCGCGGCACAGCTTAGATATCTGGCCGATCAGACATGTGAGTATAATAATTTTCTGGGCGAGGCTCATCAGACCATCCGTCCGACTCCTTTTATCTCTTCCCTCATAGAAGGCCCGATCAAAAGCGGCAGGGACGTCACCAAAGGAGGCGCTCTTTACAACTCGTCGGGAACCGCGTGCATCGGCCTTGCCGACATCACCGATTCGCTGATGGCGATTAAAAAATTTGTGTTTGAAGATAAAAAAGTTTCCTTCAGCAGACTGCTCAACGCGGTCAACACCAACTTTAAAAACGATCCTGCCCTGCATGCTTTAATCAAGAACAGGGCCCCGCTGTTTGGTTCCGGAGACTCCGAAGCCGTGGCGACGGCCAACCGGGTGGCAAAACTTGCCCATGACTGTTTTGGGGAACACACCAATTACCGCGGCGGCAGATATACGGCGGGGTTCTGGTCCATGTCCAACCATGTGGCTTTTGGCACGCTGACAGGAGCGCTACCTTCCGGACGGCTGGCCGGTAAAGCCTTTACACCGGGACTGACGCCTGAAGCGCACGCGTCCAAAAATATTTTAGATAATATCCGCGATGTCGCCAAACTGGATGCGAAAAATATGAACAATAATATTGCCTTCAATGTAAAAGTTGTGCCAAGGCTGGATGAGACACATCAGCAAACCGTGGATAACATCTATTCATATGTGAAGGCATACTGCAACCTGGGCGGCATGCAGATACAACTGAATGTCGTATCTTCAAAAACGCTCAAAGACGCCATGGAACATCCTGAGAACTATCAGAATCTGCTTGTCCGGATATCAGGCTATAACGCCTATTTTGTAACGCTTAACAGGGATATGCAGACAGAATTAATCGAAAGGGCGGAGTTCGGCATATGATACCAATTTGCTTTTGAGACTAACTTTGTTGGTCTCGTCGTCGGCTTCCTCAACGTATCATAAATACGCCTCCGGAGCCTCCTCCTAGCCGCCTCGTTATCCTCTAAAAGCAAAATGGTATAATAATAGCAACGAAAGAGAATAATTATTTATGATACAAAACGAAACAAAAACTCCATTAATTCTAGAAATAAAAGGCAATAGTCTGGATGACGGCCCGGGCATACGATCCGTGGTATTCTACAAAGGATGCCCCCTTTCCTGCTTGTGGTGTCACAACCCCGAGAGCAAAAAAGCCGCGGTGGAAATCTCCTTTGATGCTGCCGTGTGCGTTGATTGCGGCGACTGCCGCGATGTTTGTCCGGCAGACGCCCTCGCGCGCGACAACAGCTTTTATATTGACAGAAGCAAATGCACCCTCTGTTTTTTATGCGTTGATATCTGTCCGTCGAAAGCGCTCGACAGGGTTGGAAAAACATTGTCCGTTGATAACATCATTGAAAAGATTCTGCCGGATAAACCTTTTTTCGACACGTCAGGCGGTGGCGTTACTTTGTCGGGCGGAGAACCCGCGCTGTATATGGAATTCACCTCGAGACTTTTGAAGACGCTCAAACAGCACAACATAAACACTCTTCTGGAAACCTGCGGATATTTTGATTTCGACAGATTCATGGAATTGCTCTATCCGTACCTTGACGTCATTTATTTTGACATCAAAATCATGGACAGCATTGCCCATAAAAAATATTGCGGTCTGCCCAACGAGAAAATACTGGATAATTTCAAACGGATTTCCGGAGCGGCAAAAAAAGACAATAAAACACTTCTTCCCCGGACACCGCTGATTCCCGATATTACCGATACGGAAGCCAACATAAGCGGGGTTGCGGCCTATCTGCAAAGTCTTCACATTACCCGGGCCGCCCTGCTCGCGTATAATCCGCTCTGGCACGAAAAAAGCTACAAAATCGGGGTGGAAGATCCCTACAAAAAAAGCAAAGCCATGACTTCTTTTTCGGAGAACGCCGTCATGGAACGATGCGAGGACATATTCGCGAACGCCGGTATTGATAATTCAGCGTGAACCCGGAGGGGAGAAACCTATGAAATATTTTTCCAACAAACTTGCCTTTATTACCGGAGGATCAAGCGGCATCGGTCTGGAGACGGCAAAGTTACTGGCATCACAGGGATGCAGCCTGGTTCTGATGGCCCGGGGGAAACCACTGCTTGACAAAGCACGCGAGACCATCGAAGCGCTCACGGATGGAACCCTCCAGCGTATTAACACTGTATCCGTTGATGTGGCGGATAACGACGACGTGCGGCAAAAAATCAGCGCCGCGGTCGAACGTTTCGGCATTCCCGACATCCTGATCAACAGCGCGGGCGTTGGTTCGGGAGATTATTTTGAAAATATTTCCTATGACCGGTTTGACCAATCCATGAAAATAAACGTGTACGGCACGAGAAACACCATCAGCGCCATACTTCCTTTTATGAAACAAAAAGGCGGCGGCCATATCGTCAACATTTCTTCCATGGCGGGGCTGATCGGCATGTTCGGCTATTCCTTGTACAGTACGACGAAATTCGCCCTTGTGGGTTTTTCCGAATGCCTTCGCAGCGAACTGAAACGCTTTAATATTAAGGTAACGCTTATCTGTCCTCCGGAAGTCAAAACACCCTTTATCGAAGAAGAATCGAAAACCCTCCCGCCGGAGGGACGCGCGGTTAAAACCTTCGCCGGTTTACTTGCGCCCCAAACCGTGGCGCAGGCCATCATCCGCGGTATCAAAAGGAATAAATTTCTTGTTGTTCCGGGTATTGCCGCCAAATTTTTATATTTTCAGCACCGCATCAGCAACGGTTTTCTAACCCGCGCGCCCTCGGACTTGATTGTGAAATTTGTTGCCCGGCGGTCAGGGAAGCGGTCAGTGAAATAGAATCCGCGTGGCTACAACTGCCGTCATGAGGCGCATTCCCGCGAGATAAAATATTTGATTGAAATCATGCCCATCCTTCAGCCGCCAGCGCGTCATGCAGTTCATCAGGATGGTGACGGCACCGGAATTCAAGGCGGCTGGACTCATTGTGCGCCTTGCTGTAAGGCAAGCCCTCCGCCATGCGGTTGCGTTCGTGCAATTCATGTAACAGGACAAATCCCCTTTCCTTCTCTTCTATATCGTTGTCAATCCACACCTCATCCTTCGGAACGAATTCATAGACGTGGTCATGGCCTCCGGCGGTGAAGTCAATATCAAAAACGCTTCGTACCAGCCGGCCATCGACAATCCACACGCTTACGCCATCCTCTAGTTTCTTCCACAGACGTTCGTGTACGGCGCTTCCATCGGGCAGTTCTTTTCCGTGATGCGTCAGCCTGTTTACGTCTCCGGCCCGCCGCCTTACTTTGCGCTCAGCCAGATCGGCCTGTGTGATGGCGTCGTCATATGACGCGCCTTTGGCCATAAGATCATGTTCTACCAGTAGATGATCGATGAAGAACACATGTTCATCAGGCTTTGCTTCCTTATCGATCCAGAACTCGTTTTTGGGGATGTAGTGATATCTGTAATGCTGGCCGAAGTTCGTGAATTCTTCATCGATGTGGCCGCGAATGTACGCGCCGTCAACTATCCAGACCTGATAATCACCCCGCGTTTCATCCTTTTTCAGATACGGTGGTTTGAGCTTCTCTGCCATGGGATATTCTCCTTGTCATAAAAATTTCAGCCATGCCGCGCCGCAATCTGGCGACGGCTTGCGCAAGCTGTTAAATTTCGTGTTTGGATTTAAAGGAAATAACATAAACCGTCAACCAAACCATTGTGAGCGATAAGCCACCCACCAGCTGAAAATGAGAATCGGGATGGTGGCGATCATTCCCCACTTCCACGGCAGAATCAAATCGGCGATCAACCCGAGCACGATAAACAAACCCCAGAATATCTTACGCTCCATATATAGAACCTTTAATGATCCACCTTCAGGTAAAATATTCTCTTAACCACTTCCGCCATCAATATATAAAGCGCGACAATAAGGCCCATCATCAGCAGAAATGATGCCGGAAGATGCGCAAAACCAAATAGCCGGCTTGCCGGCGTAAAAGGCAGAATAAGAGTGGCCGCGACGATTATGATGGTGGCCACCAACAGGTATTTCCCCGGAAGGCTCTTAAAGAACGGCCTCCTGCTGCGAATGACTAAAACGATCAGTGAGGCGGAAATAACGGATTCCATAAACCAGCCTGTTTGAAACTGCGCCTGTGTGGCGTGCAGAATCCACAGCAATACGCCAAAAGTCATATAATCAAAAATAGAACTGATCAGGCCGAAAGTAATCATGAATTTTTTTATAAAAGCGATATCCCACCTGCGGGGTTTATCAACCATTTCACGATCCACATGATCCGCGGCTATCGTCATTTCCGGAAAATCCGTCATCAGATTCGTCAACAGGATCTGCTTGGGCAACAGGGGAAGAAAAGACAAAAACAGAGAAGCGCCGGCCATGCTGAACATATTCCCGAAATTAGCGCTGGTGGCCATAAAAACATACTTGAGGGTATTGGCAAAGGTTGTTCTCCCTTCCTGCACACCCTGCACCAACACGGCAAGATCCTTTTCCATCAGCACGATATCGGCCGATTCTTTGGCGACATCAGCCGCCGTATCCACCGAAATACCGACGTCCGCGGCATGAAGGGCTGAAGCGTCATTGATTCCGTCCCCCATATATCCCACGACATGCCCCGCCTTCCTCAACGCCAGAATGATCCGTTCTTTCTGGTTGGGTTCTATCTCCGCGAAAATGTCCGTTTCCGCCACCCTCCGCAAAAGAGCCGCATCGCTTATTTCATGTATTTCACTTCCGGAAATAATTTTTGCATCAGGCATCCCGATATCATGACTCACCTTGGCGGCAACAAGGCGGTTATCTCCCGAAACGATTTTCAGGGAAACGCCAAGCTGCTTGAGTCTGCCGATGGTTTCAGCAATCCCCTTTTTGGGCGGGTCAAAGAAAAGCAGGAAACCGAGAAATATCATGTCGCGCTCCGTATCTTTTTGAATAACGGATTCCGCGCCCATATCCTTATAAGCCACACCGAGCAGGCGGAACCCCTGAGAACTGAGCGTCTCAAATCTCTGCTGGATCTGCTGCATGACCGGAGCAATGGCTACATGATCTCCACCCGGGGTTTCAGCCGATGAACAAATGGAGAGGACATTGGGAATGGTTCCTTTCGTCACCATCAAATACCTGCTGTCTTTTTCAACCAGAATACTCAACCGCTTGCGGATAAAATCATAAGGCACTTCATCCGCTTTTCTGTATCCGGAAATATCCGGCTGTTTATATGACCTGATTGCTTCGTCAATGGGGTTGGAAAAACCTTGTTCAAAAGAGGCATTCAGATACGAGTGAAAGAATATTCTGTCGCTTTCATTACCCTCGATATCAAGGGCCGACTTCATCATTACCCTGCCTTCAGTCAGAGTTCCCGTTTTATCCGAACACAGCACATCCATACTTCCAAAATTTTCAATAGCGGCCAGCCGCTTGACGATGACTTTTTGTACGGCCATCTTTTTTGCGCCGTGGGCGAGGTTAATACTGATAATGGCCGGAAGCAGTTGCGGCGTCAGCCCTACGGCCAGAGCCAGCGAGAAAAGAAACGAATCCAAAACCGGCTTATGAAAAAATACATTGATCGCGAATACGACGACAACCAACACCAGGGTAACTTCCAGCAGGAAATACCCGAACTGCTGGATGCCGCGTTCAAACTCGGTTTCCTGCGGTCTTAGTTTAAGCCTTTCGGATATTTTTCCGAATTCAGCCTGCTTCCCTGTGAAAACCACAACGGCCTTGCCTGTGCCGCTGATGACATGAGTTCCCATAAAGACGCAATTGGTGCGTCCGCTAAGCGGCCGCTCTTCCGGTAATGTCCCGGCCGCCTTCTCGACAGGGTAGGTCTCACCGGTCAGGGTTGCCTCATCAACAAAGAAATCCTTTGATTCAATAATCAGACTGTCTGCCGGAATGGCATCTCCGGCATTCAAGATAATGATATCTCCGGGTACAACGTCTTCAAGGGGGATATCTACCGTTTTCCCGTCACGTTCAACGGCCGTTTTGATGCTGACCATAGCCAGCAGCTTGTTGACGGCATCAACGGCGCCGCGTTCCTGCCAGAATCCCAAAAGTCCGCTGATCAAAACAATGGAAAGAATAATAACCGCATCTACGGGGTCCTGAAGGAAAAAAGACAACCCCGCGGCAAAAATAAGCGTCAGGATAATAGGATTTTTGAACTGGGCAAGCAGCAGGGACAGCGTATCGGATCGCTTGGGAGGCTTCAGGAGATTAGCGCCATAGTTCATCAAACGCTGTTTTGCCTCCCCACTGCTTAATCCTTCCTGTCTCGTGCCAAGCGAAGCGAGCAAGTCGTTTTGAGGCACACTCCAGTATGCGGGTGGTTGTTTAATCATATCAGTCGAAGGTGACGCGCTATTTTAATCGTTTAAGTCTGTTGATACCCGGGATTATTATTTATTTTTTTATATTTTCAGAAAAAGAGTTTATGGGTTGGCAGATACCCCTCACGAACCCCTCCTGTTGTAATGATAAACGCGCGTATGTTAATAAACCGCCTGTTGATACGCAAGCATTGGTCAGATCCTGTCCTTTTTTAAGAGCAAGATAGGGAAGTTTCCTTTGTAAGTCAATTGTTTTCTTCTGTGAAATGTCGTGTCGGCAGGCGGTGACAGAGCACATCGTTATTGTATTTTCCGGGCAGGGTGTGATCAAAATTTTTCAAATGCTTATCAAATTAAATCTAAATAAAATGATACTAATTATTTTTTTGAATATTGTTGCATTATCAGGTGGATTTTATTAAAATCTGCCCGGCACATTGCGTAAATCCTGTCACAGGAGAGCACAGTGGACGACAAAAACAGATACGATATTAAATACCTGTTTGAACCTCAAAGCATAGCCGTGATCGGCGCTTCACAGGACAAAAAGAAGATCGGCTACGCCATATTTAACAATATAATTTCCGGCGGATATAAGGGGAAAGTATTCCCCGTAAGTCCTAAGGGCGGCGATATTGAAGGTCATAAAGTATTTACTGATGTTCTGGAAATCCCGGACGATATCGATTGCGCGTCAATTGTGATTCCGTCGGGTCTTGTAAAGAACGCGGTAAAAAGCTGTGCTCAAAAGAAAGTCAAATTCATTCAGATAATAACTTCCGGATTTTCAGAGATTGGAAACGTCCGGGAAGAAAACGAGATTGCTGAAATTGCCAGGTCGGCGGGAACGCGCATCGTGGGTCCGAATATGTTCGGTCTCTATTCGTCCGCAGCGTCGCTAAACTCGACTTTTTCCGCCGCCAGAATAAAACCGGGACATGTTGCCATACTCACGCAAAGCGGAGCGCTGGGAATCGCGATGATCGCAAAAAGCTCCATTGCCAACATGGGACTTTCCACCATCATCTCGATCGGAAACAAATGCGATGTTGATGAAGCCGACCTTCTTGATTATCTTATCCATAATGACAATACAAAAGTTATATTTATATATATCGAAGGCGTAAAGAAGGGGGAGCGGCTGATTGAAACCCTGAAAGCCGCCACCGGTAAAAAGCCTGTTATCGTCATAAAATCGGGAAAATCGAAAAGAGGAGCACAGGCCGCCGCTTCGCACACAGGATCACTGGCGGGCTCGGATGAAATATTCGACGCTATCATGAAACAGTGCGGGGTGCTCCGGGCCGAATGCCTTGAGGACGCGTTCAACTGGTGCCAATTCATGATTTCCACCACTGCACCCAAAAACTACAATAGCGTGATAGTGACAAACGGAGGAGGCGTCGGGGTTATGGCTACCGATGCGTGCGAAAAATACGGGGTTCCATTATATGACAATCAATCCGCGTTAAAGAACCTCTATGATGCTGTTACACCTTCGTTCGGATCAACAAAAAATCCTATCGATCTTACAGGAACGGCCGACGCTGCGGATTACACGCGCGCCCTTTCAATCGCGGCCGAGTCCGGAGAAATGGGCTCCACAATCGGGCTTTACTGCGAAACAGCGATTATGGATTCCAGTAATCTCTCTCAGATGATAACCTATACCTACACGATCCATAAGAAAAACGGCAAATCCATCAGCTATGCTCTGATTGGCGGTGCGCAGGTTGAAGGCGCTATAGAGTCTCTGAGAACCGCCAGCATTCCTGTTTTTAACGATGTGGAGCAGGCCGTGTCGTGCATCGGAGCATTCTATAGATACTACAGATATATCGATGAAGTATCTTATAAATTTGATGAATACGAAGTAGACGTGATGGCGATCAATAAGATTATAGACGGAGCATTAAAAGACGGGAGAACCTTTCTTCTTGCAAACGAGGGAGCGGCTGTAATGCGGATTGCTGGCATTACAATGCCGCAAAGCAGAATCGCGCGCAGTATAAACGAAGCGGTGAAGTTTGCCGAAGAGATCGGATACCCCGTCGTGATGAAGGTGGTGTCGAAGGACATTTTACACAAAAGCGACGCGGGAGGCGTGTTACTGGACATTGATAACAAAAAGGAAGTTGTTGATGGTTATGAAGTGATCATGCATAAAATCAGAGCGTATAAACCCAACGCCGTTATTGAGGGTATTGAAGTTACGGAAATGGCCAAGAAGGGTGTTGAGCTTATTGTCGGCGCGAGGAGAGATCCGTCATTCGGCCCGGTTGTCATGTGCGGGCTCGGAGGCATTTACGTGGAAGTCATGAAAGATATATCGTTCAGGGCTGTTCCGATAAACCGCGGCACCGCGCTTTCCATGCTGGAAGAAATCAGATCTTATCCGTTGCTCCTGGGCGCTAGAGGAGAGGAGCGCAAAGATATTGAGGCTGTTATAGATGTCATCATTAAAATAAGTTCCATTATAAAAAAATGTGAAAGGATTACGGATATAGAAATAAATCCTGTCGTTGTGTATGATAATAAAAACGGCCTCAAGGCTTTAGACGCGAGGATTTTGATAAGCAAACCGAAGGAGAATGTACCATGAAAAAAATAGTTATTTCTTCAGTCAGAAGCAATGCCGGCAAAACAAGCATCATCGCGGGAATAATCTCTTCGCTGAAAGATAAGAAATTTGCTTACGCCAAGCCGTTGGGCGACAGATTGATCTACCGCAGAAAACGAAGCTGGGATTACGACGCGAGTTTAATGGTCAGTCTTCTTGAGCGCGAAGGCGAACTGGAGAGCCATTATGAAAAAATTACGCTCGGCTTTGACCATTCCAAACTCAGATACATGTACGATCAGGAAGGTGTAAAGACGGCGCTGTTGGATATCGTAACCAGTATCGGAGGCAAAAACGATGTGCTCATTATGGAAGGCGGAAAAGACTTTTCGTGCGGAGCATACCTCAATCTTGATCCGGTATCCATTGCAAAATATATTGACGGCACGCTCATCATTGTCGTGAGCGGCGATAACGATTCCATTATCGATGATATCAAATTCATTGAAAAATATACAAAGATAATCGATGCCGATTTCGGTGGCGTTATCATCAATAAGGTGACCGATATTGAAACCTTTGAAAATTTCTTTGTACCGAGTATCAAGGAGATGGGCATTAATGTTATCGGCGTTATCCCCTATGAAGCCCGATTAACCTACTTTACGCTTGATTTTCTGGCGGAGAAACTTTTCGCCAGGGTGCTTACCGGTGAAGAACACCTTAAAAAAGTCGTAAAGAGCATCATCATCGGCGCGCCGTCCGGTACCTGTCCGGATAATGATCCGCTTTTTACCAAACAGTGCGTAAACAAGGAAAATCAGTTGATGATAACCGGCGGCGAAAGAAGCGACATGATCCTTGCGGCTCTGGAGAGGGACACCATCGGCATCATACTCACCAGCGATATCGTTCCTCATCAAAATATCATTTCCAGGGCCAAAGAGAAAGGCATTCCTATCCTTCTTGTGAACATGGATACTTTTATCACCGCCAAGACAATTGACGGTATGGAAGCTCTGCTCTACAAAGACGATACGGAAAAAATTCATCTTTTATCCGGATTGATTGAAAAATATACCCGGATAAAAAACTTATTGATATAGATGTCCGGGGCAACACCGCAAGATAAATCTAACCAGGGATACCTTATTGCTTTCTATAGCTTCGTATGCGTGCCGTCACAATAGGATTCCATGATGGATCCTCTCCGCGCAAAAGAAATAATTTCACCAATACAAAGCCCTTCTCTGTCTTGTTTGGCATGGACACGCTATTTTATTCTTTAACCGGTGTCCATGTTTTATCGGGATTGTACACTTTCATATTTTGAGCGATTTTGACGGTGTTTTTTCTGAGGTTCTTCTCATAAACCTTTCCCTGTTGATTAACGATAAAAGTCATCACTCCCGACTTGCCCCAACTTGAGGGAAATGCCACCAGGGCAAAGCCTCCAACCATGTTGCCATTGATGATGTAATTATAGGTGCCTCCCGGCGCATTCTTTCCCTGTCCTGTCAGTATCTTGAAATAATATCCGTGGAAAGGTGATGGTTCGGATTCCTTGAAGGCGGCTCTTTTTTTCTTATAGCCCTCATGCCACGCCCGTGCCACAAGCTCGCCAAGGGGACTCCTTTCCTGGCCCGGCTTGTATCTCCAAAAAAGACCGTTTCTCTTGCCGGGATCGCTCCTAAGTTTCTGCGCGTATGCATATATGCCGTCTCCGTCCCAGTCCTTAAGCACATACTCGCGCTGCGCTTTTACATAGGCGCGGCAGACCAGTATGGCTGTGAGTTCATCTTCACCGACGCGGCGGTTCAGGGTTTCTTCGATACCCGCCTGGGTATCAAAAAACCATTGATTATTATATTTTACTATAGGAACGGGGAAAGGCCAATTCTCTTTGCCTATGTGAAGGATCATTTTTGAATCATTTTCTTTTACGATATCGCTTTTCTCATCAAGGTGTTTGGCGAATTCAACAAATTCGATGGCGTCTTGCACCTCATCGCCCGAACGAAGGTCTTTTCCGTAGGGCCCGAATATCTGATCGAGAACATTTTTATCGTTGGCCTTTACAGCCTCAGTAAGGCTTTTTACGGCATCTTCGGGAGATGAAAATAGTTTCTCTGACGGCGCCGCAAAGGCCGGCATGCTCCAGGCAAAGATTAAGATCGCCATTACAAAAAGCGCGGCAATAAAAACCATTCTACGCAACAAATAAAATGCTGATTTTTGCTGAATTGTTTTTATCATATTATCCTTCCTTTCCTAGTTCAAATATTCCGCGTGATCAGAAAATATATGGTCTGAATTACCGGTGAGATTTATCTCCGGAACTTTCTCCCCTGCCCGGGGAAGCATTGCCTCCAAAGCCACCTCCTCTTTCAGGGACACTACCTCTGAAGCCGCCACTCCTGTCAGGAGCACTTCTCTGCACAGCAGGCGGCGCGGCGGCGGAAGGCACCCTTTCACTGCTTTGGCGGCTGGCCTGACCACGAAGACTCTGTCCCATGGCCTCACTTGCTCCCCGGTAACCGCCAAAGGTAACCGATGGTGTTTTGGGAGACCGGACAATCTCGCGGGCAGGACTCGTTTGTCCTGTGCCCCCGCTAAAACCCGGAACCTGGCGCCCCGTCCGTTGATCAATATTCGTGATCGTTACGACCGGTTGTTTTTTGATATCCTGAGAAGAGGCTGCTTGCCTTGAAGAACCACTCTTTGGCAAAGACATAGCCGGCGCTGTTTTTACAAATCTTCCTCTGATTTCGGCCATACGCGATTTCATACCCGCGCCCGTACTGACACCGGGGTGCGCCATCCGGAAACTTTCAGGATTGCCGTGCGACGCAATGTGTTTCCAATTACTGTTTATATAAGGTTTAATTTTGTTAATAGTCTCATTTCTCACATGAACATAAGGTCTTGCGTGATTTACCCAACCGGGGCGGTTCCAGCCATGATAAATAACACAGTGGCGACCCCAGTCAAAGTCCATGGTCAACCAACCTCCGATGATCAGACCGGAACCAAAAGTAATGAAAGGCGCTTCATTAGAATCCCATCCCTGGGCATAGACAACTGAAGGGTCATAATACGGAACATAGACATACTGTGGCTGGGCCGGAATGATCTCAATATAATCTCCATCGATAACGATAGTCTGCTGGCTGTTACTTTCCAGATTGCCGGCTTCTCTGGCATCCCATCTGAGCCTCTGGATGGACGCGGTTACATCTTCCGGTTGATTAAGAAAAGCATCTCCTATATCGGCCGTCCAATCTCCATAATCGGCCATCATCTTCAGAATATCCGGATAATGGGCAATTGCCTTGACGGAATCGTCCCAGTTCTGCATATCAATTTCCGACATTGCCCCGCCGCTTGCTTGCCAGTCATACGCGTCGGCAATTTCCTGCGGATACGTGGAAGCCGGCAGTATCTGAGCCAACAGGGGATCAGGATAGAGGGCAATCGACGCCAAGAGGTTATCCAATTCCTGATCAGTATATAATAGCGGGGACGCGGCGTATTGGTCATCCGCCCGGACATGAATTGACAGAAGCATCAAGAAGAGAACAACAAAAATAAGCAGACTTTTTTTTATGCCGTTCTTCATCATAGTCAAAACTCCTTCATCTTTTTACCGGTGGACTCGACTTAAATATCTTTTGCTCTTGGAAACAATTATGTCAAATTATAGAACATCCGAAAACAAAGTCAACCGGTATTAAATATAGGTTAAATCAGAAAAACAACACTTCAAAATACAAACAGGATACTTCCTTCCTCCTAATGAGAGTACACAGAAAGTATCCTGTTTATTCATAAGTCTTTATACCAAGTTGCAGTCAAAGGATCAGATTCGGCAAGGAGGAGGCGACGAGGCGTATATGATCCGCGCCATTATGGCGCGGATCACCGGTAAGGAAATAATCTATTCATAGTGTGTCCCCTTCGGGGACACTCCCGTATTCACATACGTTGAGAAGGCCGACGACGCTGCCAACAAAGTTAGCCGAAGGCTGCGGCTTGGTATTAATTTTATTGCGCTGATATTCCTCCATCCACGTGGAAAATACCGCCGGTAATGTAATTGGAAGCCTTCGATGCTAAAAAGACAGCTAATCCCTTCACATCATCCTCTTCTCCGTACATCTTAAGCGGAATCGCGCTAACCGTCAAATCAAGGATGGGTTTCATTTCCGGCTTGAACAAATGAGCCATCATATCGGTCTTGAAAAATCCCGGCGCGATGCAGTTTACATAAATCTTGTGCCGTGCTAATTTAATAGCGAGCGTCTTGGTCAAACCCTCCACGGCGAACTTGGAAGGATTATACGCCACGGCCGGATGCTCTTCTTCATTGGAACCGCGCGAACCGTAGATCGAAGAAACATTGATCATCTTGCCCCCGCCTTTTTCTTTCATGATCCGGGCGACCAATTGAGATAAAATCCAGACACCCTTGACATTGACGTCGAATATCTTTTCCCATTTATCCAGCGGGAATTCCAGCGTGGGCGCGCCCCAGGTCAGTCCGGCATTGTTGATTAATATATCAATGGTGCCGAATTTATCCATGGTCGTCTTAACCAGATTTTCAATATCTTCTTTCTTGGCCAGATCGCATTTAACCGCCAGAGCCTTGATACCCAACTTTTCCAGTTCCTGCGCTTCTTTTTCCAGATTCTCCAGCTTCCGTGAAGCAATCACGACATTCGCGCCGGCTTCAGCCAGACCCGTGGCCATAAATTTACCAATGCCTCTTCCGCCGCCTGTAACGACGGCCACCTTGCCTTTTAAATCAAACAAATCCTTTATATTCATTTTAAACTCCTTATGAAATGGTGTTATATCAATTCTGAATCAAAACGCTTTTTTGTCAGCATCGTAGTCAGCCCCTCAAACACGTACGCCTTACGCTTCGTCATATGGAGCCCCGCTGCCGCAATATCATCTTTAATTTAGAAATGGTATTAATAATTGGTTGCCGCATAAGTTTCAAACTTCAGATGGTTTGCTTCCCTGTATCTGCCGTTTTTTTGGAATGAATAAGAACTTCCTTCTCCATGGCGAGAGGGTAAAGAGTAATTCTATATCTCAAAAACATTTATCAAAATATATGAGGGTAATTGATTATGATTATGGTGTTCCCCCAAAGTTAAGGGATGATCCTATTCACCCTCATGACTTGCCGGAACAACCAGGCGGATATGACGTCTTGCAAGCATCAGAACGGGAGTACTCCAATCACGGCCGGATCCGTCAAGAGCGTTCAGTTCAGCATTCGCGAGCATGAGAAACTCCTGATCCTGACGGTTGAGGTAGTCGGAGAGATGGCTGCGATAACCCTCCAGGGGCAGCGTGATGTCACCCTCTACCCTGTAGCGGTCTGTCTCGACCACCACTCTTTGATGTCTCGCTTCCGCGGCGGCCATCAGATATACCACCCTGGAAGAACTGCAGGTTCCTTTTTAACCAATGTAAAAAAAACCTCTTGTTCAATAACGTATTGGTTATTCATAATTAAAGTATAAGAAATTAGGGATTATATGTCAATGAAATATTTACGGGAAAATGATGGCATTGGGTAGGGTTGATTGATACCGGATTTTATCATGAAAATTTAAAAGGGGCGCGGTATCATCCGCAACCCCTTTATTTTCAATGGTAGGCGGTACTGGGATTGAACCAGTGACTTCTACCGTGTGAAGGTAGCACTCTCCCGCTGAGTTAACCGCCCGGGTGACGTGTGCTATAACTTAAAGTATTATCTATTTCAAGGGAAAAAGTTTTTTTGTTCAATGACAAAAAATGATCAACTCCGTGTCGGCATTCTATGGATAGTGTCTTTTTTATGTTTACCCTGCAGCTTCGCCATATTCCGGTGAAAACCGGATAAACCCTGTTTTCATGTGTTTCATCTCTTTCTTTTATAAATGATGCCGGGCTACATTTAAAAAATATTGAGAAAGAAAGAGGAGAGAGCTTAGATATCATCATCGTTTGAAAAAAGGATTCATCCGGTGAAAATTTTGAGATCAATCCCTCCGCCATCCCCGATAAAGAGGATGGTGGAGGGATTGTATAGAATTACAGCTTAACGCTAGAAGGAACGTTTGCTTACTAAATCATTTCATAAATACCGGCTGCACCCATACCACCGCCGATACACATAGAAACGATACCGCGTTTTGCTTTTCGCCGTTTCAGCTCATGGAGCAGTTGAGCCGTCAATTTGGCACCGGTGCATCCCAGGGGATGACCCAGAGCAATCGCGCCGCCATTGGGGTTGATGTCGCCCGCCCAATAACGATCTTCAATACCAATCACGCGGCAGGAATAAATCGCCTGTGACGCAAAGGCTTCGTTGATTTCAAAGACATCAATGTCTTTATGCGTCAAACCGGCCATTTTCAATACTTTCGGAATTGCGTAAGCAGGACCGACGCCCATTTCTTCCGCTCTGCATCCGGCAACCGCGTAATGTGTCATTTTGGCGACAGGTTTCAGTTTTAAGGCTTTCGCCTTTTCTGCCGACATCAGAAGAGAAAAAGCAGCGCCGTCTGTCATCTGCGAAGAGTTAGCCGCGGTACAATTTCCTCCCTGCCTGAAGGGTGATTTTAATTTACCCATATCCTGAAGACTGACAGGCCATCTTACACCATCATCCATGTCAAAAGTAACGGTTTCACGAATACGCTTGCCGTTTTTGATCTTGTATTTGAATGCCTGGATCGGAATAATCTCATCCTTGAATATACCGGCTTTAATGGCTTCATGAGCGCGGCGATTGCTTTCCACACCCATTTTATCCATGTCTTCACGGCTTATATTATAATCCGCGGCCACATTTTCAGCCGTATTGCCCATGTTGATCCATACGTTGGGCATACTGCCGTCAAATTTCCAATCCGGATTCGGACGCATGGCGGATCCGCCCATGGGAATATGACTCATCGTTTCACAACCGCCGGCAATAATGACATCCGACCAGCCGGCACGGATTTTAGCTGTGGCATCGGCAATGGCCTGAAGACCGGCCGAGCAGAAACGGTTTACAGTCATACCGGATACGGTGATCGGCAGGCCGGCTCCCATCGCAAGGGTTCGCCCCAGAATCATGCCCTGTTCGGCTTCCGGAAACGCACAGCCTACGATTAAATCATCAATGTCCGCCGGATCCAGTTCAGGAACTCTCGATATCAGACCTTTGACTACCTGGATACCATAGGCATCCGACCGGGTTGCGGCAAGACCACCCCTTTTATAACGGCCGCCTGGACTTCTTACGGCTTCAATAATAACAGCTTCACTCATATATCTTTCCTCCTTACAGGATTTTGTAATGTTTAATACCGGCGCCTGATGGCTTGACTGACGGCTTGACTAACGGCTTCAAACCGCGAGCCGCCGGCATATTAATTATTTTTAGTTACGCAGGGGCTTGCCGGTGCTCAGCATAGCCGATATCCTGTCAACCGTTTTCTGTTGACCGCAGAGGCTCAGGAAAGCTTCTCTTTCCAGATCCAATATTTCCTGTTCCGTCACAAAGGTGCCTTCGGCACAGTCGCCGCCGGAGAGAACATGAGCTATTTTCCTGGACACAAACAAATCGTAATCGGAAATGTATTTACCGTAATACATATTCATGATGATGCCTTCAACCAATCCGCGGAAATTCTCACCCATCACCGGAATTAAAGCGGGCTTCGGCGTTTTATAGAACTTGGACATGCCCAGAACAATTTGTTTGGCTTCGTAAATCTGCATATCTCTGCTCATGTTAATAGCGCAGGTTTTGCGGATGAAACCGAGTTCCTGTGCTTCCTGAGCGCTGGTACCAACCTTGGCCGTAGCGATGTTTTCAAAAGCTTTGCCTATATGATACTGTAAATTCATACCGTTTTCCACGCAACCGGAAGGAATGCCTTCGGTCATGCGAACCAGAAGTTCTTTGCAGCCGCCGCCGGCAGGCAGAACACCGACGCCAACTTCAACAAGACCCATATAAGTCTCACCGTTGGCCAGACAATAGTCGCCGTGCATGGCGATTTCGCAACCGCCGCCCAGAGCCATACCGGCCGGAGCCGTGACCACCGGCTTAGGCAGATATTTCATCTTCATAAGACTGTTTTGTAATCCCGCAACCATTTTTTCCAGATCATCCCACTGTTTTTCACTGATGGCGCACAGGACACCAAAGATGTCTGCGCCGGCAGAGAACATACGCGGATCATGATTGGCGACAACCATTCCCGTAAAGTCTTTATTCACGATATCGCAGGACTCCGATATCATCTGAATCATCTCGGCGCTAATGGAGTTCATTTTGGTATGGAATTCAAGACAGGCGACACCGTCACCAATGTCCACCAGTGAGGCGGCCGCATTTTCTTTAACAATTTTCTTTCTTTCTTTGAGTTCGGGCAGAATGATGATCTTGGGATTTTCTTTCAGTTTTACATAACCTTTCTTCTCAAAATCATAATAGGACTTGCTGCCGTCTTTTTCTTTCTTGTAGAAGGACGTGCATTTCTTAGCCAGCATTTCCTCGATCTTGGCGGGAACTTTCTTGCCGAGTTTCTTCATAACTTCGACGGCTTCTTTAACGCCGACGGCATCCCATGATTCAAAGGGACCGAGCTGATGGTTGTAGCCCCACTTCATGGCATTGTCTATCTCAACGATGGTATCGCATATTTCGGGAATCCGGTTGGCGGAGTAAATAAAGTTGTTACAGAGGTACTCGCGGAGATAATCGCCCGCTGCATCCTGGCCGTTGAAAGCTATTTTCATACTAACGGCAACACCGGAATCGAGCGATTTTTTTGCTTCGGAAATAGACGCGAATTTCGGCTTCTGAGCCACGGCATATTCCATGGTCTTCCAGTTGAGGGCGTACTTGACGTTCTTGCCTTTTTCGTCCTTCATTTTCTTGTAATAACCACCCTTGGTTTTATTGCCCAACCACTTGTTGGCCATCATCTTCGTCTGAAAATCAAGGGCCGTGAAGGTGTCGCGGCATTCATCATCAGGAACAGCATCATAGAGATTCTTGCTGACATGAGCACCGATATCGAGACCAACCAGATCTATTGTTCCGAAGATGGCGGTGCCGGGACGGCCGACGGCATTGCCGACAATAGCATCGATTTCTTCTATGCTCAGACCTTTTTCAACCATTACCTTTTGGGCATTGCTCAAATCATAAACACCGACACGGTTGCCGACAAAGTTGGGAACGTCCTTGCATACAACAACGCCCTTACCGAGAATTTCTTCGCTGAACTTTGTCATGTAAGCAACGATTTCCTTGTCCGTCTCCGCGCCGGGAATGATTTCCATTAACTTCATGTACCGGGGAGGATTGAAAAAATGGGTCCCGAGAAAACGTTTTTTCAAATCTTTACCGAATTTGGCGGAGATGTCTTTAATAGGAAGACCGGAAGTGTTCGTGGAAACGATACACGTCGGTTTAACAACTTTCTCAACCTTGGCAAAAAGCTCCTGTTTGATTTTCAGGTTTTCGACAACCACTTCGCATACCCAGTCGCAATCGGCTAATAATTTTAAATCATCTTCAAAGTTACCGATTTTGACCATGGATGCATTTTTCTTGGAATAAAAACTCGCCGGCTTCGATTTGGTGGCTCCGGCTAACCCGTTTGCAGCAAACCGATTTCGCCAGGCCGGGCTTTTCTCCGTTAGTCCTTTCTTCTTATCATCTTCAGTAAGTTCGAAAGGGATGATATCCAGCAAATAACACTCAATGCCGGCATTTGTTAAATGGGCCGCGATATTCGCACCCATAACTCCCGCGCCTAAAACAGCAGCTTTTTTAATCTCAAATGACATGACTTCCTCCTTTGCCTTTTTTTACTTTAAACTATTGGCTGACTATAAAAAATTCATAAATATTCATCATACTTTTTTTAAGCCCTTGATGAATACCTCCAATGCTAATTTGATGGTGGAATAAATTCTTTCCCTTCGCTTCATCTGCGCCCCTGAAAAAATATACAGGGAGATTATTCCATTGAGCAGGCCCCAGATCGCGTTTTGATTCTCTTTTAAATTAATATCAGCGGGGAATTCTTTTGACAATATCCCCAACTGTAATATTTTACCGATTGCGTTAATCGACCTGATATTTGCGCCGAGAATTTGAGAATTAAGTTTTTCCGTCAAATTCATTTTAGCCGGCTGCAACATGTAGGTCATTAGTATTCTAAATAATTCACTGTCATTGAGAAAGAAATCAACATAGATACAGGAAAATTCAACCAGTAAACCTGCCGCTGTATTTTTTTTGTCAAATAACACGGAAACTTGCTTATTGAAATTATCAATATCATTAAGAAGGATCTGGGCATATATTTCTTCTTTACTGTTAAAATAAAGATAAATCGATCCTTTTCCCAACTCGGAACATTTGGCTATTTCATCAACAGTAACTTTATTAAAACTTTTTTTAAAGAATAATGTACGCGCTGACTTGAGAATGAGTTTTTTGCGGCTATCTTTTTCTTTTCCTCTACGTTCCAGAAGTCCCACAGCAACCTTCTTCTCTTTGAAAAAGTAAGTACACTTTAAAACTGTGGTCAATATATGACCAGCGGTCAAGCCAACCTAGAACAATAAAACTTCAATGTCAAGAAAAATAATCTCTACGGAAGATTGTCAAAATATTTCTTGCCCCGCGGAAAAAACTGTTTTGAATCGTGACAATATATTTCAGGATGACATTGACATATATTTATAATTTTGTTAAATTTTACACGATATTTAAGCAATTTATTTATAAAAATATGTTCCTTGTATTCGAGCTTATTGCAGGGAAGAAAGTGAACAATATCCATGATCATTTCCATATATAAATCTATTCCAACCGGGGAGCGTTTTTTGGCACATGGCAACCGACAATAAGCGTGTATTTTATAATCTGTCTGCAACTGTTATTTGTATAGCCATTTTAATACTGTTAGCCATTGAATTTATATTAAATTTGACTCCTCCGATAGCCCGCGATGCCGTTATTCATCATTTGGCAATTCCTAAGCTTTGGCTCAAAAACGGTGGATTTTATGATGTCAAGTGGGCGGATTTCTCATATTATCCGATGAACGTCGATTTGCTTTATCTCCTTCCGCTATATTTTAAAAGGGACTTCATAGCCAACTTCATTCATATGGGTTTTGGTATCGGAACAGCTCTGCTTATTTATCAATATTTAAATAATAAGATGGGCCGCATCGCAGGCATCTTGGGTATTCTGGTTTTCCTGAGCACGCCGATCGTAGTCCGTTTATCCACGCAAGCCTATGTCGATCTTGGTCTGGCCTTTTTTACGACAGCCAGCATTCTCGCTTTTATTCGCTATCGTGACAGCGAGTTCAAAGAATTTAAATGGCTCTTTCTTTCATCTTTAGCCATGGGCCTGGCCCTGGGAACAAAATATAATGCTTTAATTGTATGGTTTTTTCTATCGCTTGCCGTCGTTTATGTCTATTCCAAAGATACAGGACGGCAAGGCAGGGCTGTTATTTACGGTTTGATTTTCTTTATGATTTCTCTTTTTGTATTTTCTCCATGGCTGATCAAAAACATAATCCTTACAGGCAATCCTTTATTTCCGTTGTTTAAAGGCCTCTTCAACACAGAGAGCGCCACCGCTCACGGAGGAGCCCTCTCCATCGTTTCCAAAGATAGCCACACAGGTTTTTTTCAAATGCGGGAAATGTTATATGGAGAAAAATTTTGGGAAATATTGATCATCCCCATCCGATTTTTTTTCCAGGGTCAGGATAACAGCGATCGTTTTTTCGACGGCGTCCTGAATCCAGTTTTAATCCTGTTATCTCCATTTGCGTTGATGAATAAATCAAACTCCCGGGACAAGCTTTTTTTTATGTCTTTTGCGGTTTTCTTTATTTTAATTACCTTTTTCCTCGGTGAATTAAGGATACGCTATATAATGCCTGTGGTCCCTGTTCTTTCTATCCTGACAGTTATGGGCTTCATCAACATATGGAACTGGACAAAAATCCCCTCCACAGTCTCAAAAAATATTTTAACCGTATTAGTTTTTTCTTTTTTTATAATGATGATGGGCAAGAATGTCTTCTATATAAAAGATTATTATCAGACCGTCGGCCCCATGAATTATGTTTTAGGCAAAGAATCGAAAGATGAATTTATTACGCGCCACAATAGCAGTTATCCGGCCATTAAATATATTAATACACACTCCCCTGTAAATGCCAGAGTCAGACTGATATTTCTCGCCCAGCGCGGATACTATCTGGACAGGATATATCAGGATGATCCCTCTTTCGGAATGGATGAAATTCGTGGCCTAGTAGAAAATTCTCACGATGAAAGATCTTTTCGGACGTATCTTAATTCCCTTGGCTTCACATATCTGCTGGTGCGCACGGATCTGTACCTCAAATACCTGCAGGATAATTATCCTCCGGAAACGGTAAATCGATTTCTTAAGCAAATGGGCCAAGCGACAGAAATGATTTATCATGATAACGTCTATGCTGTTTACAGGTTAATTCCACCAGGATAATCTCTTTTACTCCCATAATCTTCAGATTGAATCCGGCAGCGCAAAATAATAGATCAGAATCATAGAAACGATCGTCTACTTAAAAATCATCGGAGAGTAATTCCAGTATCCTTATTTTTCTTGTTGATTTCCAAAGCGATTTGCAAATTTTTCTGAGACTTTTTATAATAGGGATTAATGTGCAGGGCATTCTCAAATTGCAAAATACCTTCCTGAATCCTTCCCTTTTTTACAAGCACAACACCTAAGTCGTTGTACGCTTCTATATAATCAGGTTTTATTTCAATAGCTTTTTTAAAATATGGTATGGATTCGTCGGGTTTATTATCCGCAGTATAAAACAACCCAATATCATAATATGCATCAGCCTGGAATTTATCAAGCCGCATAGCCTTTTCAAAGTATTTTAGAGCATCGTAACGTTTTCCCATTGTCATTAATACAAGACCTTCATTAATATAGGCTTTGTAAAATCCGGGATTTAATTTTAAAGCCATGCCGTAATAATACAATGCTTTCTCATTTTCGCCCTTGTCAAGCATCTCACGACCCATAACCGAATAAGCCACATAGTTATTCGGATCTTTTTTCAGTGCGTCTTCAAATAAAGTGGCCGTATCAGCCCATAGTTTTATTTGATTGTGTGCTGCTACCGAAAGAAGCACAAGGATTAAAACAGATGCAAATATGAACGGTTTTTTCAAATAAATCTTTTTTGATGAAATTTGTTCTGCTCCCCAGGCAATCATGACGAATAGTCCGATAAAAGGGACATAGGCATAACGATCAGCCATGGTATGTTCGCCAATCTGAATTATACCGAGAACAGGAACTAATGTCCCCGTGTACCAGAACCAGCCAACCGGCAAATAAGGATATTTTTTAAAATATTTGCAGACGAGGATTGTAATAACGGTCAAAAATGCGGCAGATAAAAATACATGCCAAATGGGAATATTAAGATATAAATATGGAATAAAGAGATCCATAGGCCAAAAAAACTTTTTCAGATACATGGCATAAGAAAAAATCGCATTATCGAAACGCTTTATGAAAAAACCTGCCATTATATTTTTTGATTGAGGCGCAGAACCTGATTGAGGGGAATAAAAAGTTATGCATATCAAAATAGCCGATAAAATAAATAAAGGAACTTTCTCCAAAATGAGAAAAGTTAGTTTCTCTTTCCCCGCTTTTAAAGTAGCCTGAATGTTTGTCTCGTTTTGTGTATTGATCGCGGTTCGATTAAGCGGCCAGTAATCAAGAAGAAACAAAACAAAAGGCAGGACCACCAGCATCGGCTTTGACATCAATCCCAAAGCAAAACATACAAACACCGGCATATAACGTTTCCAGTTGGGCTGTTTTACATACCAAACATAGGATAACATGGTCAGCATCCAGAAAAACGTACTCAGAACATTTTTGCGCTCAGCCACCCAGGCGACGGACTCCACATTAATCGGATGGACGGCAAACAAAGCCGCAACAAAAGCACTGCGCCAAATTGCCCCTGTAAGATTCCTGAAAAGGAAAAATAATAAAATGGTATTAAAAATATGAATAATTATGTTTGTCCAATGATAACCGCCGGCATTAAAACCAAAAAGCTGATAATCTAACATAAAAGAAAGCCACACCAGAGGGTTCCATAAATAAAAATATTTTGTGCAAAACGCCCATCGAATTCCATCCAGTGTGATTCCGGACTGGATATGACCATTCTCTGTGACATACATGTAATCGTCAAAATTGATAAATCCATAATGTTGCACTGACCAATAAACACCGAGAATCAAGATGACCAGCATCAAGACGACAAGAATAGAATTCTTCTGATACATGTCAGATTTATCAATCATAAACTTCCCTTTCTATTATAAAACCAAAAATCGAATGATTCTCTCATTGTTGCTGAAATTAACTTTATTCGTTATCCTGGACCCAGCTTTAAAATCATATAAATTTAACTCATATCTAGGTGATAAAAAATCTTCATGATAAAAGCCATCCATGTTTTCAACGGCCGATCCTGGCTGTTCCCTACTAATGAAATGGAACCCCCATAAACTCCGGATTCATTTTGGCAGCGCTTTTGATAGTTTTTTTAATATTTTTTATTTTTGTATGCCGGATCAATACGTATAGCCTCATTAAAATGATATTCAGATTCTTCAACCATGCCCATTTTTTTCAAAATAATCGACAATTGATAATGCGCATAGGCATAATCAGGATTGATCTTTAGGGCTTCTTTGAGATAACGGATGGCCGCATCCTTATTATCTAAATGCATTAAAATCACACCTATATTGCTGTAGGCGCCGGCGTCGAGAGGCCTCAATTGTATTACCTTTTTGAACTGCTCAATGGCTTCGTCATAAGCGCCGTGCATGGCCAAAGCATTCCCGAAATTAAAATGAATATCAGGATTATCCCCATTGATGTCGGCAGCCTTTCTATATTCTTGTAACGCCTCTTTGCCCCTGCCCATTTGCATAAGAATCACATAAAGGTCATCATAGGCTTTGACGTATCCGGGTTGAACCTGTATCGCCTGTTGCAAGGCATCAATGGCCTTATCTTTTTCACCCCGCATACTGTATGCTCTGGCTATCCGCACCAGTGTATTGTAACTATGCGGATTTAACTTCAGAGCTATTTCACAATGACGCATTGCTTCATCAACCTTGTTCTGCATAAGCAATTGACCCGCCACACTACTATGTGCGAAGGCATTATTCTGTGTAACATCAAGAGCGTGAGAAAATAGAGTAAATGTATTTTGCCAGTATTTGACCTGACGGTGAGCGGCAATCGCCAGACCTGTAATAATTAATAATGAAATGATTAAAATAATTCTTGAAGAAAAATGTTTTTTTATTATATCAAACGCCCCCCATGTCAGCATGATAAATAATCCGACAAGAGGAACATAGGCATAGCGGTCAGCCAAAGCCTGATCGCCAACCTGAACAATTCCAATCACGGGAACCAGCGTACCCAAATACCAGAGCCAGCCCATAAGTAAATAAGGTAATTTGCGAAAATAAATACTCACGAAAACAGTAATAACGATTAACCATAGAGCGGGGAAAATAACCTGCCATAAAGACATATGATAATTTAACGGATAAAACGCCGCTAAATCAAAAGGCCAGAACATCTTCCTGATATACAATTCATAGGAGATGACCGCATTACCCAGGCGGTATGATAATGGAAAAGATTGCAGACCCAGCACGGCACCCGCGTTCTTTTGAATGAACAGCGTCAAATAACTGAAAATTGCAGATAAAACAATTAAAGGAACTTTCTCTAAAACTAAAAAAAGTATTCTTTTCCTTTTTAGCGCAACCTCTGCGGTTTTTGTTGTTTGATCATCGTTTGATTGTTTTATTTCCATACGGTTAAGCGGCCAGTAATCCAAGAGCAATAAAACAAACGGCAGCGTTACCAGCATGGGTTTCGACATCAAACCTAAAACAAAACAAATCAGCACGGACAAATATCTTTTCCAATCAGGAGACTTCACATACCAAACATAAAGCAATAGGGTCCCTATCCAGAAAAAAGTACTCAACACATTCTTTCGTTCCGCTATCCAGGCCACCGATTCCACATTTATCGGATGAATTGCAAACAGGGTAGCAACAAAAGCGCTCCTCCACATGGCTCCGGTCAGTGTTCTTAATAATAAAAACAATAAAATTGTATTCAATATATGAATGATTACATTCGTCCAGTGATGGCCGCCCGCATGGCTCCCATACAACTGCCAATCCAGCATATGCGATACCATGGTTAAAGGATGCCAATTCCCGAGGTAATGGTTACTGAATGCTTCTAATAAATTATTACGTGTAAACCCCGTACGGACAAGATCATTTGATGTAACATACCCTTGATCATCATAATTAATAAAATTGTAACTCTGCACCGGCCAATAAACAAAGAGGATTAAGGCGACCATAACTAAAACGGCTAATATTGATGCATTCCTTTTTGTAACATGCAGGTCATAAGCTGTAAAATTTATCATATTATCTATTCAGCGGGAATTTATTGTCGAAACATGTCCAGAATGTATCTTCATCCATCTGCTTGTCTTTTTTTTTTCAGATTTAAGCTGTAGATGCCAATACGCATCTTTTTCTGCTGATGGTAGCCTCTTAACTCGTTTTATTGTACCCCATCTTGAAACTGCTGATTAAACGCATTATTCCGAAGACCAGAAAAACGGCGCCGAGGACGAAAACAAGAAAAACATAAACAAGCGGCAGGCTTCCGCCATACTTTGGTATGTTACGATCAGGATTGGACAGGTCATATCTGATTTCCAGAGTATCATCTATTTTTAAAGCCTCCCATTGTTGCTGCAACAAATTACTCGTAGACTTTACTTTCTTACCCCCGGGAAGTAAAAACCAGTAGTCCAGGTAATACATACTGTTACCATCAGCACCCTGGGAGAAATGCTTGTTTGTCACGTGGCCTATGGCGAAGCCTGCGTATTCATTCACTCGCTTATACTCTGAATAGGACCACCAGGTGCCTGACAAGAAAAATATTCCAATGATAATTGTGATAAACGCAACGATAATTCCTGATTTAGAAATTTTCAATATTTTTCCTTCAAATAGTGTTAGTTGATTTTTTTTGGCGAGCCTCACCCATTTTTTCAGAAAATTGTCTAACTGCCCGCTGACTGTAACACATCATCATTATATTTTCATTAGGAAGTTTAACTCTCCCCACATCAGATAATGATGGGATTGAAAAATGACTGAACATAAAAAGGGCGCAAACTTTTGCGCCCTCTCTTATTTTTAGATGTAAAATAACTTAAGGCGCCGCAAGCGTAACTGTCAGGATACCTCCACTAACAGCATACGTGCATGTAGGGGTTGTCAAACCTACTGAAGAGTTTGTTGAAGTAATTGTAAAGTCAAAGCTATCAGTCCAGGTCGTAACTGTAGTTGTTACGTTAGGTGAAGGTGTAAAACCGGCAGACTGTAGTTTAGCTAAAGTATCAGCTGATGATCCATTAGGATTATCCACGAGATATGCGTTAGCCGCGGCGTAGGCGTTTTTGCCATCAGTATTTATCGCGGCAACATAGCCTCGCATCCTGTATTGAATAAATTGAGGAATGGCGATGGCCGCCACAATACCGATGATCGCTATAACAATCATCAATTCAATCAATGTGAAACCTTTTTGCCATTTTTTTCTACGGAAAATATTTAACATAAACTTCCCCTCATATTAACTTTCTTTTTTTCCGTTTTATTTGTCAATAATTTTTTTTACAAGCGAATTTTACACATTATTTTTTGCAATCTGTGTGCCAAATATAATCGATTACTTTTTTATTCATAACTATTTTAGTTTATTTAGTATAATCAATAAAATATGTTTTAAACACTTGTTTTAAAAAAGGCAATAAATATCGTCAGCAAAGGAAGATATGGGAATTTTCACCAAATTCATGTTAATTATAGCTTTCTTTATAAGGGACCAGTGAATTTTATAAATCATCCTGAGACGCCGGAATAATGGTTAATGGAAGGATTGAATTTGTATTTTACCTAATACCCAAGAGTATGATTGGTAGAGCGGCTCCTCTTCCCCATATTTAAAATGAGGGTAAAAAAAAGGGCGCAAAAATTGCGCCCTTTTTAAATTTTGACTGCTAAATCAACTTATGGTGCCGCAGATGTAATTGTCAAGATAGCGCCAGCCACTGCATATGTGCATGTAGGAGTTGTCAGACCTGCCGTCGAATTAGTAGAAGTAATTGTATAGTCGGAACTGTCAGTCCAGGTCGTAATAGCAGTCGTTACGTTAGGTGAAGGTGTGAAACCGGAAGCCTCCAGTTTAGCTAACGAATCAACTGATCCGGCAGGATTATCTACGAGATACGCATTGGCAGCAGTGTAGGCGTTTTTAGCATCAGCATTGACAGCGGCAACGTAGCCCCGTTTTCTGTACATAACGAACTGCGGAATGGCGATGGCCGCCAAAATACCGATAATCGCGATAACGATCATCAACTCGATCAACGTGAAACCTTTTTCTCCTTTTTTGCGGAAAATACTTAACATGAGAGCCTCCTTTTATTATCTGTTGTTTTTCTGTTGAAGATTAGATTATAGCTGTCTTTCGCAATAACAAACATTTGTCCGGTCACTTCCCGGACTTTTTTTATCTTTTTTGAACTGTCACCTTTAAATGCAAGCAATTGATATGCCATAGATACTAATCATGTAAATATCATCATAAATAATTAATTTAGATTGTTAATTCAATAATATATGTCTGTAAGGTATTGACCTACAACCGCGTTTAAACCGTCTTGCCGACAAGAATAATGGTTATTTTCGCCAAAATCCTGTTAATTTCACCAATAATAATTAATTATTCCCCATCACCATAAAATATGATAGTAATTATGAAGTAAATATCGGAGAAACTGAAAATGTACGAAGTTACCATCATAAAATCATTTTCCGCCGCGCATCTCCTTGCTGAAATCGGCGGAAAATGTGAAGAATTGCACGGCCATAATTTTAAAGTAGAAGTGACTGTCGCGGCTGATAAGCTAAACTCGCATGGTTTGTTAATTGATTTCCGTACTCTAAAAAATATTCTGGGCGAAATTCTGGAAGATATTGATCACAAACACCTTAACACGTTAAATTCATTTGACGGCATAAATCCTTCAGCGGAAAATATCGCTAAATATATTTATGAAAAAATGGCCCAAAAAGTTAAAATGGCGGGGGTCAATGTGGCCCGGATAAAAATATGGGAATCGGAAAACGCGTCGGTCACCTATATACCCAAGCAATAATAAAATTCGTCTGATAGAGAATAATTTTTTATGATTGATATTCAAAACGAGAAAGATTTACGCAATATTGATATTAAAAAGGTCGGAGTAAAAAATATTAAGTATCCGATTATCGTCCTTGATCGTGCCCGGGGCACCCAAATGGTCAACGCGACAATAAATATGTACGTCAACCTGCCTCATCACTTTAAAGGCACCCATATGAGCCGTTTTGTGGAAGTGCTTAATGAATTTAAAGGCCAGATCAGTATTAAGACGTTTCAAACAATTCTGGAAAAGACAAGGCAGAAACTGCATGCTCATTCCGCCCATATGGAAATTGAATTCGCTTATTTTCTGGAAAAAATGGCGCCTGTGTCCAGAGCAAAAAGTCTTATGGAGTACCGTTGTATATTAATTGGAGAAAGCAGCGCTGAAAAATCAGATTTTCAGGTAGGCGTTATGGTTCCCGTTACGACCGTCTGCCCCTGCTCCCGCGAAATCAGCAAATTCGGAGCGCATAATCAACGAAGTATCGTGACCACAAAAGTACGTTATAAAAGATTCTTCTGGATTGAAGATTTAATAAAAATTGTGGAAGATTCGGCGAGCGGCGAGGTATATTCACTTCTGAAACGTGTGGATGAAAAATACGTCACTGAAAAGGCTTACGAAAATCCTAAGTTTGTTGAAGACGTCGTCCGCAGTGTCGCGGTAAAATTAAACAATGATGACAATTTCACATGGTACTGCGTTGAAGCGGAAAATTTCGAAAGCATCCATAACCACAGCGCTTACGCCTTAGTTGAGAAAGGATAAATTCATGCCCTCAAAAAAAAATAAAAATTTCTTTAATTTGTATAATCATGGTTTTATCCGTGCCGCGGTTTGCATCCCGGAGTTGAAGGTTGCCGACCCTTCTTTCAATACACAAAAAACTATTGAACTGGCCAGGGAAGCCGCATCCCACAGGTCAATTCTGGCTATCTTTCCGGAGTTGGGATTATCCGCCTACTCCAATCAGGATTTGTTCCATCAGGACGCACTGTTACAGGGCGTCCGGGAAGCGATAGTCAAAATTAAAACAGCATCCAAAAAGATTGATACCATTATAGTTGCCGGCGCGCCCCTGCAAGTTGATTGCCGGCTTTTCAATTGCGCGGTTGTCTTTTATCATGGGAAAATAATGGGTGTAGCTGTAAAATCTTACCTGCCCAATTATCGCGAATTTTACGAAGCCAGACAATTCACGCCGGCATCAGCCGCGTTTTCTTCCAAAATAGAATTAGCCGGACAGGAAGATATACCTTTCGGCGCCGATATAATTTTTAAAGTTGCCAACGTTAAAAATTTTAATTTCTTCCTTGAAATATGCGAAGATCTTTGGGTCCCCATCCCGCCATCGAATTTCGCGGCCATGGCCGGAGCCACTGTTCTGGGCAATTTATCCGCTTCCAACATAACGATCGGCAAATCCGAATACCGCCAGCAGCTTGCCTCCAATCAATCAGCCCGCTGTGTCGCCGCTTATCTTTATGCCGCTGCCGGCGCCGGCGAATCTACAACGGATCTGGCCTGGGACGGTCATGCCATGATTTATGAAAACGGCAACCTGCTTGCCGAATCCGCCCGCTTCTCACAGCAGGCTCAAATAATATACAGCGATATAGACCTTGACCGGCTGGCGCAGGACCGGATGCGTTTGACAACTTTCAGTCAAAACGCGGTCAGTAACAAACAACAAATTTCATCCTTTCGTTATGTAGAATTTGATGTGAACGTTTTCAATAACCGGGTTCTATTAAACAGGGAGTATCCCCGCTTCCCCTATATTCCCGCGGATCCTTCCAAACGCGACCAGCGATGTTATGAAGCCTATAATATACAGATTCAAGGTTTGTCGAAGCGCCTGAAATCATCAGGCATACCCCATATCGCTATCGGAGTTTCCGGCGGCCTTGATTCCACCCACGCCCTTATTGTAGCCGCAAAAACAATGGATTCTTTAGGATTACCCCGGTCAAACATTAAGGCGTATACCATGCCGGGTTTTGCCACCTCAACAAAAACCTACAACAATGCGCTGAAATTGATGAAAACCCTTGGTGTGGAAACCAACGAAATTGATATCAAACCTGCCTGTCTGCAAATGCTCAAAGACATTAAACATCCGTATGCCCGCGGTAAAAAAATTTTCGATATAACGTTTGAAAATGTTCAAGCGGGACAGCGCACGGCGCATCTTTTCCGGCTGGCGAACATGCGTAACGCTCTTGTTGTAGGCACAGGAGACTTAAGTGAACTGGCTTTGGGTTGGAGCACATATGGCATTGGTGACCACATGTCCCATTATAACGTCAATGCCAGCGTTCCCAAAACACTTATTCAGCATTTGATTCGCTGGGTCGCCAATACCAATCAATTTTCACAGGAAGTCTCTAAAATTCTCATAGACGTACTGGAAACAGAAATCTCACCGGAACTGATCCCGGGAAAAATTGGCAGCCAGCCCTGTCAGAAAACCGAAGAGGTTATCGGCCCCTATGAATTGCAGGATTTTAATAATTTCTATATCACCCGTTTCGGCTATTTGCCCTCAAAGGTAGCTTTTCTGGCTTATCATGCCTGGAGGGATAAAACAAAAGGCCTTTGGCCGGATATTTCCGCGGATAAAAGAAACGCTTACAGTTTGAAAGAAATAAAAAAATGGCTTCACGTTTATTTGTATAGATTTTTTAAAACTTCACAATATAAACGCTCCTGCGTGCCCAATGGTCCAAAAGTCGGTTCGGGCGGATCGCTGTCTCCAAGAAGCGATTACCGCGCTCCCAGTGACAGTGAAGCCGAAATCTGGCTTAAAAACTGGGAAGAGATTCCGGAAAGTGAATATTAAATATGAGAGAAACTTATAAAGATTTTGACGCCACAGAATTATTTTGCCCTAAATGCAGACGGTCTGTCGCCGTGAGAAAAAGATTACTGCTGATTCTCCAGGAAGGAGAAAAATACGATTATAGTTGTGTTTATTGTGGAACTTCAGTTGGAGACAAGCTGGTTACGGAATCGGGAAATTCGAACCTGATAGTTCGCTGATATCATTCTTCCGGTTTACTATTCTTTAGCGCCTTTTTCAATTTCTCGGCAAACAATCCGGAACCAACAGCCGCCTGTGAATCGTCATAGACCAGACTGACTTCCTGACCACGCGCATTATCGCCCAGATATTCCGCCAACACTCCCCTGCTATGCACATCTTCATGACAATAGACGCAAAGATTTTCCCAGTTACTTCCATCGGCAGGATTGTTGTTATGGTTGCCGTCTTTGTGATGCACAGTCAAAAGCTGTCTTTTCGATTCGGCAAACTCCCGTCCGCAACGAGCGCAAACAAGACCATTAATCGCCAATGACTTTTCCCGATAGTCTTCGCCCGCCAGTGGTTTTTGCGATTTTTTTATTTCCCGGACTAATTCTTCTGCTGATTTTCCCGTTTCCGAGGCAGATGGAACCGGCTTCTTTTGCACACTTACGCTGCCCCATTTACTGGAAAATGTTACTTTTTTCATAATGATTTCTTCCGGCTTAAACTTTTTCTTTATTTAAAAGGACATTCATAAAAACGCGTATACCTTTAGCTACCGCTACAATATTTCCAATGATCCTAAAAATCGGTAATTTAAAGGCCAGCGGCGCCAGGTATTTTATATTATTAATAATATCGTCAACCAGTGCATGTGACCGGTTTGATGCGTTATTAAAATTCTGAATTTTTTGATTAATAACAGCGGTAGAATTATTAACATTAGCGGTGATTTCTTCCATATTTCTCAATATTGCAGGAAAATTTTGATTTAAGGTTTTCAGAATCATTGTAATATCCTTGGATATCCGCCAAATTTGCAAAAGAATAGGAATACAAAAAATCACCACGACAATAAGAAGACTGACTAAAATTTTTAAGGCAATTTCCAGATACATGGATTTCCTCCTTTAATGATTATGATTATAACCGTATTTTAATTGACGGGTTATATTGATCATCAAATTGTTTTTTTACTTTTTTCTTCCCGATAAGCTTCCAATCCCGCGTCAATCGCCATCTTTAATCTATTTTTATTGCTCTGAATAACTTCCGCGCCCTGATGAACAAATTCGCTTACCTTACCCTCCACATCCGCCGCCTTTTCCTGTGCCGTTGTTCCCAGGTCTTTTAAGTTATTTGCCGCCGTGTTGTAAGCCGTTTTGCTTTTCTCTACGGCTTTTCCATATTCTTTTTTTGCCTTGACTAAAAGCTCATCCGCCCTGCGCGTAATATCTTCACGCGTCTGCCTACCACTCTTGGGCGCAAACAAAACGCCCAGAGCCATGCCGATCAATCCGCCAACAAATAAACCTTTTAATAAATCGCTATTTTTTTCTGACATAAAAAGACCTCCTGATTATGATCAAGATCATACCTATTATTACAGGCAACGATTCGCATGGTATTCCCAACCAGATGAAAACAATTCTTTAACAGGATAACATTTTCCACGTCGCGCATATCTCCCGGTATGCGTTTTAAACAAAGATATTTTTTATTCATATTAAAAAGTTAATCATGTAACTCATCATGACAAACGATTCATTTCACTCCTTTAATAGTATAACACATTTTAAAAAATTAAATGATAACGGAAATAAAAAAATCGGACATTCCTAAAAAAGGAATGTCCGATTAATTTGTCCTACTGATTTATTGCGAAGCAATTATTTTGCAGGTGCAGGTGCGGGTGCAGGTGCAGGAGCTGCTTCAGGTGCGGGCACTGCAGTGGCTGCAGGTGCAGGCTGAGCAACGGGTGCTTCAACTTTAGGAGCTGGTGCTGTTTCTTCAGCTTTTTTGCAACCAACGACTGCAAAAGATAAAGAAGCAACAAATAGCATAGCAACAAAAATAGCAAATATTTTTTTCATTAACGGCTAACCTCCTTTCAAAGATTTCATAATACTTGGGTTTACCCCCCAAGCCTTTATACTATTGAACGCGAAGAATACGCTTTTTTTTTACCTTGTCAAGAACAAATTTAACAATTTTTCAGCAAAATTTTTTTTAGGCCAATATATCGTCAAAAGTGTCAATGAAATCAAGATTTATCTTAAATTCAACTTTATTGATAATAAAAATACAACAAATAAAACAAATACTTAACATGGACATGCTAAAATATTTAATTTATCTGCATGATCACTTACATAAGCGGATAAAAAATACTCCTATTTAGGCATAGCGGCATATCATAAAACTTATATCATTGATCCCGGATAATCATGCCTTAAAAACAATATTATTTGAACATATTGTCAGCATTTTTTTTATATGCTACTTACCATCCATAAAATCTCTAAATAAAATTATTTCTACATGAAATTGCAGGATTTAAACTTAAATGAAAAAAGATAAACATGAAGATGTAAAAAAACTGAGTAATTTAACGCAACTCATTAAAAATTTGCGATCACCGGACGGCTGCCCGTGGGACCGGCAACAAAAAAAAGAGGATATCGGTAAATATATCCTGGAAGAAGCTTATGAAGTCGTCGATTCCCTGGGTAAAGAAAACCCTCAATCGTTAAAAGAAGAACTGGGGGACTTACTTTTCCAGATATTATTTCTAACTGAAATAAGCGCTGAATCGGATTTTTTTTCTTTAAATGATGTTATGGACGGAATTATTGAGAAAATGATCCGGCGGCATCCGCATGTTTTTGGTGATAAAAAAGTAAACTCCGTACAAGAAGTAGCCGAGAACTGGCAACAGATTAAGAAAAAAGAACGCATGAATAAAAAAGATGAAGATGATTTGTTTTCAAGCATTCCCCGAACACTGCCCGCTTTAAAACGCGCGCAAAAAATTACGTCAATAGCTTCAACTTACGGCTTCGATTGGTCCGATGCCAAAAACATTCTGGATAAGCTCAAAGAAGAGTTGCAGGAATTTGAAAACGCCGTAAAACGCGGTGATGGCAACACGATTGAAGAAGAATTCGGCGATATTTTATTTACAATTGTCAATGTAAGCCGTTTCCTTTCCATTGACGCTGAAACCGCCCTATCGAAAACAACAGAAAAGTTTCTGCGGCGTTTTTCCTATGTAACCAACCAACTTTCATCCCTCGGCATTCCTCTGCAAAAAGCAACTCTGGAGCAAATGGATGCCCTCTGGAATGAGGCAAAAATAAAGGACTTAAAATGAAAGACTTTCTTTGTGCGTTGGGAATGGTTTTTATCATTGAAGGCATCCCGTACTTTGTTTTCCCTGAAAAATTAAAAATTTACCTGATGAAGATAACAACGATGCCGGATTCCGTTTTACGTTTTTTGGGAATATCCGCCATGATTGCCGGTCTGATTCTACTATATTTCGGACGGCGCTAGACGTAATTTTATTGACAGGTGCGACATAATCTGATTATTTGCCCAAACCTCTTCACGATAAACAAGTAGATCTATGGAATTAAAAGACTTTTTATATTTTTTACCCGATGAACTTATTGCCCAGCGGCCTTGCCAAAAGCGCGATCGTTCGCGCATGCTTTTTCTGGACAAAAAGAAAGAAAAAATGACAGATTTATCATTTTTTCAACTTCCCGAGTTATTACAAAACGGCGATGTTTTGGTCATTAATGACTCGAAAGTAATTCCCGCGAGGCTTTTCGGTAAGAAACCGACCGGAGGTATTCTGGAAATATTGCTTTTAACCAGAAAAGAAACCCGGGATGATTCCCAAATATGGGAAGTTTTGTTAAGACCGGCCAAGAGACTGCATGAAAATGATGTTATCGCTCTGGGCGATAACGGCGAGGCAAAGGTTTTAGCCCGTATATCGGATAAAAAATGGTTATTGAAATTTTTTACCCCCTATGGATTTGACGTTTATTTACAGAGGTTTGGCAGAGCCCCTCTGCCCCCCTATATAAAACGCAGGCGAAACTCCCTTCCTGACGCGACTGATCTGGAACGCTACCAGACCATTTACGCGAAGAATCCCGGTTCAATCGCCGCTCCGACTGCCGGATTGCATTTTTCAGACGATGTTATGCAAATATTAAAATCCAGGGGCATTCAAATTGCTCCGATAACATTGCACGTAGGTTATGGAACCTTCCTCCCCATCGAATCAGGCGATGTTGAAAAACATGTTATGGAATCGGAATATTATGAAATAAGCACGGATGCCAGCCATATCATTAATAATGCTAAACGTATTATAGCGGTGGGAACTACATCCACCCGCACGTTAGAGAGCGCCGCCGGTAAAGACGGATATGTAAATGCTAAGTCCGGTTTTACCAGTCTTTTTATTTATCCCGGTTATAAATTTAAAAGAGTAAACGGACTTTTGACCAATTTTCATCTGCCGCAATCATCGCTATTTTTGCTTGTTTGCGCCTTCGCCGAAACAGATTTGATAAAAAAAACTTATGGACATGCTGTAGAAAACCGTTATTTTTTTTATAGTTACGGCGACTGCATGCTGATTCTTTAGCAGAATGAAAATTTTTTTGCATTGTCGGCAGATCATATTTTCACAATCACACTTATCCCGTCAATCGGGATCAGGAAATATAAAAGATGCCTTTTGGATTTGATCTGAAAAAACAGGATACGGATACGTCCGCAAGACTTGGGGAAATGATGACTCCTCATGGTATTGTGCATACACCGGCGTTTATGCCCGTGGGAACGCAGGGAACTGTCAAATCAATGCTGCCCGAAGCTATAAAAAATTGCGGCGCTGAAATTATTCTGGGCAACACTTATCATCTATATTTGCGCCCCGGTCATGAAACCATCAAAAAACTTGGAGGTCTCCACCGGTTCATGAACTGGCCGGATCCAATTTTAACGGACAGTGGCGGTTTTCAGGTTTACAGTCTCGGAGCTCTGCGCAAACTTACACCTGACGGCGTCATATTTCAGTCCCATATTGACGGCTCCAAACATTTCTTAAGTCCCGAAAAAGCAATCGAAATCCAGGAGGCGCTGGGTGCGGACATCATGATGTGCCTCGACGAATGCACGCCATACCCCGCCACATTATCTCAGGCGGAAGAATCACTGAATCTGACTCTAAAGTGGGCCAGATCGTGCAAAACGGCAAAAACAGACAGCGATCAGGCCCTTTTTGGTATTATTCAGGGAGGTTCTTATCTGGATTTACGCAAACAGGCGGTAGAACAAATGTTATCCTTTGGTTTTGATGGTTACGCGTTAGGCGGTGTCAGCGTCGGCGAACCTAAAGAAATAATGTACAAAATAACGGATTCCATCACGCCTTTACTGCCCGCGGATAAACCGCGTTACCTCATGGGCGTCGGCAAACCGGAAGATATCGTTTTTGGTGTATCCTGCGGCATCGACATGTTTGACTGCGTTATTCCTACCCGATGTGCCCGTCATGGATTATTGTTTACAAATTCAGAAAATATTGTTATAAAAAACGCCCGCTGGCGGGAAGACAGTAATCCGGTTGATGAAACGTGCGATTGTTACACCTGTAAAAATTATTCCCGGGCATATTTAAGACATCTGTACATTGCCGGTGAAATACTGGCTATGGTGCTGAATACTATTCATAATGTCCGTTATTATATGCGTCTCATGGAGCAAATCCAAACGGCATTAAAAGACGGATCTTTTTTAAAATTTAAAAAAGATTTTTTAAATAAAAAGATGAATTTATAAAAAATTCTGATAAAGAGCAAATTCAATACCATTTCTAAATCAAAGATGATATTGAAGCAACGCAAAACTATCAAAAATAGAGCTTCAATAAGGAGGAAGTTGAATTGTTAACATTAGCATACGCTATGGGAGGCGCTCCCGGTGGCACACCGGCCGGCGGGGATGGAGGATGGGGAATCATCGTCCCCATGCTGATCATTTTCGTGATCTTTTATTTTCTGCTGATTCGCCCTCAACAAAAGAAACAAAAAGAACTTCAGGCCATGCTGGATAATCTCGCCTACGGCGATACAGTCATGACCACCGGCGGTATTCACGGAAAGGTAACCGGTTTGGCCGACGCAGTCGTCACGCTGGAAATTGCCGATAAGGTAAGAATAAAAGTCGCGCGAAGCGCCGTTGGCGCTATTCTTCAGAAGTCGGGCTCATCTGCTCCGGCCGCGCCCACAAAGCCATAGTATAGAAAGGGGCATCTCATGTTCAAGTCTTTAAAAATCAGGATAGCTATCACCGTTATAGTGTGTCTTACGGCTATGTACTTTTTAATACCAACCTTTGTCTCCAATATTCCATCTCCATGGAATCAATACCTGGCAAAAGAAAAAATTCACTTGGGCCTGGATCTGCAGGGAGGCATGCATCTTGTTCTGGAAATTGATACGGATAAAGCACTGGAGGCCATGATGGAGCGGACATCCGCTGATTTAAAAGAATCATTAATGGATAACAAGGTGCGTTTCCGTAATTTGGGAAAAGCCAACGGCGCCACCATTACATTGGAATTAACTGATGCAGCCGGAAAGACCGCTCTGGAAAATGTGCTGCGCGACAAGTACCCTGATTTGGAAATCGCGGATGCCACCCCGCGCGAAGGCGGACAACTTGTCACCCTAAAAATCAATGCCAAAAGAGCCATCGAACTGAAAAAACTTACCGTTGAACACTCGCTGGAGACCATCCGCAACCGCGTGGACCAATTCGGCATTGCCGAACCGGAAATTATACCGGAAGGAGACAATCGTATATTGATTCAATTGCCTGGAATAAAAGATCCGGAAAGGGCAAAAAGCCTTATTGGCAAAACTGCTCTCCTGGAATTTAAAATCGTGGATGAGGAGAATTCCCTCGAAGAGGCCCTGCACGGTAATATTCCGGAAGGAGATATTATTGCTTACGGCCTGCGTACCGATAAATCAACCGGAGAGAGAGGCTCCGTTCCCTATCTGTTAAAAAATAAAGCGCTCCTCACTGGCGCTTCGCTGGAAACCGCTAAAGTGCAAATCGCAGACCGCTACGGTGAGCCAAGTGTCAGCCTAAAGTTTAATTCCCAGGGTTCCATTGATTTTGAAAGGATTACCGGTGAAAATGTCCGTAAAAAACTGGCCATTGTTTTGGACGGCGTGGTGCACTCCGCGCCAGTCATAGAGGACAGGATAGCCGGTGGTCAGGCACAGATTACCGGAACTTTTACAATGGATGAGGCGCGTGATCTGGCCATTGTGTTACGCGCAGGCGCTCTGCCCGCTCCGGTCAATATTCTGGAAGAAAGAACGGTCGGACCATCGCTGGGTAGCGACTCCATCAAACAAGGCATCATGGCCACACTTATCGGAACGTTATTTGTTGTCATTTTTATGATTTTTTACTACCGGTTCGCGGGTTCCGTGGCCGACCTTGCCCTGATCATCAACATATTCCTGGTGCTCGGCGTTCTGGCCGCGTTTCGGGCGACGCTGACATTGCCGGGTATTGCCGGCTTATTGCTCACCGTGGGCGTCGCGGTTGACGCGAACATCCTGATCTTTGAAAGAATACGGGAAGAGTTGCGGACGGGAAAGACCATCAGGCTATCTTTGGAGACGGGCTACAACCGGGCATTTATAACCATCATTGATACCCATATCACCGGCATCGTTGCCGCTGTTTTTCTAATCATGTTCGGAACCGGTCCTATAAAAGGCTTTGCGGTAACCACGATTATCGGCCTTCTGGCCAGTCTTTTTACAGCTGTTTTTGTCACCAGAGTAATTTTTGATTACGTTGTCTGGAACTTTAATATTAAAAAATTGAGCATTTAAAATTCAAGCGCAGGCAGGAGATATAGTATGAGTATGGAGTTGATAAAACCAGGAATTCACTTAGATTTCGTCGGAAAAATGAAGTATGCGATCATTTTCTCGCTTACCTTGACGATCATCGCCATCGCCTCCGTTATTTTTCACGGCGGCTTGAACCTCGGCATAGATTTCGCCGGCGGTTCCATTATTCAGATAAAATTTCAAAAGGAAGTTTCCGCCGATCAGATTCGGAGCGCCTTGAAGTCAACAAAACTGGAAAACAGCACCATCCAGCAGTTCGGCGAACGAGAATATCTAATCCGGACGCACGAATCCTTCAGCGACCAGAAGATATTGGCAACCCATCTGGAACAGCCATTGACGGCTGCATTCAACAAAGACTATGAAATCCGGCGCGTGGAAGTTGTCGGTTCCAAAGTCGGAATGGATTTTCAGCGTAAGGCACTTTTTGCCGTTATTCTTTCGTGGATTGCCATGCTGATTTATATTACATGGCGCTTTGAGTTCCGTTATGCGCTCGGCGGCATTATTGCTCTGGTTCACGATGTGCTCATTATTATCGGCACGGTTTCCATTTTTAACATTGAATTCACGTTATCCATTCTCGCGGCTATATTTTTTATCATTGGTTTTTCCATCAACGATACCATCGTTGTGCTCGATCGTGTTCGCGAAAATGTGAAGCTGAATCCCCGACAGAAGCTTGGCGATATTATCAACATGAGCGTTAATCAAACACTCAGCAGAACCATCCTGACTTCTCTGACTGTTTTTCTCACGGTTTTAGCACTGTGGTATTTCGGTGGCGCGGTCATCCACGATTTTGCTTTTTCATTGCTGGTCGGCGTTGTATTCGGAACCTATTCTTCGGTATTCATTTCCTGTCCGATTGTGTTGCTTTTTGAAAATTTGCAGCTATCTAAAATGAAGAGGAAAAAATAATTTGTCATTTTTCGCCGCGGCGGGATTTACAATTTTTATTTTGGTATTGTTTGCGGGCATTTTTTTAAATTTATTTGGTCTGCCCGGAACTGTCGTCATTTTTTTCGATGTTGTGTTTTACTGCTTCTTTACCGGCTTTGACCGCGCCGGATTGAAAATTATTTTGTTTCTTTTCATTTCCGCTATAATTGCTGAAGCTATTGATTTTTTTGTGGTTAGAGGTGAAATTCCTCAGCCGCGAGTTTCAAAAAAATCTTTTGGATCTGCGGCATTGGGAGCTTTGATGGGCACTTTTTTGCTTACATCGTTTTTTGGGGGACCGGGCATATGGATAGGATTCTTTTCAGGAGGTCTTGCCGGTATATTGACCTTAGAAATTATCCGGCAATCCAAATTAAAAGCTCCTTATCGAGCGCTGAATCGCGCTATTTTTACCATGGCCGGGAAAAAGATAATTAAAGGATTCATTTCACTTTGTATGATTGCCTTTTCTCTATCCAACATTTATTCTTAGAGGTTTTTAATGAAAATGACAGAAGATAACAAACCGAAACAAAAATCAAAGGTTAAAGAATTAGTGGAATCAATAATTATTGCTATTTTAATTGCCCTTTTTATTCGCACATTCATCATATGCGCGTATAAAATACCTTCCGAATCAATGGTGCCAACCCTGCTGATCGGTGATCATATTTTAGTCAACAAGTTCCTTTATGGCGTGAAAATTCCTTTATTAAGAAAAACAATTATTCCCGTAACGGACCCTAAAAGAGGAGATATTATAGTTTTTATTTATCCCAAGAACAGGTCTTTAGATTTTATCAAGCGGGTTATCGGCGTTGGCGGCGATAAGATTGAAATAAAAAATAAAAATATATTTATCAATGATAAACCCTATAAAGACACCTTCGGCGTTTATTCCGATGTGATTATATATCCGGCGGCCCTGGAACCTCGCGATAACTTCGGACCGGTGATTGTTCCGAAGAATTCTCTTTTCGTCATGGGTGATAACCGCGATAAAAGCATGGACAGCCGTTACTGGGGATTTGTAGATTTGAAGGATGTTGAAGGGAAAGCATTTATAATTTACTGGTCGTGGAATCGTGATGAATTCGCCCCTCGCTGGAAGCGGCTGGGAAATTTGTTGCATTAAATTTTATTTTTTACAGCAGAATATAATTTTTTATGTCAAGCTATTAAAATATACTTGACTGACATCTTTTTTTATGTATAACCGAAACAACTTTTTTCACGGGACACCATGGCAACACGGTGGATGAAAATATCACTTTGGGAGATGAAGATAAATATATGGAACCCCCTGGTAGTAGAGGAACATTGTATATCGTGTTCCGGCCTCATTACTCTTATCATTGTATCCCGGAAATGTCTTAAGCCTTTTTAAAAAGCACTTTCCCTGATACACCGCAAGCCGGGCAAGTGCGATAATAACATCCCTCATCCATAAGAACGCTGCCTTTGTTTTTCCTGATCTGCCGTGGCAGCGCCTGCTTCCTCCGGGCAGTTGCATATATTTCAAAGAAACACTGCCATGTATTGGATAAGCAAAAGTATTCATGGACTCAATCGATTCCGGCGTCAGCTGATCATTTTCCTGTCAGTTCTCGGTCCGGGCATTATCGTTATGATTGCCGATAACGATGCCGGCGGCATATCCACTTATGCGGTAACGGGCTCAAAATACGGATTTTCATTATTATGGATTTTCATCCTGCTCGTCCCCATGGCCTACTACGTTCAGGAAATGACCGTCCGCCTCGGAGCGGTCACCAAGCGCGGACACGCGGAAGCGATTTTTGACGGCTTCGGCCCTTTCTGGGGCTGGTTTTCCATTGTAGATTTAGCGATTACAGACTGGCTGACATTGGTCACTGAATATATCGGGATGACGGCAGCCATGAGCATTTTCGGGATTCCACCCTGGATAACCATTATTGGCGTCACATCCATTTTATTTGCCGTCGTTCTTACCGGCAAATACTGGACATTTGAAAAATTGACCCTCTTTTTCTGCTTATTTAATTTTGTCTATATCCCGGCGGCATTCTGGGCAATGAATACGCCCACGGCGCCGGCATGGAGCGAAGTTTTCCGGGGTTTCAAGCCGCAAATAAATATTTTTGACATGGATCTGATCTTTATCCTGCTGGCAAATATTGGAACAACCATTGCTCCGTGGATGATTTTCTTTCAACAAAGCGCTGTTGTCGATAAAGGCCTTGATGTTCATGATATTTCCTTCGGGAAACTGGAAACCTATATCGGCTCTTTTATGACCTGCATTGTCGCTGTTTTTATCATTATTGCAACCGCGGCTGCTTTCTTTTATCATAAGCCGCCTATCGTCATTGAAGATGCCGCGCAAACGGCGGAAGCTATTGTGCCGCTTTTGTCTTCCGGCTATGGAGATATAGCCCGAAAACTTTTCGCCATCGGCCTTTTTGACGCCGGTTTTCTCGGCGCCTTATGTATCTCCCTATCCACATCATGGGCTGTCGGTGAAGTCTTTGGCTGGTCTCATTCCTTGAATCAGAAAGTGCGGGAGGCGCCATGGTTTTACGGTATTTATTTACTGATGCTGTTGACATCCGGTCTGGTTGTTTTGATTCCTAATGCGCCGCTGGTTACGATCACCATGTTTGTGCAGGTGGTGGCCGTAACTCTGTTGCCGTCATCCCTGGTTTTTTTAATCCTGCTGCTCAACGACAAGTCCGTAATGGGTGATCATGTAAATACCCGCCAACAGAACATAATGAACTGGGCAATCGTTATTTTTGTTGTTATAATGTCATCGTTAATGGGAATTGGAACTCTTTTCCCCAATCTATTTAAGTGATCATCATAAGGGAAGGGCTTGCGCTTATGGAAATCAATAACAATGCAAAATCAGCCAACCAGACGGGTAAAGAATCCAAATACCGTTTTATTTATTTTTCCGAACTGATCAAACTCCCTGTTTGCGTCGGAAAAATTAAAAACAGAATCGGCAAACTTACCGATATTGTCTTTTCAGTAAAGGATCAATACCCGGAAGCTGTCGGCATTTACCTTGAATACGGCTGGGGAAAACCGACTGCTTTTATTCCCTGGGCAAAAGTCATCAAGATAGAAGATGATGCTATCTTTGTTCAACCGCCGGAAGACGGCACGGATTACCCGCCGTTTATTGATCAGGCAGGCTGGATTCTTTTAGATAAACATTTAATGGGCCGCACCATTGTCGACATCGATGACCGCCGTGTGGAAGTCGTCAATGATATTCATCTGCTGGAAGTAAAAAGCAAACTGGTCATTATTCACGTTGATATTTCTTTTAACGGATTCCTGCGCCGCTGGGGTTTGGGACGGTTCCACATGATAAAAGATGATTTCATTTCCTGGAAATATGTTCAACCTCTTTCTGTTGAGGATGCCATCTCGACAGATAAATTAGCTCTTTCAATTACGCGTAAAGATATGATGGAACTCCCCAGTGAAGATTTGGCCGATATCCTTGAAGAATTGCCCGGAGATGAACAACAAGCCCTCTTCTCCGCTCTGGATTCCGAAAAAGCAGCCGAGACATTGGCTGAAGCGGAACCGAGAGCGCAACGCCAGATTATTGCCAATCTGAGAAAGGAACGGGCATCAAATATATTCTCGGAAATGAGCATACCGCAGCTTGCGGGTCTGTTTGCCATTCTGCCGCATGACCAGGTTACTCAATTTATGCAATTACTGGGTAAAGAACAATATGAACGGGTTAATGATATCCTTTCCAAACGGGAAGCAACGGCAAACAGCATTATGTCAACGGAATTTATTGCCACTCCGAAAGAAGTGCGCGTGGGTGAAGTAATCGGCAAGATCAGAAAATCAGGTTTGGATCCCCACAGTCTGTCTTATATATACATCGTCAATGAAGGAGACAACAAATTATTAGGTGTTGCCGATCTGCGGGAATTATTGCTGACCGATGATGACATCGTAATTGATGCGGTTATGGCCTCACCGGTCATAACGGCGGAAGAGGATGATGTTCAAGAAGACCTGGCCGAAATCTTTGCCAAATATCACTACGAAATGATCCCTGTCGTCGATCGCCGCGATCGTCTCCTGGGCGTTATTCATTATAATGACATTATGAAAGGTATTGAAACCAGAGGAAAGATTTAAGGAGTTGATCATGTCCCGCATACCGCTTACCAGGACAACAAAATTCGCTTTGTATTTACTACGATTTTATTTAGTTTTCCTGTTCATATTGATTATTATCAAGTTTGTAAAAATATTTCCCTGATCATTTATTTACGGTTTCCTGAATTTTTTGGCAAATCATTCTCAGGAAACTATTTTTTACCTTGACATCAAAGCAACGACGTTGTAAGAAAAAAACAATTAACCCTTTTAATTTAATCCAGCGAGATTGAAAAAGGAAAATGTAATGAAAATATTATTTAAAATTTTATTTTAGCCTTTTCCCGTCAGGGGAAAGGCTTTTTTTATATCATTGCCGGACTGAGGATGGCTTTCATGTCGAAAAACAAGAATACGAAAATAGTCATGGATAAAGATGGAATCGACCGATGCCTTACCAGAATTGCCTATGAAATTCTGGAGAAAAACAAAGGTATGAAGAACCTCGTGCTTGTGGGAATCAGAACGGGCGGAATCTATCTGGCCGAAAGACTGCAGAAAAAAATATCCGATATTGAACGCGATAAAGTTCCTCTGGGAATATTGGATGTTACGCTTTACCGTGATGATATTTCCGTATCAAACAAAAAGCCGCGTCTGGGGGAAACAAAAATCAATTTCTCCCTGGACGATAAAATAGTTGTCCTGGTTGACGACGTTCTCTTTACGGGGCGGACCATTCGCGCGGCAATGGATGCCCTGATTGATTTTGGCCGGCCCAAAATGATTCAGCTTGCCGTTTTAATCGACCGCGGCCACCGCGAACTTCCGATCAGGGCGGACTTTATCGGTAAGAATCTGCCCTCCTCCCTCTGGGAAGCGGTCAGAGTCGATCTTGTGGAAAAAAATGGCGTGGACGAAGTCGTCATAGAAGAAGGAACATAAATTTAAAACTTTTTAAGGCCTGTCATGAAATTTGAAAAAAAAGACATCCTGGGAATAAAAGATCTTTCGGTTGATGAAATAAATCTGATTCTGGAGACGGCCGAATCTTTTCTGGAAATATCCACCCGCAAAATAAAGAAAGTGCCGACGTTACGCGGCAAGACAATAATCAATTTATTTTACGAAGCCAGCACCAGAACCAGAACGTCTTTTGAAATAGCCGGTAAACGATTAAGCGCCGATACCATTAATATTTCAGCTTCAACCAGTTCCGTTGTCAAGGGGGAAACGCTGATAGATACTGCCCGCAATCTGGAGGCTATGAACCCTGATGTCATTGTCCTGCGCCACAGCGCCGCCGGCGCTCCGCAATTGCTGGCATCGCTGGTTAAACAATCCATCATCAACGCCGGCGACGGATCGCATGAGCATCCCTCACAGGCTCTTCTGGACATGATGACCATCAAAGAACATAAAGGTAAAATTTCCGGATTGAAAGTGGCCATCGTCGGCGATATCGAACACAGCCGTGTCGCCCGTTCCAATATTTACGGTCTGTCCGGTATGGGAGCCCATGTCGTTCTGGCCGGGCCGGCTACGATGCTGCCGCGGGATATTGAACAAATGGGCGTAAAAGTCGTAAGCAGGATTGAAGATGCCATTGCCGATGCCGACGTGGTGATGATGCTGCGTATTCAGCTGGAGCGGCAGAAGCAAAACATCTTCCCGTCGCTTCGTGAATATGCCCAGCACTATTGCCTGAATCGTAGAAACATTAAGCTGGCCGCGAAAGATGTTATCGTCATGCATCCGGGGCCGATTAACCGCGGTGTGGAAATATCGCCTGACATCGCCGATGATCCCTCTTACTCTGTAATTCTTGATCAGGTCAATAAAGGCGTGGCCGTAAGGATGGCTCTTCTGTACCTGCTCATCGGAGGTAGTGAATGAAGCTGTTATTAACCGGCGCGAGGATCATAGATCCCTCGCAAAACATAGATTCCCGGATGGATATTTTCCTGGAGGACGGGAAAATTGCCAAAACGGGAGCAGACCTGTCAAAATCGGTAAAATCAAAAAGTTCGGAGGACATCACAAAGATTATTGATTTGGCCGGAATGATTCTTGTTCCCGGTCTGATCGATATGCACACGCACCTGCGCGAACCCGGCTTCGAATACAAAGAAACCATCGCGTCAGGCGCTGCCGCCGCGGTTGCCGGGGGGTTCACGTCCATTGCCTGCATGCCGAATTCCGACCCGGTTAACGATAATCGTTCCTTAACCGAATTTATCAAAAGAAAAGCGATGGAGGCATCGCTTGCCAACGTATACCCGGTTGGCGCCATCAGCAAAGACTCCGCGGGTGCTAAGCTTTCGGAATTCTGGGATCTCAAAGAAGCGGGCGTCATCGCCCTTTCCGATGACGGCAAGCCGGTAAGAGATGCCGCCCTGATGCGCCGGGCGCTGGAGTATGCCCACTCGTTGCAATTACCGGTTATTTCGCATTGTGAAGATACAAATCTTTCCGGCGGTGGCCTGATGAATGAAGGTTATTATTCCACGATTTTGGGACTGGGCGGCATTCCCGGCATCGCGGAAGAGGTCATGGTAGCGCGTGACATTTTAATCGCCGAATTTACCAAAACCTGTGTTCACATAGCGCATGTCAGCACGGCCGGCTCCGTTGGGCTGATCCGGGACGCTAAGAAAAAAGGCCTGAAGGTAACGGCGGAAACCGCGCCCCACTACTTCACGTTGACGGATGAAGCGCTGCAAAGTTACAATACCAATTTCAAGGTAAACCCTCCGCTGAGAAGCAAAAAGGATGTCGCGGCCATTAAAGAAGGGCTTTCCGACGGAACGATTGATGTCATTGCCTGCGACCATGCTCCCCATGGACGCACGGATAAAGAAGTGGAATTTGAATATGCCGCCAATGGCATCAGCGGTCTGGAAACGTCGCTTTCTTTGAGCCTGAATCTTATCCGCGACAAAACGCTGAATTGGCCTGAGTTAATCGCCAGGATGAGCGTTAATCCGGCGCGTATACTGCATTTACCGAAGGGAACGCTAAAGGCTGGCGCGGATGCCGATATCACGGTCATTGATCCTCAGCACAAATGGACGGTTGACGTGCAGGCATTTTGCTCGCGCGGAAAAAATTCCCCGTTTCACGGATGGGAAATGCGGGGCAAGGCCATCCTTACCATCGTCGGCGGAGAAATAAAATACGATGGCCGTTAGAGAAAATCACAAAACCACCGCATTCGTCCTGCGCACTTTAAGCTACGGTGAATCGGATTTAATTGTAACTTTCTACAGCTCTGATTTCGGGAAGCTCAAGGGAATTGCCAAAGGCGCCAAAAGAAGTAAAAAAAGATTTGCCAATGTCTTTGAACCTTTTTCCCTCACGGATATTATCTTCACCCGCAAAAGCCGTGACATGCTTGCCTTCATCGAATCCTGCGATATCATTGACCACTATCACAACATCCGTCAGGATATGGAAAAAACTCTTATCGCTTCTTACTTTATTGATCTTACGGATCACTTCAGTCCGGAAGGGAAAAAGAATGAAAAAGTGTTTCAGCTTCTGCGGGATTTTCTTTTGTTGCTGGGCCGTGAAAAGGCATCCGACGCGACGGTGCGCTTTTTTGAAATGCGCCTGCTCAAATTAACAGGATTTGAACCGGCGCTCGACCATTGCATCATTTGTAAAACTCCGGTGACCAACGGCAACTCCTATTACTTTCACGCCAGCGAAGGCGGAATCAAATGCAGCTTCTGCGCCAGGCCCCAAAGATATGAACAGCCGATTTCCGCGGGCACCGTGCGCACATTGCTTCTGGGGAAAGATATGGATATTAATAAAATTAAATTGATCGCGCTCACCGATTCTCTGTCCATGGAATCCCGCAGCATCCTCATCGGCTTCATTGCGCATGTGCTGGGGCGCGAAGTAAAATCCTTAAAGGTCATGGAACAAATCCGCAAGCTCTGCGTATAATATTTGAACAGTCTGCGAAATGATTTCAGGAATAATATTTCTGGGAATCGCCGTTTAAAAATGAGTCGTGTTATAAGATCGGCGGCAGTTTCCTCTGCTTCCGGCAATTTTTTTAATATTTCACGGTCTCCACGTGCGCACACCTTATGTAAGTCACAGATATCGGGTTCAAGGGCGATTGCTTTATTAAATTCCTTTAGTTGTTTTTTTGTACCTTATTTGTACAAAGTCAATTATTTTGGTAAGATAATCATCACGAAATATCTTAAAGGACTCTGAAATGAAAAAACCGGAGCTACTGATCCCCGCCGGCAATCTGGAAAAATTGCAAACCGCATTGCTGTACGGAGCTGATGCCATATATGTTGGCGTGGCAGGACTTAGTTTGAGAGCAGGCTCGGCTGAAATGTCTTTGATTGATTTGGCCGAGGGCATTAATAAAGCGCACGCTAAAGGCGTAAAAGTTTACGCGGCGGCCAATACATTTGCCCGCAATGCTGATCTTGCGCAGGCAAAGGAAATCATTCCCGCGCTTGCCGCAACAGGTGTTGACGCGCTTATTGTCAGTGATCCGGGAATGCTCAGGTTGATCAGAAGTTTATCGCCGCAATTACCGCTGCATTTGAGCACACAGGCAAACACGACAAATATTGAGGCTGTACGCTTTTGGCGCGATCAGGGAGTGCGGCGAATTATTCTGGCAAGGGAATTGAATTTAAAAGAGGTTGGAGAAATGGCCGCGGCTGTAGATGAAATGGAACTGGAAATTTTTATCCATGGCGCGATGTGTATGGCCTATTCCGGACGCTGTTATCTGTCGGCATTCCGCAATCGCAGAAGCGCCAACGAGGGCGATTGCAGTCAACCCTGCCGCTGGGAGTATTTACTTCACGAATCAACAAGGCCGGATGACCCGCTGATTTTGCAGGAGGACCGAAGATATAGTTATCTGCTGAGTTCCAGGGATTTATGTCTCATTAAATATCTGCCCGAAGTATTGGCCGCAGGCGTCTCAAGTCTCAAGATTGAAGGCCGGATGAAATCGGCTTATTATGTGGCAGTCGTGACACGGACATACAGGCAGGCATTAGACGCGCTCATTCAAGAAAAAGAGAACTATCAATGCAGTCAGGAATGGATAGATGAACTTACAAAAATCTCAAACCGCGGCTATACTACCGGATTTGCCTTCAGTGAAGAAAGAATTAATGAAACCAATCCGGAAATTAAATATAATCAGACTCACGAACCGGCAGGAACCGTGCTTCAGTATGACGCGGCGCGGAAAATGATTCTACTTGGCGTCCGGAACCGCTTGATAATCGGCGACACTCTGGAACTTTTGTTGCCACAAGATACTGTCGTCTTAACAATAAACGGCATGACGGATCAAAACGGAAATAAACTTGTTGAAGCCCACAGCGGCTATGAAATTTACATTCATTATGAGCGCGAAGCGCCTGTCGGCGCAATGGCTCGCCAACCCGTCAAGCCCATCGATAAAGATTCGGATTAAGCGCTCCAGCGTATCATTCTCAAAGCAGCCTTACCTCCATATTCCTGTGTCCTCCGCTTTTGATCCATCACCATAAATTTTCGGAAAACGAAATAAAAGCCAAACATATGTATGTCAATTAATTAACAAAAACTATTTTATCCTTTTTATATTGACACTATACGGATGAACATGTTACTTAACTAAGTGTTTGTTTGAATATTAAAATTGACAATATTGGAGTTGTTCAAAACCCCAAATTTCGGGACTGTTCAAAGCTTGTCCCGTACTTGATACGGGATGTTCAGACGCGAGGCACAAAAAAAACCGCGGCGCATACAACACATTTATTTAAAAGGTGCGGTTTACGGCAAAACCCGGCAAACACCATCCTTTGTGAAAGTAATGGATGAGCGTTCTTCAACAGACCCATACTGATTAATATTTCGTTCATAACAACAAGGAGAAAATTGTGAATTTTCAAGAATTGATTTTTGCCCTCGAGAAATACTGGCATTCTCAGGGATGTGTCATTCAACAGCCGTATGATATGGAAGTCGGAGCCGGCACTTTTCACCCCGCGACCTGTCTGCGCGCGTTGGGACCGGAACCATGGAATGTGGCTTATGTACAACCATCCAGGCGCCCTACGGACGGCCGCTACGGTGAAAATCCCAATCGCCTGCAACACTATTACCAGTATCAGGTCATTATGAAACCTTCGCCCTTAAACATTCAGGAGCTTTACCTCGATTCGCTTCGAAGCTTCGGCATCGATCCACTAGACCACGATATCCGTTTCGTGGAAGATGACTGGGAATCACCCACGTTGGGTGCGTGGGGATTGGGCTGGGAAGTATGGCTCGACGGGATGGAAATTTCTCAGTTCACTTATTTCCAGCAGGTCGGCGGATTCGATTTGCATCCGGTTTGCGCGGAACTAACCTACGGAACGGAACGCATCGCTATGTATATTCAGGGTGTTAACAACGTATACGATTTGCAGTGGACGGATAAGATTAAATACGGCGACGTTCATCACAAGGGCGAAGTCGAATTTTCCACTTACAACTTTGAAGTTGCCGACATTCCCATGCTGCGCAAGCTCTTCGACGCTTACGAAGAGGAAGCCCTGCGTATTGCCGAAAAAAATCTGGCTCTGCCCGCTTATGATTACTGTTTAAAATGTTCGCACACATTCAATCTGCTCAACGCCCGTGGCGCCATCAGCGTTGCCGAACGCACCAGCTACATCGGCCGGGTGCGCAATCTGGCCAGAATCAGCGCCGAGCTTTACCTTAAACAACGCGAAGAACTGGGATACCCCCTTCTAAAGAACAACTAGAATATCTGGAGACAAAATGAGTAACGAATTGCTTTTTGAAATTGGCACAGAAGAAATTCCCGCGGGATTATTATCAAGGGCTTTGGTGGATATGGAAGATATTATCCATAAATCTCTGACGGAGAAGCGCATTGGCTTTACCGGAATCAGGTGTATGGCTACACCTCGCCGTCTGGTGCTGACCATTGCCGATTTGGCGCCAAAACAGGATGATCAAACCCTGGAAAAAATGGGGCCCGCCAAAAAGGCCGCTTTTGATGAAAACGGAAACCCGACAAAAGCGGCGCTGGGATTCGCCAGGGGACAGGGGATGGATATCTCTCAATTGGAAACTATTGTCACTGAAAAAGGCGAGTATCTTGGAGCGCGCAAGACCATTGCCGGCCAACCGACGGAAGCTTTGCTGCCCGAGATTCTGACAAGTTTTCTTCTGGCGATACCTTTTAAAAAATCTATGCGCTGGGGAAGCTATGATTTACGCTTCGCCCGTCCGGTGCACTGGATCCTGGCGCTCTACGGCGGTCATATTGTCCCCCTGAAGATTGAAGACATTGAAAGCGGCAATTCCTCACGCGGTCATCGTTTCATGAGCCCGGCTTCTTTTGACGTTACCGGTTTTGAAGATTATCTGAAGAAGGCCGAAGAAAATTTTGTCATCGCCGATCCCGCACAGAGAAGAAATTTGATTCTTGAAGAAGCGCAGAAGTCGGCGGCAGAAGTCGGCGGAAAACTTTTTTACACGGATGATTTACTGGAAACCGTAAGCCTGATCGTGGAATATCCGGTGATCGTGCGCGGCTGTTTCGATGAGGACTATTTAAAAATTCCCAAAGAAGTCCTCACAACCACCATGATCTCTCATCAAAAATATTTCCCTGTCGTTAATGACGCGGGAAAACTTCTTCCTTATTTCATCGCGGTCAGCAACACCCGGCCCCGTGACATCAAGGTGGTGGTAAAAGGAAATGAAAGAGTGCTGAGAGCGCGCCTGGCCGACGCTTCATTTTTCTTCGAGGAGGACAAAAAAGTGCCTCTGGAAAATCGCGTGGAATCTCTCAAAAAAGTTGTCTTCCATACCCTCCTGGGAACATCGCACAAAAAGGTTATGCGCTTCCGTAAACTGGCGGTCAAGATCGCCTCCAAGGTAAAACCGGCCGTTAAGAAAAATGTGGACCGTGCCGCGCTTTTGGCCAAGGCCGATCTGGAATCGCTCATGGTGGGAGAATTTTCGGAACTTCAGGGCATCATGGGCCGTCAGTACGCTCTCTTGGCCGGAGAAAAATCTGAAATCGCCGATGCCATCTATGAACATTATTTACCCATTGTCGCAGGCGGTGATTTGCCTCAAACGGATGAAGGCGCAATTGTCGGACTTGCCGATAAAATTGACACAATTACAGGTTTCTTCGGCGTCGGCCTGCCGCCGACAGGAACCGCTGATCCGTACGCTCTGCGCCGTCAGGCGCTTGGAATAATTAATATTATTTTGTCCCGCCGTTATTCGATTGGCCTGAATTTCCTCATTGACGAGAGTCTGGCGCTGCTCAAGGATGTTTTAAAAAAAGAGGCATTTGAAGTAAAAAAGGATGTTCTGGAATTCTTCAAGGGACGTCTTCAAAATCAACTGATAAATCAGGGATATGCTTACGATACCGTGGACGCCGTTCTATCCACGGATATCGACGAACTTGTCGAAGTCATTGAAAAAATTAAGGCATTGGAGGCATTCCGTCAAAATCCCGATTTTGAACCGATTTCCATCGCTTTTAAACGCGTTGACAATATTTTGAAGAACTTTCACGACGGCCAAATTGATGTCGGTCTTCTTTCAGCCGATGCGGAAATAAACCTGTTTTCTTCCTTCGATAACATCAAAACCCGTGTGGAGAAAGGCATCGCGGAAAAGGATTTCAGCGCCGCATTGAACAAACTGGCGGCGCTGCGCCCTCCCGTGGATGCTTTTTTTGACAACGTCATGGTGATGGATAAAGATGAAAAAATCCGTTTTAACCGACTATCGCTTCTGGCGGAAATTTCAGCTCTTTTCCATAAAATTGCCGATTTTTCCAAGATTGTCACCACCGGCTGAACCAAATGATTGAGTCATAAATTGTAATATCAGGCGCATTGACATTCACATAAATCCTTGCTAAGATAAATATTATTTAAGATTTCAAGGAATAATTTACTCCATGGCTGCTCCTTTAAACACACCCTCTGAAAAACTTATGAATGGCAACTCCAAAATACGCAAAGAGTTGCTGGATATAACAAACCGTATCCACGCGGCGCAAAATATCAAACAAATCCTTGTAGATTTAAAAAGCGGCATCCTAAACCTTTTTAACGCCAATTCCATAACGATTTATGTCGTTGATAAATTACGTAATGAAATTTATTCCATGTTTCTGGCCGGCACGCAACTCAAAGAAATCAGATTACCGATCAATAATAAAAGTATCGCCGGCTATGTGGCCAACACGGGCGCGGTGATCAATATTGAGAATGCCTACAATCAAAAGGAACTCAAAAATATTGAGGTGGAATTAACGTTTGATGATAGCTGGGATAAAAAGACAGGTTTTAAAACAAGACAAATTCTTGCTACTCCTATTTACAATAATAATCAGCTAATGGGCGTCATTCAGATTATCAATAAAAAGATCGGCGACGGAAAATTTTCTGAAGAGGAAATCGGACTGGCGCTCGAAATTGCTGAAGTTTTGGGCGTTGCCTTTTACAATCAGCAACGTTTCGTGCGACATAGAAAAACGCGGTTTGATTATCTGTTAAGCCATGACTTGATCAAAGAAGATGAACTGGAAAACGCATGGAAGGAATCACGTGAGAAGAAAGAATCCATTGAAAATTTCCTCATGCAGAAACACAAGATATCCAAAGATGATATTGGCCATGCTTTCGAGGAATTCTATAACTGCCGTTTTATAAAATATAATGAGAAAATACCGATTCCCGGTCATTTAATAAAAAATTTAAAGCAGAATTTCCTGCGCCGCGAATTATGGGTGCCGCTGGAGATGATCGGTGACAAGATTCATGTTCTCATAGACGATCCCAGCAATCTCATTAAGAAAGACACCATCGAAAGTCTTTTAAAAACCAAACAGGTAAAATACGATGTCGCCCTGGAGGAAGACATCATAAAATATATTAATCTTTTTTTTAACGCTCCCGATGAAGAACATTCTTTTACGGAAATACTGGGACGGATGGAAGGTGAAGATACGGAGTCTGAAGATGAGGAGGGCGGCGAATCCGTTACAGACTCGGACAGCGTCATTATGCAGCTGGTCAATAAAATTATAAATGACGCCTATGTTCGCCGGGCGTCTGATATACATGTTGAACCCAATGTAGGCAAAAAAAATGTGGAGATCCGGTTTCGCGTTGATGGAGACTGCGCTCTTTATCAAACGGTTCCTTTCAGTTACCGCGCCGCCATTATTTCGCGTATCAAAATCATGTCTAATCTGGATATCACCGTTAAAAGAATGCCCCAGGACGGTAAAATTAAATTCAGACGCAACACGGGCGAAGAAATAGAATTACGTGTAGCGACCATTCCAACTCAGGGCGGGGTGGAAGATGTCGTTATGCGTATTTTGGCCAAAGGCGAAACAATGCCGATAGAAGATATGGCTTTAACGCCGCGCAACTACAAAGAGCTGGTTGGCATTATTTCCAAGCCTTACGGCATGATTTTATGCGTCGGTCCTACAGGTTCCGGTAAGACAACCACACTGCACGCTGCTCTGCATCACATTAACCGGCCGGACAAAAAAATATGGACGGCGGAAGACCCTGTAGAAATTACACAATACGGATTGCGTCAAGTGCAGGTGCAATCGAAGATCGGTTTTGATTTTGCCGCGGCCATGCGGGCGTTTCTGCGTGCTGACCCCGACGTTATCATGGTCGGCGAAATGCGTGATTTTGAAACAGCCAGGACGGGTGTTGAAGCGTCCCTTACCGGACATTTGGTATTCAGCACTCTGCACACCAACAGCGCTCCGGAAACTATTGTACGCCTTTTGGACATGGGCATTGATCCCCTTAATTTCGCCGACGCCCTGTTGGGAATTCTTGCCCAACGCCTTGTGCGTACACTGTGCAAATCGTGCAAGGAGCCGTATCATCCCACAAAGGAAGAATATGATGAGATTGCCGATAGCTACGGCCGGGAAGATTTTGATAAATTAAATATACCTTACAATGAAGACTTCAAACTCTACAAACCAAAGGGTTGCAGCAGTTGTAACCAAACCGGATATAAAGGCAGATTAGGCATACACGAACTCCTAATCGGCACTGATAATATTAAAAGAATGGTGCAAAAGCATGAAACCGTTGAAGTCATGCGGGAACAAGCCAGACAGGAAGGCATGACGACACTATTGCAAGACGGTATACTAAAATCCATAAAAGGCGTTACCGACTTTATGCAGGTGCGTCGTGTTTGTATTAAATAATATTACGTTTTTTTAATGCCCTCCTCATTCAGCAGAATATCCAATATTTTTGTCTTAATTTTTCAGTTTGTCCATCTTAGGCGATCAATTTTTTAGTAACGATTTAAGTTTTTCATAGCAAGCAAATTATTTATTCGTTTACGCAATCATTCGACACTTTTCCACATTTCGTTAAACAAGCTTTAATATTTTATTTAAAAAGAAAAGTAATTATATGAGATTTTACGAGAAACAATTTAAGGAATACTATGATTATTATTAATATTTTCTGATAATTACGTGCGTAAATCATAATTACTTATTTTTTGGCACGATAATTTCAATAATATAAAGGCAAATAAACAAATTACCCTAAAGGAGGTAACAGATCATGAAAAAGACATTAGGAACAATCATCGTAGCGGCGGCAGTTATTCTCTTAACGGCAACCTTCAGCTTTGCGGAGTACACCGCGGCAGGAGCAACCAATTTTCCGTTTTTCCAACTGGGTTGCTTAATCATCGGCGGATTGATTCTGGTTTCTTTAAAACGTAAATATGAAAAGATGTATATCGGCGAAGTCGTTGGCATCTTCGCTCTGTACACGATCCTGATGGCGCTTTTCACCAATCCGGTGATTGAAACGGTAAAGGTGATCGTAAGCTAAGGAATTTAAGCAAAATCTGTTTAAGAAAGGAGGAATGAGCCATGTTGGCAGCACACAAAACACCTTATGAACAACGAAACAATATGAAGCAAATCATGATGCTTTCCGCGTGGAGTTTTACGATGGTGGCCGGTTCTTTCCTGTTCCTTTACGTTGGACATTTACTGGATGGTATACTGGGAACCGCTCCCGATTTCATGCTGGGCTTCTTTTTCCTAGGCTTCTTCCTCTGCATCATGAGACTTTATCAGGAGGCCTGCGCAAAAAGAAAAGATGTTTAGCTTACGTATCTAATACATGATCTGTAATATAGTATTCACCCGCCCCCTTAAGATAAAATGTCTTAAGGGGGTTTTTATATAATTTTCAAGAAATTAATCATGGACTAACTCTGACCATGTAAAGTAAATAAAAAACCACAGTATTTTGCCGTATTCCCTCCTCACTTTTTTCCAGTCTGCCGTCGACAACTCCCAGTAGTTAACGGGAACTTTTTCATAACGAGTCGGAACAAAATAAAAATTACCCTTATTGAGATCAAATACCTTCCCGGCAATTAATTTGATCCGGCGCATATGGTACGGAGAGCTGACAAATATTGCCGATTTCAGCCCGTATGCGGACATTATCTTTTGAGCTTCAATTATTTCCACATGGGTATCTTCATAAAATCCTGGAGGATGTAAAACATTATCATTGGCTTTCCGGGTTGAACGTAAATCAGGTAATAAATATTTCACATTCCCTTTATCATAAATTCCGTAGGTCTTATGATACGCCGGAATAATTAAGAAATCAGCCATTCCTTCATTGATTAATTCATAAGCTTCTTTTTGACGTGCTTTAAAATCCGGCCCCAGCAAAAGTATTATCGCATCTGCTTTCTTATACTCTGAAGAGAAAAGTAAAAACCGCGGCGAACACAAAATAAGGCCTGCCAATAACATCAAAATAAAAATCAAGATGACCAGACCTTTACTGCGTTTTATCAAGAGAATATCCTTGGAATGGTTATTATATCAAATATCTTATTATTTATCAGAGGCTCCATCTTTTATCTTTTGCCCCCGTCAAATACAATTTCAATAAAGAATACTGACGCTCTTTGCGGCAGGTTACGAAGAATCTACGATTCTTTAGGAAAGTTATAATTCCATGTTCGTTCACTTTACCGCGACAAGTGAAGGTTTACCCGCTTATGAATCTTAAGGTCAATCGGTATCGCCAAAATAATCTGCTGAAAAGATATAAATTTCCGTTTCCTTATCCATCCAGGCATTAAGCGGCAATCCGGCCTTACAGCAAGTCTCCATTAAAAATGTTTCCCTGTCCCATTCATACTCAATGGCCACTTGCGGCAATAACAGACCTGAATTGCATCCGCGGACGATGTAAAGGCCGTGCTTTCCCACTTTGATCTGATTTATATCTTTTACGCGCTTAAAAGGGCTCAATACGGATATCTCAAAAGTTAAATGTTTAAACTCATCCAAATTTAAACACGGAAATCGCGGATCGTGAAAAGCCGCCGCAACGGCCATCTCCTGCACAGTCTCGCCAAGCGGCTTATATGCGTTAAGATAACCTATGCAGCCGCGTAATTGACCGCGTTTTTTCAAAGTTACAAACGCGCCTCTCTTTTGCTTGAGATTCTCTGAATCAATTTTTAATTCAGGCATTTCCTCACAATTGAGTTTAGCCGCAATCGCGCATCGGGCGATATTCAGAAGATCTGCTTTTTCTTTATCTGATAATTCCATTTTATGCTCCTTCATTAAACTCAGCCTTTAGAGTAATAATAAAGTTATAAAAATGATTTCCATCGACAACTGCGGACAGCTGGTTCTATTTACAGTAAACTGCCGCCGCATATCCAACAACCGAGTTCTTGTCACCCGTGACATCTCCTGAATTGGCGTATTTTAATAAATGCGCTTTATCAGCCCCCATCATACGCGAGACTAACATAGCCACTGCCATTGGTCCTCCGCCGCAAGCCTCGACTTCTCCATTTTCAAGACTTCGCAGAAGACCGGCGGCATCGTCATTTTTTAAATGCTCCAGTGCCACAGCGTCCATCTTTTTTGCAGTATTATAGTGATAAAAATGAGATAGATCGGAACTGCCCACGATTAAGATTTTTTTACCGTGTATAACCTGATATATTGCCTCAGCAAGTTTACGGCATGTATTTGCGTCCTGGTCTCCCATGACAAGCGGCAGAAAAGAAAAATCGCCCAATGCAACCTGTAAAAAGGGAAGCTGAATCTCCACAGAATGCTCCTGCAGATGAGCCTCCGGAATATCCGCAACGATTGTATTTGATTTTTTTATTTTTTCGGCAAGGTCTTCGGCAACCGGAACAATTCCCAAAGGGGTTTCAAAACCGCCCCTGCTGAAAACAGACGCTCCATGAAAAGCGACCCTGTGGCTTGGTCCAACAACGATAACTGCATTATATTTTTCCTCTCGGATAAGGTTATAAGCGTTTGCCGCAACGCCTCCGGAATAAGTATAACCGGCGTGCGGTGCAACTAATCCAATAACCTCCCCTTTCAATTTCAATTCGGGCACAGCATTGAAATAAGTCTCAATGTCCCTTCTCAAAACTGAAGGATTTCCGGGATACCAGGAACCGGCTATTACCGACTTTCTAAGAGTATTCATGATATTTATTTAAACCTCCATATCACGCCCTGGGACGTATCCAAAACGTCAACGCCAAGTTCGGCCAGCCGCGCTCTATAGGAATCAGCTTCCTCCCAGTTATGAGCGCCCCTTGCCGCTTCTCTCTTATTGATCAAATCGCTTATTTCACCTTGAGCTACCTGAGCCTCAAAATCCATGATCCCCAACACTTCGTTGATATTTTTAAGCGCTGCCAGAATTTTCCCGGCGCTGCTGTTATTTACGGCACCTTTGGTCAAAGGAGGATTCACTTTACCGATAAAATTAAATATCGCTGCCAAAGCGCCTGCAATGTTTAAGTCATCATCCAACGCTGCTGTAAATTCATTTTTAAGATTATAGATCAATTGATCGATTTCCGCAAAATCGTCTTTGCCATCATGATGGACGGCGCTTAACCGGTAAATAAAAGTATTTATCTTCTTCACCGTATTTTTTGCCGTCTGTAATGCATCCTCCGAATAATTAACCGGCTTGCGATAATGTACTCCCAGCAGAAAAAAACGTATATCCATGCTGCCATAGCCATTTTGTATCAATTGGGATAGAGGCAATGCGTTATTCAGGGAACGGGACATCTTTCGCCCATCCACCATGACCAATTCGGCATTGATCCAGTATTGAGGGCCATTATGACCGGAAAAAGCTTTATTGATGGCTAAAATATTTTCGCAATGCGGGAAAGTCTCATCCGCTCCGCTTACGTGAATATCATAATTCGCGCCGAGATACTTATATGAAATAGCCGCGCATTCCAGATGCCAGCTTGGCCTTACATTGCCCCATATGGTTTTATAATAAATACCTCTTTTCAACTCTCCCAAATTCGATCTTTTCAGCAGAGCAAAGTCCGCAGGGCTGTCTTTTTCATAATCGTCAAGATCAATTGATTTCCCCTGTCTTGTTTTTGCCGAATCGATGTTGGAAAGAACACCATAATCAGCCAATTTGGAAATATTGTAATAAACTGAATGCAGTTTTTCGTATGCGTAATCCTTGTCGATTAATTTTTCGACAATCTTTAACATAGCCTCAACATTTTCAGACGCTTTTACATAGATATTATCCTGATGAATATTCAAAATTCGCGCGTCTTCCATAAAAATCTGCAAATATTTCTGGGAATAATCGGCAAGCTCCATTGCCTCCTTTTCCGAACCTTTTATTGATTTGTCCGTGAAATCAACAATGTCCAAAATATGTTTTACCTTGTACCCTTTATAAATTAAAAAGCGGCAGATTAAATCGGAAACCACCAGACGGCGGTAATTTCCCAAGTGAGGGGTATCATGAATTGTCGGGCCGCAGGTACGAATGCTTACTTCATCAATTTTAACCGGATTAAAAAGAGTTTTCCGGCGCTTAAAGGCGTTGTAAAGGTTAAGCGTGGGAATTTCTTTTTTAAACGTGAATAAATCCGTGCTTAAATACCTCTCTCCGCCGTCCGGAAAAATTACAACGATTAACCCCTCTTCCAGTTGTTGCGCCTTCTGCGCGGCAACATGCATGGCAGCGCCTGAACTCATTCCCACCAACAAGCCTTCTTCACGGGCAAGCCTGCGGGACATTTCAAACGCATCCTCATCCAGAATATTTACCTTTTCATCCAGCATGTTTTTATCAAATATGCCCGGACGGTAGGACTCCCGCATATTCTTTAATCCCTGTATCTTATGCTGAAGATAAGGTTCGACACCGACAATTTTTATCTGCGGGCTAAGTTCTTTAAGCCTTTTGGAAATTCCCATAGCCGTGCCGCTGGTGCCAAGGGTTGTTACCACCATTGTAACAGCGCCACCGGTTTGTTCCCATATTTCCTGAGCAGTGCCATAATAATGGGCGGCTATATTATCTTCATTATTAAATTGATCGGTGCCGTAATATTTATCCGGATTTTCGCGCAACATCCTGTAAGCTACTTCTATTGCGCCATCCGTACCCTGATTCGCCGGCGTGAAATACAAATCAGCGCCCAGGGCCCGCAAAATCTTTTTCCTCTCTTCACTGGCCGATTCCGGCATCATCAGACAAAGCTTATAACCTTTCACAGCGGCAATCATCGCCAGACCTATTCCCGTATTGCCGCTGGTTGCTTCTAAAATAATCTTATCATGATTCAGGCTTCCCCTTTTCTCCGCATTCTCAATCATAAACAACGCGGTCCGATCCTTAATGGAACCTCCGGGATTAGCGCTTTCTATTTTAGCAAAAATCCTAACTTTTTTATTAGGATTGAGCCTGCAAATTTCAACCAACGGCGTATTGCCAATGCCTTCGATAACATTTTTGTAAAATTTACTCATCGATGAAGTCCTGTAAAATAAAAAAACCCGGGTTGGGTTTTGGAAATATCAATTATTCTGAAAAAATACGCCGGGGCAAAAAAAGATTTAACTATCCATTTTTAGTAGAGGAATTTTAATAAACTGAACGCCTTCTTCCTTTAAAATTTCTTCCTCTTGAGGCGTACTTGTTCCTTTAATGTTTCGTTTTTCCTCATCACCATAATGAATCTTTATGGCAATTTCGGCAAATTTATCGCCCACATCTTCGAAATTTTTATCAATATACTGATGCAGCATTTTCAGAGCATTAGCGGGAGAAAGTTCCTTGTTCTGAGACTTGTTTTCCAGCCGCGAATCCTTTCCCATAATTGTAATAGAAGAAGGAATTGTTTCGATATTTGAACTATTACACACCGGACAGGAAACCAACTTTTGCGAATTTTGCAAAGTCCATGTTTGACGGTCTTTAAACCAGCCCTCGAATGTGTGTCCTTTTTCACATTTTAAATCGTAAATGATCATCCGCAGGTTATCCTTTTTACAGTAAAATTTTGTTTTTTATAACACGCCCTGAAATAAAATACAATTGCCTATATTAATTAAAGAAAGGAAAAATTTTTATGGAAAGAGTTGATAAGTTTTATATTAAATGAAAGAAAGTGGGTTCAAACTAAATAAAAAAGTGGACAATTATGAATAAATTCTATATCGTCCGTTTCGTGTCGGGATGTGGCCCAGCCTGGTAGGGCACTGCGTTCGGGACGCAGGAGTCGCGCGTTCAAATCGCGCCATCCCGACCATTTTATTGTGTCCGATTTTGATAGGCTGCCTGCATTAACCGCCAACAACCGATGCAAGTTTAAAGATCGGCAGGTACATGGCGATAATCATACCGCCAACGATAGTTCCCAGAAAAACCATCATAACCGGTTCCAGCAGAGCGGTCAGTGAATCCACGGCGACATCGATTTCATCATCGTAAAAATTGGCAATTTTACTGAGCATTGAATCCAGGGCGCCCGTGGCTTCGCCGACGGAAATCATTTGCACAACCATGGGCGGAAAAATCCCCGTCTCGGCAAGCGGTTCCGATATGGTACGGCCTTCAGAAATGCTCTGACGTGTCTTTAATAAAGCATCTTCTACAACCACATTACCGGAAGTTTTACTGACAATGGTCAAGCCTTCCAAAATGGGCACTCCGGAGCTCATCATAGTTGATAACGTACGCGAAAATTTGGCCACAGCAACTTTTTTCAACAAATCCCCGAAAACAGGAGATTTCAGCAATAGGGAATCAACAATCCAGCGCCCCTTCTCCGTTTTGTGAAATCTGTTAAAAGCCGTATAAATGACAGCAATGATAGCGAACATAAAAATAAAGTATTTTTGAGTAAACTCACTTGCGGTAACTAAAGCTTGAGTAAGCCCTGGCAGTTGCCCACCCATGCCTTCAAACATTTTTTTGAATACAGGAATAACCTTCAGAAGTAACAAAGCGATGACCGCAAGTGAAATAACCAGAACAGCTACGGGATAAGTCATCGCGCCCTTAACACGCGACTTTAGCTTCATCGCTTTTTCCATATAATTTGAAAGACGTTCTAAAATAACATCCAATATACCGCCAGCTTCGCCGGCGGCAATCAAATTCACAAAAAGGTCATCAAATATCTGGGGATATTTCTTGAGAGCATTCGTTAAACTGGTGCCGCCTTCGATATCTTCCTTTATGGAGCGAATAATTTTGGAAAAATTTTTATCCTGCTCCTGCTGGGCTAAAAGATCGAGGCACTGAATCAGTGGAAGCCCCGCATTGATCATTGTGGAAAAAATCCGGCAAAAGACAACCACATTTTTTTCTTTAATCTTGCTTTTTAAAAAAGGCAGGTACTCCGCAAGGTCTTTGGGTTTTTTCTTTACTTCAATGGATTTAAAACCCTGGCGGCGCAAAAGTCCGCGGACCGCAACTTCATCAGCCGCCTCCAGTTCTCCTTTTTTTACTTCATTCTTTTTTGTGACACCTTCCCAAAGAAAAATTGGCATATTTAAAAATCCTTTCAATACATCGGATAAATTTAAATAATTATAAACCAGCCCGCATATAAATTCAACAAGTTAAAATTAATAATGTCCGGTAATTAAAATACTCTTATTTAGAAAAAAACCGCCTTGACCATAACAGAAATTTCCCGATGATTAATTGCAGACCGCTTAAATTACATATTAAACGGGAAGTCTCTATTTTCTATGTTTAATTTCATGAGTTTTACTGCGCTGGCATAATATCTCATATTGAATAATTCCCGCGGCCACGGAAACATTCAGCGAATCAAAACTTCCCGTGAGGGGAATGGTTATCAAAAAGTCGCATTTCTTCTTCACCAACGGTCTGATACCTTTTGCCTCTCCCCCCAGCACCAGAACAACGGAACAATTAAAATCCATTTCAGTTAAATTTTTTCCGCCATGAGCTTCCGCGCCAAAAACCCAGAATCCCTTGTCTTTCAAACAATCCAGCGTTTGTGACAGATTGACCACTCTGGCAACCGGTATTTGCTTAACGCTGCCTGCAGAAGCTTTATGAACGGCCGCCGTAACCGGAGCCGCCCTGTCTTCCGGAATGACTATTCCATTTGCGCCTAAACAATGAGCGGTACGAATTATTGACCCCAGATTTTGAGGATCCATGATGCTGTCGAGGACTAAGATTAAGTCGAGATTAAAAGATGTGTTGCGGTTTTTTATTAATTCATCCAGGTCTGCGTATGTAAAACCTTTACACAAACCGATAACGCCCTGATTATCAAGTGTTCCTGCCAATTTATCCAGATAATTTCTGGGGCAAAACTCCAGAGGAATTTTTTTGATGCGGGCGTTCTCTATTATTTCTTTTACGGAAGTTCCGCTCCGTCCGGAGGCAATGATAATTTTTTCCAATCCATCTGCTTGCTGCCGGAGGAGGTCTCTGATGGAATTTATACCGTAAATTACCTCCATATTCATTATCCCATTTTCATGAATGCGTCATCTTGCCGCAAGCCCTTCGGCAATTTCGCAAGCGATCTGCCTGCAGGCATTCAGAGGGTCAGCGGCCTTGCGAATCGGTCTTCCGACCACAATATAATCAGCGCCCGTCTTTACAGCTTCATAAGCGCTTAACGTTCTTTTCTGATCGTCTTTTTTTGCTTCAGTCGCACTGCGTATTCCCGGCGTTACAATGATGAATTGATCGCCCAGATTTTTCCTAAGCATCGCGATATCCTGCGCTGAAGCAACCACACCTGAGGCGCCGGATAGTTTTGCCAATCCGGCCAGATGAAGAACCAATTCGCCGGTATTTTTTTGAAATCCAATTTCCGTTAAATCATCGTTATTCAAACTGGTAAGTACTGTAACCGCCAGAAGAATGGGCCTTGCTTTACCCAGTTTATCGGCGCAAGCCCAGGTGGCAGCTGCCGCGTCCTTCATCATCTGGCTGCCGCCCAAAGCATGAACATTAAACATATCAACGCCCAAACCGACCGCAGCTTCGGCCGCGCGGGCAACCGTGTTGGGAATATCATGAAATTTTAGATCTAAAAATACTTTCTGGCCTTTTTCTTTGATGCCCTTGATTATTTCAGGCCCGCAAGCGGTAAATAATTCCTTACCGACTTTGAACATTCCGACATGGCCGGAAAGAAGTTCTACCCATGATAAAGCTTCCTTATAATTACCGGCATCAAGCGCAAAGATGAGTTTGCTAGCAGCATCTTTACTCGATGTATTCTTCATCGCCGATAAACTCCGTATTATCCGGAATGGGTTTGAAATCTTCTTTTGTTCCGTTTAAGTATTCAGGATTGGCATAAACGATCTTGTTAGCGGCAATCTCACGCAGGGCCTCAACGATTTCTCTGTTTTTACTCGCCACCAGCGGTGCCGATCCTTTTAGCAACTGATGCGCGCGCTTGGAGGCCAAAGACACCAATCCAAATCTTGTCTTGGCGACCAGCAAAGAATCTTCTATTGTAATTCTAGCCATAGATTTAAACTCTCCTTAAAATATGTAACTATTTTTTAAATTTTTTAATTTCATTTTGTAATCTGCTTCTTTTACATTTCTCTGCGACATAGATTGAAATCAACTGATTTACGGCCATTTCCAGATCTTCATTAAATATAACATAATCATACCATGAAATTTCTTTTAATTCACGATCCGCCTGCAAAAACCTCTTTTGAATAACATCATCGGCTTCATGACCGCGTTTTTCTAGCCTTTTTAATAATTCTGAACGGGATGGGGGAAGAACAAACACATAGATGCCTCCCTTAAATTCCTGTTTAACTTTTTTAGCGCCGCGCGGCTCGATATCAAGCAATAAATCTCCGCCATCTTGAATAAACTCTTTCATAACATTTCGGGACGATCCGTACAAGTGTCCGTAATTTTCCACCCACTCAACAAATTCACCCTGATGAATTCGCTTTTTAAATTCTTCGCGGGAAATGAAATGATAATCTTTTCCATTTACTTCACCGGGACGAGGGGGTCTCGACGTATAAGAAACCGAAAATTTTATTTGCGGATATGCCTGCCTAAGCCTCTGGCATAAGCTGCTTTTCCCCGCGCCGGAGGGCGCGGAAACAACGATGAATAATCCTTTTGCCATAATATTACTCGATATTTTGCGCCTGTTCGCGCAATTTACTCAATTCACTTTTAATTTCAATCACCTGACGTGTTATTTCGACATCGCTTACTTTAGAACCAATGGTATTAACTTCCCGATTCATTTCCTGCAGGAGGAAATCAATTTTTTTACCTTCGGTCCCATCGCTTTGCAAAAGCATTTCAAACTGGCCGATATGACTATGCATCCGGACGATTTCTTCCGTTATATCAGTCCGATCCGCCATAATCGCGACCTCCTGAGCCAAACGGGCATCATCAAGCGCGAATCCGTCTGTTAATTCTTTAATTCTTTCAGACAGGCGCTTTTGATACTCCAAAACAACTTGTGGCGCACGCGATTTAATATTTTCCAGGATTCCCGTAATCGCTTTGAGCCTCATCTGCATATCCTGAAACATGGCAAGACCTTCCTCCTGCCGCATATTGCTCAATGTTGCCAGCGATTCCAGAAAAGTTTTCTCTATTTGATTCAGGAAGTCAGGATTCAGTTGGGTTTCCGGAGGCGGAGAAAAAATATCGCGGAAACTGGTCAACGTTTTTAAACTGATAGGCGCTTGTATATTGAATTCCTGTTTAAGCCGGCTCAAAACATCAAAATAATCGCGGGCAATTTCCATGTTCAGATTTACTCTGGATACATCCGCACTTTCCCCCTCAAATCTGATGAAGACTTCAATCCGTCCACGTTTGAACCTTTCGGTAATTTTCTTTTTATATTCCAACTCCAGTGGAGAAAGCGCAGAAGGCGTGCGCAAAAACACTTCCAAAAAACGATGGTTTACAGACTTAGCCTCCACAACGATATTTTTACTCTGACAAATGGTCTCCACCCGGCCATAACCGGTCATGCTTTTTATCATTTATACACCATACCCGTTTAATATTTATGACTTCTACAGACCCAGTATCTTTAACTGCAACAAATATTTTGCTCTGATTTTGCTCAACATCAAAAGCTGTTTTTCATCCGCGTAATCGGGATAAGTCCAGGGGAAGGAGCAGAATTTTTTCCCCTGATAAATTAACGTCAAATCGGCATAAATCCCATCCCGTAAATAGGGACGATGCGTATAACTCTTGCCTGTGGCTAAAATCAAATGAGCTTTGGATATATAACCGGGATCAATATTTACCTGACGCGATGAATTTAATGCATATTTATCCTCAATCTCGTTCGTTGCCAATTTAATATCGGGCAAATCCTCCGGTTTGATTAATTTATCGATTGTCAAAAAGCGCCTGACAAGATATTCACCCATTTCGGCGCTGTAATAATCCGTATAATCAAAAGGAATTATCTCACTTATAAAATCCGGTTGTCCATAAGAAGAAGATAAAAGTTTTATCGTTTCGTCCAATCGCGCGGCCTGTATCGCGAAAACACTGAAAAATAACTTTACAGGTTGGGCCGGATTCGGTTTACTCATAACACGTCTATTAGTTCTTTTTGGGAAACTGTGGCCGTGCCGATTTTCTCAACTACAAGACCGGCGGCAAGATTAGCCAGACATGTCGCCTCCTTCATATTCGCTCGCGCGGCCAGACCCAAAGCAAGCATGCCGATAACTGTATCGCCTGCCCCGGTCACATCATAAACTTCTTTAGCCTGAGATGAAAAATAAGTATGAACAATTTTGCGGCCGTTTTCAAACAGGCTCATGCCCTCTTCTCCCCGTGTCACAAGTATTGCCGGAAAGGCATACTTTTTCAAAAGGGATTTGCTCAACAGTTCAATATCATTGGCACTTGTTACTTCCACACCGGCAGCGCGCTGGATTTCATAATGATTGGGAGTAATCACATCCACTCCCCTGTATATGGAAAAATTGTTTTGTTTCGGATCAAGACAAATGAAAATATTTGAATCCCCCACTATCTTTTTTATTCCCTGGATAAGTTCTTTAGAAACAACTCCTTTGTTATAATCGGAAATAACAATAGCCCCTATTTTTTTGCGCAGCGATTTTACGTATTCCAGAATTTTATCGATATTGGATTGCGTAATCGGTTTTCTATTTTCCTTATCAAACCGCACCATCTGCTGTCCGTGCGCAACAATTCTCGTTTTAAGAGTGGTTGGCCTCTTTTTATCAACAACCATACCCTTGGTTTCGATTTTCCGGCCGCGCAATTCTGTCAGCAACTTTTTCCCCATATTATCAGCGCCAATAACCCCGGCAACATAGACTTTACCGCCCATGGCGTAAATATTGTTCAGCACATTGGCGCAGCCGCCAAGTAAAATGCTGTCCTTTTGAACATCAACAACCGGAACAGGAGCTTCCGGAGAAATACGTGAAACATTCCCCCAGATGAAATGGTCTACCATCACATCTCCGACCACAAGAACACCAACCCGGGGGAAATTATCAATAATTTCCAGTGCTCTTTTTTTTGTTAAAATTCTGTGCACTTTTTTGAAACAACTCCTGAAAGAATTAAGAGTACAAAATTAAAAAAGCGCTTATCGCGCCTGCATGACAAAAAAGCGGTGTGATATTATTACTAAGACCTGAATTTGTCAATTATTTTCTAAAAACACAAAAACACCTGTCATAGAATAAATTTCTCTGCCTCTACGATTGTCTTGACACATAAATAATATATACCTAATATTGACAGCGTAAACAGCGGGCGCAAAATAACTTCAATGGAGCAGATTATTTAAGGTCCCTGCTTATGAATTTAAAAAGGTGTGACTATGTTAAAAACCGAACAATTTCGATATGGAACAGACAATCTTGCCTACATAATCTATGGAGAAAAACAGGCCATGGCCATAGACGGCGGGGCATGGAAAGAAATACTTTCTTTCCTCAAAACAAAAAACCTCATTCTTACAGTGGTCACCAATACACATTCTCATTACGACCACACATCAGGAAATGATCATCTGATTAAAGCGACGGGCGCTGATTTTCTTAATCCCGCGACTCTTTCCGACCATCAGGCTATTATCATTGACGGAGAGACCGTACTGGTTTACCGGACTCCCGGACATACAGATGACTCCGTCTGCTTTCACACAGGTAATATTTTAATCGCCGGCGACACACTCTTTAACGCCACAGTCGGCAATTGTTTTTCCGGCAATCAAAAAAATTTTTATTTATCCATAAAACAACTCATGACGCTGCCCGATGAAACCATCATCTACGCGGGTCATGATTATATCCCCGCATCTCTTGCCTTCGCTCGCCATCTGGAACCTGACAACAAGGATATCGAAGTTTTTCGAGTAGCTCATCGCTCCGATATCGTAATATGCTCGACCCTGGCTGAAGAACGCAGGATAAACCCTTATTTGCGATTTAATGAAGAAGCGATCGTTAATATCCTCAAAAAAAATAATCTTCCTTATGCCACAGAATGGGAACGATGGAATTCTTTGATGTCCATTGAATAGAAAAATTCTATTGAAAATAATGAGGTCGTCAGGCGGCGGTTGTCATGCAAATGATGCGTACGTAAGACTATTGTGACAGAAGGAACAAAACTTAAGTCATCGCCGCGCCGGCCCGCACGTGCGCTTTTTTCCCCGGACTTCGAAGATCATTCCATATATCTTTATTGACTTCATTAATATAATAAAGTAGAAATTTATTTGGAAATTAGTCTATAAGGAAAGACTTTTATGATTCATTCAGCGCTATTAGTTACATTGGGTGTTGCTATAACTGCTTTTATGTCCTTATGGTCTGTGGTTTTTTCAATTTTCCCCGATGTCGACAATAAAATTCATAAAGCAGCTAACCTCTGGGCTAAAATCTTACTTTTTCTATGTAATACAAAGGTAGCCGTGATCGGTGAAGAAAATCTGCTGCGCGGGAAACCGCAAATTTTTATGTCCAACCACCAGAGTGATTTCGATATTCTCATTGCTCTGGCATACATCCCCGTTCAATTCCGGTGGATTGCCAAAAAAGATTTGTTTTCTATTCCTGTATTCGGCGCGGCCATGAGAGGCGCCGGTTACGTTGAAATGGATCGAAGTAATCGGGAAAAATCTCTGCAAAGCCTTGATGAAGCCGCGCTGCGCATCAGGAAAGGAAAATCTATCATGACCTTTCCGGAAGGCGCGGGAAGCCGTGATGGAGAAATCAAACCATTCAAACAGGGGAGTTTTTATCTCGCCATAAAATCAGGTGTGCCCATTGTGCCCGTTTCTATTATCGGCAGCGGTAAAATAATGTCCAAAAGATCACTGAGAATCAAACCGGGTAAAATAAAATTGATCATCGGCAAACCCATAGAAGTGAAAAATTTTGATATTGATAAACGGCATGAACTTATCGAAACTGTCAGGAATGAAATCATAAAAAACTATAATGGCTGGCAGAAAGCGGAAGAATCGAACATGAAAGATATGAAGAGCGAGACGACTTGAAACTGCCTGATTTTTGTCATTTTGGGAAAGCTCTTAAGGGTTGGCCGGACTTTTTTCAGATTGCAGCATGAGCTCTTTGCCGGATTTTGGGACCGGATACACGGATTGTTTACTTTACTTGTCAAATATCCTTTTTTCTGAAATAATAATTGATATTGACAAAATATTTCAGTGCGCGGCGATGACACGGCATGGCAGAAAAACAAACGGATAATAAAAGAACCAGGGAAATTAAAGGAGTCGTCTGTCTTTCGCTGGCCTTTTTTTTACTTTTGTGCCTTGCCTCCTATCATCCGCAAGACCCTTCGTTTACCCACTTTGTCGGCAGTGGTCATGCAACGCATAATTTTACCGGCAAGGCCGGATCTTACATCGCCGATTCCCTTATTCGGCTTTTGGGTATCGGTTCATTTCTTTTACCTTTTATGCTTCTTGTCTGCAGTTTTAAATATTTTTTACGACCTGAATTTACGATTAAACTGCACAGGTCTTTTGGATTTTTATTTTTTGTTCTTTCCTTTGCCGGAATCATGTCGATCCTTATCAGCGGAAGCAAAACGATTTATGGAGAATCACTGAATTATGGAGTCGGCGGCATCATCGGCGTGACTATTGTCGATTTGCTCCGCATTTATTTCAATATTGCGGGAACTTATATAATTTTATTTCTGATTTTTGTGGTGGCACTGACATTCATGGTTGAATTTTCAATTGTGTCCGTAACGGAGAGGATCTCTCAATTTACCCTGGCCTTAATCACTCCCCCTAAAAACCGTCTTTCATCTTTTGTGAATTTTGTTTTCAACGCCATGAAAACGGAAAAGAAACCGCAACCGGTCATTCTCGAAGATAAAACGCCTGTCGCAAAAAAAGCGCCTCCTAAAAAAATAGAACAGACCCATTTCGATTTTAACAAAGCTAAAACCGATGATAAATTCCAACTGCCACCCTACACATTACTGGAAGAATCTCCGCAGAAAGATGTCCGTGTAAAGCGGGATTCTCTGGTTACCAATTCGCGCATTTTGGAGAAAAAGTTGTCCGATTTCGGCGTTGAAGGACGAGTCGTCGAGGTATTGCCTGGTCCGGTCATCACAATGTACGAGCTGGAACCGGCCCCCGGCGTTAAAATCAACAAAATCGTCAACCTGTCTGACGATCTGGCTTTGGCTCTCATGGCGCCGAGCATCCGCATCCTTGCCCCTATTCCCGGCAAATCGGTTATTGGCATTGAAATACCAAATTTAAAAAGGGAATCTGTTTTTCTCAAAGACGTGATCGACAACGATTCATTTTCCGCGTCATCTTTCCGGCTGCCGATTGCTCTGGGCGTTAATTTTGTGGGCACGCCCGTGATTGCCGATCTGACAAAAATGCCTCATTTGCTCATCGCCGGCACCACCGGCTCCGGCAAGAGTGTGGCGCTCAACGCAATGATTTGCAGCATATTATTTAAAGCCCAGCCGGATGATGTCAAATTCCTGATGATCGATCCCAAGAGGCTGGAATTATCTTCTTATGAAGGCATACCCCACTTAATGCATCCCGTCGTTGTCGATCCGAAAAAAGCGTCACAGGTTTTGCGCTGGACCGTGGAAGAAATGGAAAGGCGCTATCGAATACTCAACGATTTGAAAGCAAAAAGCATTGACGCTTATAATGAACTGCTCTTGAAAGGCCTGAAGAGCAAAACTGTTTTAGCTCTGCCTAAACAGATTGATCCCGATGTGGAAGATGAAAAAGCAACCGACACAACATGTGATGCCAAAGCCGAACAGGAGATAAAGCATACAAAGCTTCCTTACATTATTGTCATCATTGACGAGCTCGCCGATTTAATGATGGTCGCGCCGCGGGACGTGGAAGAATCTCTGACGCGGCTGGCGCAAATGGCGAGAGCGGCGGGAATTCATCTGATCATTGCCACGCAGAGACCATCCGTGGATGTCATCACCGGTCTGATTAAAGCAAACTTCCCCACGCGCATTTCGTTTCAGGTCTCTTCCAAGATTGACTCACGCACGATCATCGACCAGCAGGGGGCGGAAAAATTACTTGGCGCCGGAGATATGCTTTTTATTCCGCCGGGCACATCCAAATTGTCCCGCATCCATGGCGCTTATGTTTCAGACAAAGAAATTTCGCGTATTGTCGATTTCGTTAAAATGCAGGCTCAGCCGGCATATGATTCCTCCATTGATAAATTCGCGTTAGCTGCCGCGCAGTCGCAGCATGACGATGATGACGGTTTTGATGAAAAATATGACGAAGCCGTAGCCCTGATCGGCGAACTTGGGCAGGCATCCATATCCCTTGTCCAGCGTTACATGAAAATCGGTTATAACCGCGCGGCGCGCATCATTGAAAAAATGGAGTCCGAGGGCATCGTCGGTCCTTCCGACGGCGCGAAACCAAGAAAAGTCCTGATTAGAAAGCTCCCCAGTTGAAAAAAGCAAGTCAAAACAAAGTGCATATCATCTCTTTAGGCTGTCCGAAAAATCAAATAGATTCGGAAGTCATGGGTGGCCTGTTGAATCAGGCGGGCCATAAACTGGTTGATCACAGCGATTCATCCGATGTCGTCATTGTGAATACCTGCGCTTTTATAAATCCTGCCAAGGAAGAAGCCCTTGAAGAAATCTTAACGCTGGCCGAAGAAAAAAAGAAAAACAACCGGCCTTTCAGGATTGTCGTTGCCGGCTGCCTGGCCCAGCGCTATAGCAGAGAACTTCTTGCGCAGATTCCTCAAATCGATTTACTGATCGGCACCGGACAAGTTGGAGACATCGTCCATCACATCCGTAAATTAAATCAGGAAAATTTCACAAGATCAGCCCTCATCACCAAACCGGATTTTTTAATGAACTCCGGACACCCGCGGCTTTTGTCCTCAACAGCCGTAAGCACGTATTTAAAAATTTCCGACGGTTGTTCAAATCGCTGTACTTACTGCGTTATCCCTTCCATTCGCGGCCCGGTGCGCAGCCGCAAACCGCATGATATACTCAAGGAGGCGGAAGGTCTGGCCGCCAGAGGAATAAAAGAAATCATCATTACGGCTCAAGACACGACGGCTTACGGCAAAGATTTAACCGGCCGGCCGCGATTATCCGCCCTGTTAAACGATATGGCAAAAATCAAAGGCTTGAAATGGATACGTCTGCTTTACGCCCATCCGGCTCGCGTCACCGCGGATTTACTGGAAACGATTGCCGCCGAAGAAAAAATCTGCTCCTACATTGATTTGCCGATTCAGCAAATTGACGACGATATTTTAAAAGCAATGAACCGCAAAGTTACCGGCGCTAAAATCAGAAACGTTATCGCCCAGGCCCGCCGGATCATTCCCCGCGTCGCCCTGAGAACGTCGCTGATTGTCGGATTTCCGGGTGAAACGCCGATAAGATTTAACAGGTTGCTTGATTTTGTGAACGAAACAAAGTTCGATCATCTCGGCGTCTTTATTTATTCTAAAGAAGAAGGAACCATTGCCGCGAATTTCAAATCACAGATATCCGAAAAGGAAAAAGAACGACGCCGGGAAATCATCATGAATGAGCAGGCGGCAATTTCCAGCGCCGTAAATAAGTCTCTGGTTGGATCAATTCAGGAAGTGCTCATTGAAGGGAAAAGCGACCGGGCTGACTATGCCTTCATGGGCAGATGCCGCAGACAGGCGCCGGAGATAGACGGACTAACTTATATCAAAAAATCCAAATCCGGAATCGGCGAAATGGTGACATGCAAAATAATCGCCGCAGATGTTTATGACCTGTTTGGAGAAATCATCGAGTAGATTATTATCGGGGGCGTCAAAAATATATAAATGGTTTTATCCCGGAATGAAACTCAAGCCAATGAAAAGCCTGGCCGGATCCAACTTCTTCCACTTGTCATTTTTATTTAGCACATCGCCAACCGAAATCCAGTACTTTTGTCGAACAATGCAACAGCGCATGATATCCATCAACAGCACCAAAACTCACGGTGGCAAAACAAACGCTTAATTTATCCTTTGAAATACGACTATAATTGTTGTATGAATTTCTTATGGATATGTCTTAAGAAAACAAAGGAGCACGCGGCAAATGAAGACGACAAAAGACAATGAAGAGGCAATGGTGAGCGGCGCCTCTTCCGTAAAAAAGGAAACAGATCTTAATCCGATACGTCCTGAATTGGCCGAGATGATTAAGCGGCATTCTTACGGGCAAAACGAGAAACGCCCCGAAGCGGTGGCGAAACGCCAGCAAAAAAAACAGCGCATGGCACGCGCAAACGTTGAGGACTTATGTGACGCCGGAAGTTTTATTGAGTATGGAGCCCTGGCGATTGCCGCGCAGCGTGGAAGGCGGTCAGAAGAAGATCTTATCAGCAAAACGCCCGCCGACGGACTGATCGCGGGCATCGGATCAGTAAACGGTTCTTTTTTCAAAGATGACAGGTCCCGCTGCACGTTGATGGCCTATGATTATACCGTTCTGGCCGGCACACAGGGTTTTTTTAATCACAAAAAAATGGATCGGATGCTCAAACTGGCTTTCGAGCAGCGCCTGCCCCTGGTTTTATTCGCGGAAGGCGGCGGCGGAAGGCCCGGTGATGTGGATGCCACAGGCATTATGGTGGCAGGTCTCGATTTATCCACCTTTGGCGCGTTCGCGAGACTAAGCGGCAGAGTCCCGTTAGTCGGCGTCGTATCGGGACCGTGCTTTGCCGGCAATGCCGCCCTGCTTGGCTGCTGCGACGTTATTATCGCGACCGGAAATTCCAATATCGGCATGGGCGGCCCGGTCATGATTGAAGGTGGCGGCCTGGGCATATTTAAGCCGGAAGAGGTCGGCCCGATAGATGTGCAGACGCAAAACGGCGTGGTGGATATCGAAGTCGCCGATGACGTGGAGGCTGTAGCAATCGCCAAAAAATATCTTTCTTATTTTCAGGGAACGACTCCCGCGTGGGAGGCCGCCGATCAGCTTCGCCTGCGCAATCTGATTCCCGAAAACAGCAAACGCGCTTATAACGTGCGGACGGTCATTAAAGCGCTTGCCGACACGGATTCATTTCTTGAACTGCGCCCCAAATTCGGCCCTGGAATGATTACAGGTTTCATACGTATCGAAGGCAGGCCATTTGGCGTCATGGCTAATAACTGTATGCACATGGCCGGAGCCATTGAAGCCGAAGGCGCGGATAAAGCGGCTCGTTTAATGCAATTGTGCAACATGCATGGTTTGCCGATTCTCTCTTTATGCGACACGCCCGGATTCATGGTGGGACCGGAGATAGAGAAGCGCGCGCAGGTGCGCCACGTCTGTCGCATGTTTGTCATCGGCTCACATTTAACAGTGCCTTACCTTACCATTGTTTTGCGCAGGGGTTACGGCCTGGGCGCCATGGCCATGGCCAGGGGAGGTTTCCATGAATCCCTCTTTACGGCTTCATGGCCCACGGGAGAATTCGGCGCCATGGGAATTGAAGGCGCCATTAAGGCCGGCTTTAAAAAAGAGCTGGCCGCAATTGAAGATGAGCAGGAACGTGAAAAGGTCTATGAACAACTGGTTGCTCAATTGCGCGCAAGAGGCAAGGCGATCAATATGGCATCCTATCTCGAAATAGATTCCGTGATAGATCCGGCCGATACCCGCCAGTGGATTATACAGGGTCTGAAATCAGTACCCGCCAATCAATATCAGGAGTCCAACCACGCTTTCGTAGATCCCTGGTAAAAACAAAAAAGAGAAGCCTAACATGCAAATTCAAGATGTTTTTTCCGCATATAAAGATGATCTCCGGCAGGTTGAAAAATGCATCAATGATAATATAATTTCGGAAATTAAATTGATTCCGGAAGTCGCGCACCACTTAATTGACAGCGGGGGAAAACGATTCCGGCCTCTTCTGCTCCTGATTAATTCCCGTATTTGCGGTTACGGGGGAGAGAACCGCTTCCCCATGGCCACCGTGATGGAATTTATTCATACGGGCACTCTGTTTCACGACGATGTTATTGATCACGCGTCCATCCGGCGCGGTAAAACTGCCGCCAATCAAATCTACGGGAATGCCATTAGTATTCTAATCGGCGATTTTCTTTGTTTTAAGTCTTTCACTCTGATGACGGAAATCGGCAATCTGGATATTTTGAAACTTGTTTCTGAAATGGGAGATATCATGTCCGAAGGCGAAGTGTTTCAGCTCACCAAATGCGGCGATATCAACCTGACCGAAGAGGAGTATTTCAGCATTATTGAAAAGAAAACGGCTGTTCTGATTTCAGCCTCCTGCGCCGCCGGAGCAATCCTGGGATCAGCGCCTGCCGAAAAAATCGAAGCTCTGGCGCTCTTCGGCAGACATGCGGGAATGGCGTTTCAAATCACGGATGACGTCCTGGATTACATGGCGAAAGGAAAGGAATTCGGCAAGTCCATCGGCAAAGATCTGGAAGAAGGGAAAATAACCCTGCCGTTAATATTCGCCCTCAAACAAAGCACGGACGAAGAAAAAAACAGGATCAGAGAAATAATAATCCGTAAAAAAAGCTCACTGAAAGCAGCGCGGGAAATTTTGACTTTAATTCAGAAATATAACGGAATTGATTCTTCTCTCAAAATCGCGGCCGGATACATAAACGAAGCTAAATCCCAGTTGAATATTTTCAGCGACTCTCCCGAAAAAGATCACTTAAACGCGGTTGCAGATTATATCCTCTCAAGAAACATATAATCTCAATCCCAACATATTCATTTTCATGGGGTAATTTTATGATCCGTGATGCAAGAGATATTTTTATAAAATAGTTTTTACGTCAATAATTCTGTATTAAATGAATTATAATATTTTGCGTCAACCCTACCGTCGCGGTCCTGTTTCAAGGCCTGCGGCAGATAGTCCATAATATCTTCTGCCGTAATTCCATCAACGCCTTTTTTCGAGGCAGCCAGATCTCCGGCATAGCCGTGAAGAAATACGCCCTTGCGCGCCGCCTCATCAGGTTTCAAGCCCATTCCGTACATTGCCGCGATGCAGCCGGTGAGAACATCGCCGGAACCGGCTGTCGCCATTCCCGCGTTACCGCTTAGGTTGATATATATACTGCCATCTTTTGTACCGATAAGTGAGTGCGCGCCTTTTAAAATAATAGCAGCTTTAAGTTTTTCAGCCGTTTTTTGCAAAACCGTGATTTTATTGTTGCTGATCTCCGCCGCTGAAGTTCCGGTAAGCCGCGCCATCTCACCAAGATGCGGAGTCAGAATCGTCGCCGCCCTCCGGCCGCGAATTATTTCCGTATTCTCCGCAATCGCGGTTAAACCATCACCATCGATGAGCAGCGGCTTTTTGATGGCCGCCGTCAGTTCTTTGACAAGTCTCACCGTTTCTTTCTGCAGGGAAAGTCCCGGACCCATGACCACCATATCCGCTTTTTCGGCAGCCGCAAGCAATGCCTTTTTATTATTCAAGGCTATGCTTCCCGCCGCCGTTTCTTCCTGCGGAAGATAGACTATCTCCCTGCCGTGTTTCGCAATGACAGGAACAACACCCTTTGGCGCGGCAAGTCGTGAGTAACCGCCGCCGGATTTTAAAAAGGACATGGCCGCGAAATAAGGTGCGCCATAGTAATTAACCGCTCCCGCGATAAAGAGAACATCGCCCATCGACCCTTTATAAGCTTCGGCAGGTCTTTGGGGCAAAGCAATATAATCATTTGTCTGTACCCGGAGTTCATCCATCCCGTACAGAGAAGGCGGAAAAGAAATGTGGCTGACAAATAATTCACCGCAAAGTTCATAGCCGGGATAAAGCATATTGCCGATTTTGGGTAAACCGAAAGTAACCGTATAATCGGCCCTGACAGCCACTCCCATGATTTCGCCCGTATTGCCATTAACGCCGGAAGGAATATCAAGAGATAATACTTTCTTTCTGCTTTTATTAATCAGCGCAATAACGTCCGCGGCAAGTCCGGCAACTGCGCGATCAAGGCCGGTGCCCAGAATCGCGTCAACAACCGCGTCACAGCGGGCTAAATCCTTTTTAGCCATCGACGCGCCTTCGAGTCCAATCACCTCTATCGGCAGCCGGGTAATGATCGCGAAATTTGTTTTCGACGCTCCCTTATACTTATCGCTGTCGCTCAGTAAAAATACTTTTACGAGACCGCCGCCTGCATGAAGCAAACGGGCAACGGCCAGACCGTCACCTCCGTTATTTCCGGAACCACAGAAGATTACAAATTTTTTCCCGCGCAAGCCGATTTTACTTTGCAGCACATTTATTGAAGCAATGCCCGCATTCTCCATCAGAATTTCTTCGGATATGCCTAATTTCCCGATGGCAAAACGATCCATAAAACGCATTTCATCAACGCCTGCTATTTTCATAAACGGCTCCCTGTAAACATTAAATAACCTTCAAAAATACTTTTTTAAATTAATCTTTCCTCCGGCAATTAAATTTTAAAATATGCAATGAGTTATTTCCGGTAATTGTGTATTTATACATGACGATACTTACCTATTGTTCAGACACGGCCGTATTTATCTTCGAAGCGTTCTATATCTTCATCGCCGCAGTACACACCCGTCTGTACTTCGATGATGACCAGATTTTCTTCTGAATAATTCTGGACGCGGTGTTTGGCCTTTTCGGGGATATCCAGTGAGCAACCCGCGCTTAAAGATTTTTTTTGGTCTCCGACAATAGCGTCTCCACAACCTGCGACAACAAACCAGTGCTCGGAGCGTAAATGATGAAGCTGCAGGCTCAGGCATCCGCCCGGTTCAATGATTATTTTCTTGACCTTATGGTTTGGGCCTTCTGACAATACTTCAAAACTGCCCCAGGGACGTTTGCTGATTTTTCCCATTTTTCCCACTCATGAATTTTGTTTTTTAATTAACACAAAATTAAATGAATGAAAAGACCTCTTTACTACATATCCAGGCTCGCTTTAACCGCCAAATTGTGATAATCACTTAAGCAAAATACAGTGGCGGAAAGCAATTAATTTTACATGAATGTCACCTACACGTTCCATCGAAGTAAAAAAAGAAGAAAAACGATTTCTCTGCAAATCGGCGACAATTCGGAAATCAGGATTAGCGCACCATATTATACACCGATCGCGGAAATAAACCGTTTTGTTGAGGAAAAACAAAAATGGATTTCCAGGACGATACAAAAACGCTCACAGGCTCTGCTTCTCAACAAAGAAAAAGATTATGTCACCGGCGAAATATTTTATTATTTAGGACAGCCCTATCCGCTGGATGCCCGTTTTGAACCGATGGAAAACACGGGTGTTATATTATGGAATAACAGCTTTTTTCTCAATTGCCCCGCAAACCGGGATATGAGAAAGTATTATTTTATACGATGGTATAAGAAAAAAGCCAAAGCGCATCTGAGTGACCGTGTGGAACATTTCAGCCAGGCGTTGAGCCTTCAACCCCGCGGCATCCGGATAACGACTGCCAATCAGCGGTGGGGCTCCTGTTCGGAAGACAATTCCCTGGCTTTCAGTTTCCGCCTGATGATGGCGCCGCCTTGTGTGATCGACTACGTCGTCATTCATGAACTGATGCACATTCGTCAAAAAAATCATTCTTCAAAATTCTGGGACTTAGTGTTAGGAATTATGCCGGACTACAAAATTCACCGGCGCTGGCTCCGGGATAACCATCATAAATTTATTCTTTGAACCTATTCAAGAAAGGATTAAAATAATATTCATATGGACACCATCGAACCCGTTGACCTGAAGCACCGTGATTGTTTGACGGCTCACTTCCATCAAATGAACTTGCAAATTTCTGATTATACTTTCGCCAATGTTTATCTGTTCAGGAATATCAGCCATTATGAATTTTTAACAAAGGAATGTGGTTTATTCATTTCGGGCCGGAATAAACAAAAACAGCACTACGTCATGCCGTTAAATGATCCGCACGGCTGTGATTTTCAGACGTTCAAAGATCTTTTAGCTGAGCAGAAATTTTTCTTTCCCATACCCAGGGAATGGCTTTCTTTTTTCCCTGAGCATCAATTCATCATAAGCTGCGACGACAGCGATTCCGACTATCTTTACCTTACGGAAAATATGGCCGGGTTCAAGGGAAAGCAATATGTTCGCCATCGAAATCATTTAAATCAATTTCTCTCCTTATATACGCCCGAAGGCAAACCCATATCCGCAAATAATTCTCAAGACGCGGCGAGTGTGCTCAAGGAATGGCAGGATAATTCCAAATTGACGTCTGATAAAACCGATTTCGAGCAATGCAGCGAAGCGCTGCAAAAATTTTCCGGGCTTGCACTCTGGGGAACAATATATTACATTGACCGTGAACCTGCGGGGTTTATTATCGGCGAAGCGCTTAACACAGACACCTTTTGCCTGCATTTTGCCAAAGCATCCACGAAGTACCATGGCATTTATGAATTTATGTTTAACGACACTGCCAAACGGCTGAAGTCTCAATATAAGTATCTCAATCTCGAAGAGGATATGGGTGATAAAAATTTACGCCGGACAAAAAGTTCTTACGGCCCCGAATTACTGTTAAAAAAATACCGTATCTGCATTAGATAATTTGGAAAGAAGAAGCTCATGAGCGGTTCAATTAACATAACATCATTGCGCGAAGGCGATCAGGGAATTATCGATTCCATTGAAGGCGGATCAGCCATTACCAGCCGTCTGGCCGGAATGGGCATCGTCACGAACGCCAGATTCCGCATAGCCCAGGTCAGCGGAGGCCTCATCATCATTCAGGTGGCAGACACACGAATCGCTCTGGGAAGCGGAGAGGCTTCAAAAATAATGGTCAGTAAAATCAATCCCGAAGATCAAACCTGTCTACCGCCCATTGAAAAGGAAATATTTGTGGCGTTGGTCGGCCAACCCAATGTGGGCAAATCAACAGTTTTTAATATTCTTACCGGTTTATCCCAGCATGTCGGCAACTGGCCGGGGAAAACCGTGGAGAAAAAAGAAGGCTTCCATCGCGCCGATAATATATTAATCAGGATTGTTGATTTGCCCGGAACTTACAGCCTCACGGCATTTTCTGAAGAAGAAAGAATTGCCCGCGATTTCATCATCAGGGAAAAACCCGATCTGGTGGTGCTTGTATTAAACGCCGCGGCCCTGGAGCGAAGCCTTTATCTTTTATCTGAAGTACTCCTGCTCAACCGGCCTGTCGTGGCTGCCGTCAATATGCTGGATGTCGCTTCCAATCAAGGCATCCAGCTTGACACAAGAGCGCTTCAGGATTCTCTGGGAATACCGGTCATTCCCATGGTGGCGAAACGAAACAGCGGCATTAAAGAACTTGTGGCACAGATATCTTCCACGGCCTTATCCGGCTATAAATTTCATCCGCGATTGCCGGAAGTTTCTCCGGATCATATGCAAATTTATCAGGATATTCTGGATCAGGTCCGGCCTTATATTCAGGAACCCTATGCCCCTGAATGGATCGCGGTAAAGTTGATGGAAGGCGATCCCGAAGTATCAAAAATAGTCGAAAAAAATGCGCAGAAATCCGCGTGGGATAAAATAGAAGGCTTCCTGATAAAGCATGAAGACGCTCTCCATGCCGTGGTCAATGGCCGCTATGACTGGATTGAAATCATTACCAGAGCGTCCGTTTCCCGTTTTAAAATGGGGCAAGTCGTGCTAACCGACAGAATTGACCATATCCTCACCAGGCCCATATTCGGCATTCCCATTCTGCTTGCGGCCATGGCCGTTGTCTTTTTTCTGACTTATTCGGTGGGAGTGCCGCTGCAAAACTGGTTAAGCGATTTGATTCATCAATTCATCATTTTTTCTGAACCGTTTACAAAAGGCTTGCCTGCCTGGCTTGGAGGATTATTGCTCAATGGCGTTATTGGCGGCGCGGGCTCGGTGCTTACTTTTTTGCCTGTTTTGGTGATCTTTTTTGCCATTATGGCCCTTCTGGAAGATATAGGCTATATGGCGCGCGCCGCTTTTGTGATGGATAAGATCATGCATCTTGTCGGCCTTCATGGAAAAAGTTTTATCCCCATGTGTCTGGGATTCGGCTGTAACGTGCCTGCCGTTTTGGGAGCGAGGATTATTGAGACGAAGAAGGCAAGAATGATTACGCTGCTTTTAATTCCTTTTGTTCCCTGCACCGCCAGGCTGGCTGTACTGACATTAATTTCCGCCGCCATCTTCGGTTCTAAAGCCGTTTACGTCTCATGGAGCATCCTGGCGCTGAACATTGCGATGATCGGAGTGGTAGGAATTTTTGTCAATAAGACGCTCTGGAAACAGGACGCTCCTTTTATCATGGAACTGCCCATTTACCATACCCCCGATATCAAAACGATCATGATGGTCGTCTGGTCGCGAACATTATCATTTGTCCGTAAAGCGGGAACGATCATTCTGGCCGTTTCCCTGATTGTCTGGCTCTTGTCTTACTTTCCCACGGGCAATGTGGAAGAAAGTTTTCTGGCCTCATTCGGCAAAATGCTTCAACCGCTGGGCATGCCGCTTGGTTTGGACTGGAAGATGATTACCGCGCTTTTAACAAGCCTGGTCGCTAAAGAAAACATCGTGGCTACGCTGGGGGTCCTTTATTCCGTGGGAAGGGAAGGATTGTCCAATACACTGCCCGCCATGATGAGCCATGCATCAGCCGCGGCTTTTCTCGTGGTAATGATGCTTTTCATACCCTGCGCCGCGACGGTCGCCGTTTTGAAAAAAGAAATGAGTAACAATAAGTGGTTTTATGCCTCAATTGTCATGACACTGCTTATCTCTTACCTTGGCGGAATAGCGGCTTATCATTTTATCAAATGGATTGGTTTCTAGGATTCAAGTTCGATATTTCGCATATCACTTTACTGGCTGCAACAATATCTTGATGCCGTCCGGCATTAAGGAGGATGGCACCCCCCTCATCACCTCAAAATAAATTTTTATCAATAACCGGAACTTCTTACAACGGGACGGTAGAGAAATAGATGGCGGCGGACAAAACTTGTTCTATGTTGAGGATCCTCCGCTGAATTACAAACATATGTTACTATAAGATTTTTCTTACTGGAGAACTCTACATGCTCTTTTCCGGCATAACAAAAATTATTTTTATCATACAGGGGACTTTGAGGATTGACCTCCGGAATTTTATCTCCCAGAATTTTCGGCTCGCTCCACGGACCTTCTGGCTTATCCGCGATTTGATATAAAAACTGATTACCTTTGTTTCGCGTTGTCAAATAAACGGCAATCCATTTTTTATCGGAGGTATGATATCTTACGCTAAATTCGGAAACGCCGGCGTCAAAAACAATTTTTATCTTCGTGGGATCGAGCTTATTTTGCCATGTTCCATCTTTCATAAAATATTCAATCGCTCCCGCCGGATCATTAAGTTTGCTTATGGGTATACGGGCGATGATATTACCAAAAACTTTCGCCTTGTCCCTGGCATAAGAATATAACGGATAAAAATAAACATCGTCTTTATAAACAACGGAAGTTGTCGCGAAAGCTATAATGTCCGATGGAATCGCCTGTGTTAAATCGATATAATCCGGATTCCATTTATAAGGATCCGCCGCCGAGTAATCTTTTATCCGGGCAAATTTGTGTCCTATAATCTTAAAATTGAAAAGCTCCCCATCTTTATTTGTCGCCGTAACCGCTATTAAAGGAATATATAACACATGATGAACGATAAAAGGGTCCTGTGGCCAGAGCCACTCGTCGTCTTCACCAAACGAGGACACAAATTCTTTGTTTTTCTCTTTCAGATAGTATTGAATTTTAAATTCATTGTTGATGGAACACGTGGAAATCGCAAGCGTCGTTCCTGCTACGAAGTCCATGTCAACGCGATCTTTTCTTCCCGTCTCCCGGGAAACAAATGTGTCTCCGAAAAGCCACAGGGTGCGTTCCCGATCAAGCGAAATGGAATAGACGCCGTCACCGCCATACCAGCCATTTTGATCGGGAAAAACCGGCAGGCAATGGCCATGAGAAACTTCTGCGGCACTTTGTTCGTAAAAAAAGGAGGAACAGGAGCAGAGGTTAATGCTTAAAAATAATAAGAATATTAATAATAATTTTTTTGTCATATGATATAAATTATAGTGTTTTTATGTTTTTTAATCCAGCTATTTCAAGGCTGTTCTAAAGCTTGCCCAGTTCTTGATGCGGGATGCCCAAACGCAAGGCGTGCAAAAATCGTATCGCAAGGCGAATATTTTAATACGTTGCGCGGTGCGGTTTGCGGCGCGACACAGTGGAGAGACGTTTTTCAACGGCCTGTCACAACCCGTGATCAATAAGAATCTTTATTCCGATGGCAATTAAAACCATGCCGCCGAATATTTCCACTTTTTTGCCGAAGATTCCGGCCAGCGCCTTGCCAAACAACATTCCCGTGGCGGTCATAAAAAAGCAAACGATGCCAATGATGATCGCGGGAGTAACAACAGGCATTTTTAATACAGAAAAGCTGAATCCGACTGCCAGCGCGTCAATACTGGTTGCAACCGACAGCAAAAGCAGCGGCCATCCGTGTGTTCGATCAATCTTTTTTTCATCACTTCCCTTTCCGAACCCTTCCCAAATCATTTTTCCGCCGACCAAAGTAAGCAGCGCAAAAGCAATCCAATGGTCAAATGACGCCACGATTTCAACGATGGTCAGGCCGGCCAGCCAGCCGATAATGGGCATAACAAACTGAAACAGGCCAAACGCCGCGGACAGCCGCAGTATCGGAGCCCATGATTTCTTATCACTTCCGGCGCCGATACCGATCGCCACGGAAAAAGCATCAAGTCCCAATCCGAGGGCGAGTATAAAAATCATCACGAAAGTCATATTACATCATCGTGCTCTTTTTTAAGATGAGTATAAATCTTTTCCGCCAGAGACTTGCCGATTCCCGGCGCTTTTTGCAATTCATCAAGGGACGCTGTTTGTACCGCCTTGCTTGAACCAAAGTGCTTCAATAATATTTTTCTGCGCGTCTGGCCGATATCGGCAATCCCATCAAGAATGGAGGTCATATCATCTTTATGCTTTATTAGATGATGATAGCTCAACGCAAAGCGATGCGCTTCATCGCGCACCTGCTGCAGTATCCGCAACGCCTGCGGCCAGGCGGACAAATAAACCGCGTCTTTGCGCCCCGGCAAATAGACACGATCTTCCAATTTTCCGTTTTTCTTTTTTATAACGCCCTTGCCGGGAAATACAGCCCGTTCCTCTTTGGCCAGACCAACAACATCTATTTTAATTTTTAAATCCTTCAACACCGAAAGAGCCACATTGAGTTGTCCTTTGCCGCCGTCAACAACGACTAAATCAGGCAGGTTTTCTCCATGCGAAAACCTTCGTGAAAGTATCTCATACATCATCCCGTAATCGTTAGGTTCCGATAACGCCTTTATCCGGTAACGCCGGTAGCTGCTTTTATCCGGCTCGCCATCCTGAAAGACAACCATTGAACCCACGGCATGCTTGCCGCCGATATTGGAGATATCATAGCATTCCATGCGCCGGGGCAATTTTGACAGCAATAACTTTTCCTGAAGAACCTGCAGGGCAACTGTTTTTTGTTCTTCCTTTTTGTGTGACGCCTCCCAAAGACTGCGGGCATTGGCCTCAGCCATATCCAACAGAGCATTTTTTGTTCCGATAGAGGGTACAGTCAATACGACCTTTTTATGTTTTTGTTCCGTCAGCCACTCGATAATGACTTCTTCATCCGGTAAATGACAGGGAATAATAATTTCATCAGGGATATCCGCTTTGTCATCATAAAACTGGGTCAGGCATGATGAAACAATTTCAACCGGATCCATTTTAATTTTAACCGGCGCGAATGATTTGCTGCCCAGAAGTTTTCCCCCCCGCACAAACAAAATACAGAGTTGATAATGATCATCCTGCTCGTATAAACCAATCACATCCTGATCTTTCGTGCCGCCCCAATCAACATTTTGTTTTTCCAGCGCGTGCTCAAGAGCCGCGATGCGGTCGCGCAGTCGCGCCGCTTCTTCATAATGAAGCCCACCGGATGCGTCATCCATCTGTTTTTTTAGCTCTGAAATCAATTCGCGGCGCCGTCCCTGCAGAAAGGATACTGCGCTTTGGGCCATCCTCCGGTACGCCTCCTCATCGATCAACCCTTTGCATGGAGCCGGACATCGTCCGATCTGATATTCCAGGCACGGCCTTGGACGCAACTTAAAATCCCTGTTGCGGCAGGTGCGCAGCGGAAATATCTGTTGAACAAAGCGCAGAGTTTCTTTGGCCGCAAGTCCCGAAGGATAAGGGCCAAAATAAAGCGCGGCATCATTTAACCTTTTGCGCACCAATTGCAGACGGGGGAATTTCTCCGTTGGATCCAATGATAAATGATAATAGGTTTTATCATCACGCAAATTGATGTTGTAGCGGGGGCGGTAACGTTTGATTAAATTGTTTTCCAGAATCAGCGCTTCTTTTTCCGTGGCGGTGTTGATGAATTCAATATCATGTACCCGCGCCATCAGAAACGGCGCCATCGGACGGGTGTCCTTGCCGGTAAAATAAGAAGTGACACGGCTTTTTAAATCATTGGCCTTGCCGACGTAGATAATCTTTTGCAGCGGGTCCCTCATTAAATAAACACCGGGACACCGCGGGAAAGAAGCGATTTTGTCTTTTAAGCCATTGTTTTCTTCCATAAACCCAATACAAGTCCTGTCATCACTTATAATGGATTTACCGGTATACTTCAATCAGGATTTACGAAGTTCTTGACCGGTAAACTAAAGGATAAAAACGAATCAAGGGGACGGACTGCAAATCCGCCCCCTTGATGGTTATGATGGAATGACTATGTCGCTTGTTTAAACTATTTCTTCGCTCCTGGTTTAGGCGCCATAGCCTGAGGAGCCTTGAACATAGATGCCGCGCCTGCTTTTACATCCAGCAACTCCACTTCAAAGATCAGGGTCGCTCCGCCGGGAATAATGGGAGGACGTCCTCTGTCGCCGTAAGCCAACTCCGACGGACATACTAATTTTGCCTTCCCGCCCACCTTCATCATGCCGACGCCTTCCGCCCAGCAGGGAATTACCTGACCCAAAGGAAATTCCGCGGGCTGGCCGCGCTTGGCAGAGCTGTCAAACTCCTTGCCGTCGGCAAAAGTGCCGGTGTAGTGAATTTTAACAACATCCGCGGCTTTAGGCTGCGCGCCCGTACCGGCTTTAATTTCCGTATAGATAAGGCCGGAAGCGGTTTTTTGCGCGCCCTTTTCAGCAGCGGCTTTTTCTAAAAACGGTTTGGCCAGTGCTTTTTGTTTTTCAACGGATTTAGCCATGCGGGCCTGAGCCAGTTCGTTTAGTTTCGGTATGCTGGCGTCCGGATCTACCGCCAATTTTTTACCGGCAGCCGCGTCGGACATACCTTGCTGAACATATTTTAACTCCTCGGGAGACATATCGAAAACGGACAGTTGTTTGTTAAGAAGAACGCCCAGGGCATAGAAGGTCTTCTGCTCGTCTGTTTTCGGTTCCTGAGAACAGGCAGAAATAAACAAAAGAGCAATAAAAACAATAAACGTTAATTTACGCATAACAATCCTTTCTTTTCTCATTAAATTTTAAAATTTATCTTTGCTCCGAAGCAAAGAGCCTCATTACATAGAAATAAACGTTTTCATCCAGAGCAATACGAACGCTTGCCGCCGTCATTACTTTAGACTATTTCTTTGAACCTGTTTTGGACTTCGGAGTCGCCTTCGGCGCTTCAGGAGTTTTTACATCCAGCAGTTCTACTTCAAAGATAAGTGTCGAACCGCCTGAAATGACTGGCGGCATACCCGCATCGCCGTAAGCGATATCTGAAGGACAAACCAGTTTGGCCTTGCCGCCCACTTTCATCTTGGTTATACCTTCCGTCCAGCATGGAATGACCCGCCCCAATGGAAATTCAACGGGCTGGCCGCGCTGCACGGAACTGTCAAATACCTTTCCGTCAATAAAGGATCCCGTATAATTAACTTTGACAATATCCGTGGCTTTGGGTTTAGCGCCGGTACCCGCTTTAATTTGCACGTAAATAAGACCGGAAGGCAATTTCTCGGCGCCGGCTTCCTTGGCTGCATTCTCTAAATAGGGTTTAGCCAATTCTTTTTGTTTTTGCGCTGCGGCCTGCATCCTTGTTTGAGCCAGATTAGTAATACTTTGCTTATAGGCTTCCGGCTCTGCAGCCAGTGTTTTACCGGCGGCGGCATCGGCTATTCCCTGCTGGACAAATTCATACTCATCTGCAGACAAATTAAAAACGGACAGCTGCTTTGTCATGAGAACACCCAGCGCATAGAGGGTTTTCTGATCTTCAGTCTGAGGCTGCGCGGCCCATGCCGAAACAGCCATGAAAACAGCCATTAAAAAAACAACAAAAGCAATCATAAGTTTACGCATAGAAATCCTTTCTTGAATCATGGTATTTTATAAAATTTTTACCGCAGAATAAAAAGTTTCATCGTAGCAAAAGACATCTGTTCTTATAAGCGTTTCATCAAAAAATTTTAAGACAAATTCGCCTTTTTGCACATAAGAAACAATTTCATTAAAAAGCATCCAAACGCCTGGCGACCGGCACTGATTTCATAATGCCCAAGCTCTTCTTGGCTTGCTTTGTTTTTCTGACAAGACCTCTGTTTCCTTTGAACGGGAATATAGGTAAATTCGGTTTGTATGTCAATTATTTTTATCCATAATAAATTGCGCCGGTGTGTTCTTATAGAAAGCAGCGAATCTATGTCAATTCCGGAATAATATAAAATGGTTACCTCAATATTTTATCCGCGTTGCGATTCCGTATAATTTCTTTGAATCGGGCCGGGAAATTATACCAAACCGGGGAAGATTAATTTTATAATGCCGAATATCTTCCACCATCGATTTATCGAAAAAATATTTTCATAGCCTGCAAATCAGTAACATATTACTATAGCCACTAAAAATCAAAACAATCACAACCCTGCCTGATATTAATCATCGCTGTTTTCTTCCCAGATTATTCTACCGGATTTGTCCCGCCTGATCTTTTGATTATCCGCCGAAATCCAGCCCCCTCCAAGAGCTTTAACCAGGAGGACGGCCGCGTTCAGGCGCTGACCGCTGATGCCTATGGCTGTCTTTTCATTGGCAAGGGCGGTTGTCTGAGCCGTGACAACGTTTAAATAGCTGACAATGCCCGCTTTATATTGGTTTGTTGTCAATACAACCGATTCGCGCGCATCATTTACTGCGCGGTCCTGTTTCTGCGCTTCTTCATCCAGAATGCGCAGTGCGGCAAGGTAATCTTCCACTTCCTGAAAACCGGTCAACACAGTTTGGCGGTAAGAGGCCACTGTTCCGTCATATGCTGCCATCGCCTGCTTGGTCTGTGCCTGACGTGCCCCGGCGTCAAATAATGTGACGGACGCGGCCACCGGGCCTAATGCCCAGAAATAATTCGGTGATGTAAACAGGTTCGAAAGTTCAGTGCTTAGATAACCCAATGATCCGGCAAGAGTGAGCGTCGGATAATAGGCGGACTTGGCCACCCCGATCTGGGCGTTTGCCGCAGCCATTTGCCGCTCTGCAGAGGCAATATCCGGCCGGCGTTCCAGCAGTTCAGAAGGAAGACCGACAGGTATTTTGATTTGCGGCAATTTAAATTCAGAGGGAGCCAGGGAAAAATCAGCTGGAGGCTTACCCATCAACATGGCGATCGCATGTTCGTATTGCGCACGCTGTACACCCACATCAATTGCCTGCGCCTGAGTGGTTTCAAGTTGGGTTTGTGCCGCAACAACATCGGCCTTGGCGGCAATCGTCGCGTTATAACGGTTTTTTGTAAGTTCAAGGGCTTTACTGTAAGCGGCGACAGAATCGTCCAGATTTTTCTTTTGCGCGTCAAGGGTGCGCAACTGGAAATAATCCATCGCGAGTTGGGCCTGCATGGACAGGCGCATGGCCTGCAGATCGGCAAAAGAAGCCTCGGCTGTGGCCACTCCCGCTTCCACCTGACGTCGCACCTTTCCCCAAACATCAAGTTCCCAGGAGGCGTTAAGCGACACTTCATGCTGATTTTCCGTACCATAACTATTTCCCGTAGTGGCCGCAGCGGCAGAACGGGTGAAAGAAGCCCCCGCGCTCAGAGTGGGAAAGTAATTAGACCTTGCCAGTTGCACCGCGGCCTGCGCCTGACGATACTGAGATTCCGAAAGGGCGATAGACTGATTGGAAACATTAACCTGTTCTATCAGCGAATTGAGCATGGGATCATCGAATACTTCCCACCACTTTGTCCTGATTTCCTGATCGCGTGGTTGAGCTTCGCGCCAGCCCTTGAGTTCCTTGAAATCCGAAGGAACCACAACGGTGGGCCTTGTATAATCCGGGCCAACCGAGCAGCCGATCAAGACCATTAAGACCATGTTCATTAAAAAATATCTTTTCATAATCTCCCTCTTTAAATTTTATCCAGTGCTACCTGGGGCACCGGCTTTTTACGGCGTGCGATACTCAAACAATACAGTCTGAATCTATCCAGATACAAATAAACCACGGGCGTCGTGTAGAGCGTCAGAATCTGGCTGAGAATCAATCCGCCCACTATGGAAATTCCCAGAGGCCTACGCAACTCCGAACCGTCTCCGGTAATGACGATCAGCGGGATCGCGCCGAATATAGCCGCCATGGTGGTCATCATGATCGGCCGGAAGCGCATCATGCAGGCTTCGAATATCGCTTCATCGGGACTCTTTCCTTCTTTTCGTTCGCGATCCAGCGCGAAGTCGATCATCATAATGGCGTTCTTTTTCACGATGCCGATGAGCAGAATAACACCGATTAGAGCCATGATGCTGAACTCGACACGAAAAAGCATAAGCGCCAGAAGCGCCCCAACGCCTGCGGATGGCAGCGTGGAAAGAATTGTGACTGGATGCACATAACTTTCATACAAAATCCCCAGCACAATATATATGGCGATCAGGGCCGCTAAGATAAGCCAGGGCATGCTTTGAGACGATTGCTGAAAGGTGCGCGCCGTTCCCTGAAAACTTCCGCGTACGGAGCCGGGAACCCCCAGACGATCCATCGTTTTTTGGATAGCGGCGGTGGCCTGTGAAAGCGACATTCCCAGAGGCAGATTGAAAGAGATCGTGGATGCCGCGGACTGTCCCTGATGGTTTACAGCTAGGGGAGTATTCGTCAGTTCATAATCGGCAAAAGAAAGCAGTGGCGCCTGGACGCTATTGGGATTCTGAGAACTGACCGGCATTGTCACGTATATATCTTTCATTGATTCCGGAGACTGCCAGTTGGGAGGCGACGCTTCCATGACGACGTAGTATTGATTAAGAGGATTGTAAATAATAGAAACTTCTCGTTGGCCGAAGTAATCGTTGAGGGTCGTGTCGATCAGCGCCGGCGTTATGCCCAGACGCGAGGCCGTATCGCGGTTAAAATTAACGGAGGTCTGTAATCCTCTATCCTGCTCATCCGTATTCACATCCGTCAATTCAGGAAGCTCGCTTAGAGCATCCTTCACGCGCTTTTCCCATAAGCGCAATTCGCTAAGGTCATCGGCCTGCAGTGTGTATTGATACATGGCGCCGCCCGCACGGCCGCCGACGCGGATATCCTGCACGGATTGCAAAAACATTCTGGCGCCCGGCTCGCGCGCCAGTTTGGGACGCAGCCTGGCCATGACCTGATCCGCCGAAACTTTACGCTCGCGGACGGGTTTCAGCATGATATACATAAATCCGGAATTGCGCTGACCGCCTCCGGTAAAACCGGTCACGTCCTGCACCGCCGGTTCATTTCTGATAATATTCATAATATTAATGAGCTTGTTTTGCATAGCCTGGAATGAAATACTCTGGTCAGCCTGGATGGTGCCGATCATGGCTCCCGTGTCCTGCTGCGGAAAGAATCCCTTGGGTATTATATAATAGAGAAAACCATTGAGACAAATGACAACGAGCAGGATCAACATCATCAGCCGTCCATGGCGCAGCGCCCAACCAAGCGACCGTCTGTAAAAATCCAAAACAGTCGTAAACACTTGTTCGCTTTTTTGGTAAAACCAGCCGGTTTTCAACTCTTCTTTCGAACGTAAATGGCGCGCGCACATCATCGGCGTCATGGTGAGTGAAACAAAAAGGGATACGACGATCGCCGCGGACAGCGTCACCGCAAATTCACGAAAAAGCCTGCCCACGATCCCGCCCATAAGAAGGATGGGTATGAATACGGCAATCAGAGACAGGCTCATGGACAGAACCGTGAAACCGACTTCTTTTGCTCCGATGAGCGCCGCACCAAAAGGCTTTTGCCCTCCTTCAATATGGCGGGAGATATTTTCCAGAACAACGATGGCGTCATCGACAACAAATCCGGTCGCTACCGTCAGAGCCATGAGCGATAGATTATCCAGTGTGTAACCGGCCAGATACATGACGCCGAAGGTGCCGATGAGCGAAACCGGCACGGCAACGCTGGGAATCAACGTGGAATAAATATTGCGCAAAAATATAAAAACAACCAGAACCACCAGTAAAACGGAAATAATTAATGTCCGCTCCACCTCGGACAATGAGGTGCGAATGGAAGGAGTACGGTCGGAGGCAATCCGTAAATCGATAGCTGCCGGAATAGATGCCCGCAATTGCGGCAAAATATCTTTGATACGGTTAACCGTTTCGATGACATTGGCGCCGGGCTGTTTGAAGATAATGATCATGACGCACGGCTTGCCGTTAAAATAACCGGCATTGCGCACATCCTGCACCGAATCAACAACCTGTCCTAAATCAGTCAGACGCACGGCGGCGCCGTTATGATAAGAAACAATGAGCGGCATGTAATCAACGGCTTTTTTAGCCTGATCATTGGCGTAGATCTGCCAGTGTTTATCTCCCGCTTCCACATCACCTTTGGGACGATTGGCATTGGACGCGGCAATCATGCCGCGCACGGTTTCCGGACTGATGCCGTTGTGATTGAGCTGGGCGGGATTGAGCTCCACGCGAACGGCAGGCAGGGAACTGCCTCCGACACTCACCTGGCCGACGCCTTTTACCTGGGAAAGCCTCTGTGCAAGAATGGTTGACGCTGCGTCATAAAGCTGGCCGCGCGTCATGGTGTCCGACGTCATGGCTAAAATCAGGATCGGCGCGTCCGCCGGATTTACTTTGCGGTAAGTCGGATTACTGGGCAATCCCGAAGGCAGAAGGCTGCGCGCGGCATTGATAGCGGCCTGCACATCCCGCGCCGCGCCGTCAATATCACGGTCCAGATCGAACTGCAAAATGATGCGTGTCTGGCCCAGAGAACTCACCGATGTCATCTCGGAGATGCCCGCAATACGCCCCAGCGACCGCTCCAGCGGCGTGGCCACCGTGGAGGCCATCGTCTCCGGAGAGGCGCCCGGCAGCGACGCCTGTACCATAATGGTGGGAAAGTCCACCTGCGGCAGCGCCGACACCGGAAGCAAGTTAAAGGCAATAAGACCCGCCAGCGCAATGCCCAGTGTAATGAGCGTTGTGGCTACCGGTCTGTGGATAAAAAGAGAAGAAATATTCATGATACAATTCCGTTTTCTGTATCCGCCTCCGATACTTGATGTTTGAAATAAGACTTGATCCGGCGGCTTAAATTGTCAAAAGCCAGATAAATTACCGGTGTCGTAAAAAGTGTCAGAATCTGGCTGAGAATCAGTCCGCCAACCATCGTGATGCCTAAAGGATGGCGCAATTCCGATCCGACCCCGGTCCCGATCATCAACGGCAGAGCGCCCAGCAGGGCGGCCATGGTAGTCATCATGATCGGACGGAAACGCAAAAGAGACGCCTGATAGATTGCCTCCCGGGGAGGCTTGCCCTCTTTACGTTCAGCATCGAGAGCAAAGTCTATCATCATAATCGCATTCTTCTTTACAATGCCGATGAGCAGGATGATGCCGATAATGCCGATAATCCCCAGATCATTACCCGAAATCATCAACGCCAGAAGCGCCCCCACACCGGCGGACGGCAGGGTCGAAAGGATGGTGACAGGATGGATATAGCTTTCATAAAGAACGCCTAAAACGATATATACGGTAACAATGGCGGCAAGAATCAGTAACAGTGTGCCGGTAAGCGATGCCCTGAAAGCAAGGGCCGTTCCCTGAAAACCTGTTTTGACGCTGATCGGCATGCCTATATCACGCTCGGCTTGTTCGATAGCGTCGACGGCTTTACCGAGAGATGAGCCGGGGGCAAGGTTGAAGGAAATCGTAGCGCAGGGAAACTGTCCCTGATGATTAATAACCAGCGGCGTCGCTTTTTCCGACACTCTGGCAATTGCACTAAGCGGCACCTGAGTGCCGGACTGTGATGTTATATATAAATCATTGAGTGACGCCGGACCATTTTTATAATCGGGTTTGACTTCCAGAACGACACGGTATTGATTCGATTGCGTGAATATCGTGGATACAAGCCGCTGACCATACGCATCATAAATGATGTTATCGATGGCGGCGGTGGTGATCCCCAGGCGTCCCGCGGCGTCCCGGTCAATATCCACATAGGCCTGCAATCCCTGATCCTGCAAATCGCTTGCCACATCGCTAAGATAAGGCGAATGGTTGATGCGTTCGACAAGACGGCGCGTCCAAATGCCCAGTTCATCCGGATCCGCGCACTCCAGTGTAAATTGGAACTGCGTACGGCTGACCTTGTCTTCAATGGTCATATCCTGCACGGGCTGCATATACAAGGAAATTCCTTCCACGCGAGCCAGACTTAATTGCAAACGGCGGATAACGCCTGAAGCATCCAGATCGCGCCTGCTCTTTGGAACCAGATTTATCATGATGCGTCCACTGTTTAATGTCACGTTCGTGCCGTCAACGCCGATAAAGGACGAAAGGCTCTCCACTGCCGGATCCTTGAGAATCACTTTGGCCAGAGCCTGCTGGCGCGAAGCCATGGCCGGAAAGGAAATCGACTGGGGCGCCTCGGAAATGCCGAGGATCATGCCGGTATCCTGAACCGGAAAGAAACCCTTGGGAATAAAAATATACAAAAGCACGGTTAAAACGAGAGTCGCCCCGGCAACCAGCAATGTGCCCCTCTGGTGATTGAGCACCCAGGTGAGCATCTCGCCATAACGGGCAATAACACGTTCAAAAAAAATGCCGCTTTGGTGATAAAAACGGCCCTGCTTTTCCACGGGAACATGTTTCAACAATTTGGAACACATCATGGGCGTGAGCGTCAGAGAGATGATGGCCGAAATTAAAATGGAGACGGCGAGCGTTATGGCAAATTCCCGAAACAGCCTTCCCACAACATCGCCCATAAAAAGCAGCGGAATCAAAACCGCAACCAGAGAAAAAGTCAAAGAGATGATGGTGAATCCGATTTGGGCCGAACCCTTGAGCGCCGCCTCCAGCGGCGATAATCCCTGTTCGATATAGCGGGCGATATTTTCGATGACAACAATAGCGTCATCCACTACAAATCCCGTGGAAATGGTCATGGCCATCAGGGTTAGATTGTTAATGCTGAATCCGAAAAGATACATAACGCCGAATGTGCCCACAAGCGATAGCGGCACGGCAATGCTGGGAATGACCGTAGCCGACAGATTACGTAAAAACAGAAAAATCACCATCACAACCAGAAAAACAGCCAGCATCAATTCGAATTGCACATCATTGACAGATGCGCGAATGGTCGTTGTGCGATCGGCGAGGACGACGATATCCACTGAACCCGGCAGCGATGCCCGCAACTGCGGGATGATATTCTTAATCCGGTTGACAACCTCGATGACGTTAGCCGTGGGCTGACGCTGAACATTCACAATGACAGCCGGTGTTTGATTTTGCCAGGCAGCCAGCCTTACGTTTTCGGCATCATCACGGACATCGGCGACATCTGTGAGCCGGACAGGAGCGCCGTTGCGGTAAGCAACGATAACCTTTTCATATTCCGCCGCCATCTTGATCTGATCATTGGCGTCAATCGTCGAGGCGCGCTCGGCTCCGTCAAAACTGCCTTTGGCCTGATTGACATTGACATTGCCCACCACGGTGCGCAAATCCTCCATGGTAAGTTTGTCGGCTGCCAGGGCCTTGGGATTAGCCTGAATACGCACCGCCGGACGCTGCCCGCCGCTGATGCTTACAAGTCCGACTCCGGGCAACTGCGATATTTTTTGAGCCACGCGCGTGTCAATGAGATCCTGCACCTTGGGGAGGGGCAAAGTTTTCGAGGTCACCGCCAGCGTTAATATGGGCGCATCCGCCGGGTTGACTTTGCTGTAGATGGGCGGCATCGGCAAGTCGGTGGGAAGAAAGTTGCCGGCGGCATTGATCGCGGCCTGTACTTCCTGCTCCGCTATATCGAGATTCAAACTGAGACTGAACTGCAAAGTGATGACCGATGCTCCGCCTGAACTGGTCGAGGACATCTGGTTCAAACCCGGCATCTGGCCAAATTGGCGTTCAAGCGGCGCGGTGATCGAAGATGTAATGACTTCAGGAGAAGCGCCCGGATAAAGCGTAACCACCTGGATAGTGGGATAATCAACCTGCGGCAGCGCCGAAATCGGCAGTACTTTATAAGCGATGATACCTGCTAAAAGTATCGCGGCCATGAATAATGATGTTGCCACGGGGCGTAAAATAAAAGGACGGGATGGATTCATATATAATTGCCTGTTGTAATTTTGTTTGGGGGACTATGGAATGAGGCCCGGATTAACATAGTCCATCGAAATTTTGACAAATATTATTTTTTTTGCTTTAGACCACCAACCTTTTTTTGAGGTTGCCCTGACACATTTTTTCCCTCGGGCATGATGACTTCAACCTTGCTGCCTTCACGCAGTTTATCGCCTCCCACGGTCACGACCAGTTCTCCCGGCGCCAAACCATCGGTGACGGCCACATTATCTCCTTCCGTGGGGCCAAGCTTTAATGTGCGTACGGTTACACTTTTGTCCACCTTGACCACGTAAGCAAAAGTACCGATGCTGCCTCTCTGGACGGCAGCCGTCGACATCACTGTCGCGCCGGGCAGTGTATCTACTTTCAGCTTAATATTCACAAACTGGTTGGCAAAAAGCTTATTGTCTTTATTATCAAATATTGCTTTCAACTTGATGGTTCCTGTTGTCGTATCAATTTGATTATCCGCCGCAAGCAGCCTGCCGCTGGCCAGCATAACTTTGCCCTCCTGATCGTAAGCGAAAACAGGCAGAACATCACCGTGACTGATGCGTTGCAAAACAATCGGCAAATTATCCTGCGGCACTGAAAACACAACCGTAATCGGCTGGAGTTGTGTTATCACCACGATGCCGTTAGGATAATTGGCATCATTAACCTGGACCATATTGCCGGGATCAACCTGCCGCAAACCTACACGCCCCGTGAGCGGAGCGAGAATGCGGGCATAAATTAGCTGAAGCTTGTCATTAGCAATGACGCCCTTATCCGTTTGAATGATGCCCCTGTATTGTTTAACCAGTGATTCCTGTGTCGTTACCTGCTGCACCGCAATCGAATCCTGTTTCTGCAAAATCTTGTATTGCGCGAGATCGGACTCGGCATTTCTTAAGAATTCCTCATCCTTTGCAAGTTGTCCTTCGGCCTGCATGAGTTGAACCTGGAAAGGGCGCGGATCAATTTCGGCCAGCAAATCGCCTTTTTTCACGAGTTGTCCCTCTTTGAAGTTCACACTCATCAACTGCCCGCCGACCTGAGATTTAACGGCAACCGTATTAATGGGAGTGACTGTGCCCAAGGCTTTTAAATATACATCAAAATCGGCTTTTCTGGTGGTGACGGCTGTCACCGGCTGGGGACGCTGGTTCATTTCCTGAGCCTGTTTGTCAGCTCTGCGTTTGGCTATCGTCGGCGCAATAAACATTCTGAAGACAATTAAAATGATCACAATGGCAACAAGAAATATCACCCAATGCCGTCTGACAAAATGAAAAAATTTTTGCATTCCGGTTTGTCCCGATTCTCCATTGGATTCAAGCTCTGATGTTTGTTTCATATTTATTTCACCTATTCTTTTTTGATAATCATTTCAGCCGCATCACTCGCGGCATTGATGAAAATTTATTCAAGGTACTCAAGTTTCAAAAACGAAGCGCATGACTGTTCCGGTGGTCCTATGCGTAATTCTCAAACCGGTGGCGGCTTCAGCATATAATATTCTAAGGCGGAAAGCGAGAAATGAGTAATATGTTCCGCGAGCTCAAGGATTTCCTGCCGGCTGAAATTATCCTTATTGAGTATTCGGCTGACAATCTGCGGCGAATTACGAAAATATAAGCACTGCCCTACAATACTCATCGCGCAAAGACAGGCCGTTTTATCCGCTGCTTTTTCTCCCAATATTTCTTTTATGATTGCCGCAAGCATTATAAAAGAAGGCCTGATGACTTCTTCAATCAGAATATCCAGCGCCCCCGTCGGTTCGATAAATTCTCTTGCCAAAAGTTTGCCAAACCAGGTCGGATTGCCCTTTTCAAACATACGCATAATCATGAAATAAATAAATGAATTTATCTTTTGCCTGGGCGAGTCCGCTTCTTTGATTCCCATATCGGCCGGATACTTTTTAAAAGCTATATCTTTATAATAGCGAAGCACTTCCATATATAACTTTTTTTTATCGCCAAAATAATAATTGATGGCGGCAATATTCACACCGGCCCGCGCACAGATTTGGCGCACTGTTGTAGCGTGAAAACCTTTCTGCACAAAGATTTCACCGGCAGCTTCAATGATAGCCATCTTTTTAGAGATGTTGTCAGCTTCCATAATAGCAACTTAAACTGATATTTAAAACAACAGTTTTAAAAGCAATCATTATGCCAAAAGCACCTAACGCTATAAAGCGCCGTAATAACTAATTTTATTTGAATATGACTTCATTTTTAATTTTTCAATAATGATTCAACTGGGTAATTAATATCCGGAATGGGAAATAAACCGGATAATAAATAACCAGCAGGGGGATTTAAAAAATTGGATTATCATCATTTAAGATTTGCGAACCGGGGAACTGCTGATTATCTAAAGGGTGAGCATCAAGTTTTTAATTTTGATTCTATCTGAAATTAAATTCAAAAAATCGACGTGCCGTTGTTTCCAGTATGGCGATTAACGGCCTGTTAAGGCGGCAACAATTAAGGTGCAAAGAAGAATCATAATTTTCCTTTGCATGAAGGGGTTCCTTTATATTGTTGCCACCTTTTTAGTTTACAGGCCATGTATAAGACTTTTATTCTTTTCCCTTCGCTTTGGGAGAAATTTTGCCGGGCATTGGCTTATCCTGATGATGACACGCCCACCTT
>Ga0335069_10000083_pt1 | contig 162702 bp, 142 predicted proteins | sample Lox_Sample_11_FD_206714 | JGI IMG/M metagenome (GOLD analysis project Ga0335069, IMG submission 206714) | Soil microbial communities from Loxahatchee National Wildlife Refuge, Florida, United States - Lox_Sample_1.1 | ecosystem: Environmental > Terrestrial > Soil > Wetlands | place: USA... | reverse complement strand
CACGTCGAGCGTGAGGTTGTAATTGGAAGCGCTACCAACTTTCAGGCAGGCGTCATCGGTGACCCAGCATTCGAGCACCGAACCGCTGAAGTCGACAGTCTGGTTCCGGGTGAGAAACGAAACGGGCGCAAGGATCTGGATTTCGCCCGGGGGCGCGAGGACCTTGCCTCCTTCGCGGAAGGTTGGAGGCGTTTGTGTCGACCAGCGAGCGGCGAGCGATGCCTCCTGCAAACCGCTCGAGGCGCTGCTGAGCCGGTAGCCGCCTGCATGATGGCGGGTGGTGGTGAAGGAGAGCGTGCCCGCAGCGCTATCTCCTCTGCAGGTCCCGCCCGTGACTTTCACTGCTTCGTCATTGCCGGAGCCGGAAAGAAAGACCCAATATTCCGGCTCATTCCCGAACACGCCGGGCGGGCAGTGTAGCAAATGAAGCGTATGCGCACCCGGCGAGTTGAGATCGTCGGATGGGGCAGCTATCCATTCAAAATCGGTGGAGAGCTTGATGGCGGATGTTCCGGCGGAGCGGCTCTGCGCGATCGACTGTTCGGTTATGGCGGCATTCTGGGCACGGCATGCGATTGAGGAAGCAATGAACAGAATCGCAATTGAAAAGGATGCGGAAGGCACTCTTGTCTTCCAGGACAAGCGGAAGAATTGTTGGGGAAGCGAGGTGATGAACACGGAGTTCCTCCCAGCGAGTTTCGGTAGCCACGGACGGATTGCGAATGCACAGAGTGACCGTGAGGAAGGAAATTTTACCGTAGCGTGAGGGCAACGCACGGGTGCCACCGAGCTAAGTCGCTCGAAGATTCTGCGAATCCCGAGAAATTAGTACAGGAGCACCCCGACCCAGTAAGTCCCGTTCGGATATGCGCTGGTGCGCGCATAACAGGTGCTGATGGCCGCGTTCGCGATATGACGGTCCCCTACGATATGGGCGAGGTTAGCCGGTAAGATTTCGGGGTGCATGTTGGTGTAGCTGAGCACCGAGAACCGCTGGGCGAAGTCATGCATGGGCCGGGTCGCTAGGCGGCCTTCGAGGGCCATCGAGCAGACGGCGTCGCGAAGGCCGGGCTGGTTCGTTCGAGCCAGGTCGGGCAAGCCGGCCTGACGACGCATCTGGTTCAGACCGTCGGCGATGAGCTGCTCGCTCTCCGCGCCCGTGTACACGGGCAAGCTGTGTCCGAAATCCTCGGCCACGTAGATGCGTGTTCCATTGTGCACTACACCGATACCAATCACGTTGAAACCCGGATCAAGCAGGTTCTCGCGGTGAGGCGGCGAGAGCATCAGGTGTTCATGCGCTTCTTCCGCGGTCTGGTCGAAAGCGACGTTCTCGCCGGCACGATCGAGATGGAGGCCGCCGGGCAAAGCGAGGCGGCTGGAAAGGGAGGGCTCACCGGCGAACTGATGCGAGAGCTGTTGTTGCTGGGCCATCGCATCGGCATGAGCACGGGCTGCCAGCGTCAGGTTGGAATCGACCTGCAGCGGAGCCAGTCCGGCCTGTGCGCGCGACTGGTTGGCCATCAGCAGCAACTCCTGCTCGGCTTCGGCGTCGTAAGCGGGGGAGGGCTCGTACGTCGAAACGGAATGGGTGGCCGCAACTGGCTTCAAGGAAGCTTTTTGGGGGGGCGTGCCGGCTCCAAGTACCAGCACCAAGAGAGAAATCAGGGCCCAAGGCATGATTTTTGGTGCCTGCCGTCAGTACCCTGGGAGGGTTTCAGGTTGCACCAAACTTCTGCTTTGCTACTCGGCCAGCTTAGCCTCTAGAATCCAGACACAGCTAATTACCATGGGCATGGAACTCCTGATTGCGGCAGTGCTGGCCGGATTGGCCGGAGCGGCCTTGGGCTGGCTTCTGCGGAGCACGCGCTCGGCTGGATTGGACGCGCGCATGTCTCTGACGCGCGAGGAGTTGGCGGCCGCACAACAGGAGCTTGAGGAGCAGCGCAATCTCCATGCCGAGGCCAGCCAACGCGCCGCCGCGCTGGAAGCGACGCTTCAACATGAACGCCGCTCGGCTGAGGAAAAACTGGCACTGGTCGACCGCGCCAGCGACGATCTGCGCGAGGCTTTTCAGGCGCTCGCCGCCGACGCGCTCAAGAGCAATAACCAGTCCTTCCTGCAGCTCGCGAAAACCAGCCTGGAAAGATTTCAAACCGAAGGCCGCAGCGATTTGGAAGCGAAACAGAAAGCAGTTGAGACCCTGGTGGCGCCCATCAAGGAATCGCTCAACAAGGTCGATGCCCAGATTCAGCAAATGGAGAAAGAGCGCGGACGCGCTTACGGAGCGATTGCGCAGCAGGTGGAATCGCTGATTTCCACGCAGAAACAGCTGCAGGCCGAGACTGGGAACCTGGTGAAGGCATTGCGCTCGCCCTCGGTACGCGGGCGTTGGGGAGAGATCCAACTGAAGCGCGTGGTCGAAATGGCAGGCATGATGGCCTACTGCGACTTCGACGAGCAGAAGACCATCACCGGAGATGAAGGAAGACTGCGCCCGGACCTGGTGGTGAAACTGCCGGGCGGGAAACAGATTGTGGTCGATGCGAAGACGCCGCTGCAAGCCTATCTCGATGCGTGCGAAACGAACGACGACGCTTTGCGGCGCGTGAAACTCGGCGATCATGCGCGGCAGGTGCGCGACCACTTGAGCAAGCTGGCGATGAAGGGCTATTGGGAACAGTTTGAATCGACGCCGGAGTTTGTTGTGATGTTTCTCCCGGGCGAGACGTTTTTCAGCGCGGCGCTGGAACAGGATCCAGGGTTGATTGAGCAGGGCGTGGCGCAGCGCGTAATTCCGGCCTCGCCGACCACGCTGATCGCGCTATTGAAAGCTGTCGCATATGGCTGGAACCAGGAGAAACTGGCGCGCAATGCGCAGTTGATCAGCGCGCTGGGCCGCGATCTGCACGAGCGCCTGCGCACCATGGCGAATCACATGGACGCGATGCGCAAGGGGCTGGATCGGGCGGTCGAGGCCTATAACAAGGCGGCTGGGTCGTTTGAAACGCGCGTGATGGTGACGGCGCGCAAATTTCCAGAACTCGGCGCCGCGGTTGCGGAAGAGCTGCCTGAGATTCCGCAGATTGAAACCACCACGCGCACGCTCACGCTGGATTTCGGCGATGAACCTGTTGGGGATGTCACGGCCGCCGAGGACGACCGCAAATCCTGATTCGCGGCATCGATTCAATCGCGCGAAACCGAACTACGCTATTGTCAGCACTGCTCGGAAGCGCACGTTGCCGCTCATCATGTGAGCGTAGGCTTCATTGACCTTCTCCAGTGGAAACTTTTCAATCATCGGACGCACGCCGGTGAGCGCGCTGAAGTTCAGCGTATCTTCCGAGTCCATGGCCGTGCCCGAAGGCCAGCCTTGGATACGGCGGCGAGCCATGATAATTTGGAAGGGGCTGATGCTCATGGGCTCGGGGGTTGCGCCGATAACGAGCAGCGTGCCGCCCGGTTTCACGCCATCGACGAGCGAGGCGATGGCTTTCGCGTCGGGAGCCGTGGCCAGAATGACCTGCGCGCCGCCCAGCTTTTGCAACTCGTCTACCGGATTGGCCGAGCCTGCGTCGATGTAAATATGGGCTCCCAGCTTGCGCGCCAAGCCATCTTTGTCGGCACCCAGGCCGCGACCGATGGCCACGGTGCGGAAACCCATCTGGCGCGCATACTGAATGCCGAGATGCCCGAGGCCGCCGATACCCTGAATCGCGACGGTGTCGCCGGCGCGCACGGGGGCGTTGCGCAGAGAATTGAAGACGGTGATACCCGCGCACAGGAGCGGGCCCGCGAATGCTGACTCAAGTTCGTCGGGGATCGCGGCGACTGCCTCTGCCGGTGCAATCATGTACTCGGCATAGCCGCCGTCGATTGAGACGCCAGTGACCTTTTCGTTTTTGCAGAGAATGAAATCGCCGCGCCGGCAAAACTCGCAGGTGAAATCATGGCCTCCGTGCCACCCGACGCCCACGCGCTGACCTTCCTTCCAGTTTTTGACGCCAGCGCCGACCGCATCAACCCGTCCAGCAACTTCGTGGCCGGGAATGCGCGGGAACTGCAACCCTGGCCAAATTCCTTCTTTAACGACCACATCGCTGTGGCAGACGCCGCAGGCTTCGACCTTGATGCGAATTTGGTTGGGACCGGGTGATGGAATATCGCGTTCAACAATTTCGAAATCACCATGTGGTTTGCTGATTTGCGCTACTTTCATGCGAGCCATGGAAGCTCCTCGTGCAGGACGGAATTTTGGATGAAAACGAACGACGTTTTGTGGGGCCGAAAGAACGAACTACGAACAGGTAAACCTGCATCACCACGCAGCTACATTTCAAGCGGTGCGGCAGCCGCACGGACGGATCACACTTGGCAGGTGTTCGCAGAGACTCTGATACCACCCCGATTCGCGCAATGTCGCTACGATCGCCTGTGCGCTGACGTTGATACGTTGGGCAAACCTGGCCAGCACCGCCCGGACACCTGGACCTTCGCGAGCAAGTTCCTCGACCAGAGTTCGCAGCTTTGGATGCGCGCAGCTTAAGTGCGCTCCAGACTGGGCGAGCCAATGCAGCAGGCTACGTCCGGCGTCATCGAAGTCGACCAGATCGCCCAGATCGAGAATCGCCTTACGCCCTTTCAGGCTGCCGCGCACGTCCGCCCAGCGCTGGGTAAGCATGGGTACGGTTTGGGAAGTAAGTTGACCTTCGAGACGGAGCTTGACGGAGAAAGGCTCCTCAAAAACAAAAATTCGCAACATCGTACTCGTCCTCAGAGCGATAGATGCAGGCAACCTTTTCACAGTTTCAGGAAAAGACTGAGACGAAGGTATCCGTTGAGGGAGTTCTCGACTAGGGGACCCGACTCCATTGCTTCCTCACCATCTCGAAAATCAGACCAGCGAAGCCATACGTGACCGCATTCGCAAGCAGAGTTTCGTCGACAAGGTCCATGCATCCCGCATGCGATCGAAGGTGGGAAAGGTCGCGATCGCAAACAAAGCCCAGAAAGCCGCGACCAGAAAACCAGCCGCAGCCCAGATCGCAACTCGTTTATGCATGAGGGACCTCTGCGCCGAGACCAACAACGGGCGATGCCCTTTTCAGGCCGACTCTTTGCTCGAGTGGGGATGTCGACCTTGCTCGACGACGCCGCATCTTAACTTTGCCAATCCGCGTTCTTCCGGAAAATCAGCGGCGAAGGAGTGCGCGGCTTGACCCTAAGCCGAAACCAGCACCCGCGAATTCGCCGTCGGATGCGCGGGCACGAGCCACACGCCTTCGAAGTCGAGCAGGTAGCGCTCGACTTCCACATCCGGAAAATTCTTCAATACGAGGGTGGCCGCCCGCCGCAGTTCCTCCGCATGGTGCCGAGCCTCGGCATCGCGGTCGCCATTGTAAAAAGCCAGGCCGCCGTAGGTGGCGCAGTCGGAATGGCAGGTCACGAGGACGCGCTTCGACTGGTGCAGGCGGATCGACATGCGAACCTGCTCGAGGATGAAGTCTTGCTCGAAATCATTGCGCGGCGTCGCCAAGGTCTTCGCGCCCCCTGCCACGACGATCATGTCCATCTTGGCAATGCCCTGCTTCTTCAGAAACTTTCGCATGACAGTGTTGATGCGATAGTCGAAGCAGGTCAGGACAGCCGCATCGGCAACGTACGGATCGGGTGGGGAGTCGAAATGGAAAATCTTTCGCATAAATGCACGTTACGGTTTGGGGAAAGAACCCGGCCCTATTCTAAAGCATCGCGCGACCCTACTTGATGAAGTATCCCGACACGCGCCACTGGCCGTCTTTATCGAGCATGGGGGTAACGGTTTCGACCGCCGACTGCTTGTGCTCGAAACTGGTGTCGTAGCGAAGCACGACATATTGACCATCGGGCGCTCCGGGCAAAGAGTTTGCGAACTGCGCGGATTCGAGCTTTCGCGAGCTTACTTTGCCGAGCGGGGCGCGGACGGGTTCGGCCATTTTTGTCCACTGTTCTTTGGTGACACTCGCTTTGAAGTACGAGGAAGCGTCCTCCCAGCTGTCCGCGTACTTCCCGGCGTCGATCAGTGCGAGCCAGGACTCGGCGGATTTCTGGGCGAGGGCTTCGGCCTTCTGCTGGGCCAGCGCCGCGGGCGAGGCAAGCAGCATTGCGACAAGAGTCGCGGCAAATAAGCTGCGAACGATTCGTGATGACACAGGATCCTCCAGTGGTTCTACTGCCAGCACTTCATGGTTCGTTATGCTCGCGAAATGGGCGAGCGTAACCCAACGTTCGGACGCGGCCTACATTTGGCCGCAGCGACAGCCCGCTCTATGCACCGCGCTTTGTCTTCAACTCGGTCAGCAACTGCTCGATGCGGTCTTCCTTTTCGAGCGCGGCCAGGCGGGACTCGACATCGTCAGAGGCGATCTCGGCTTTTGCCTGGCTCACTGCCTCCGAACGCGCGACTTTGTGCTTCATGCGGTCGAAGGCCGCCGCCTTCGAGTTGTCGCCGATCTGCATGCGGGCGTCGCTCGCCTTGCCGACGGCGCGCGCACGGCGATTCTGCGCGATCAGCAAGTCTGCTTTGGCTTGCGCCTCGGTCAATTTTTGATCGAGTTGACGCAGCGCAGCTTTCAGATTCTCGACCTGCGCTTTCTGGTCGATGACCTGCTCCGCGAAGCTGTCGCTCATCTCGCGATAGCTTTCTACGCGCTGCAGCGCGGCGCGCGCGAGGTCGTCCTGCTTCTTGTCGACCGCGAGTTCGGCCTTGCGCATCCACTCGGCAACTTTTTCTTCGTTCTCGGTTTTCTTCTTTTCGAGCAGATGCTGATCGGCAATGGCGATGGCCACCTGGGTCTTCACCTGCAGCAGCTGATTCTGCATATCGAGAATCACCTGCTTGATCATCTTTTCCGGCTCTTCGGCCTTATCGACCAGGTCGTTCAAATTTGCCCGGACCAACGTGGAAACTCGCTCGAGTAATGCCATGACGAACTCCTTTTGAATTTCGTTTTGAGTTTCGTGCTGCGAGCTCCGAGCGGAGGAGGTCGCAGCGCGAAGCTTTCGGTTCAATCTGAAATCTGCAATCTCAAATCTGAAATCTCAACTTCTGATCGTGCATCACGTTTTGCATTCGCATCTGCCGCGTGCATGGCTCGCAGCTCGAAGCTCGTAGCGCGCAGTTTTAACTCTGCGGCTAGTCGCACTTCGTTGCTTTCACAAATAATGTGATTGCGATGTAGGCAGCGATTCCCACCGCGATCCAAACTCCCATGTGTCCGGTGGCCGCACCGAGCGCGGCTCCCATGGCTGCACCCAAGGCTACGGCCACGCCGAGCGAGCGCCCGTGTTCGATCTCCGACTGCGTCATGACGCCTCCTTCCTCACAATTCGCTTCTAAAAAAGGGGACGAGCCGAACCCGTCCCCCATGCCGTTCTACTTCTCGTTTCCGTTCGAGCCGCCATTGACCGTGGGCTTCTCGGTCTTGTCGCCGATCTGCCGCACTTTGCCGAGCAACTCGCGGATGTCCATCCCCGAGAGCGTCTCGAACAACGCGGGCACCTGCGCGGCCATCTTGGTCAGGTCGCCGGTGATCTTGTTCAGCCCGGCAGCGTCGCCGTTGCCGGTTGAGACCACGGTGATCTTGTCGACGTTCGCCAGCGGGCTCGCCAGCGCCTTCACCACTTCCGGCAAGCCGGTGAGCAGTTTGTCGACGACCGCGGCCTGGTTGTATTCCTGGTAAGCCTCGGCCTTCACGTTCATGGCCTTCGCCTCGGCTTCACCCTTCTTGAAGATGATTTCGGCTTCGGCTTCACCCTGCCCGCGGATCGAGGCAGCTTTGCCTTCGGCTTCGGACATGAGGCGCTGCTTCTCAGCGAGGGCGAGCGTTTCAATACGTTGACGCTCGATCTCGGCCTGCTTCAACACGGTCGCGATGAGTTCTTTCTCGCGGCGATTAATTTCAGCTTCCTGCACTTTGACCTGGCCTTCTTTTTCGACCTGCTGCACCTTCACGCTTTCCGCGATGACCTGCTGCTGCATGATGTTGGCCTGAATGTCGTATGCCTTGTCGGCCTGCGCCTGCTGCTTCTTCGTGACCTCGAGGAATTGCGCTTTCTTGATCTCAAGATCGCGCTGCGCCTCGGCCTGCTTCGCAAGCGAAAGTGTTTCGGCCAACACGCGCTCCTGGTCAGCCTGCGCTTTTGCAACCGCCGCCTCGCGGGTCGCGCCCGCGCGCTTGATCGCCGTGTCGCGTTCGGCTTCGGCTGTGGCAACGTCTGCATCGCGCTTGATGCGGGCGACGTCGGGTTTGCCCATGTTGGTGATGTATTCGTTTTTGTCGCGCACTTCTTTGATGGTGAACGAGATCACCTCAAGGCCCATCTTGTTCATGTCATCGGCACAGGTGGCGCGCATGCGATCGCCGACCATCTCCGGTTGCTTCACGATCTCTTCGACCGTGAGCTGGCCGATGATGCCGCGCAGGTGACCTTCCATCACCAGGCGGATCAGCCCTTCGCGCTCCTGATCGGTCTTGGTGAGAAATTGCTCGGCTGCGGTCCAAATCGACTCCGTATCGGACTTCACCTTGATCTGCGCCACGGCCTCGACGGTGACGGCCACACCCTGCTTGGTATAAAGATCCTGCTGCGGCGCCACATCGAACGACATGAGCTCGAGCGACAGGTCGCGACAGTTTTCAATCATCGGGATCACGATGGTGCCGCGCCCGGTGATGACGCGCTTGCCGCGGAAGCCATAGACGACCAGCGCCTCATGCGGACCAGCCTTGCGGTAGAGGCGCGCTAAGAAGGTAAACAGGAACATCAGGACCAGGATCAGCAGTCCAACGACAATCCAGATTTCGTTTGCGATGCCTAAAAACATAACTCCTCCTCGAATCCACCCAACAAAGCTCAAGCCCGCGGCGAGGCTCGCTCAGGCCCGCGTGTTCTCGCTTTGCTCGGAGGAATCGCCGGCCATCTCATCCCAAAGCCTCACGTAAGCAATTCCCCGCTCGTAGCGCGTCACTACCACCTCGGCTCCGCGTTCAATCGGCGCGCCGTTTTCGCTGCGCGCGCCGCAGGTGCGGCGCGTGCCCGCCTGCGAGTAAATGATTTCGCCCGTGCCGCCTTCGCGGATCGGCAGCGACGTTTTGCCCAGCACGCCGACCATCTCGTAGTCGGCCGGGTCCATCGCTTCGTCAGGCGAAGTCAACACTTTTGCGAAAAAGAAGTACACGATGCCTCCGCCAATCAAGCCACCCAGAATCGCGAGCAGCAGTGCGGTCACGAACCAGAAACTCTCGTAACGCTGCAGCAGAAAACCGATTCCGCCAAACCACGCCAGAAAAGCCGTAAACGTGACGAAGTTGAACGGCGATACTTGCGTGTGAGAACTATGCGAGCCGGCGACCTTAGCGCTGGCGAGCTTTCCTCCTGGCGCGGGATGCAAGCCGCTGCCGTCTCCCGCAGCCGGCGCATGTCCGGCTCCGCCGCCGATTGGTCCATGGCCGTGCGGCAGATGCGGGATGTGCAGCCGGATGCCGCTCGAGAGCACGGCCAGCACGCTCAGTGCGAAGCCGGTCACAAAGCACACGAGATAGAAATTCGCCCAAGTCACAGGCTGCGCCTCCCTTCTCCGCCCTTGCGGTTGCGCGACACAGTTTTCAAAACTTCCGGCCGCAGAGCTTCGAGCAAACGTTCCGCCAGCCCGGGCGTGTCGAGAATGGCGCCGAGCAGCAGGAAACAGCTGCGGGTATCGGGGTGGCGGGCCACTTTCAGCAGCACGTCACTGACTTCTTTATCGCTCACAAAACGCTCTGAACCTTGCAGCAGCCAGACATCGAGCTTGCCTTCGGTCGTGCGCAGATCCGAAACCAGCTCGGTGTGATAGCCGTCCGGATCATCGACCAAAAATCCCGGGTGCACCTTGAAGAAGCGAGCCAGCAGCGTGCGCGACGACTGCGTCATATGCCGGCGCGTGCCGCGCTCGATCTGCGAGAGGTAGGACTGGCTGATGGTTTTGCCCAGTTCCTTCTTCACGGCGGCCACGACTTCCTGCTGGGTCATAGAGCGCCCGAGATCGCGCAGCGAACCTTCGACTTCGCGCAGGTAGCGGATTTTTTCGCCTAATTTCATATCCCAAATCGCGATAACTATATTGCAATTTGTAATTTTCTGTCAAGAAGTGAATGTACAGCGTTTTGAGAGGGTTGCGGGCGGGGTCCGGCCCGCCGACGACCCATGGCACGCCTTTGTGACAGCCGACCTTGCTCCGACAAACCCGCCGCGTTATGCAAGCTGCATATGCCCAACTTCGTGATCCAGGTGCATCCGGAGGAGTACCACGATTTTGTGAGCTACCTGACGGGTCTTGAATTTCAGCGGATCGTGCTACGCACACCGGCTTGGCGTTTCAAGACAGCGCCACGCTTGATCTGGCAATACGTTTTTGGAGCCTGTCAGTTGCTCGGACGCATGCAATCGTTGCGCAACGCGCGCACGCTCGTGGTGTTCAGTCATTTTGCGTTCGTGGTGAAGGCGATGGCGCGCCTTGGGCTGGTACGGTATCGGAAGCTCTTCTGCTTCGGATTTTTTCTGCACGATCAGCGCTGGATGGGGATTTTCCGGTGGCTGGCGAAGCTCGACCGCGCGAGCGATCACTACATCATTTTCAGCGAGCCGGAGGCGGAGCTGTACGAATCCGAGCTTGGCATTGGGCGCGAACGATTGCATTTCGTACCGCTGGGAGACTGGGCTGAGGCGCGCCAGGACCCGTTGGTCGATCACATCACCGAATACGGGGATTATTACTTCGCCGGCGGGCGGAGCAATCGCGATTACCTGCCGCTCATTGAGGCGTTCCGTTCCCTGCCAGCGCGCCTGCTGATTGTATGTTCGGAGTCGAATGTCGAAGAACTTGGCAGCGTGGAGCTGCCCGCAAATGTCGAGATCTTGTGCGATCTTGCCGCGAATGAGTTCGATCTTTATCTGCGACGCTGTAAGGCCGGGATCATTCCTTTGAAAAATGACCTAGGCTCATCAGGCCAAAGCGTCGCGCTGGCGTTGATGCGCAGCGCAAAGTGCGTGATTGCCACAGACGTGGCAGGTGTGCGTGACTATGTGGAGGATGGCGTCTCAGGTTTTCTGGTGCAAGATATCCAGGCGCACGCTCCCGCTGTGATTCGGCAATTGGAGAGCGATTCGGACCGCGTGGAAGCGATGGGACGGGCCTCTCGCGTTCTCTATGAACAGCATTTCTCCAAAAACATCGCCGCAGCGGCTTTCGAACTCGTCCTGTCAGCAGATCGAAATGACTCGGCGGCGTGAAGCCGACTTACTGGGGTGATCGGCGTGGTGATGGAACCGGCGTCGCTCGACGAGTGACTGGCGTGGGGCCGTTGGTGCCCGGACGGGTTCCGGGCATACCACCGTATTTTTTCCAGAGCACAAAACTGCTGGCGCTGAGGACGCAACAGAGAAACCCCAGAAGCAGCGCTGGGCGGCCGAACTGTTTCGCGGCGAGAATGCCGATCACGCCGAAGAGCGCCATGGCCGGAATGGACACAAGTCTTACCACGGAAAACAGCGCGAGGACCAGAGAGTCGGCAGATCCAAAGGTTGGGTGGAGTGCATCGATTGTGTGGCCGTAGCCGCGGGTTGCGACCGAGTGAAACAGCAGCACGTTGCCAATAAAGAGCAGAACAGCAAACACCGTGATGACCTTAACCGCGCGCATCGCCCGCATACTGCCCCCAGCAGCGTAGCATTACGCAGAGCACGCGATTCGAAAGTCTGAACCTTGGGGGTTAATGGCTTAGACTCCGCCGATGATGGCGTTTTCACGTCAACTGCAGGGGGTAGGCTCAACTGGTCAGCGATCTGTACTGATCGATATCACTAAGATGTTAGATTGGCGGGGCTGAGCCCGGGCTGATTCGGAGGGACCATCGTGGCGGCAAGAATTTTCATGGTGTTGAGTGCGAGCATCGCATTTGCTCTCGGAGCGGTCCACCTCGCTTACACGTTCTGGGGTCCCAAGCTCAAGCCGCGGGATCCCACGCTTGAATTCACGATGCGTCAGACTCCACCTGTTATTACGAGCAAAACTACGATGTGGCGTTGCTGGGTGGGCTTCAATGCGACCCATAGTATGGGACTGATTTTCTTTGGTCTGGTTTTCACCTTTCTTGCCATCCGAGGAAGCCAACTTCTGTTTCAATCACCGTTTCTGTTGGCAGTCGGGCTAGCGGTGCTAGCCGGCTATGCGACGCTAAGCGGGCTCTACTTTTTCAGCACGCCGTTTGCGGGAGTAAGCGTGTCGTTGGCCTGTTTCGTGGCGAGCGTTGCGTTGTCGCGGGGATAGGTGAGATACAGGTCTCCCATGGGGATCCCGACTCGCTTTAACGACAGGGATGGTGTCGCGAAATGCCAGCCCAACGTCGTTAACAGGTTGCTTCGCCAAAGCCTTTTGCAGCACAGTCAGGTCAAAAGTTCATAGTGCGTGACGTTAGGATCAAGGGCAAGCAGGAATTTCCGGTCTTCGGGATAGTAGACGGCCTTTTCGAAATCGTCGCCGGCGAATGCCTTAATCGCATCCCAGGAATCCCAGAATGTGAGCAGAAGAAATTCTGCTTTGCCATCGTCTACGCGACGTAGCGTGTAAACGCCGCGGTTGCCGGGCGTTTCCGCGTATTCTTTCAGGCCCGTTGCCTGAAGATATTGGTAGTACGCATCTTTATCGACTTCGCGGACAGTGCCGCGCCAGATGCGAGCAATCATCACAGCCTCCTGAGCGAGCCGCGTATTTCCGATGCTACGACGAGCGTTGCTTCATGCACTTGTCGGGTTAGACGAAACGGCGCGAATTTCGTCGCAAAAGAAAACGCCCTCGTCGTCGAGGGCGTTTTCAGTGATTGCTTCCCTGCCGCTCAGCGTTGTTTGTGGGCGTTATGCTTATCGTTATAGATCTGCTTGGAAACGTGGTTCTGCTGGCGATTGACCTGCGTTTTTTCCTGTGAGGTCAGCTTTCCCCCATTGGCGGCACGATCGTTGCGGACTTCTTTGCTGATGCCGGCTTCCTTCTTCTCGAGGTTGGCAGTCTCGCCTGCGGTGAGCTGACCACTCTTGATGCCCTGCGCGATGCGGTCCTGCTGATTCTCAGCGCGCTGTCCAACTTCGCTCTTCGGGTTGATGTTTTGGGCGGCGGCGTTGTGTTTATCTTTGTAGATCTGATTCGACAGCTGATTCTGCTGCTGGTTGATAGCCTTGCGATCCGCGCCGGTCAGCTTGCCCTTGTCCTCGCTGCGCATCAGGTTTTCTTCTTTGTTGAGATTCGATTCTTTCTTCTCGAGGTTCGCGGTCTCCCCGGCCGTAAGCTGGCCGTCGGCCACACCATTTGCAATGCGGTCCTGCTGATTTTCCTTGCGCTGGTTGATGGTGGGCGGCGGCGTATTCGGCGCCTGGCTGGCAGTTTGCGCGGCTGCGGGCAAGAGCATGGTCGCGAGCCCTGCACTAAAGATCAGAATTCTTGTTTCCCGTTTCATAGATGTGAGCCTCTGTCGCTTCTGATTTTGTCTTGCGGCGGACTATCTTGCCCGCTCGCGAGGAAGAAACCCGAGGCTTGGTCATATGTTGCGCAGTGACGTTCGTAATTCGCAAAAAGAAAGATTCATCGAGGCCTATCAATTAGATAGCGAATGCAGAAACCGCACACCGCGGGAAGAGGAAACAAAAGCCAGTCGGGCGGGGGATTCGCGCAAGCGGCGGCGCCAGCTAGAGGCCTGCTTCGATACGGGAGCGTGGATCGAGCAAATCGCGCAAGGCGTCGCCGATGAAGTTGAAAGCCAGCACAGCCAGCATCACGGTAATTGCCGGGAACAAGACCAGGTGCGGGGCGTCGAACAGGTAGCTGCGCGAATCGTTGAGCATGGTTCCCCAACTGGCGGCCGGCGGCGGTACGCCAAGTCCCAGGAAGCTCATAGTGGCCTCGGCAAGAATCGCACCGGCCATCCCGATCGCCGCCTGCACGATGATGGGCTGAATAATATTGGGAAGAATGTGCCAGGTCAGGATTCGGAAGTCGCTGGCGCCAAGAGCGCGCGATGCTTCAACAAACTCGCGCTCGCGCGCGGCGAGCACCTGGGCACGAATCAAGCGCGCATAGCCGACCCAACCACCGATCGAAAGCGCGAGCACCAAATTGAAGATGCCGGGCCCTCGAAATGCCACGAAAGCGATCGCCAAGAGAATTCCGGGAAATGAAAGAAAAGCATTCATCAGAACAAGGTTAAAGAAGCGGTCGACAGCGCCGCCGTAGTAGCCGGCGAGCGACCCGAGGATGAGGCCAAGAAAGAGAGAGAGGCCAACAACGGATGTGCCTACGATGAGCGAGATGCGCGATCCGTAGATGAGACGCGAGCAAATATCGCGTCCGAGTTCGTCCGTGCCGCACCAGTGCGCCTGCGAGGGAGGGTTGAGCCGGTTTGGGAGATCGATCTGCGCTGGATCGTAAGGAGCGAGCATCGGCGCCAGCAACGCGCAGAAAACGAAAAGCAGCACTAACGTGACACCCACCGCCGCCAGCGGGTTGCGCCGGGCAAGGTGCGGAAGCGAGATGGAGGCGGCGGACATTTATTTCAACAAACCTTAAGCGTATCTCAATGGTTTTGACCGCGTCATCGCCAACAACTCCAGGCCAACTCCGCCGATCAGAACCAACTCGTCTCCGAGTGCCCTACTGCCGTATCCTCGGATTCACCGCCGAGTACAGCAGATCAGTCAATAGATTCGCGGCGACGTACGTGAGCCCGATCGCCAGAATGCAGCCCTGCACCAGAAAATAGTCGCGATTCGAAATCGCTTGAATCGTCAGCCGGCCGATGCCGGGCCAGGAAAAAATCGTCTCAGTGACGATCGCGCCCGCGAGCAGCGCGCCAAACTGCAGGCCCAACACGGTGATGACTGGGATCAGGGCGTTGCGCAGAGCGTGCCGGTACACGACGGTCGTTTCACTCAGACCCTTGGCCCGGGCGGTACGGACATAGTCCTGATTCAGTTCTTCGAGCATCGAAGTGCGAATCATGCGGGTCAGGATCGCGGCCAACGCTCCCCCCATGGTGATCGCAGGGAGGACCAGGTTGGCGAATGAGCCTGAACCGGACACCGGCAACCATCCGAGCTTGATCGCGAATAAGAGGATCAGGATCGGCCCCAGCGCGAAATTCGGAAAGGAAAGGCCGAAAAGGCTGATGACGCTGATCCAGCGATCTTGCCAGCGATTCCGTTTGCGGGCGGAGCGAACACCCGCCGGAATCGAGAGAAAAATTGCGACCGCCAAAGCAGCGACGGTGAGCTGAAACGTATAGGGGTAGCGTGCGGTGATGAGTTGACTCACTCCCTCCCCATAGCGTATCGACTGCCCAAAATTTCCGTGAAAGACACCCTTCCAGTAATTCCAGTATTGCTGTCCGAGCGGCAGGTCGAGGCCGTACGCGTGGCGCATGGCCTGCAAGTCAGCCGCGGGTGCGCCTTCCCCAAGCATCTGAGCAATGGGATCGCCGGGAACAAGGTGAATCAGAAGAAAAACGATAGATACCACGAGCCATATCACCGGCAACGTCGAGAAGATGCGGAAGGCGAGCTGTCGAATCATCTTTATTGCGCGGGAGCATGCCTGCTCCCGCAAGCGAAGTCTGTTTTCTTGTCTATGCCGGAGGCTTGCCTCCGGGCCAGGGTTTCCAACGTTCCCGCAAGCGAGGTAACGACGATAGTAAGTCGTCGACGGCGACGCCGATATGACGTAAATGGTGCGCCATGTGGTGCAGATAATCTTCGAAGACGAATTGCAGCGTAACCGGGGCAGAACCCGCAATGGTGCAAGTACGCGTCCATGCAGTGGGCGCGGCCACGGAAGCGGCGGAGAGTAATTGCTCATTCAGCCGCTGCCAAATGTCAATCAACCCGTTCCATTCTCTTTCCTGATACGCATGAAGAGCGACCCAGCGCTCGCCATCATAGCCGGGCATGGCCGGAGCATCTTCATATTGAATGCGCACAATGCGCTGATGATTGTTGGCCGCTGAATCGAGCAAGTGACCAAGTTCTTCCTGGGGTGACCACCGATCCGGAGCGGGCTTGCGCACGACCATGGCTGCGGGCATTTCGCTGAGCCGGGCTGGCAGATGGTCGAGAAGATTGCGTAACACCGCAAGCCCCTGACTCACTCAGGCTCCTTTTTCCAAGGCCGCAGGTTGGAGCATCTCCACTTTCACGCGAACAATGCGGTTCCCTTCCATCTCTTCGACGGTGTAGCGGTGATTCTCGTACTCGAACGAATCGCCGGCCTTGGGGATCCGTTGCAGGCGGGCCAGAACGAAGCCGGCCAGTGTCTCGAAGCCGGCATCTCGCGGCAGGACGAGCTGGTACTGCGAGTCGAGGTCACGGACATTCGCCGAGCCGTCGAGCAGCAAACCGGTGTCTTCTGCGAGAGGGGCCTGCTCGACTGGCTGGATATCGAACTCGTCCTCGATCTCCCCCACGATCTGCTCAAGCACATCTTCCACCGTTATGACTCCAGCGGTCGAGCCGAACTCGTCCACTACGATGGCAAGATGGCGCTTGCGGACTTTGAACTCGGTCAGGAGGTCGAGCAAAACCTTGGTTTCAGGGACGACTAGCACGTTTCGCATCACCTGGCTGACCTGCATCTTGGCGATGCGGGTTGCGACCGATTGACCGGGGTGAAGGCTCAAGCGCAGGCGCATCCAGCGCATGAGATCCTTGGCGTAAAGCACGCCGATGATGTGCTCGGGACCCCGCTGGCGGTCGTAGACGGGAATGCGGGAATGTTGCTCCTCGACCACGCGACCCAATGCTTCATCCAGGGTAAGGTCGGCAGGAATCGAGAAGATATTGGGCCGGGGCACCATCACTTCGCGCACAGTAATGTTCTCGAGTTCGAGCGCGTTGTGGATCATCTCTTCCTGCAGCTCGGGAATCTGGCCGACCTGACGGCTGGCAGTGACAATGAGTTTGAGTTCGTCGGGCGAGTGGATCGCTCCGCCCCGCATCTGCTTGGAACCAAAGAGACGGAGAACGTAGCCGCCCGACTTCTGCATGATGAAGAGGAAGGGCCGCGCCAAGGTCAGAAAAACGTCCATCGGGCCGGCCACGGCGAGTGCCACACGCTCGGCCTGCTGGAGGGCCAGCGTCTTGGGAACCAGTTCCCCTAGGATCACGTGCATATAGGTGATCAGGGTGAAAGTCAGTGCAATCGCAATCGTATGCGCGTAGACGTTGGCATGGGGGATCTGCCCGAGAAACTGCTCCATGATGCGGGCAAGCACGGGCTCGCCGATCCAGCCCAGAGATAAGCTGGTAAGGGTGATACCCAGTTGGACGCCGTTGACCACCTGGTCGAGGTTCTGGTGCAAGCGCAAGACGGTGCGGGCGCCAATCCGGCGGGCTTCGATCAACTGCTGAATCCGGGTGTCGCGGACGCTGACCAAGGCAAACTCCGCCGCCGCGAAGAATGCGTTCGCCGCTACCAGCAGCAGGATTAAAAGCACCCGCAGCAGGATGAAAGCAATCATGGAAAGGTAATTCTAACATTCCAAAGATGTTCTTCGGGAACGAATTAGGCAAGGAGGCCTCCGACCGCAAAAATTCCTGTTCCACAAGCTTCCCTTTTGTAAAAGAAAGGGTCTAACTGAAGTTGCTTGTTTTGTGGAGTTCGGGCCAAGAAATACCGGGCAATTATCCTCAGCGGTCCCCGGAACCCTGATCTGGAACAAATCTCGGACCGCGTTCGTAAGATAAAACAGCAGGCAGTTTCCACCGCCCTGGAGGCAATGTGAACGGCAACGGGAAAAAGAAGCGTCGCAGCCGTCTGATTTGGATCCTTGTGGGAGTTGTCATCGTCCTTTTAGCCGTCATCGGTTTAATTGCAGCGACGCGGGGCGGGACCAAGATTGATCCGTCGAAGCTCGCGAAAGTGGAGCGGGGCGATCTGGCCAAGAGCGTAGTCGCTACTGGCAAGGTCGAACCCATCACCAAGGTCGAGATCAAGTCAAAGGCGAGCGGCATTGTGAAGAAGCTGTACGTCGAGTATGGCGACCGCGTGAAAAAAGGCCAGGTGCTCGCCGACCTTGACCGAGTGGAGATCGAAGCGCAGGTGTCACAGGCCCGCGCCCAACTGGAAGCGTCGGAAGCCAGCTTGAAGGGTTCGCAAGCGGACTATGAACGGGCCAAAGTGGACGCCGAAGGGCCCGATGTTCCGATGCTCAAGCGCGCCTACGAACGAGCACAAGGCATGGCAAAAGAAGGTGTCGTCTCCGCCTCGCAGCTGGATGATGCTCAAAAGAATTACGAACTAGCGCTCAACAAGATGAACGTCTCTAAAGCGCAGCTATTAGTCCTGAAGGCGAAGATCGGTCAGGCGGATGCGCAGGTGGAGCGCGATAGGGCGAACTTGCAACAGTTGGAAGAGCAGCTCAGCTATACCACGATTGTGTCTCCCATCGACGGGCTTATCCTCTCGCGCGATGTTGAAGTCGGCGATGCTGTGAGCTCGATCCTGGTGCTCGGTTCTTCGGCCACACTCGTCATGACCGAGGGCGATACCAGCGAAGTCTACGTCAAGGGCAAGGTCGACGAGAGTGATATCGGCAAGGTTTATCTTGGCCAACCAGCCCGGATCAAAGTCGAATCGTTTAAGGACAAAACTTTCAACGGCAAGGTCACGAAGATTTCGCCCATGGGCGTAGAAAAAGACAACGTGACGACCTTTGAAGTTCGGGTTTCGATCAATAATCCGGGCGGGGAATTGAAGGCAGCGATGACCGCGAACGCTGAGATCATTCTGGAAGAGCATAAGAACGTGCTCCAGATCCCAGAGGGAGCAATCATCTACGACAAAGATAAGAAAGCATCAGTGGAAGTGCCTGATCCAAAAGGCAAAGAGGGTAAGCGTAAAGAATCGGTGACGATCGGCATCTCGAACGGGGCCAAGACTGAGGTCCTTGCCGGCTTGAAGGAAGGCGACGAGGTGGTTTTGCAGTAGGTTGAGAGAACCGCGGTAAACGGGCGTGGCGAGATCCACGCCCGTTTTATTTTGGAAACTCTCCATCCGCTTTCCCGCAATCGAATTCGACGAGTGATATGCGTCACAGACGTGCCTCTTCTCCTAAATTCACAATGGCTTTCGCGTCGACCTAGGGCTCGGGTTGATCAGGCGCTCACCTGGTGAGAATCCCAGGGAGGTCAAGCCTTCCCCGGGTCCTATATCTTTTTCAGGGCGAATTCGGCGACAATCGTCTAGGGGCTCTGCCTCAATTCAGTCGCGCATGGGACGATGGGATGAAAGAAGCGAGTGAAATGCGTTACGAGAAGCTGGTGGAATTCAACACGGCCGCCGGCAAAGTGGAGTTGCGCGTCCAGCAAGGCGGAGCGGGACGGTTTTATATCATCGCCACCCTGCCCTCGACCCCGCAGTCGAATGAGATCGTGTTGCCAGTTCCGACCGAACTGGCCGATCAATTGACGCGAGCGATTGGAGTGGCCGCCGACTACTCCGGCGAATAGGCCACCTTCTTCGGCCACGGAACTTTCCGAGCCATCAGGCCGTATCCATGTCCGGGAGACTCACGTCCGGGCAGGTGTGCCGTCTATAGGAACGTGGGTGAAGGAGAAACTCCGTGAATCGAACCGTTCTGCCTTATCTAAGCGCTGCGCTTTGCCTCGTTGCCATTCCGGCTCTCGCCGGCTCTTCGTATCAGGGTCAGTTTCAGAAAACGCTGCAGCTGAGCGGCGCCGCGAACCTTGAGGTCTTCACCCATTCCGGAGACGTCACCATTCACTCTGGCTCTGCCGGAACCATGACGATTGTGGGCAGGATTCACGTGGGCGACCACTGGCTCGCAGGAAATCGTAAGAGTGATGTTTCGCAGCTCGAGAGCAACCCTCCCATTCATCAAGAGGGGAATCGCGTCAAGGTCGATTACGTTCCATTTCGTGACATCTCCATTGACTACGACATCACTCTGCCAGCCGACACCGCGGTTCGCGCCGAGAGCGGCTCCGGCAATCTGACCATCGATGGCCTACAGAGCGGGGTGGATGGCCGCACCGGATCGGGGGACGTTCGCCTCGATCACATTTCCGGCAATATCCGTGTGCAGTCGGGTTCCGGGAATATCACGGGCGAGCGTCTCGCAGGCCCGCTCGATGTCAACGCAAGCAGCGGCGACATCCGGTTGGAGGAGACGGCACAAGGCGACGTTCGGGCACACACCGGATCGGGCAATATCGAGATTAAGGGAATCGAGGGCAGCGTGCGTGCCGAAGCCGGCAGCGGCAACGTCGAAGTCCAGGGCAAGCCTTCGTCAAGTTGGTACGTGAGGACGGGTTCGGGCAACGCGGAACTGGCGCTGGCGGGAGATAGCGGATTTGATCTCGATGTTTCAACCGGATCAGGCACCATCAACGTGGATCATCCAGTGACGACGACGGTGCAGGGGCGTATTGAGTCCCCGCAGAAGTCGATCACCGGTAAAGTTCGCGGAGGCGGTCCGCAAGTTGAGGTACACACTGGATCGGGAGACATCCGCATCCGCTAGTCGACTGAGGAACCCGAAGCAATTTTATTCCGAACAGAGGCAGTAACACCTCGGTACCTTGACGCTGCCGGAGGTGCAGTTTACCTTCGGCTTTTGTACTATTTTCGGGCAGGCATTCGTGTCTCCCGGGCAGCGAGGTACATTTGGCGCGCAAACCAGTAGTGACCCTTACAACGGATTTTGGTACCAGCGATCACTTCGTCGGCACCATGAAAGGCGTGATTTTGAGTGTTGAGCCGAACGCCGAGATCGTTGACATTTCGCACGCCGTGCAGCCGTTCGATGTACTGGACGGCGCCCTGACCATCTCGCAAGCTTATTCTTATTTTCCAACGGGAACGGTGCACATGGTGATCGTGGATCCAGGTGTGGGCAGCGCACGTCGCCCGATCATTGTGTCGTCGGATCGCCATCACTTTGTAGCGCCTGACAACGGCGTGCTCTCCCTGGTTTATCAGCGTGAAGAGCGTATCCATGCCCGCCACATCGCGGCCGACCATTATTTCCTGCAGCCCGTCAGCCAGACTTTTCACGGAAGGGACATTTTCGCTCCGGTAGCAGGCTATTTAGCCAAGGGTCTGGACCCCGAGAAATTCGGCGAAGAGGTCCACGACTTTGTACGCTTCAATGCCCCGAAGCCAAAGGCCGCGAACGAGTCGACGCTGCGCGGCATTGTGCTGAAAGCGGACCGCTTTGGAAATCTGATCACGAACATCACACCCGAAGATGCACCGATGTTGTTCGGCGAGGCGGCGGATGCATTCAAGATCGTTGTGGGAAAACGTGAAATCACTGAGATCAAAGGCTCCTACGCAGAAGGTTCTCCAGGCGAGGTTTTCGGCATTCTCGGCAGCATGGGCTATCTCGAGATTGCGGCGAATCGCGGATCGGCCGCGCAGATTCTTGGAGTCGGGAAAGGCACGGACGTGAATATCGTGTTAGGCGAAGCTGCTGCAGCCGGAAACGGCGCCTAGCTGGATCGCTGCGTTTGAGTCGGCTTCCTTCCAACTGTCCTACGAGCTCCTGCGTTAGGCTAGCCGCCCTTCACGCGAGGATGGACATAGCGCTCCATTTCGGCAGTCCATTTCAAGAAACGCCATAAGTGGCTGCGCTCGCGCCACGTGAATCCCCAAAACTCGAGAAAGCCAATCTGCGTCATTTTCACGCCGGTGTAGGTCTCAATACGCCATAACAAATAAGGGCTGCGCCAAGGTGTGAGATGGTGGCCCTTGGTACTGTTCCAAAGGAAGCGAAGAATTTGGCGCATGGATGCGCCTAGTATAGCCTGCGCCGGCGGGTGCCCAATTTCTGCGTGCTAGAATCGCTGAGTTCGCGAGAGTTGCGGCCTTATGTCTGATGAAACCGCCCGTCAGGCGGCTGAGGATCACTACTATGCCGCACTGGACCTGGTTGCCGAAGGCCAGCACGAACTAGCGCTCGCCGAGTATCAGAAATCCCTGGAAGCTGATCCTAAGTTCACCGAAGCGATGCATGGCATGGCGCGCGCTCTGGGCGATCTGGGCCGCATTGACGAGGCCATCACAGTCGCGCAACAGATCGCGCAACTCGATCCTGAAGATGTACTGGCGCATACCAGCCTGTCAGTGCTCTATCAGAAGAAAGGCATGATTCCCGAAGCTGAAGCCGAAGGCAACAAGGCGCGCGTGCTGGGCTGGAAGCAACAGCTGAAAGGAAAGAAGTCGGAATGAGTTACGCACCCGTCCCATCGCCGGGTACGCAGATCGAGCCGCGTTCCCCGTGGAATGTTTCCGTCACGCACATTCTGGTCGGATTGAATGTCGCGGTGTTCGTACTGATGACGGTTTCAGGAGTGTCAGTTACCGACCCGACCCAGGGTCAACTGATTCGCTGGGGCGCGAACTGGGGACCGCTTTCGCTCGGGCCGCAGCCTTGGCGTGTGCTCACCTCAAATTACGTGCACATCGGGATCATTCATATTCTGTTCAACATGTGGTGCCTGTGGTCGCTTGGCGCTTTAGCCGAGCGGGTGTTCGACCACTGGACGTATTTCCTGGTGTACACCGCGTCGGGCGTGGCGGGCAGCGTAGCCAGCCTGTGGTGGCATCCCGAGGTTGTGGGCGCGGGCGCATCAGGCGCAATTTTCGGGATGGCTGGCGCGGTGCTCGCCGTTCTCTATTTCGGGCATCTTTCCATTTCGCGCGAGGCGCTGAAGCCGACGCTCAATAGCTTGCTCGCGTTTGTGGGCTACAACCTGTTCTTCGGACTTCGGCCGGGCGTAGACAATTCGGCACATCTCGGCGGACTGGCGGCCGGCCTTTTTCTTGGTTTCGTCATCGCGCGCGGTGTGACCAGCCGAGAAGAACTGATGCGGGTGGGCGGGTCGGCCTTTGTAGTGGTGGCCATTGTGCTGGCTGGCGGTTGGATGACCCTCCACAAAAAATACCCGCAAATCGAGGCATCTGACCTGGATCCGGATGCGGGGCCGAAGGCAATTGCGGCCTATAAAGCAGGAAACTACGAACAGGCCATCCGTTATTTCACGATGTTCACCAAGCAAAACCCGAAATCGCCGGAGGGACAATTGCTACTGGGTGGCGCATATCTGGGCGCGCACCAGCCGCAGCAGGCGATTCCAGCCTTCCAGGCGGCGCTGGCGTTGCGGCCGAATTACAGGGAAGCAGAAGAGGGGCTGGGGCAGTCATACGAGGCGATGGGGCTAGCACAAGAGGCACAGGAAGCCTACAGGAAAGCAGCCCAGATGAAGCGTTAACCCGATGGTCGCTGAGGCTGTCTGCTGATCCTCACACGTCGTACTTCTTCATCAGGTGGCGGAAAGAGCGGTACGAGATCCCAAGCACATCGGCGGCTTTGGTCTGCACGCCATTTGATTGGCCCAAGGCCGCCTGTAGCAGATTGCGCTCGATCTGCGCGACGTACTTCTCCATGTCGAGCCCGTCGGGAAGCACGGACCCACTCGGGGTCTCGGGCATGCCGGACATGCCGGCGGCCGCCGCCGCTCCTTTGGCTTTCGGGCGCTCGGCTGGCAGTTCAACATGCAGTTCTTCGGTCATTTCAAGCGCCACGGCGCGCTCTACTGTGTTTTCCAGCTGCCGGACATTGCCCGGCCAGTCGTATCCACACAGGGCTTCAAGGGATGCCGGGTGAAGGCGAACGATACTCTTGCCTGCCGCCGGTGCATATTTTTTCAGGAAGTGATTAACCAGCAGAGGAATGTCTTCGCGGCGCTCGCGCAAACCCGGCACGCGAATCGGGATCACACTGAGCCGGTAATAAAGATCTTCGCGAAAGGTGTTCTCGGCGACCTGCTTATCGAGATCGCGGTTGGTCGCCGCAATGACGCGCACGTCGATGGGAATCTCGGTCGCACTGCCCACCGGACGCACGGTGCGCTCCTGCAGCACACGCAGCAACTTTACCTGCATAGCCAGCGTCATCTCGCCGATCTCGTCGAGAAAAATGGTTCCCTGGTCGGCAACTTCGAAGAGTCCACGCTTATTCTGGTTGGCCCCGGTGAAGGCTCCTTTGACGTAGCCGAAAAGCTCACTTTCGAGCAGCGTCTCCGGGAAGGCGCCGCAGTTAACCGAGACAAAGGGTTCGGTCGCTCTCGGGGAGCAAACGTGAACGGCGCGGGCAACCAGTTCCTTGCCGGTGCCACTCTCGCCGTAAATCAGGATTGTGCTGTTCGTGGAAGCAACCGTCCGAATCGTCTGCTTCAGCTTTTCCATCGCAGGGCTGGCGCCGATGATGTTGTCGAGCGAGTTGCGGGCGGCAGCATCGCGCCGCAGAGCAAAATTCTGCTTGCTGAGTATCTGTTTTTCGAGGGCGCGGTTGATGGCCAGTTTGATTTCATCGACCAGCCCGGGGCCCTTGCGGATGTAGTCGGTGGCGCCGCCCGCCTTCACGGCCTGCACCGCAGCTTCATAATCATCGACCGCCGTGATCAGAATGACGGCAGAATCGGGGGAGGCGTTATGCGCGTAGCGCAGCACCTCGATACCCGTGATATTCGGCATCTTAATATCGGTCACAATGACATCGTAAAGCGCGCCATCGATCTTCCGCTTCGCAGCTTCCCCTGAGTTTACGGTCTCAATCTTGTGTCCTTCGCGACGCAGGGCAATGTCGAGCATTTCGCAGATCGAGCGCTCGTCGTCGCACACCAGGATGTTACCCATGCGCCCTCCCTTCTGCGGCAGCCAGAGACTTCGCCCCCGCCAGGCTTGCCAGCCCGGAATTCATCGAGTCCTCGACGAGGTCTGGGGACTCCGCGATACTGGCGACCAACCGGCGCAAGCGAAGCACGAATGTGGTGCCCTCGCCGACCCGCGACCGTGCCCAAACCTTGCCTTCGTGGGCCTGCACAATCTGGTAGACGATGGCCAGCCCCAGCCCCGTGCCACCTTCGAAGCCCGATTGGAACGGCTCGAAAATCTTCTCTGTCTGCTGTGAACTCATGCCTTGGCCTGTATCCGCAAAATTGACCTGCCAATCATCGCCGATCGTCTCCATTGAGACGGTGAGCGTGCCTCCGTCGCGCATTGCGCGCACCGCGTTCTGACAAAAATTCCAGAAGACCTGCTTCAGCTTGTCCCCATCGGCGAGTGTGAACGCCTCCACATACGGAAGCTTGCGTTCGATGCGGATTCCCGTGTTTTCCGCGACCAGGCGATGCTCCAGCAGGGTGAGCGTGTCCTCGATCAAAGGCACCAGGTCGACACGATCGAAGCGGTATTGTTTTCCGCGGGAGTAGGCAAGGAAGTCCGTAATGATCTGATTCAGGCGCTCGGATTCCCGGGTCACGATACGCAGCAACTGCCGCTGTTCATCGGTCATTTCGCTGGCGCCGGAAAGCATGCTGACCGATCCGGCGATCGAGGTCAGCGGGTTTCGGATCTCGTGCGCAATCGCGGCCGCCAGCCGGCCCACAGCTGCCAGTTTGTCCTGCATTCGGACTTCGCGTTCCAGGCGCCGAATGACGGTGAGGTCTTCCAAGGTGTAGACCGAACCGGCCATGCCCCCGCCAGGAATGTGCAGAGCGGACGCGATCACGCGGAAGGTCTTGCGATAGCCTTCAGCGGGCTGAAAGCGGACCTCGCCGTGAGCGCGCTCAGAGCCCATCTGCGGCAAAGGGTCCATAAACATCTCGTGCACAGGCTTGCCGAATAAGTTTCGCTCCGAACAGCCAAGCAGCCGCGCGGCTGCTGCGTTTGCGAAGGTTACCCGGCCATCGAGCCCAGTGGTGATCAGGCCCGCACTCATCGACTGGATGATGTTTTCATGAAGGGCCTGAAGGCTCTTCAGCGCTCCGCTGGCGTCCTTGAGTTGATCGTCGGCCTGGCGCAATTTCGAAGACAGCAGGCTCGCCAGGTACGAGACCCCGAGGAAAGCCAGCAGGTTCATGAATACGAAGGCCTGCAGGGATTTCAATTCCGGACGCGTTGTCGAATACGACCGGATCGCGCCGTAGTAGTTGAGTTCGAGGCACAGGCCGTAAAGCAGGGATGCGAACCCTGAGCTCAGGAACGCCCACCAGCGCGGCAGCAGGATGCAGGCCACGATGATGACCAGCGGGTACAGGAAGTTGAGCGAACTGTCCCAGCCCCCCGTCGCATGCACCATCAACGTGACGAGGATCAGGTCAGTTACCACCTGCATCGCTGCCTGCAGTCGCTCCTCTTTCCAGACCGAAAGCAGGAGAACATAGAACAGCGACAGCGCATACCACAGGACCACCACGGAAACGAAGAAACGCAACGGAAGGAACGTATCCGCCAACCGCGTGACTGTCAGTTCCACTCCCAGCAGGAATGTCAGGATGATGATGCGGACTTTCACCAGCCAGCCCAGCCAGTTCCGCTCATCGAAGGTGGATTGCATCTCGAGGCCCTGTATGTATTCGTACTAAGCCTGCGCCGCCGGCAAGCATCCTGGGGGCGGCAGAGGTCGTGTTTGGAGGCCGGGCGTCGCGTCCGGCCTCGGGGTTGAATTCGTTCTAGCCAGCCAACTTGGCGATCATGGCGAACAGCGGCATGTAGAGCGAGATGACGATGCCGCCGATGGCGACACCCAGCATGCCGATGATCAATGGCTCCAACATGGCCAACATGTCGCGCGTTGCCGCGTCGACCTCGTCCTCGTAGAAGTCAGCGATCTTCTGCAGCATGCTGTCCATAGCGCCCGTCGCTTCACCCACGCCGATCATCTGCGTCACCATGTTCGGGAAGACACCGCTTTCCCGCAGCGGATCGACAATGGTGCGGCCTTCTTCAATCGCCTTGCGAACCTTCATCAAAGCTTCTTCGAGCACCGCATTGCCCGAGGTGCGCGCCGTGATTGAAAGCCCTTCTAGAATCGGCACGCCCGAGGTGATCAAAGTGCCCAAGGTACGGGTGAAGCGGGCTACCGCAATCTTGCGCAGCAGCATGCCGACGACGGGGGTGTTCAGTAGAATCTTGTCGGTGTAATACAAGCCCTGCGGATGTTTTCGCGTCTGGCGAATGCCGAAAACGATGCCCACAGCGCCCAAAATGAAAAACCACCAGAAGGTGCCGACAAATGCGCTGAGCCCCATGACCATGCGGGTCGGCAGCGGCAAAGCCACGCCCAGCCCGGTGAACAATCCGGAGAAAATCGGCACGACCCATTTCAAGAGCGCGGCCACAATGAGGACGGCGATCGATACGACTGCGACCGGATAGATCAAAGCCGATTTAATGGCGGATTTCAGGCGCACGTTCTTTTCGACATATGCCGCGAGCCGCTGCAGGATGACGTCCAAAATACCGCCCGTTTCGCCGGCTTCCATCATGTTGGTGGTCAGGTCGTCGAAAACGTTGGGATACTGGCGCATCGCGTTGGCCAGCGTTGAGCCGCCTTCTACGGTAGTCCGGACTCCTGTAAGAACTTTCTGGAAAGTCTGGTTCTCCTGGTTGGCGCCGAGAATCTCAAGACACTGAACGAGCGGCAGGCCGGCATCGATCATGACCGAGAACTGCCGGAAGAAGACCGCGATCTCCTTGGTCTTCACCTTCCCGGAGCCCAATTTTGGCAGCGAGAACTCCTTGCCCTTCTCGCGCACCGAGCCGGGCGTGATGCGATCCCGCCGCAACTGCTGCAGCACCACTTCTTTGTTAGCAGCAGTGCGCTCGCCCGAAATTTTCTCGCCGGATGCGCTCTTCCCGGAAAATGTAAACACTGGCATGGTCGTTTCTCCTGACTTCCGTTACCTTTTGCAGGCGCGTCGCGGATTTCGCCGGACTGCGCCGAACCACTACTTCTTCATCGGAGCGGCACCTTTGGCCATTCCCGCCGCGGTCGGCTTGTTCAGCAGGCCGGCGCCGCGGTTGATCATCTCCTGCAGTTCATCCTGGTTGCTGGAACGCTGCAGCGCGACTTCCAGCGTGATCTGCTTCTGGAAGTACGCCGTCGCCAGTGACTGGTTGAACGTCTGCATGCCGAACTTTTCCTGGCCCGATTGCATGGCCGAATAGATCTGGTGAATTTTGTCTTCGCGAATCAGGTTGCGGATCGCGGCGTTGGGCACGAGGATCTCCATGCACATCGCGCGCCCCTTGCCATCGCCCTTGGGCAGAAGGCTTTGGCACATGATGCCTTCCAGCACCAGCGAAAGCTGGGCGCGAATCTGCGGCTGCTGGTGCGCCGGGAACACGTCAATGATTCGGTTAATGGTCGAAGACGCCGAGTTGGTGTGCAACGTGCCGAAGGTGAGGTGTCCGGTTTCTGCGATCCGTAGCGCCGATTCAATCGTTTCCAGGTCGCGCATTTCGCCGATGAGCACCACGTCCGGGTCTTCACGGAGGGCGGCGCGCAAAGCGTCGGTAAAGCTCTTGGTGTCGGCGTGCAGTTCACGCTGGTTCACCAGACAGTTCTTGTTCATGTGCACGAATTCGATCGGATCCTCGATGGTCAGGATGTGATCGTGGCGCTCGCTGTTGATCTTGTCGATCATGGCGGCAAGCGTCGTGGACTTTCCGGAGCCCGTTGGACCGGTCACGAGAACCAGACCGCGCGGCTTGTCGCACAATTTGCTGACGACCGCAGGTAGTCCCAGCTGGTTGAAGGACTTGATCTCGAAAGGAATGACGCGGAAGACCGCCGCCGTGGCGCCGCGCTGGTTGAAGCAATTGGCGCGGAAGCGGGCCAGGCCTTTCAAACCGAACGAAAAGTCGAGTTCGAGATTTTCTTCGAAGCGGTGCTTCTGCGAGTCGGTCATCACGCTGTAGGCCAGCTGCTTGGTCTCCGCCGGGGTAAGCTGCGGCAGATCGAGCGGCACCAGATGGCCGTGAACACGGACTTGCGGCGGCGAGTTGGTGGTGATGTGCAAGTCGCTGCCTGACATCTCCAGCATTCGCTTTAACAGATCACTGAGTGACAGACCCATAACAGTTGTTCCCTTCTCTCTTAGTGAATCGTTTCGCGGGCCACTTCTTCGAGCGTCGTGATCCCGGCCGCGACTTTAATGAGACCGCTGCGGCGCAGGGTGATCATGCCGCGCTCGATCGCCTTCTTCTTGAGTTCTACGGCCGACGCGCCCACCAATACGAGTTCCTTGATTTCGTCGTCGACTTCCATCACTTCGTACAAGCCGGCGCGGCCCTTGTATCCGGTGTTGTTACACACTCCGCAACCCTTGCCCTTTTGCACTTTTACCGTTTTCGCTTCTTCCGGCGTGAAACCTTCTTCAATCAAAGTCTGTGGCGGGACGTCAACGACTTCTGCGCACTCCTTGCAGATTCGGCGGATGAGACGCTGCGCGCAGATCAGGTGAACCGAGGTCGCCACCAGGAAAGGCTCAATGCCCATATTCATCAAGCGCGTGATCGTTTCCGGCGCGCCGTTGGTGTGGAGCGTCGACAGCACGAGGTGTCCGGTGAGAGCTGCTTTGATTGCGATTTCGGCGGTTTCGAAGTCTCGGATCTCACCCACCAGGATGATGTTCGGGTCCTGTCGCAGGAAAGCGCGCAGCGCGGCAGCGAAGTTCAGGCCGATCTGCTCTTTCATCTGAACCTGGTTGACGCCCCCCAGCTGAAATTCAACCGGGTCTTCAGCCGTCATAATGTTGGTGTCGGGCTGATTGAGGCGTGCAATCGAGGAGTACAGCGTATTCGTCTTGCCGGATCCCGTCGGCCCGGTAACCAGCACCATGCCGTATGGCTTCAGAATCGCCTTCTCGAATTTCACCAGGGACTCGGGTTCGAAACCGAGCTTCGTCATGTCGAGGCGGAGGTTCTCCTTGTCCAACAACCGCATGACGATCTTTTCGCCCCACAACGTGGGGAGCGTACTGACGCGGAAGTCGAGCTGTTTCTTCTTGCCCCCAACCGCCATCTTCAGCATGATGCGGCCGTCTTGCGGCAGACGCTTTTCACTGATGTCGAGCTTCGCCATGATTTTCAGGCGCGACGTGATCGCATCCTTTAACTTCAAGGGCGGCGACATGATGCTTTGGAGAATTCCGTCGATACGGAAGCGGACGCGGAATTCTTTTTCGTACGGCTCCATGTGAATGTCGCTGGCGCCGCGCTTGACCGCATCCGTCAGCACCAGGTTCACCAACTTCACAATGGGAGCTTCATCGGCGGCCTTCTCCAGCTCGCCGAGGTTCATCTCTTCTTCTTCGGCCTGCAGTTCGACGTCGGCTTCGCCCTGCTCCGAGATCGACTGCATCACTTGCTCAAGGTCTTCCTCCTTCGCGTTGCCGTAGGCCTTCTCTATACCTTCCGCGATCGAACTCTCCGACGCCACCACCGGCTCGATATTGAAACCGGTCATGAACTTGATGTCGTCCATGGCAAAGACGTTCGTGGGATCCACCATGGCGATGGTGAGCGAAGCGCCCACGCGGCTCAGAGGCAGGATCTGGTAGCGCTTGGCAGTTTCAAAAGGAATGAGCTTGACGACTGCAGGATCAATTTCAAAATAGGAGAGATTAATCGCGGGCACACCGTACTGACGTGACAAGAAATTCGTCACATCTTCGTCGGTCAAGAAGCCGAGCTTCACCAAGGCCGAGCCCAGACGGCAGTTCTGCTCTTTCTGGACCTTCGTGGCCTGCTCCAACTGCTCTGGGGTGATCACCTTCTCTTTTACGAGAAGATCTCCCAGCCGTTGCGACATAAGTTCGGTCTCCTATCTTTCAACCGAGGAAATCTTGACCAGCCGTGAGTCTGCGCGCATTCGCCGGGTTCCAGGGGAGATTCTGTGGCGAGTCGCGTTGACACAAATTGTCAGATGAGATCGTTTTCCGCACCACTTACTTTGGTACTTGTCCTTCGCGGAGAAGCGCTTAGGCAGCATCGGCAACCTGCGTGAATCGGGCCTTTCCTGCGCCGAACTTGGAACGCCCGGCAGCCAATGTTCCCGGTCGTACATGCACTTTCGTACGTGCCAGGATCACGGCCACCTTGGCCCCTCGGACAATGCCGCGTCCGGCGAAACGCCATCGGTCACAGTCGCACTGTGACTGATTCACTTGGCATTCGGCCAATCTGGATCACAGTAGGGTGATGGCTCGTTTGTTTAGCAAAGAAAGGTGCAGCACCGGACTGTTCATCGTAAGTCTCTCCATCGTCTTGTTCAGTCGTAACTCGACGGCCCCCACCCTCCGCGAGGAGGCCGATCTCTGCAATCGGATGATCGGATCGGCAGCGCGCGCCAGCCAACTGGGCGAACCACTCTACGCAGCTACATTGGCGCGGGAGTTCAGCCTCCTTGAACCCGAAGATGAACTGAAGTGGGAGATCATTCATCCCGCCGAGGAAACATTCAACTTCCTGCCGGCCGATCAACTCCTCTCCTTTGCGCATCGCAATCACATGCGAATGCGAGGGCACACACTCCTCTGGCACAAGCAACTGCCCCGCTGGCTTACGGACGGGCACTTTTCATCAAGTCAGCTCCGCGCCTTCATGAAAGCTCATATCGAAGCCGTCGTTTCTCACTACCGCGGCCAGATCTTCGCATGGGATGTTGTGAACGAAGCATTCGATGAGAACGGGAATCTTCGCTCTACGCTTTGGAGCGATCATCCAGGTATTTCGACTGGCAACCATAAAGACTTCATTGAGTTGACGTTCCGCTGGGCACGTGACGCCGATCCGAGCGCTCTTCTGTTCCTGAACGACGCCGAGGCCGAGACGATTAATCGGAAATCCGATGCGATCCTTCGTTTCGTGAAGGATTTTAAAAGTCGCGGCGTTCCGATCGACGGCGTCGGCCTCCAGATGCACATCTTCGACTTGCATCCGGATTTCGAGGGTATTGAGGCCAATATGCAGCGATTTGCTTCGCTTGGATTGCAGATCCACATCACTGAAATGGATGTGGCTGTGCCCACGAACCCGGATGGAACCATGCGAAACGCAATGGACGGGATCAGACAGGCTGAAATCTATCGCCGCATCGCCGAAATCTGCTTCTCAGAACCGCAATGTACCGCGTTCCAAACCTGGGGATTCACCGACAAATATTCATGGGTACGCTCCTCGACTCATGGCACCCATGGTGACGCCCTCCTGTTCAGCAATCAGTACGTTGCGAAAGCAAGCTATGTCGCTCTGCAGGAAGGAATTCGAGCAGCCTCGTACGCAGCCCCCAAAAGTGCGGGAAGCACCCCGTGAAATGGCCTCGTGGCTATAATTGCCTCGTAGCCCGTGCTTGCTCGGGCCAGAGGACTAGCCGGTGCCGCCGTCGATCGATTCCAGTTCCGAGAGTCGCCGTGGAAAAGTGATCGGCTTTCTTGCGGCCGGAATCGCCCTGTTATTCGGAATCCTGCTCTCGCAATCCTCTTTCGATTTGCCCCTTTCGCTGAGCCCAGACACCAATCAGCAACTACTGTTTTTCGCCGGCACTACCTTGCTGATTTCCGTTTTGTTCGTCGTGATGACGTTTGTGCTGTTTCGCAACCTATTGAAGTTGTTCGCGGAACGGCGTTTGGGAGTACCCGGTTCGAAGTTTCGCACCCGCGTTGTAGTAGCTGGCTTGCTGCTGTCGTTCCTCCCCGTGATCGTGATGTTCTGGTTCGCCTACGGGTTTATGAACCGCTCGATCGACAAGTGGTTCTCGCGCCCGGTGGAGGAGGTCCGCGAAGACACCGCCGCCATGGCGTCGATGCTGCAAACCTACGCCCAGCAGAATGCGATCTCGGAGGCATCGTCGCTGGCCAGCGCTCCCGATACCCAGCACGCCTTTGCTTCGGATAATTTTTCCGCTCTGGATCGCGAATTCGAGCGGCATAACGCCACGCTACAGGGCGGATTTGTACTCGCGCTCCGCAACCGGAATCCAGTGGCCGAATATCGCCTCCCCGCCGCCTGGGAGCAGCTTCAGCCCAAACTTCCGGAGGCATTGAACCCGGAAACCGTTTCCAAGTTCATCTGGAACGACACGGAATACATTCTCGGGGCCGCACCCGTGCAAGGAGATGGCCAAATCCTGGTGGCGATGCCACTGCCGCAAAAGTTTTCCCAGACGGTAGCGGCGCTTGAGGCACACCAGAAGCGTTATTTCGAACTCTATCGGGAACGCCGACAGGTGCGTCGGACGTACATGATTTTGCTCCTTCTCTTGACCGTCCTGGTCTTGTTCGCCACGACTTGGCTTGCCCTATTCCTTTCTAAACTGGTGACTCGACCCGTCGTGGCCCTCGCGGAAGCGACAGAGGAAATATCCCGGGGGCGCCTCGATTACCGCGTCGAAATTCGCGCGGCGGACGAAATTGGCGACCTCGTTCGCTCATTTAATCGCATGGCCGAGGAACTCGAATCGAACCGGGCACAGCTTGAAGCCTCGAGTCGCGAACTGAGCGCCGCTAACATCGCCCTCGAACAACGCCGCCGGCACATTGAAACCATCCTCGAAACGATCCCAACGGGAGTACTTTCACTGGACGCGAACCGCCGGATCACCCACTTGAACCCTGCCTTGCTTCGAATGTTTCACCCCGGAGGCCCGAACCCCGACGCCGACTTGATGGGGCGCGATCTTTCAGATTTGTTTTCGATCGAGGTGCTCGAGGATATCAGCATCCTGCTCCGGCGCGCCGACCGGATGAAGGTCACGACCAGCCAGATGGAGATGATGGTCTACCGAACGCACCTCAACGTCGCTTTAACCGCAGCGAGTTTGCAGCATCAGAACGAACGGCTTGGTTACGTACTGATCTTCGAAGATCTTTCCGATCTGCTGAAGGCGCAGAAGCAAGCCGCATGGCGCGAGGTAGCCCGCCGGGTGGCGCACGAGATCAAGAATCCGCTGACCCCGATTGCGCTGTCGGCCGAGCGCATCCGCCGCCACCTGGAACGCGGTTATCAACCGGATGCGGCATCGGTGGAAGTCATCCGGCATTGCGCCGAGACCATCGCGCGCTCAGTCGACTCCGTCCGAACCCTGGTGGATGAGTTCGCCACGCTGGCGCGATTCCCGGCATCCCACCCTCAGCCGGCGGATTTGAATATCATCGTTCAGAGTGCGCTCAACTTGTTCGACGGTAGACTGGACGGCATTCAGTTGGTAGCGAATCTCTCTCCTGACTTGCCGAGAGTAATGGCCGACGAAGATGCGATTCGGCGCGCGCTCGCCAATCTGGTCGACAATGCTGCCGAGGCGATGGAGGGCTCGTTGCTTCGTGAAATTCGCGTCTCCACCGCCCTCGTAACCAGTCACGATGCCGTGGAGATCGTGGTCGCTGATACAGGCCACGGCGTGACGCGGGAACTGAAGGAGAAGCTCTTTCTACCTTATTTCTCCACCAAGAACCGCGGCACAGGACTCGGCCTTGCTATCGTCAACCGGATTGTCGAAGACCACCGCGGCTCAATTCGGGTCGAAGAAAATCGCCCCGTCGGTACGCGCTTTATCGTGGAATTGCCCTTGGCGAGCGAAACCGCGCCAAGTGCGGTTGTTCCTCAGCATGCATAGAATCCTGATCGTTGACGATGAGCCTGGCGTCCGTGAGTCTCTGACAGGAGTGCTTCAGGACGAAGGCTACGCCACCTCGGAAGCGGCGAGTGCCGAGGCTTGCCTGGAAGTGCTGCGCAACCAGTCGGTGGACCTCGTACTGCTCGATGTTTGGCTGCCAGGCATGGATGGCCTCGAAGCGTTGCAGAAAATCCGGGAACTCCGTGATCCGCCCGAAGTGATCATGATTTCCGGGCACGGCACGATCGAGACGGCTGTGCGCGCAACCAAACTCGGCGCATTCGACTTTCTCGAAAAGCCGCTATCGATCGATCGCACGCTGATTCTTCTCAAGAACGCCATCGATAACAAGAAACTCCGTCAGGAAAATCGAGACCTGAAGCGGCAACTCCAATCGAAGAGCGTGATCGCCGGCGATAGCGTGCCTATGAAAGCGCTGCGCCAGCAGATTGCGATTATGGCTCCCGCCAACGGCAGGGTCTTGATCTACGGCGAGTCTGGAACAGGCAAAGAACTTGTCGCCCACGCGATTCACGCTCAAAGTCTACGCAAGGACGAAGCCTTCATCGAAGTGAACTGCGCCGCAATTCCTGAAGATTTGATCGAAAGCGAGTTGTTCGGGCACAAACGCGGCTCGTTTCCCGGTGCGACCACCGATAAGGAAGGAAAGTTTCGAAGCGCACACGGTGGAACGCTTTTTCTGGACGAAGTCGGTGACATGAGCCTGAAGACGCAAGCCAAAGTCTTGCGAACCTTGGACGAGCAACGCTTCACCCCGGTTGGCAGTGACGATCCGGTTACGGTAGATGCGCGGGTGATCGCCTCCACGAACAAGGACCTGGAAGAAGAAATATCCAAAGGCAATTTCCGGGAGGACCTTTTCTATCGCCTGAATGTAATTCCTTTCTTCGTGCCCGCCCTGCGCGAGCGGAAGGAAGATATTCCGGGCCTGGCACGTTTCTTTCTGAAGGAATTCGCCGCGGCCTATGGCCGACGTCCCCGCGAAATCACCGACGACGCGCTCAATACCCTGATGCGTTACGCGTGGCCAGGCAACGTACGCGAACTGCGAAACGTGATTGAACGCATTGTGATCATGAACCCCACCACCAGCAAGTTCGAGCGCAAGCATCTCCCGCCTCTCATCTATCGGGATGGCACGCGCAACTCGGGCGGTACGGAATTTTCGACGCTCCACCAGGCTCGCGACGCCTACGAGCGCGACTACATTCTCAAGAAGCTCGACGAAAGCCATGGCAACATCACCCGGACGGCCGAGATCCTCGGCTTGGAACGGAGCCATTTGTATCGAAAGATGAAGACGCTCGGAATTGCCGTGAAGGACTAGAAGAGAACCAAAGCGGGGAACGCGGCACAGCAATGGGCTAAGCCGGAAGGGTTACCGCTTCAGCATGTGAATTTCTTTCCCGTTGTTCTTGAACTCGACCGCATCCATCAGTTCATTAATCAGGAAAATTCCCCGGCCATGATTTGAGTAGATATTCTGGCCGACCAGGGGGCTGGGAATATGCGCCGGGTCAAACCCAGGACCGGGGTCTCTCACAACAATCAACAGCCCGCGGGTCTCGTCGCAGGCCACATCACACTCCACAATCTTCTTCGGGTCCGCCTTGGCGCCGTGTACGACCGCGTTCGCGAGAGCTTCGCTCAACGCCAGTTCGATGGCATCTTCTTTACCGGTCGCGCAATTGGTATTGCGTACAACCTCCATGATGCTCTGCACCACGGGATCGATCGCATCCCGGTCAGCAGCCAATGTAACCTTCAACTTAAGGACCAACTTCTGTGGTTCGAAATTACATCCCGCTGAGAACTCAGCTGCCATATGCCAAGCGTCCTTTACTAAGACCTTAGATGCTGCGCAAAAGAATCACGATTCTAGCTGGAGCCCCTCGTTAGCGCAAACACACCAACGTCTTAGCGCTCCGGGGATGCTGCCGGCCCGGTGAGCTGCGCGAGTTGCCTCCGCCAATCTAGTTCATCGACAAAAGACCGTGAGTTCCTCCAGCCGGCCTGTACCTTCACGAATAACTCCAAAAACACTTTGGTATCGAGCATCTTTTCGATTTGCAGGCGCGAGCTGGTGCCAATTTTCTTCAACATCTGCCCCCCCTTGCCGACCAGGATCGCCTTCTGGCCTTCCCGCTCGCAGTAAATTGTGGCCGCAATCCGGGCTAGTTTTTCACCTTCCTCAAACTGATCAACCATCACGGTAACTGCGTGAGGGACCTCCTCTTTTGTCTCTATCAGGATGCGCTCGCGAATGATCTCGGCAGCCATGAACCGCACCGGCTGGTCGGTACTCTGGTCCTCCGGAAAATATTTCGGGCCGGCCGGAAGCGACTTCATCACTTGTCGCACCAGAACCTCAAGTCCGATCTTTTTGACAGCCGAGATCGGAATCACCTCTTGGAAATCGTGTTTCTTCCGGTATTCGTCGATGATCGGGAGCAGCTTCGCTTTCTCTTTCAACAGATCCACCTTATTCAGAAGGAGGAAGACAGGTGTCTTGGCCTGTTTTGCCATGTCCAGAACGAATTCATCGCCAGACCCCAGACGCTGTGTGATATCCGCGATCAGCAAAACCAGGTCACAGCCATCCAGCGCTTCTTTCACTTCGATCATCATCTTGCGTCCCAGAGAGCTATCCGGCTTATGGACGCCCGGCGTGTCGATCAGAACAATCTGGCCTCCCGCATTCTTTCCCTTCGCCGGCAGGTGAATGATCCCCAGAATGCGGTTTCGAGTTGTTTGTGGTTTAGGACTTATGATGGCGAGTTTTTCGCCGACTAGCGCGTTCAGCAGGGTCGATTTGCCGGCGTTTGGCCGGCCCAGAATGCACACAAATCCGGAGCGAAATGACATAAAGGTGGGCGCCTGATGGTATTGAAAGAAAGCGCTCTAAGCAACTACTCGATCAGTTTCATTTGTTGTGGCTGGACCCCAGTAATCCGGACGCGTTCCACACGCCTGTCCGTCGATTCCAGAACCTCGAAGCGCAGGCCGTCGTCTTCGATGACCTCTCCTTTTTGTGGAATACGCCCAGCCAACTCGCTGACGAGCCCGGCCACCGTCGCGGCTTCCTTCCCTTCTGGTCGCACGCCAAACAATTCGTCAAGGTGGTCCACATCCAAATTTCCAGGCACCACGTAGGTATGATCGTTTTCCTTGACGACCGCCTTGTCGCGCTCGTCCCCGATCTCGCCCACGATCTCTTCAACTAGATCCTCGATGGTCACAAGACCCGCGACCCCACCGTATTCATCGACCACAATCGCCATGCGAACATTGTTCTTTCGCATCTCGCGAAGCAGGTCGCTTCCCAGCTTACTCTCGGGAACAAAGTAGACCTCGGGCCGCATAAGAGTCTCGACCGTGCGGACCTGAGCTTCGCTGTCGGGAACCTGCAATACATCCTGGGCGTGCAGGATCCCGACGATGTTGTGAATTGAATCGCGATACACTGGGACCCGGGAGAAGGGTTTGGAGCGCAGCAATTCAATGAACTTCTCGACCGTCATATCAACCGGGACTGCCGTCATGTCGGGGCGCGGCTTCATCGCCTCCCGTACCGTCTTGCCGCTGAATTCCACGACCGACTGAATCAGATCGCGATCACTGGCCTGAATAATGCCTTCTTCCTGTCCAGCCTCGATGAGTGCGTCCACCGCTTCCGTGGGGCTCTCCGGCTGTTCTTCGGGTTGCTGGCGGGTCAACGACGTCACCGACTGGAGAAACCCCAGTACAAGCGTCACCGGCAAGAGGGCGTAGATCAACACCCTCAGCAACGGCGTCCATCGAGCGAGCCAGGCTCCATCGGTCCGGGCAAAGAGCACGAACGGAAGAAAGCGGTTGCAGACAATTACGGTCAGGACCAGAGTCAGTGTCGCCTGGAATATCTCCTGGAGGCTCCATGCCCGGTCGCTGAAAACCGTAAAGCCAACGAGCATGGCGATGGCCGCCATGGTTAACTGCACCAGGACTGCCGCCGAGAGCGAAGCCCTTGTTCGACTGACCTTCAGCCGAGGCTCGACGAGCTTCTCAAACGTATCGATATTGTCCTGGAACTCGCGTGAAAGAAACTTGCCAATTTCCGCGTAGAGCCGATCCACGTACGAGGCAAGCGTGAGCAGCGCAGAAAGCAGGATCAGCGCGATCCCTACAGCGATGTTCATCGCGCCTTCCTCCGGACAAGTCGTGAAGTCCGTTTCCGCCCGTATCGCTGGCTGCTCCGAGCTTTGCGACCTTTTGCGGCTGGCACTCTTTCGCCGCCCAGGGTTCTCTCGATGAGCCCGGCGGGCAGTCCGAGCCTTTTTCGGAGGAGGCGCTCTTTCGCCTCCATCGCTCCGTTGTCCCCTTCGTGATCGTGGCCTGCGAGGTGGAGCACTGCATGCAAAACCAGAATTCTTACTTCGTCGGCGGCTGCATGGCCGAATCGCTTCGCATTTTCGCCGGCAATCTCCGAGGAGATGGCGATATCGCCGGCGAACGTCTCCGTCCCAAGCAACGGCGGAAATGACAGCACGTCAGTCGGATAGTCCCGGCCGCGAAAGCGGGCGTTGAGCGCCCTTAACTCGCGGCTACTGGTGACTAATACATTCACTCTTCCTCGCAACCCGACTGCCTTCTTCGCGCGCCCTACGAAACGCTCCAGGACAGAGGCGCTCAGTTGCCGTACGGGCTTTTGCATGATGACCATTCTTTTAAGGCGTCAGGCGAAAAGCAAACAGGAGGACCCGTTACCCCGAGCCCTCCTGCAAGTTGGTCTCAGTTTACTCTTCGCCGCGATTTCCCGGAAACGGAACCACATGATCGCCCTGAGGAGAGTTCGGATCCGGCAAGATCGGTGGATTCGATGACTGCGGTGAAGCAACCCGTGCTTCGCCAGCGGGGATTTCACTCGCCTTGGAGGCCAAAGACAGTGTCATCTGCTCATCGGCGGCGCGATTCTTGTGCTCATCGTAGGCGCGGATGATGCGCTGCACAAGATGGTGGCGCACCACGTCGCCTTCGTCGAAGTGGACAAACGCCAGCCCCTGCACTGGCTTCAGGATTTCAATCGCTTCGACCAGGCCGCTGCGCCGTGCGTTGGGCAGGTCGATTTGCGTGATATCACCGGTGATCACTGCTTTCGAGTTGAAACCTAAACGCGTCACGAACATCTTCATCTGTTCCGAGGTCGTGTTTTGAGCCTCGTCGAGAATCACAAACGAATCGTTCAGCGTACGGCCGCGCATGAAAGCAATGGGAGCGATCTCAATGACATTCTTCTCGAGATAACGATCCACTTTCTCGGGATCGAGCATGTCGTAAAGGGCGTCGTAGAGCGGCCGCAGGTAGGGATCGATCTTGTCCTGCAAAGTCCCCGGCAGAAAGCCGAGACGCTCGCCGGCCTCGACGGCCGGCCGAGCGAGAATGATGCGATTCACGCGCTTCGACAGCAGCGCGGAAATCGCCATCGCCACCGCGAGATACGTTTTTCCCGTTCCCGCGGGACCAATGCCGAACACCATGTCATGGGTCTCAATCGCTTCCAGGTATCGACGCTGGTTGCTGCTTTTCGGCTGTACCGTGCGGCGACCGAACGACCTCTGTCGGCCGGCATCCGCGAGGCCGCGGAGCGTAACCTTCGGGTCGGAAGCAAGCACCCGCAGCATGCTGTTCAAGTCTCCGTTATTGAACTGGTGGCCAATCTTCTGCAAGTGTTCGTAATCGGCGAACACCTGCTCGGCCCGCGCCACATCGCGCGGTGCGCCGTCCAGTTCGATTCCGTCGGATCGCAGGTCAATGGAAATGTTCAAGCCCTCTTCCAGCAAGCGCAAATTTTCATCGCGCGTGCCGAAGAAAGTCTCGATATTCGGGCTAATCTCGATGGTCTTTTTCATTCAGAAATCGATGGCTCTCCTGAAACCCACTCGTCGCTTTTTCACAAACTCACTTGGAAGCAGGTCACCCTATGCCCCAACTCACACTTCGAACGCGCAGGCCAAGCCCGCAGACGGCCAAGCCACTGCAGCGCAAATTGTTTGGAGACGGAGTCGACCGGATGCTTCGCAGCGTACGGCACCACCATTAGGCTTAGCCTACCCCTCCCGGTTGGGGTCGTCAATGCCGAGCCCTTTTGTGTGCCAGCCTACGTAACGAATGAAACTTTCGAATACCCTTCCCCTCTTTCAAGACTACAGCCATCCCTGTAAAATCGAGGATACTATGGCTTCTGAAAAACCGAGCGTTACCCTTCCCGGTACGGTAGAGAAAATTATCAAGCCTCCGATTCCCAGCATGCCCGAAAAGGCCCAGATTTCGGTGGATGGCGCCGACGATCTTTACAAGGAGATTCGGCTCGAGAACTCGTTGACCGATGAAGACGGTAAAGAAGTGAAACTCAAGGAAGGCGCCAAGGTCGAGGTCACTCTGGAGGCCGATCCAAAAGACACCACCCCTGCGAAGCAGGAATCGACTCCCTCAAAAGTAGGCTGAGCTGGCTCAAGGCAATGCCGTCTCCACGGACTGGCCTGCGGCGTAATTCTCTCCGACGGACTATGCGCTCTCGCCCTTTGCGTCACCGCCCGAAGCGGGGACCGCACGCTTCTCTGCCCATGACCGCAACGCGGCAATCTCTTCTGCACGCGTAACCGAGAGTGGAATCGTTCCTCGAACCGCCTCCAGCAAATGTTGTGTGGCCAATTGTTGCTTCTGGGAATATGCGGCATACAATGCGGTCTGCACGATCGATTCGATCTCGGCACCCGAAAATCCTCGAGTAGCCGCGGCAATCTGCTCGAGGTCGAAATCCACGGGATTCCGTTTCCTCCGGCTGAGCTGAATCGCCAGAATCTGTCTCCGCTCGGCGCCGCTCGGAAGGTCTACGAAAAACAATTCATCGAAGCGGCCCTTTCGGATCAACTCCGGAGGAAGAACCGTCACGTTGTTGCAGGTAGCCGCGACAAACACTGGAGCCTTCCGATCCTGCATCCAGGACAAAAACGAACCGAGCAGCCGGGACGAAACACCAGCGTCTGCCGACGCCGAGTCCGGCCCGCTGCCCGCAAAGACTTTCTCCAGTTCGTCAATCCAGAGGACACAAGGCGCGAGCCCCTCCGCAATACGAAAGACTTTCTGAATCCGCTTTTCGGTCTCGCCGACATACTTGTCGTAGATTGCGGCGGTATCAAACTTCACCAGCGGCAGTCTCCATTCGCCGGCAATTGCTCGCGCACACATGCTCTTCCCGCAGCCCTGCACTCCAAGGATGATGAGCCCTTTAGGGGCATCCAGCCCAAATTCCCGCGCCTGCTCCTCCCATGCTCCGCGGCGCTCGCCCAGCCAGTGCTTCAACCGGTCTAGACCACCGACCGTGGCCAGCGTATCGGATGATTCCACGAACTCAAGCATCTCCTCCCGTTTGAGGAGCGCCTTCTTCGCTTCGAGCACATCGCCCGCCATTTCAGGCGAGAGTGCATATCGCGCGACCAGCACCTGGGAAATCGCCCGTTCGGCCTCCTCTTCCGTCAAGCCGCGTAGATTTTCCGCAATCGCGTCCATGCCGCCGGCATCAAGCTTCCTCTGCAACGTGTGCGAACGCGATATTCGAACCACGGTTTCGTCCAGAATCTGTCGAAGGCGTTCCCGGTCGGGCAGAGGAAGTTCGAGGAACTCCACCAGGCTCACCAACTCAGGCGGGATGGAAATTTTGGGCGCAGTCAAAATCAGGGTGCGGCGGTTGGACGCAAATTTCTGCCCTACGTCACGTAAACGGCGGACCACCACCGCGTCATCCATGTGCCGATGAAGGTCTTTCAAAATGAATGCTGCTTCGATCGAAATGGCTTCGAGGTTGGCCAGCATCTGCGCAGGTTCACGGCTGTTATAAAGTGCCTGTGCGTTGCTGGCATCCGGAGTGTGCCCCGAATATCCGCCCGCGGGCGCCGCCGCCGACTCGAACGCCGAATCGCCGGCCGGTGCACCGCAGCGTGCCAGTCCACTGGCGATCGTCCATTCGAAGGCGGCCAGATTCAGAGCAGCGCAGGCGGCTCTTACCAAGCGCACTGCCCTCGTTTCCTCCACGGTTTCCATGACCACAATGGGCGTGGAAGAATCGATGAGCACCTTGAGCCGTTCCAGCATTTTGTCCATATCCGGTTGACCACCTTGGACTTGCTCTCGTAGAATAGTGGATTCGGACCTACCCGAATATCTCTCTGTAGAAACGAAGGTAACTAAGCAGAATGGCAAATCATTTTTCGGCGCTGAAGCGCGCCCGTCAGACGCAAAAGCGGACCGCAGTCAACCGCGCCAATACTTCGAAACTACGTACCAGCCTGCGCACAATGCGGGAATCCCTCGCCAAAGGCGACAAAGCGGCAGCGCAGAAAATCTACCGCGACACAGTTTCGGCTTTGGATAAGGCTGTGCAGAAGGGCGTGCTCCACAAGAATACTGCAGCTCGCTACAAGTCCCGCCTGAACGCCCGCGTGAAGGCTGTCGCCGCCAAGTAGCAAGTAGATTGGTAGACGTTCTCTGAGTCGAGGCGCAATTTCCTGCGCCTCGCTCGGACCCTCTCGAAAGATCTCTGCCGTTCTAGTCTTAGGGCGCCGGCTTGTCTGCCACTTTCTTGAGGGAGTTCTGCCCGTCCCAGACTAGTTGGTCGATTTTGCCTGCCCGGTCGCGCTTGAACCGTACCGTCAGATAAAACTGCCGATAGAAAAACGTATCCTTGCCGAGCGGCTCCAGAGGCAGGTAATCGCCTCCCGTCCCTCGTAAAAATAGCTCCGATCCTTCCCGCTTCACGTCGATCAGGAAGTCAGTCCGCACTTCGTATCGGCCCGCGTAATCAACGTCCGCCTCCGCCAGCGTTCCTTTCTGTCGGCGCGCCGGCGGCGTTACGCTCTTGCCAAGTTCCATCGCAGTCAAATCCGCAGCAATCTTGTTCACCGCCGCATCCTCGAGATTTCCCAAAACCACAACGACCAGATCGCCTGCCGGGTCCATCACAATGTGCGCCACGTATCCGGGATCACGACCATCCTGCTCCAACAACGCTCGCTTCTTGCCGTCAGAAGTAGCGGCTTCTGTTTGGCGCCAGCCATAGGGAAAAGGGAGCGTCAGCAGGTCGAAAAACTTCTTCTCTTGTAAAGCGCGGCACCACACGTACAGATCCCCCGTGGTTGAATACAGCGACGCCGCCCCCGTGAGGATGGTCTTGTCATATGCGGGGGCATTCCGCAGGGCAGGCTCGCCAACCCAGGGCTGATATCCCGACGCGCGATGCGCAATCAGAGCATCATCGCGAAACGTTCCTGACTCTTTCATCCCCGCCGGTCGAAACACCTCATCCGTCATGAACTGGTCATAGCTCTTACCCGACGCCTGTTCCACGATGTATGCCAGGAAGGCATAACCCGTATTGCTGTATCGGCTCTCGGTGCCGGGAACAAAGTCAAGCGGCTTGGTTTTGATCCACGCAATCAGTTCGGGTAGCGAGACCCGTTGCGACTTCCTGGCCGAGTAGTCCGGAAGAGTGTAGTAGTCGGGTAAGCCGGACCGATGGCTCAGCATCTGCTCAACCGTGATCTTCTCGCCATTGAGAAAATCGGGAATCCATTTGCTGAGTGGGTCACTTAACTTCAGCTTGCCTTGCTTTTCCAGCAGCACAATCGCCGCCGCTGTGAAGGTCTTGCTGATCGAGGCGATATGGAATCGAGTGTCCTCGGAGTTGGGAACCGAGAGCTCGTAGTTTGCCATGCCATAGGACTTGCGAAAGAGGATGCGCCCGCCATTTGCCACCAGTACCGACCCGCTGAAATCGCTGTTGCGGACATAGGCACGCACATAGTCGTCGAACTGACCCTGCGCCAGCGCCTGGATGGGAAGAGTGAGAATGAGGATGGAGGAAAGAAGGAAGATGGCGAACGAATCACGCGTGCCATGAGTTCTAACGCTGAGAGCTGAAAGCTGGCAGCTAAGGGCCTGCTTCACACCGGCAGCTCTTCTTGCTGCCACAAAGATTCCGGCCGCGCCTCCGCGCTCAGGTCCATCACCAGCTTTTCCAGCACCAGCCGCTTCGTCGGAGGATTGGAACGCAGCGCCAAGTCTGCTTTGCCAATCAACCGTATCGCGCTGGTCAATTCACGTTTGGATTTATAGCGGCGTGCCTGGCGAATAATATCTTCCGCGGCAAACGGCGGCACGCGGAAACCTTGCCACAAGGCTGCCCACAGCGCCCGCTGATCACGGACATTCCTCTCCAGCAAGACCAGCATCTGGCGAAATGTCTTTGCCAGCATATAGAGATGTCCGATCGCCGCTTCTTCTCCATCGCCGGTCGAGAGAATGGCGTCCAGGACTTCGAGCGCGCGCACGCGATCCTTCGCCGAAATTGCATCGGTCAGCTCGTACAGCGAACGCTGCTTCGCAGCGAGTACCATGGTTTCCACATCGCCCAGTGTGATTCGAAGCTTTTCGCCCACGTACAGGATGAGTTTCTCGAGTTCATTGGAGATCATCATCATGTCGCCGCCCAGGGCATCGACCAACTCGCGCGCGCCGTCGGCCTCGATTTTGACGCCGCGCGTCTGGCCGTACTCCGTAACCCAGCGCACGGCTTCGCTCTCTTCAACCCGCGCCAATTCCACGATGCCGCAGAAAGCACCCATCTCTTCGCGGATCTTCTCGTAGCGCTCGCGGTCTGTCATTTCCATCTTGCGCGCGTCTGCCGGAATCGAAATATGGTCGGCAACGAATACCAGGAGGGCGTCGGGATTCGGATCCTTGCAATACGCCTCGATGGCTGCCAGCTTCTCTTCATTCGAGCCCCGGCCGAACAGTGTCTTGACCCCACGCACAAAGAACACCTGAAACGGCGCCATCAGAGATGGGGTTCGAGCACGATCCAGGATTTCGGTCAGATCGGTATCGCTAAGATCGAAGTCAAACCAGCCAAAATCCCTCAGATCTTTCGGAATCAAATGTTCCAGGATGGCTTCGCGAAAGCGCTTGCGAAAAAAGACCTCGTCTCCCACGAACACGTACGCAGCGCGCAGCTTCCTGCCTTCGATCTCCGAGACGAAGCGGTCCGCCTGCGCGAAAGCCTTCATCAGAAGCCCTCCAGCACATTCGAGACGAGCGTCTTGGCAAAATCCCGTGACAACCTGCCCAAGGCAGGAGAATCCTCCTCGAAAAAGCTCGAAAGCTCCTGCGACACCTGGTACTGCTCGCGAAACAGGTAGTCCGGATTCTGGAAAAGAATCTTGCCGTTCCGATCGGTCAGCGAAACTTTCATGCTCACCACCACCAGCACACTCTCCGTTCGTCCGGTGCGCGAGTCGTAGGTCAGCGGAGAAGCCGAAGTCGTGAGGACCGTCCCCAGTAGCGTCGCATCCGCCATTTCGCTCGGCTGATTCACAATCTGATAATGCGTGCGGCTCGTGAATTCATGCACGACCGCCTGGGTCAGTGACTGCTCGATCCGAAACGTTTGCGATTGATTTGCAAAGGCAGGAATTGCCAATACCTTCACGTTGGTCGGAATGGTCGTAGCGTGGCCAGCTGTGTGGTAACCGCAACCAGTGCTGGCGAACAGCACGGCGCTCGCAAAGACCAACGAAATCACCGGCGCCCGGTTGGATGTTCGGTGGCTAAGCTTCACTGAATCTTCCCGCGCGGACGGGTCGGCGTCATGGTCTCCGCGCACTCCACAGCATTCGTGGCGGCGATTCTCAGGTTGTCGGCCGCCGCCCAGATCCAGAATCCATCCTTCTCATTATCGTCGCCGGCCAGCGAGATCAGGATATCGCCTTGGCCGGCGGCATTAACATTGCTCGGAGAATCGTCGCCTTTGGCAATCGCCACATGCTCGCCACTAAGCGCCTCGGCCACCCCCTCCAATTCGACAGCCGCATCCATTTCTACGTACAGTGAGAACGCGTGACCGTGGAAAATCGGCGCCTGCACGAGCAACAAGGATGGAGGAATGGCTGCCTTTCCCACGATGTGGTCGTAATGATCCAGCACTCTGCGCTCGATTGTCTCCAGCGCCGGCGAGGAATTCGGCCCGTAGCGCGCGATCATGTTGAAGGCAATCTGCGTGTCGTAGATCGTCTTGGGCAATTCCTGAAACGAGAGCAGGTTGACCGTCTGCTCATGCAACTCGTCCATCCCTTTTTGTCCACGCTCGGAGGCCGGCTCCATGACAGTGGCGACGATCTTGCGCACCTTGCCGGCCTTCTGCAGCCGGAGCGTCAACAAAGCGAGCACTACGGCTGCCGGATGTGCCACGACGCAGGGCCCCGGCTGCAGTTCGAAAGCGGGCGTTTGTCCCAATTGCTTCTCGATCCACGGAGCGCGCACTTGTGCGCCAGCCTCTTCTTCCAAGGCGTATGAGAGATCGACGATCGCGGATCCCCCGCGGGCCGCCGTCTTCCAGTTTTTCCGTGTGCAAGCCGCATCCGAAGCAAAAAACGCAAAATCGAGATGGTCGAATTGCTCGCTGCGCACGCTCTGGATGAATGTCACCTCGTCACCCATCGTCTCAAGCTGCCCAAGCGCCTCGTCGTCATCCAGCAACTTCACATCGAGTGCGGGGAAGTTGCGGTCATTGAGGACTTCGGCAACCTCTTTGCCCTTGAGCGAACTCGCCCCGATGATCGCGACACGATACAGATTGCCGCGCTGCGGCTCGGCCGTTCCCGCGGACTTATAAGGAGAACTCATGATGTCTGCGAAACCTCCTTATACGCTGGGGAAGCTGGCGGAGCCGGAGGCCGCCGCCGGAAGATCCACTGTAACCTCCATAAGATTCCCGAAAACATATACGTCAGTGCGATCCCGAACAACACGGTGTGCGAGTAGTAGCGAATGGCGGCAAAGAAAATTCCGAAGAGAACAATCAAGCGGAAAGGCTGGCGCGTATTGAAGTGAATGTCCTTGAAGCTGTAGAAGCGCCAAGTGCTGACCATCAGATAACCCACGGCACCTACCAGCGCGAGCCAGGCAATCGCCATGGCAGGAGATTCGACGGGATCGCCCCGAAAGAAATGTACGACCGCCGCGATCACTCCTGCTCCTGCCGGGATCGGCATTCCAACAAAATATTTTCTGCCCGGACGTCCCGGGTTCGAGGGCTGCGGATTCGATGTGATGTTGAACCGCGCCAGTCGGCTCGCCCCCGCGACCAGGAAGGCAAAGCTGACAATAGCGCCGGCCTTGGTGAAGAAGTCGATGCCACCCAGCCCATGCAGAGTCGCGTCGGCGGTTCCCGGAAGGAAATGAATACCCCACATAAACGCCAACAATGCCGGTGCCACTCCGAAGGTGATTGAATCGGCCAGCGAGTCCAGCTCGCGCCCGAAGTCACTGCTGGTGTTCGTCATACGCGCGATGCGCCCATCGAGGCCATCAAAAAGAACCGCCCACCCGATCGCCATCGCCGCGTAGTCGAAATGCCAGGCGTCAGCTCTCGTCCCGTGAATCACCTGCAAAATCGCGTAATACCCGGCGCCCAGGTTCGCTGTGGTAAACAGCGAAGGCAGAATGTACATGCCACGGCGCATACGCCGCGGATCTCGATCTCCCTTGCGCCTCCGGGGAATCTCCGACAGTTCCGGTCTCAACCGCGAACTCCTTCCTCAGCCTTTGTACCCGCGCCTGCTAGCTGCGAAGCGGGCACCGATTCGGCAAGCACGGACGAAGCGCCCTTCACCACATCACCCACCTTCACCAGCACATGCGCCCCGGTCTCCAGCACCACATCTACCCGCGACCCGAACTTGATAAGTCCTACCCGTTCCCCGCGTGCCACCGTGTCACCGACTTTCCTTGTGAATACGATCCGCCGCGCCAGCAAGCCCGCTATCTGCTTGAAGACCACCGTTTGCCCGTCACCTTCCACGGTCACGATGTTTTGCTCGTTTTCCGATGCGGACTCTGCACTCATCGCGTTCACAAACTTGCCTCGCTGATAGCGCACTTCGCGAATCACGCCGGCAATCGGGGAGCGGTTCACATGCACGTTAAACACGTTCAGAAAAATGCTGATGCGTTGCCGGTCGGCTCCGTTGAGCCGGATCGTGGAGACGTCCGTGACCTTCCCATCGGCTGGCGAGACAATCGCCCCGGGCTCGGTGGGAATCACACGCTCCGGATCGCGAAAGAACCACAGGAAGAACGCCGCCAGCAGGAAGGCGGGCACGGCCCAGACGGGTGCCGTGAGCCAGCCGATCAAAACACCCGCTAGCGCAAACGGAATTGCGTAGTAATAACCGTCAGGAACCATGGGAAGCTCTTCGGATTATAGTGCACCACCCCGCATCTGCCACGACTGTTAAGTTGCAAATAAAAAAGGCGCTTATCAGCGCCTTGATGCTGCGTATAGAAATCCCAGGGAACGGTGACCCGTTCGCGTGGGCGAACACGCCCAGCGATTAAGACTATGCTACTTGATTCGTGGCCTGCGCCCGATACTCGCGCGCAATCGTCTCCATCTGGTCCTTCAGGCGAAGCTTCAGCTTCTTGAGACGGACCTCTTCCATCTTTTCGTCTTCGGTGAGGTAGCGCTTTTGGGTGAGTGAGTCGAGGCGTTCTGCGTATTGCGTGTGTTCAACGGCCAGTCTGCGGAACTCATCATGACTGGCCAACAGTTGGTCTTTCGGAGTTTCCATCCAACAGACCTCCTAACCGGGTTTGAGGCCTCAAACGTAACACAGCCTTCACACCCCTTCAATGGGCTTTTGCGCCAGGTTTTTCCTCAGAAGTCACCTGCGATTGTGACTAGAGAATCGGCTCAAATCTGCACCTCGGGCGAGGCAACCCGCCTCGCACTAAATCGATATAGCACTGCATCTTCTGTAGGTTGCGAGTAATAGTTCATCCTTCGTCCCACCACCGCAAAACCGCACGCTTCATAGAGCCTGCATGCTGCCCGGTTCGACGCGCGTACCTCAAGAAATACGCTCTCGCACCCGGCGCGCTGTAGGCGTTGGATAAGCTCGTTGAGCAGCCGCCTCCCTAGCCCTCGGTGTTGTCTCTCCGGATCTACCACGATGTTCTCGATCTCAGCCTCCGGGGTGATCGTCGCCCCCACTGCGAATCCCTCGATACGAACGCGACTTGCTGCTGGAGCCTCACTATCGAGCTCGTATTCCAGGAGCAGAACGATGCGCGACGTTCGCTCGCCGAGGATCTTTCGAAGCTGTTCTTCGGACCACTGCGCCGCACTTGGAGCCGCTCGCAGCAACCCCATCAACTGCGGAAGATCAGCGGGATTTGCCTCGCGTACGTTCACGTTTAGCCTTCCAGGAGGATAAAATTCTTATTGCAGCCGAGCATCTCACCAGACGTTGAGAACAACGATCATGAAAGAGCGTTCTTCCTGCCGCCGCGACTTTCTGAAAGCCGCCGCTTTCACCGGCGTCGCGTCCCTTTTACCGCAGAAGAGTCCGGCCCTGCTTCAAAAAACACAGGAAGATTCGCCCCCCGATTACACACTCACCATTGCCATCAAACCGATCGAGCTCGCACCCAATCGGATCATTTCGGTTGCCACTTACAACGGCCAATTCCCGGGCCCACTGCTGCGCTTCAAAGAAGGCGAGCGGGTGACGATCGACATTCGCAATGACACCGATACGCCTGAGCAACTGCATTGGCATGGCCAGTCCCTTTCTGCTGACGTCGATGGCGCTGCGGAAGAAGGTACGCCGTTCATTCCGTCCCACGGCGGCCGCCGCATCTCATTCGAGCCCAGGCCCGCCGGTTTTCGCTTTTATCACACACACGTTCGCGCCGGAGCCGATCTCGCTAAGGGCCAATACAGTGGACTCGTCGGGCCGGTCTACATCGAGCCAAAGCAGAATCCAGGCCGCTACGACCGCGAAGTGTTCCTTACCCTCAAGGAATTTCAACCGACTCTGAGCCGCGGCGGCGACATGCCCCAGAACTTCCTCTCACCCGCTCAGACGGTTGCGACCTTAAAGGACTCCGGCGAAAAGAGCATGAAAGTTTCGCTCGCGAAAGGCATGCCGCATGGCTATGAGGTCGGCTATGACTCTTTCACCATTAACGGCCGCATGCTCGGCCATGGTGATCCAATTCGCGTCAAATCCGGCGAGCGGGTGCTCTTCCATTTCCTCAACGGCAGTGCCACGGAGATCCGCAGCCTCGCGCTGCCGGGGCACACCTTCTCGGTCGTCGCGATGGACGGCAACCTCCTCCCGCTTCCCGTTCGAGTGCCTGCGCTCTGGCTCGGTACCGCCGAGCGCATCTCCGCCGTCGTGGAGATGAATCATCCCGGAGTATGGATCATGGGCGACCTCGCTGACGATGACCGTCATCATGGCATGGGCATCGTCATCGAATATGCTGGCGTCAGGGGCAAAGCGCAATGGATCGCGCCACCGCCCTTCCAGTGGAACTACGCGCACTTCGGCCATCCCGTCGGGTCCCCATCGCAACCGGACGACCAGTTCGAGATGGTTTTTGAGAAGAAGAACGCCGTGCTCGACGGCTTCAATCAGTGGACGATCAACGGCATTGCCTACCCCGACTCGCAAATGCCCATGGCACCCACCTTCCACTTAAAAGAAGGTTGTCGTTATCGGCTTCGTATGCGCAACGCCAGCGACGATATCCACCCCATCCACCTGCATCGTCACACTTTTGAACTTGCCCGCATCGCGGGTCAACCGACTTCCGGAATCCTCAAGGATGTTGTCATGCTAGGCGGCTACCAAGAGGCCGAAATCGATTTTGTCGCCGACAATCCCGGCCTCACTCTCTTCCATTGTCATCAGCAATTGCACATGGACTTCGGCTTCATGACGCTGTTCGATTACGCCTGAGCCCGGCATTTCAGCAGAACCCGCGTAGACGTCTCGAAATCTTCCCTTTTTATTTTTTCTCCAACGCTTTGATCTGCTTCACCAGCGCGTCGATCTCATCGGGAGAGAACTTGTCCGCAAACTTCGGCATCCGCCCTTTGCCGTTGCTGATGACAGTTCGCAACTCTTCATTCGACATCGAATTCACCTTATCCGTACGCAATGAGGGCCCTCCGAAATGCCGGCCATCTGCACTCTTACCGTGGCATTTCGCGCAGTGTTTTTCATATGCCGGATTCTCAGTTAACCCGACGTCCGTCGGCGCCTGCGCCATCGCAGCCACCGCACACAAGGCAATTCCTGCAATCGCCAATCCCTTGATCGTCAAAATGCACCTCACCGAAGTCCTTCTCAAACTTGGATTCGCGCCTGCCTGACGGCAACGGTCAAAATTTTCGCACTCGGTTGCTCCAGCGCTTGGGTCGACAACTCCTGCCGCTGCCTGGCAGCGGATTCTTCCCAGATGACCGCGTGGTTACCTTCGCACAGTGCCCAAGGAACTGTCTCAAGCTCGCGCGTCGTTCTCAGCTCTTCGCAAAGATCTCCGCGTCCGAGCGTCGAATGTAGTTGGCATCCAGTTGGTCCGGCGCAACGCTGCGGCCTTCGCGCAGTGTTTGCCAGCCAAGTTGCACCGCACCCACGCTGCCGGGGTGCTCGACCAGTTCGACGGCCTTCTGCTGCTGTCGCAACTGCTCCGTCAACGGTATATCTGGAGTGATGACTTTTAACGCCACGCACTGCACAAACGCTGCGCGGCCTACGAGCTGTTCGTCCCCGATGAGCACGCCATCCTCATACTCGCCGACGTAGAGTTCGTTGCGTCCAGCGTCGAGCGCCGCCATCACGTGACGGTCGCTTCCCTTTCGGGCAATCATTTCCAGCAACGAAATTGGCACAATGGGCTTTTGCAACGCTTCACCCAGCCCTTTCACTGCCGCCAACCCAACGCGCAGTCCCGTGAATGAACCCGGTCCGGAGATCACTGCAAATGCCCCGATGTCGGGTTTGGAAAAACCGTGCCGCGCGACCAACTCCGCCAGCTCTGGGATCAGCTGCGCCGAAAACATTCCTCCGGTCAGCACAACCGTGTCGATAATTCGCAACGTCGCACCATCTGCCTCGGTGCGCGCCAGCGTAAGGCTTCCGTTTTTTCCGGATGTATCAACACCCACCAGGATCATTGTGCTGTCTCACGGATGACAAGGCCTATGCGTCATCGAGTTACGCTTCCCGAAATCTCAGTGCCCCTCAACTAACTCCAGCAGCACGCCGCCGGCGCTGGAAGGATGTACGAAGGCGTACCTGTGCCCGCCTGCGCCAACTTTGATTTCGTCGCTGATCAGCCGCACCCCTTCGCGCCTGAGCATAGCAACCGCGGCAGGCAGATCCGGTACCTTCAGGCACACGTGATGCAATCCCTCGCCACGCTTGGCCAGAAACTTCGCGATCGTCGAGTCGTCGCTGGTCGGTTCGAGCAGTTCCAACCGCGACTCGCCCACCGGCACCATCACCAGCCGCACTTTCTCTTGCTCCACGACCTCTTCTGGCGAGACGCTTAGCCCAAGTTTCTCGTAGATACCCTTCGCATTCGTAAGCGACTTCACTGCTATTCCAAGGTGATCTATCTGAAATGCCATCCTCTTGCCTCGAGTTTCTTCGCAGTCTTGGTACTACCTTCGTGCTTTTGCAAATCAGAATTTTTCTCAGATGCTCGTTACGTCACCGTTCTTGGTTCACAATCTCTTCGACCAGGGTATACGGATCACGTTGGTGCGCAGCAATCTCGGCTGCATACTTTTCCAGGTCGCCATCCTTGAACTGTGCGCGAGCCCTTTCGAGCATCGCGTCGCGCACCATCTCGACCAGTCGAGCCGACCAGTTCGCCACACTGCGATGTTGCGCAAGATTCTTTTGCGCCAAATATGCTTCGTACTGAACGATCGCCTCAGCCAAAGCTCCGATCCCCTTCCCTTCACTTGCGACCGTCTTGACAATCGGCGGTGTCCAGCCATCGGTGCGCGTGGCCAGCGACTGCAAGGCGCGGATCTCGCGCTCGACCCGCTCCGCCCCGTCCCGGTCGCTTTTATTGATCACGAACACATCCGCGATCTCCATAATCCCGGCTTTGATCGTCTGCACATCGTCGCCCATTCCTGGCACGAGAATCACGATCGTGATATCCGCCAGCCGCACGATGTCGACCTCATCCTGTCCAACACCGACCGTCTCAATCAGAATCAGGTCGCGCCCTGAGGCGTCGAGCAGGGTCGCCACGTCCGCAGTCGTGCGCGCCAAGCCGCCCAGCGAACCACGCGTCGCCATGCTGCGAATGTAGATGCCCGGATCGCTGTGATGATCCTGCATACGGATCCGATCGCCAAGGATTGCGCCGCCCGTATATGGGCTGGTTGGATCGACCGCAACGATTCCCAGGGTCCTGCCTTGCTTCCGATAATGTTTGGCTAATTGATCCACTAGCGTGCTCTTACCCGCGCCGGGCGCCCCCGTAAGGCCAAGCACGCGCGCCCGCCCGCTATGAGGAAACAGCGCCTTCATCACCTCAGACCACCCTTCCGAACGGTTTTCGACCGAACTGATCGCCCGTGCCAAGGCCCGCGCATCCCCAGAGCGGATTTGCTCGACCCAGGCAGTCGTCCGAGATGAGGGCTGTGAATTCAAACTCATCAGTGTAAAGGATCACGGCGTCCGGATCGCCGGAAATAGATCTTGGGCGTTCAACGTGGGACTTGCGGCGCTTTCTCATGCGGTCCTCGATGCCAGACACTCGATGCGATACGCAACCATTCGGCACAGAATTCCTGCCGCTGGCTTCCGTGGCAACGCCGTGACTGAGCTTCGCTTGCACTTGAGAGGGCAGGCGGATAGTCTTTCCCGCACCGGTGCTGCCTCGATAAACGCCGTCTAGCAGCCGGTCCGAATGCGGCTTATCCATCTGCTGTCTCGGCCGCGCACGCGCCGAAGCATTTCTTTCACGAGATCATTCTTTTGGGTCCGCTACAGCAACAATCGCAATCGAATCAGCACCAGTTTCGGCAAGGAGACGCGCGAATGCCATATATAGCTGCTGTTGCGGAATGGGATGCCCTGGTCGCCCGGATGCGCGCGCTCGCTCCCGAGACTTTCAACAGTGAAAACCGTGTCCTCAATTTGATGGAGGGCGAATGGAAAGAACCCGGCTTCGGACGCCACTACACCTCGGCCGTCGACGGTCGAAGCCTGGGACGCATCCCCATGCTCGAACTCGATCCTGCCCGCCGAGCCGTGAAATATGCGAAGCAGGAGGCCGCCAAGTGGTCACGTATCGATCTCGACCAGCGTCGCGAGCTTGTCACCAATTGCCTTAACCAGCTCAAGAAAGAACGTGAACTGATTGCCTTGCTGCTCATCTGGGAGATCGGCAAGCCCTACGCCCAGGCTCTCACCGACATTGACCGCTGCATCAGCGGAGTCGAGTGGTACGTCGAAAACATCGAGAGCATGCTCAAGAACCGCAAACCTCTCGGCCTGATTTCAAACATCGCTTCGTGGAACTACCCTATGTCGGTCCTGATGCACGCGGTGCTCGTGCAGGTGCTTGCCGGCAACGCGGTCATCTCCAAGACGCCAACCGATGGCGGACTCTATGCTCTCACCATCACCCACGCGATCGCTCGGCGCTGTGGACTTCCCGTTTCACTGGTGAGCGGATCCGGCGGTCAGCTGAGCGAGGCCCTGGTCCGCAACGAGCACGTGGATTGCCTCGCCTTTGTCGGCGGCAAGAGTAACGGTGGCGTGATTGCCTCCCAACTCTACGATGATCGCAAACGCTACTTGCTGGAGATGGAAGGTGTGAACGCGTATGGCATCTGGGATTTTTCGAAATGGGACGATCTTGCTCAGCAGTTAAAGAAAGGATTCGACTACGGCAAGCAGCGTTGCACCGCTTACGTGCGGTTCGTGGTGCAGCGTGAATTGTTTCCGCAGTTTCTAGAGGTGTATCTGCCAGTGTTGCGTGCACTCCGCTTCGGCAACCCGGTCCTGGTTGAGAAGCCGGAGGATGCACTGCCCAAATTGGATTTCGGCCCCCTCATCAACAGCAAGCGCGTGGAAGAACTGCGTGTGTTCTACACCGATGCTTTGGGTAAAGGCGCAGTCAGCCTGTATGAAGGCAAGCTGGCCGAAACTATGGTCTTTCCGAACCAGGACGTGTCCGCCTATCTACCTCCAGCCACCTTGCTCAACATTCCTCGCAATTCCAAGCTTTATCACAACGAACCCTTCGGTCCGATTGACACCATTCTGGTAGTCGATCATCTCGAGGAATTAGTGACCGAGATGAACGTGTCCAACGGTTGCCTGGTCTCGTCGATTGCCACTGACGATGCCGCCATCGCACAGCGCGTGGCCAGCGAACTGCGCTCGTTCAAAGTCGGAATCAATGCCGTGCGCTCCCGCGGCGACCGCGAAGAGGTCTTCGGCGGGATCGGCCAGTCCTGGAAAGGATGTTTCGTCGGCGGAAAGTATCTTGTCTTGGCGGTGACCGACGGTGGCGCCAACGAAAAGCTCTACGGGAACTTCCCAACTTATGCAAGGCTGCCCGAAGAGAAACAGGTGCTGGCGGCTGGGTTTTAGAAAAACCAGGCAACGCGTGAATTCTCGCCCGTGCCAAACTGACGGGAAACGCCACCCTTACCGAGCGCCTGCTTTCAGTACAATGTGCGGCAATGACCGAGCAGCCGAACCCCCGTCTTGAGCGCGTGCGCGAGCAACTCAGGCTCTACGAGCATCCCCTGTTCGACTTCGCTGCTCAACCCAGAGACGACAGCGTCGAGGTCCTTATCCAGGCGAAGGCCACGAATGTCGCCGCAACGCAGGCCGCCGATGTAGCCGCGGCCCACACTTATGTCTTTTCGCTCCACCCTCGCGACCTTGATCACCCGCAATTTGAATGGCAATTCCAGCGTCAGCTCTACGATGCTCTGCACGATTACCTCATCGAGATGTTCGTGCGCACTCCCCAGGACCGCGCACTGCGGCCCCATTCCACCCATGGACAAGAAGTGTGAGTCTCAGGCAAAAGCTCGAGCATGAGATTGCCGCGCATGGGACAATCCCTTTCTCCCGCTACATGGAGATCTGCCTCTACGATCCGGAACGCGGTTACTATTCGCGATCCCAGGAGAAATTCGGCAAGACCGGCGATTTCTATACATCGAGCGATGTGCATGCTGTGTTCGGCCGGCTGCTCGCCCGCCAGTTTGAGGAGATGTGGCGCGCCCTGGGCTCGCCCAGCCAGATCGAATTGCTCGAACTCGGGCCGGGGCGCGGCCTGTTTGCCCAGGACGTGTTGGCATGGTCAGAGAAAAAATTTCCAGACTTCTACCGCACTTTGCGATACGTACTCTGGGAGCAATCGCCCGCGCTACGAGAAAGGCTCACCCACACTCTCGAACGCTGGATCGATAATGGACACGCGTCCGTGCCCGGAGCAGACGGCTCCTTCCCGCACCCGCTCCCCGAAGCGCTGCAAAGCGCCGGCATCGTCTTCGCCAACGAATTCTTCGACGCTTTGCCCGTCGAGGTTCTGAGCTCACAGGGATCCCTGCGCGTCAGCAGGCGCTTGGATCGATTCACTGAGGAATGGGTACCCGCATCTGCACAAGAACTCGAATTTCTGGATCGCTACTCCGTGCATCCAGAAGAAAAAGAACGCGTGGAGGCGACTCTGGCAGCGCTAAATACTATGCGCGTCGTCGCCTCCAATCTTCGGCGGGGGTTTCTCATCGCCATCGATTACGGGTATACACGCGAGGAATTACTCGCCGGACGGCATCGCGGAACCTTGATGACCTATCATCGGCACATAGCCAGTGCTGATCCCTATCAGGCCCCAGGCGAGCAAGACATCACCGCCCATGTAAATTTCAGCGCGCTGGCGGCAGCCGCTGGCGCCGGTGGCATGCGTGTCGAGAAGTTACGCACGCAATCGCAGTTTCTTATGGGAATTGGCGAAGCGAATGAGTTTGCGGACGCCTTTGAAGAGTGCAGACTCGCCCAGGAACGGGCTAAAGTCGCATTGCAACTGAAGCATCTGGTCACACCGGTCGGAATGGGCGAAACCTTTCAGGTAATGGTGGCGAGCAAAGGCGCGGAGACGCAAGGCTTAAGTGGCATGAAGTTTGGAAGGTAGTTTTTGGCAAAGCTTTCCTGAACCAATACAAGCTTCCGGGCCCCGCGAGGTTCTGATTCGCTCCAGATTCGATCCATCCGCGAAGATTCTTTCAGCGCATAGTCTGAGATTACTTACCTGCGCGAGCGCTTGTTGCCTGGGCAGCAACTGTTTCGCCTGGCTTTGCAGCCGGAGACTCCGGCGGCGCTGTGCACAGGGGTTCAGCCGGCTTTGCCACTGTTGGAGCAGTGACCGGCTGCTTTCCGCAGAGCGACACCGCTTCCGCGATGCGTTGATACTCCTGCTGCTTCGACTCCTGCCATTTGCAAAAAGCTTCCTTTTCACGGGCAATGTGGTCGAGATTGCGCTGCGTGCGCTCGACATAGTGTGCGGTCAGCCGCTCGAGTTCAGCCTGGATCGCGGCGTTCTCGCGAGTCTTACGCGCTTCAAACTCATCGAAAAGCTTCTGCTGGCCGGTTTCGTACACGTCCAGCGCGTGCTGGCGGCGAGCGGCGTCCTGCAGGACGTGATCTACCGCCGTCCCAGCCGCATCGAGCGCCATGAGCACCGAAGCTCGCTTCACGTCCGGAGCAAGATCGCGAATGTGTTTACTCGAAAGCATATCGACGATCTTTGCGATGCCATATTCGGACGGAGATCCCAAAATCCCGGATGCCCGGTAGATGTCCTCGCAGGACAAGAGTTCGATGGCTGTGGCGCCCGCAACGGAAGTGCTTTCAGAATCAATTTTGCTCATAGAAACCTCAGAAGATAAGCTCGTGCCGGGTGCATTTCCGTTTTCATGCCGCCCGGTCCACAGTTTCGAGAAAACACTTTTCGTTGACATATTTTTCCTTTCGGGTAGAGGCGGAACCGCTCCAAGGACTTGCGTACCAAGCGGCTCCGGACCAGATCTCGCCGAGTTATAGTCTGCTGCAAGTTGCATCCCGGAATCCGTAGAACGTTCCATCGCCAAGAGCCCGAGCGCGGCATCCCGCTTGATCCCTGCACCCGAAGCATCGCGCTTGGGACCAGTGGAAGCCTTCGGTACCGCTTCATCGGCTGGTTTCACGGATCGAATGCCATCGGTTGTGAGATGGGTAGCCGAGGCAGAGATCGCAGGCGCCGGAAGCAGCACTGGGTTTAGATCTGGATCAGGTGCGGGCTTCGCCCGGGCCTCTGAGAAAAACGTGAGACGGGTGGGAGCCAATGCAACGTCGTCAGATGGAGGAGTCGCTTTCGGGGCTATCTGGGCGGAGGGCTCGGCCAGAGCCATCGCAAGGCCGGAATCGTCGGTGGCTCTCGTCAAGGAAGCAGTGGTCTCGCGATTCTGCGGATCTCCGCTGACCAGCGTGACAATCACAGGCAACGCTAAGCTTTCGACCGGAGGCAAACTGGCGGGTGCTGCACAAGTGGTTGCATCCTTTTGGATTCCGAGCAAAAACTCTCCGCCGTCACGTCGCAGGTTGCGTGCTACCCCCGAAAACTGCTCCCGCTGCCATTTCACCGTGAGGCTCGATCCCACCGTGATCGGTGTTCGCACCCGGATACATGCCCCCGAGACCGATGTGTCTTCTAGAGTTGCGGGCAGGCGGTGCGGGATTCCCGTCGAATCCTGCCAGGCAACCTCGGCCACCGCCCACACCGTCTTCCGGGGTTCGAGATTTTCGCGGTACATGGTCGCTGTATCGGCAAATCAGAAAAAGAGCTGAATCCTGGAACCGCTCCAGTCCGCGTTCACCAGGCGACGCCCTGCGTTCTGCATCTGCCAACTGCCGAAGATGAAAAAGCACCAAGCTGGACGCCTAGCTTGGAATAGCGGGCAAGAGAAGTGCCAAGCCCCTGCAATCCGAGGAACGTGTGGACGTCGTCTTGAGTTTTCGCTCACCCTCCGGCTTCCGCAAGTGGCTGGCCACCAACCACCGCGCATCGGCTGGCATCTGGTTGCGCATCTTCAAGAAAGCTTCAGGAGAAAAATCCATCACGTACGCGGAGGCGCTGGATGAGGCTCTGTGCTTCGGCTGGATCGACGGCCAAAAGCACGATGCGCTCTCCTTGAGGCAGCGCTTCACCCGGCGGCGACCGAAGAGCAGTAGGTCGAAAATCAACACCCGGCATGCGGGTCGCCTGGTTGCAGCAAAGAAGATGAAGGCCCCCGGCCTCGCGGAGATCAACGCCGCAAAGAAGGATGGAAGATGGGCAGCGGCTAACGATTCCCAGAGTATGGCCGACGTTCCGCAAGACTTCATGCGCGCATTGCGCCGAAACAAAATGTCGCTGAAGTTCTTCGAATCTCTCAGCAAGGCGAATAAATATGCAATTGCCTATCGCCTGCAGACCGCCAAAAGGCGGGAGACGCATGCGCGGCGGATGGAGCGCCTTCTTGGGATGATGAAGCGCGGCGAGAAGCTGCACTGAGAATCTGTTTCCAGCGAGTGGGATCGGACACAGAGCCAGTCGGTGCTAGGTCGTGGGCACGGCGTTCCTCAAGGCGTCTTCCAGCGTCTGGTTGGTGCGGGCTCCAGTCACATCGACTAGGCGCCAGCCATCGTCATATTTTTTCGCCCCGACGCTCGACTTGTACTGAAGGTTTCCGGTCACAAGCGCAGCGCCCACTTCGCTGGTCGGCACCCATTGCCAGGTGAACTCGATATCGGCGAGGTTGCCGTTGCGGCTGATGCCGGTAATGGCCAGCAACTCGCGGCGCGAGGCCGGGACGTTGAAGGACTGCTTGCCCGCATCGCCTGACTTGGTGAAATCGTGGAAAGTATCGACGCCCAGAGGTGTGAGTGCCACGTCCCAGCACGGCGGCGGCGCCAGTTCTGCGGGGCACGCGACGCTCGAGGCCGTAATCCAGCCGTGGCGTTGCAATACGAGATACTCGGGTGAGGTGTATTCCTTGTTCGAAACCGGCCCCGTGCGCAGCCAGAACTGCTGTGGAGTAGTAAACGCGTCCGAACCGGCGATGAGTGCGCCAGCTAGACGACGGGTCAGATAGTCGCGCGGCGAGCAGGCAGTCAGCAAAACCAGAATTGAGAAGAAAACAAGTTTACGCATGAGCACTCAGAACAACGAGTGTACTAGAGGATGTTTGGTCGGCAAATGTCGAGAACTATTCCCGCCCCTCTGCCACGAGACAGGCGAACGAGTACACGCCCAAAAAGGGTGTGCCCGTTAGACAACCTGCCTTTGTGAGACCTCCCCTACTTCTCGCTGACCTGCGTATTCGCTGCTTCGGGCGGACCGGCGTTCGCGGGGATCTCTCCGGTCAGGGCCCTTAAGAATGCCTCCAGATCGCTGCGCTCCTGCCCGCTTAAAAAATCAAGGACATGAATCTCTTTGTCGAGATTCGGATTGGAGTTCCCTGCTCCGATGTAGAAGTCAACAACCTGCTTCAGGTCGGTGAGGCTGCCGTCGCTCATATAAGGCCCACGCTCAGCGACGTTGCGTAGGCAAGGCGTCTTGAACTTACCCTTGTCGGCTTCTTTGTGGGTCACACTGAAAAGGCCAACGTCCGTGAAGTCTCCCTTGTCGACGCCGATGCCAACATTGTGAAACTGATTGTCGGTGAACAGAGCGTACTTTTCGCCCACCGTATGACAAACAGCGCAGTTCCCCCTCTTCTTAGAGGTGAACACGACGTACCCGCGCTTCACCGATTCATCAACGGCGTTTTTCTCGTGACCATATTTCCACCGGTCGAAGGGCGAGTTCCCGCTCAGTACGGTACGCTCAAAAGACGCGATGCTCTTCTCGACCATCTCGTACGTGATTGGCTTTGGTCCCCAGGCCGCATCAAATTGGTGGCGATAGCTTGGGTCGGCGTTGAGGCGCTCCTCCACGGTCTTCAGGGTGTTGGCCATTTCGACCGGATTCTGCACCGGGCCCTCGGCTTGCCCTTCGAGGCTCGGAGCGCGGCCATCCCAGAATTGAACTTTGAAGTAGGCAGCATTCACCACGGGTGGCGAATGGCGCGACCCTTTCTTCTGGCCGACACCTTCGGAAAATTGACGGGCATCTCCGAATCCGGCTTGCGGGCTATGACAAGACGCGCAAGAAACCGTACGGTCGAGAGATAGAACAGGGTCATAAAACAGACGGCGACCGAGGGCTATGGTCTCCACGGTGGGCGGGTTGTCGGCGGGAATCATGATCGGCGGAAGTCCGAGAGGGGCTTTGATCGTAACTGGCTTGCCGATCGGCTTGAGATCAGACGCGGGCTGCTTCTGCGCACATAGTGTGCCCACGACGAAGATCGCGATCGCAACAACTGTCAGAATACGAAGAATCATCCACCATTTTCCTGGCCTCATATTGCCTCCTCAGCGCAAGGCTCTAGATGCCTTACGCGCGGCGGGCGCGCGACGCCCGCGGAGCGGGCGGCAAAGCTCGAGCCGCTGCTGAATCGCTGAGTTTCATGCTAGAGCGGGCGACTCGGGTGCGTGCGTGATATCAGTCACCCTTGGTGGTGACGGTCAGGAGCGGGACTCGATTCTCACCAGCGGTTCGCGGCGGCGGGGAGCGAAAGGCCGGTCCGAGATCTGGCCGCGGAATTTCTCGGCCCAACGGCCAGGAATTTGCGCATGGCATTTTGGGCAAGCGCCCTTGGGAGTCAGCCGGTATTTTTCGATCAGGTATCCGTGGCGCTCAATTAGCAACTCGCGACACTGTGGGCAACGCGTGTTTTCGTAATCGCCGATACGGCCCGGTAGGTTTCCTGCGTAGACGTAGCGCAGCCCCGAGTCGCGCGCAATACTCACCGCGCGCATCAGGTCTTCGGGGCGGGTGTCGCGCGTGTCGCCCATTTTGTAATCCGCGTGGAAGGCGGTCACGTGCCACGGGATGTCCCGCGAAACCGAAGCAACGAATTCGGTAAGGCGTTGCAGTTCGTCGTCAGAGTCGTTGAATCCGGGAATGAGCAGGGTCACGATCTCAAGCCAGACGCCCATCGTATAAAGCATGCGAATGGTATCAAGGATCGGCTGCAGTCGACCGCCGAGCTCGCGGTAATGGCGGTCGTCAAAAGATTTGAGATCGACCTTATAAAGGTCGACCCACGGGCGAATGTACTCAAGAACCTGCGGCGTGCCGTTCCCGTTCGAGACGAAGCCAGTAACCAGACCACGGGCTTTCGCTTCTCTAAAGATTGCTACCGCCCATTCAGCGGTGATGAGCGGCTCATTGTACGTACTGACTAGTACTTGCGCGCCTTGGTCGAGCGCGTCAGCGACGAGAGCCTCCGGAGTGGCGTCACGCGGCGGCGAAACCGCATCGGGATCGCGCAGCGCTTGCGACGTCACCCAATTCTGACAATAGGCACAGTGCAGATCGCACCCAAGCATACCGAAGCTGTAGGCGAGTGCGCCGGAGTAGGCGTGGAAGAAAGGTTTCTTCTCGATCGGGTCGCATTGCACTCCGCCCACGTATCCCCAGGGAACATAGAGTTTGCCACCGCGATTGAAGCGGACCTTGCAGACGCCAAGTTGGCCCTCCGCAATCGGGCAGCAATGCCCGCAAGCAAAACAGCGGATGCGATTGCGCTCGATCGATTCGTAGAGATCCCCTTCGCGCACCCGTCGATCAAGAACCTCTTTGAGCGTTGCGCTTCGGGCTTCACTCATGGAAGACATGGGAGCCTGCGGTTGCTCCTATTTTAGTCTTCCTGAGAGGCGCGGGATGGTGGAAGCAGCGAGATCGCTGCAGCCCAGACAGCGTCTCAGGATCCGTGATTTTCGGCGCACTTTCTTGCTTTCAATAACAACCTGCACGACCCCTCTTAACGTACAGAAATTGCACAACTTAGATTGCATAATCCTTGTGGGCAAGAGGATAGCAGCGCAAGCGGCTCCCAAGCTCCGAGGCATTCGACCGTTGAGCTTCAATAAATCGAGAGAAAGCTGGCGTCCGGCCGGAAGATGAGATCTAACGCAGGTCGTGACGTTCGAGCGGCGGATGTTGCCTGAAAAACTCGCCCGCAGAACGCTCGATGGAGCGCGCCTGCTCTGGAGTCAGTTGCTGTGCGAGGAACGACACGCGCAAGCGGCTGGCTTCGTTGCCTCCCATCCGGGCAAGCACCGACCAGTAATAGGCCTGGGTAATGTTCTTGGCGACGCCGCGGCCGGCCCAGTAATAATTGCCTAGCGTGTCTTGGGCAATCACGAGTCCTTGCTCAGCGGCTTTCTGAAACCAGCGCGCGGCGATTCCATAATCCTGGGGAACATCCTCGCCGGTCGCGTAACGGGTGCCGAGGGTGAACTGCGCCGAGGGGTCACCTTGATCGGCCCGGGTACGAATCTGCTCAAGACTTGGGAAACCCTGCACCGCGGGCGCTTCGGAAGCGGTTTGCGCCTGGGCTGCGGCGGGGGGATGGGAGGGCGTCGCCTGCCGCGCAATCATCGGAACGAAGATGTACGCGAGCGCGGCGAGGATCAGGATGGCCACACCCACCAGTACTGCGAGGTGGCGGCGGAGAAAGCTGATTTCGTTCGACGGAGATTCATCGACCAGGGTGGAAAAAGGATATGGCGTGAGCACCACCGGAGCTGCCGCGGCGTTATTCGGGAGTACTAGCGCCTGCGGATCCGCGGCTCTCACTTTGTCTTTTCCGTTTTTCGAGCTGGGTGTGACGTTTTCTTTCGACTTTGCCGGGCTCGGAATCTTCGCCAACGGAGGAAGCGAGGCCAGATAGCCGCTGCGATGCAACACGGCAAGCACGGTTTCCGAAAGGCGCTGCAGCGCGGCAGCCTCCATATCGCCAAAGGCGTAAGAACGCGGCGAGAACACTTCGAGCAGGCCCAGCATACGATCCCCGCGACGTACGGGCACGGCCAGGATCGAGCGAATGCCCAGTTCACGGCAGATCTCCCGGTCGACGCGCAGGTCGCGTTCCGCATCGTCGCAGCGTTGGAGAAGGCCGGTCTGCAGGCAACGGCCGGAGAGACCTGAACTCGGTTCGAGCACGGTGCCCACAGGAGGCGCTTCGCCATAGCTGGCTCGGCAGAGCATGCCGTGTTCTTCTGCTATGGCGATGGCCGAGCCCGACGCGCGAGTCAGGGTAAGTACGCGCGAAGCGACGAGGTCGAGTGAGCGATCGAGGTCGCCACCGATACCTTCGACTTCGCGCTGCACCGCGGTGAGCGCCGCCAGCGTCGTGGTGTAATCGGCGCGCGAAGCTGCAGGCGCAGGTTCGGCGGGAGCAACAGTTGCCTGGCGAAGCTCCTGCTCGCGAATGTCGGAAAGAATGTCATCTTCATCGATGACCACCGTTGCAGTTTCAGCCGCATTTTGTGTTTGCGGCAAAGCTCCGCTCGCTCCCGGCGGTGCAATCCCGACTTCGTGATTCGCCGCTGCCACCATCACGTTGAGGAAGAGCCACTCCTGCAACTGGCGGCGCGCGTCGGCGGTAAGCTCCGGGAAGCGCACGCCCACACGCCCACCGGCATCGGACCACACAACTTCCCCTTTCGTGCGGACCTTGGTTTGGGTCTCGGAAAAATCGAGCATCAGGTCGAGAGCCGTACCGAGCTGCCAGCCCACCGGCGTCTGCAACAGCGCGCCGCGCTCGCTGATGTCCAAAATCTCACAAAGGTCCAGAACCGTTTCGGTGGAAGTCTGCTGCAAGCTGGCATAGGCGGGCGTGTGCACCTTATGGCGCACCGAACGGCGTTCCCTCAGCAGAGACTGGGGAAATGGGGGGCTTCCGCCGGCGAACTGGCTCTCAAAAGGCTGCATGCCAGGAACGTTTTTTGATTCTACCCCGGAATCTTCTTCGTCAAGTGCACGAATGGACCGAGGCGCACTCAGAAGGGTACCGGGGCTCCTCTTGGTCGGTACAAGGAGTCACGCCTGAAACATGGAGGCATCACACCCACCCGACTCGATGACGTCTTCAAGGAAGTTCATTCGCCTGCGTCACCGATGAACTGATTTCGGACGGATAGGGCAGCGGACCGGATCGGAGCGCTTCAGGCGAAGCGGGCGCGCTTGGCAGCGTTGCTGGATAAGCGCGTCATGGCGGCCACCAGCACGCTCGAGAGCAACTGCATGGTGGCGACATCGCGCTGATCGAAGGCGTAGGGCGAGGCCGAAAGAACTTCGAAGACTCCGAGCGTTCGACGGTAGTGGCGCAGCGGGGCTACGAGAATCGAACGTGCGCCGAGGCGGCGGCAGCTCGCGAGATCAACACGCGGATTCTTCTCTGCGTCGTGGCAAAGCAGAATCTCTCCGGTGCGAACGCATTCGGCCGACAGTCCGGCATCAGTCTGTAAGCGCACGCCGAGATCGGGAGCGGTGCGGCCGGAGCGGGCACGGCAGACAATCTCTTCCCCGTGCTGCAGGGCAATGGCGGACCCGGTGGCGCCGGTCAGTGTCTGAGCTCGCTCGGCAATGATGTCAATGCCAGGCTCAAGATCGAGTTCTTCGATGTGCAGAGGAACTTCGACAGTTTCGGGCATGGGCTCGGTCGCGAGAGCATTCACCCCGACCGTGCGCAGATGATGGCGGCCGGGGCTCATGGCAACCGAAGCCGCAGGCTTTCTCTCAGAGAACGGAATCGCGTCGGGAACCGTGCGGAGAAGGTCGCGAACCAGCCGGTCAAGTTCAGCGTCAGCGATGAGCTGAGCGGTTGCCTGCCCGCGCAAGGAGCCACCCAGCACTCGCGAGAGACTCAGCAAGGCCTGGCTTCCGCAGGCCAGGCAAAAGTTCGTATTGTTCTCGCTGATCAGCTCACAGTCGGCACAGAAAACAGAAGTTTGCAACGAGAGAAAGTTCGCTTTTTGTGCCGTCACCCAACCCAGGTACATCTTGCGTCTTGCCTCCCACGAATAACAGGGATCGAAGGTAAACGCTGCGCGCGGAGCGCAGAAGTGACACGAGTGGTTCCGTCCTGTGGATAAAACTTTTCGTTGCGTGAACTGCCGGTTCAGGAAAGTCGCAAGCACACAAACCCGCACGCAACGCGGAAGTCATGTGCGAAATTTTGCACGGTAACCTGTTACCCCAGCGAAATGCCTTGCGGGGTACGGCTTTTGAAGGAGTTTTCACTTGCCAGCGCAACGCTTTCATATGAAAATCCCGCAGCTTCTTTTGGGTGCCTAGTTCTGACCCCGCTGGAGATTCCCCATGTTCAGACGCGCTGCCGCTCCTGCCGTCGTGTGCGTGATTTTTTCTTTGGTTCTATTGAGCGCCGTTCAGGCGCAGGTCAATGTCACCACCTACCACAATGACAACACGCGCTCCGGCTTGAATTCGCAGGAGGCTGTGCTGACGACGTCAAATGTGAACAGCAGCCAATTCGGCAAGCTGTTTTCCGTGACGCTCGACGGCTACGTGTACGCGCAACCGCTTTACCTGTCGAACGTAACCATCAATGGCGGGACGCACAACGTGCTCTACGTGGCAACCGAGCATGACAGCCTGTATGCGATCGACGCCGATTCGGGCACGGTGTACTGGCAGCAGAGCTTTATCAATCCCGCGGGCGGCATCACAACGGCCTCGAGCAGCGATGTGGGTTGTGGCGATCTGGTGCCGGAGGTGGGCATTACGGGGACCCCGGCGATCGACAGCACGACCGGAACGCTTTACCTCATCGCCAAAACCAAGGAAAACGGTTCATTCGTGCAGCGGTTGCACGCGATCGACACGGTGACGCACGCCGAGAAGTTCGGCGGGCCGATCGTGATCCAGGCAAGCGTGACGGGCAACGGTGACGGCAGTTCCGGCGGGGTGGTGAGCTTCGACCCTCTCAAAGAACATAACCGTCCCGGCCTGTTGCTCGAAAGCGGACATGTCGTGATCGCGTGGGCCTCGCATTGCGATAACGGCCCGTATCACGGATGGGTGATGTCGTACAACGCGAGCACTCTCGCGCAGGAGGCGGTCTTCAACACGTCGCCGAACGGAGGATTGAGCGGCGTCTGGATGTCGGGCGATGGCGTGGCCGCGGACTCGAGCGGCAATCTGTACTTTGCAACCGGCAACGGCAGCTACGACGGGGTTACGAATTTCGGCGACAGCATCGTGAAACTTGGGCCGCCCAGCGGCGGTAAATTCCCCGTGGTCGACTGGTTCACTCCTTACAACCAGAGCAGCCTGAGCGGTGGCGACACCGACGTGGCTTCGGGCGGTTTGCTGCTTCTGCCGGATATGCCTTCGGGAGTGGCGCACACGCATCAACTGGTGCAGATGGGTAAAGAAGGCAAGATGTACGAGATTGATCGCGACTCCATGGGCAAGTTCTGTTCAACGTGCACGAGCGTCGATACCAACATCATTCAAGAGGTGCCGGGCGCGACCACCGGGGTCTGGGGTGGTCCGGCTTACTGGAATGGAAATGTCTACTGGGGCGGCGGCAACGATGGGGGCAGCGCCGACTATCTAAAAGCCTTCACGGTTAACCTCAACAACACTGGAAAAGTTTCGACTTCGCCGAGCTCGAAGAGTGCGAAGCAATTTAGCTTCGCGACCGGAACACCCGTCGTCTCAGCGAACGGCAGCACGAACGGTATCGTCTGGCTGGTGGACAACAGCGCGTTCGCCTCAAGCTGCTGCCAGGTGCTGTATGCCTACGACGCGACCAATCTCGCGACTATGCTCTACAACTCGGCGCAGGCCGCGGGCAATCGCGATCAACTCGGGGGCGCGGTAAAGTTCAGTGCGCCAACCATCGCCAACGGCAAAGTGTACGTGGGCAGCCAAGGCGTGCTAACCGCACTCGGCGTTGTCAGCAGTACCCCAGGAGCAGCGGCGCCTACGTTCAGTCCGGCTGCAGGCAGCTACGCCAGCGCAGTCACGGTCACACTCGCGGACGCAACGACTGGCGCCGTGATTCACTGCACAACGGATGGCAGCACGCCGACCGCGAGCTCGCCGGTGTGCACGAGCCTGCCCGTGAACGGAACCTCCACGGTCAATGCGATTGCCGTGGCTGCTGGATACCAGAACAGTGCGGTGGCGAGCGCGACTTATGACATCGATCCCGGTGCGACCGGGATCAACTATGGCGTAGGTTTGAGCGCAAGCGGTCTCACGCTCAACGGCAGCGCGAATATCAATGGCACCCGCCTGCGACTCACGGATTCGGGTACTAACGAAGCGGGGAGCGCGTGGTCCAGCACCCCCATCAATGTCCAGACCTTCACGACCGACTTCAGCTTCCAGCTCTCGAGCGCGTCGGCGGATGGCTTCACGTTCGCAATCCAGGGCAAGGGGGCAACCGCCCTTGGTCCCTCGGGCGGCGGCTTGGGATACGGGCCGGATACGCCGGGTGGCACGGCAGGCATCGCGAACAGTGTGGCCGTGAAATTCGACATTTACAACAACGCGGGCGAAGGCACGGATTCGACCGGCTTGTACACAAATGGAGCGTCGCCGACGACTCCCGCAACTGACATGACCAGTTCGGGCGTGGCTTTGCTCAGCGGCGACATCTTCAACGTGCACATGACCTATGACGGCGCCACGCTCAAATGGACCGTGACCGATGCGTTCAACCCGTCGGAAACTTTCACGACCAGCCAGGCGATCAACATTCCAAGCACCGTGGGCGCGAATACGGCTTATGTGGGCTTTACCGGTGGCACGGGCGGGCAGACGGCGATCCAGGAAATCCTGAGTTGGACGTACGTCTCAAGCTTGCCGGTGGTAGCGACTCCGGTATTCACCCCCGTGGCGGGCGTTTACAACCCAGGCCAACAGGTCAAGTTGTCGGACTCGACGTCGGGGTCGACGATCTATTACACGATTGGCGGAACGACCAAGCAGTACACGGCCCCGATCGTGGTAAATACAACGACGACAATCAGCGCGTATGCCACGCTGGCTGGCGCGATCAATAGTGCTACGGCGACGGCGACTTACAGCATCAACAGCACCGGTAATCCCTTCGTGAACTATGCGACTGGATTTTCGACGAGCGGCCTGGCCTCGAACGGGAGCGCCACGCTGAACGGCACACGCCTGCGACTCACGGATGGCGGCGCGAGCGAGGCAGCCAGCGCCTGGTATACGACGCCGGTCAATGTGCAATCGTTCACCACCGACTTCAGCTTCCAGCTGACGAATCCGAACGCGGATGGCTTTGCCTTTGTGATCCAGAATGCAGGGCTGGCGGCACTCGGACCGTTAGGCGGAGGGCTTGGCTACGGGCCCGATACGCCGGGCGGCACACCGGGCATTCCGACCAGCGTGGCGGTGAAGTTTGATCTCTACAGCAATGCTGGCGAAGGCACGAATTCGACGGGACTCTATACGAACGGCGCATCGCCCACGACTCCCGCGACCACGCTGGGCGGGGGAGTGAACCTGCACAGCGGAGATGTATTCAATGCGCACGTCACGTACAACGGCACAACGCTGACGCTGACCATCACCGATGCCACCACGCCGTCGGAGACATTCACCACCAGTTGGGCGGTGAATATTCCTTCGGTGGTGGGAGCAACCACGGCTTTCGTCGGCTTTACCGCAGGCACCGGCGGATCGACAGCGACACAAGAAATCGCCAACTGGACCTTCACGTCGGGCACGCCGTCGGGAACGGTGTACGAAGCTACAAAAATTCCCTATACCGGTTCGCCGAATGCACGGGTCTTCACGTGGGCAAAGCTGCCAGACAAGCAGGGCGTCGTCGCGGACGGACGGAAAGCCGGCGCTTACCTGAGCTTCACCGTGAATGTGGCCGCGCCGGGCACGTACGACATCCGGTTCGGCTCGAAACAGTACATCACTCGCGCGATCGTGCAACTGTCGGTGAATGGCACAAATGTGGGTGCACCGATCGACGAGTACAACTCAAGCACAGCAGGGGTCTTCCAGGAACTGGATGCGGGATCCCTGACCTTTGCCGCACCCGGCAACTACACGTTCAAGCTGACGGTGGTGGGCAAGAATTCCGCCAGCAGCAACTACACGGTGGATACGGATTATTTCAAGCTGACGCCGCAATAATAGCGAATTCAGGCGAAGGTTGAAGCCGTTTGCAACCGGCGCGTGGCTTGGCGGAAAAGTGCACCAGAGTGCGCAACGATTCGCGGTAAAACCCCCGTATTGAGGCGGTTTCCCGGGTTGAACGACCCGCATTTCGCACACTCTTCCGGGTATATACTTAGGTCTTCTCGCATTGGCTCCGGCCGCGTCCCCGGCAGCCTACCCCCCGGCGGGAGATTCAGTGGTGAGGAAACGAGAGAAGCGATTCCATGGGAGACCAGGGCCGGTCCCGGCGTGACGAGGATTCTCGGAAGCAAGCGAACGGTGGAGCGGGGGTGCGCACTCCATCGAGTTCCGGCGGGAGTTCGTCCCCTGAGATTCCGAGGCCTGGAGCGGAACCTCCACTGGATGCCGGCGATATGCCGACGCTGGTGCCGCTCGGAGACGACGAAACGGCGTCTCATATTCTGCCTCCGAACCCCTCGGACGATGCCACCATCGTGCCACTTGGGCCCGACTCGGACGCGCCGACGCTGCTGGATGCGCCCTCTCCTTTTCCCGCGGCTAAGACGAACGTAAGCCGCCCCTCGGGGGGCCGGCCGGCAACACCGCCGCCAAGGCCGCCTTCCCCCCCGCCAGCGGGTCGCAGCAATGCTCCGAGCACCCAGGCTTTCTACAATCCGCAGCCGGTTCTTGCCGAGGGCGCGGTCCTGGCTGGGCGATACGAGATCGTGCGCACGCTCGGCGAAGGCGGCATGGGCGCTGTATATCAGGCGAGCGATCTGGAATTGAATCGCATGGTCGCGCTGAAGGTGATCCGGCCGGAGCTGGCCAAAAACCCGGCGATCATCGACCGCTTCAAGCAGGAACTTCTTCTCTCGCAGCGCGTCACGCACCGCAATGTGATTCGCATCTACGATCTCGGCGAGGGTGATGGCGTGAAGTTCATCACCATGGAGTTCATCGAGGGCCACGATCTGCGCAGCCTGATCTTCGAGCGCAAGAAGTTCGAACCGAAGGAAGCCGTGGGCATCATGGAGCAAGTGTGCCTGGCGCTCGATTCGGCGCACAGTGTCGGCGTGATTCACCGCGACCTGAAGCCCCAGAACATCATGCTCGATGGCACGGGGCGCGTCTTGGTGATGGACTTTGGGCTGGCGCGCACGCTCGAAGGCGATGGCATGACACAAACCGGCGCGCTGGTCGGCACCATGGAGTACATGTCGCCCGAGCAGGCGCTGGCACAGGATCTCGACCAGAGATCCGACCTCTTTAGCGCGGGGCTGATTTTCTACGAACTGCTGACCGGACAAATGCCATTTCGCGCCGATAGCGCATTGGCAAGCCTTATCAAGCGCACACAAGAGCGGGCGGCACCGATCTCCTCGCACGGCGAAGGCTTTCCAGAAAACCTGAGCAAGATTGTCAGCAAGTGCCTGGAGCGCGACCCCGCGGGCCGCTACCAAAGCGCAAAAGAATTGCTGGCCGACCTGGAGGCATGGGAGGGCAAGCTCGCGGCTGGCGCCGTTCAGTTCCAGAGCGTAAAGCCGTGGGGCCAGGATATTCCCTGGCCGAAGATCGGGATGGCCGCAGCAGCGGTGGTGCTCGCTGTCGTGGGATTTCTCTATCGTGGGAAGCTGTTCGCTCCGGCGCCGGTTAGGCAAGCCGCGGTCGTGCAGCCCCCATCGCTCGCGATCCTTCCCTTCTACAACGCGTCGGGAGATGGCGCACTCGACTGGCTTGGGCCGAGCCTCGGCGACATGCTGAGCACAGGTGTCGGACAATCTTCGCACCTGCGCACAATTTCTCCGGACCGGGTACAGCAGATCCTGCATGATTTGCGCATCTCGTCCAACAGCGAGATTGACGCTGCGACCCTGCGGCGCATTGCGGAGTTCGCCAACGCCGATATGGTCGTCTCGGGCAAGTACGTCAAACAGGGCGACCAGATCCACATTGATGCCACCTTACAGAATCTGAAGAAGAATGGGCCGCCGGTCGCGTTGCAGGCCCAGGTGAAGAATCAGCAGGAAATTTCAGGGGCGGTCGACAAGCTGTCGGAAGGCATTCGACAAAACCTGGCCCTCTCTCCGGACCTGGTCAAAGAACTGCAGGCGCAGTCGTACCGGCCAACTTCGAAGTCGCCCGATGCGCTGCGGGATTACAACCAGGGCGTGCAACTGATGCGGGCGGCGAATAACCTGGATGCGCGCAAGCAACTGGAAGCGGCGGTGAAGGCCGACCCCGAGTTCGCGCTTGCCTATTCGAAGCTCGGCGAGGTCTATGCGGCGCTCGGCTACGACAGCGATGCCGAACAGGCTTCGCAACGCGCCATGGATCTGAGCCAGGATCTGCCGCTCTCGGCACGCTACTTTATTGAAGCCAGCCATGCCCGCATCCTCAAAGACACGCCCAAAGCGATCGCCGCTTACGAAAACCTGGAGAAGAGCTTCCCCGACAATCAGGACGTTCTCTTTGCCCTCGGACATCTCTACGAGGACTCGGGCGATCTGGATAAGGCGCGCGAACATTACGGCGCAGTGCTAAAGGCGGACGCGAAGAACGTGGACGCGTTGCTCGCAATGGGCCGCGTGGAGATCAAGGCTGGCAATCCGCAAGCGGGCCTTGATCCTCTCGGGAAGGCCGAGAATCTCGCCGTCGAAGTCGACAATCTCGAACAGCAGGCTCTGATTCTGCAAGCGATCGGCATCGCGTATCAGGAACTGAACAAGCCCACCGAAGCGCTGCGCAATTTCAACGACGCGATTGAGATTAATCAGAAGCTCGGCCAGAAGCGGGGTGTAGCAGCAGGTCTTTCGATGATCGCGCAAGTGGACGAGTCTCTGGGCAAAACCGATGACGCCCTCAAGAGCTACAACCAGGCGCTCGAAATTCGCCGCGAAATCGGAGCGAAGAAAGAGGCCGGCGACACCCTGATCAACATCGCCAGCCTCTACTACGATCGCGGCCTCTACGATAAAGCCCTGCCGATGTTCAAAGAGGCTTTGCAAATCCAGCGCGACGCCGGCGACGAGGGCTACCAGGCAATGTGCCTAAACAACATCGGCAGCGTGTACCTGGCGAAAGGCCAGAACGAAGATGCGCTGACGTACTTCCTCCAGGCGAAACAACTGCGCGAAAAGCAGAACGTACCGGCTGACCTGGCGGAAACGCTGAATAATCTGGGCAACGCGTATGTAAGCCTCGGGCAGTACGACCAGGCGATGGGCTCGTACATGCAGGCACTCGAACTCGATCACAAGAGCAACGACAGCCGGGGCGCGGCCATCGTTTCCGGCGCCATGGGCCAGATGTTCCAGTCACAAGGAAGAATGGGGCCGGCCGTGGGCGCTCTTCAGGATGCCGTCAACGGCCTCCGCACCGCTGGCGAGAAGGGTGCCACCATGGCGAACGCGTTGATTGCCTTGGCGGACGCATTAGCGCGAGCGGGTCGCGGATCTGAGGCCGACAAATATCTCGACGAAGCGAAGCAGATTGTTCCCGATTTAAAGAGCGACGCGCTGAACGCGGCGCTTCTCAATGCGGAAGGCGATCATAAGTTTTATGCGGGCGACGCAAAGGCAGCCGCAGAAGCGTTCGACCAGGCCGCGCGCATCGCGTCGCGAATCTCCGACACCGACCTTGCGCTCATCACCAGGCTGAATCAGGCCAAGGTGGGCATCGGCGAAGGGCGAGGTCACGCCTTCATGAACGACTTGAAGGCTCTCGCGCAAAAAGCTGATCAGCAAGGGCGCAAAAGCATCTCTTTGGAAGCCTCGGTTTACCTCGCTGAGGCGATGCTGCAAGACAGAAACCTCGCTGGAGCCAAAGCTGAGTTGGATCGGACATTAGCCCGCAGCGAGAAGATGGGATTGCTGCTGTTGCAGGCTCGAATTCACTTCTTGTTGGGAACGGCCCTGCAGAGCTCAGGCAGCACAAACGAGAGCAATTCACAATTCCGGAGTGCCCTGAATCTGCTCGAGAGGATCCAGAAAGAACCGGGGGGAGAGCACATTGCCGATCGGGCGGATTTGAAGCCAGTTTTCGCCGCCGCGACCCAGGTCGCACAGAAAAACTAGCGCCTGTGCTCGGTCCGCTTATTTTGTCTTCTGGACACCCATCTCCTCGTCCACTTCATCCTCGAACGCACGTCGCTTACCCGCGACCCACCGCCGGTAGCCTTCCGGATCGATCCATGCGTTTATACCTTCGGTAGCGGCACGCTTCTTCTTGCCTTCTAAATCGAAGTACTCCGTATGGTGTGCGAGCCAGATATCTGGGTGCTGGCTTTCCAGAAAGTGCAGCGTGTCTCGATAGTCCTGGTTAATGCCGGGATATTCCTCCGGATTCGCGATCTGATAGCCCGGATTGAAGCCTGCGCCGTCCGGGAACACAACGTTGTACGCTTTGCCGGCCTCCTGCAGGGTCGTGATCCAGGTCGTCGCACCCTTGGTGTGGCCGGGCGTGTTGTACCCGGTGAGCACCACCTCACCCAGCCGCACCCTGTCGCCGCTGCGTAGGATGCGGTCCACTTTCACAGCCGGCTGTCCCATCACTTGCCAATCTTTACCGTAATGAAAGTCGCTTTTGCCCCCATCTTCGATCATCGGGACATCGGGAAGCATCACTGCAATCTGTGCTCCTGTAAGTTGCTTCATGTAAGCAAACGCGCCCGCATGATCAGAGTGCCCATGGCCATTGATGATGATCTTGATATCCTCGGGCTTGAAACCGAGCTTATGAATCGACTCCACGATCATGGGACCCGATTTCGGCGTTCCCGTATTCAGAAGAATGTTTCCTTCCGAGGTCACGAAGAGCCACGAACTGAGTCCACGCGTGCCAACGAAGTACAGTGGGCCAACGATCTTGATCGGGTCGGTCGGTTCGTCCCAGTGCAGCGCCTTGGTGGCGAGTTCGATGAACAGTTTGTTGTTCTTGGCGAGATCTTCTTTCGTGACGCCTTTCGGCCCCTCCTGACCAGCGGCTTGCACCGCTAGGAGCACTGCCAGACCCACGACAGACAACTGTGTGACTTTGCTCACGGTTGCAATCCTCCGTCTTCTGATTTCACTGGAAAGGGCCTGCTTCTGCGAGACGATCTGCCCGAGTACGGCTGCATCCTAGGATCGGGAGAAGGCTAAGTCAATCACCGCGAATCCATTGACCCAAGGCGTGGTGTGATGACAGGCCTTAAATCCGGTTTACACTGATCCCCCCGCCTGACCTACATTGGCTTAATCATTCAGGTGTCATTGGTTCTTGCCGAGTAGTTCTGGATGATGACCCAGGTGGCACCGCCCGGACATTGTCCGATCCGTGCGTTGCTGAAGCCTATCTGGATCCCACGCTTTGACAAACTGCCAAGAGCGCCTCTTCTTGAATACGGCAGAAAAGAAAGGGCGGGGAGACTAGCTCCCCGCCCTGACGGACGACTGGCAAAACGAAGTTACTTTCCTTTCTTGATTACGTTGGCGGACAGCGGAATCTGCTGCGGCGTTGCGGAAGCCGAGTTCGTGACCACGATGCTCGCCGTCCGCAAGCCCAGGTCATCCGCAATGAATGCCACTGCAATGGCACATACACCGCCAGCCTTCAGAGTCTTCGGACAGGCGCTGACAATGCCATAGTCGTCGGCATCGGCCGTTCCGCGAACCAGCTTCACGCTGCTGATCGTAACCGCAGCGCTTCCCGGGTTCGAAACGATGACCACGCCGGCAGCCGGCAAGCCCAGATAGATGTTCCCGAAGTTGATGCTCGACGGGTTGAAGTTGAGAGCAGGCTGAATCACCTGGATCGTGACTTGCCCCGAGACCGTCGCGTAGTCGGTGCCATCCGACGGGATGAAGGTCACCTTTAGAACCTGCGCGCCAGGGCTCAGGACGGTGCCTATGCCTGGCGTGTAAGTGTAGCTTCCGGCTACCGGATTGCCGCCTATGGTCGCGGTGGCATTCAGCTGGGTCGAGCTTAGCGGCGTTCCATAGGTGATCGGAACAGGCGTTGCCCAGCTAACCACAGGAACAGCCTGCGCCACGTTGTAGTTGAAAACGTAAGCCGGCGCCGGATTTCCCACCAGGTCCTGCGAGTACAGGGTCACGCTCTTGGATCCTGCGCTCGATGTATCGGCATTCACCGAGCCATTGAATAAAGGAGTGGCACCGAACGTCGGCGATCCTTGCGGCCCGCAGGAAACAACCCCCGAGCCTCCGTCGGAGCAACTGAAGTTGATAACCGCGGGCTGGCCGAACACCGGCGAGGTGCTCAGCGACGGCGGGTTGATAACCGGCGCTTTCTTATCGACCCAGAACGGACCGAACGGACCGGCCACCACCGTGTTGCCGGCGATGTCAGAGACGTTCACCGGAATCGTTTGCGCCATGTTGGTTTCGGTTCCGACCGGCACCGACGTGCTCGAAGCAAATGGAGAAGGAGTCGCCAGTCCCGATCCGTTCGCATTATCGCTGGCCGTGCAGTTCACGCTGACATCGCCAGCCTGCCATGTGGCCGCAGGAGGCGTGCAGTTGAACGTCGGATTGGTCTTGTCGACATTAATGGTCAACATCGGTTGAGCAGTGCTGACCTGGTTGCTGCCATCGGTGGTGACAATGGTTTCAAGCGTCCCCGCGCTGTCAAGGCCCTGGTAGGTGATGGTGGTCGCGCCTTCCGTGGTTCCAGGAACACTGATGGATCCGGTTGGCCCGGTCAGCGTACCGCTAGCCGGAGAGGGCAGGTTTACTCCCGTGGATGAATAGATGATCTGAGCCACGGTTGGAAGTGTTGACGGTGGATTCGTGTTGTTGCTGGGCACGCTTTCGGTGCTGTTGAAGTTCACCGTCACCGGGCCGTTGGTCCAGCCCTGGTTGAGCGGCGGCGTCGTGCTTACCGCGGTGCTGGGCTGGAGCACACCCTCGATCGGAATCAGAATGGAGTTGAAATCTTTCGTGCGGCCAACTACCGCCGGGTCGCCGCTTATGCTCTGGAAAATATTCTGTAAGCCTTTGCACGTGTTGTCGTCATTGGCGGTGCAGGTGGTCAGGGCGGTGTCTTTGCCCATGATGTAGCCCGGGTTCGTGAATGGCCTCTGCGTGGGATCGGAGTTGAAGGTGTTCGTGGTGCCAATTAGCGCACTGGTGCCCGTGTTGGGGCAGTTCGCGCCGCTCGGACTGTTGGTCGAGGAGGTGGTGCACAGGTCAGTGGTGGCTACGCAGGAAAAAACTCCCTGACCTACATCCTGGTGCAGGCAGGTTGTGCCCTGGAATGGCGTGTTGGCTACGAGGGCGCTGAATTGATCGTCCGTGATCGCCTGTGAGGTGCCTTGCATCACGACGCCGTTGAATGCGGTTTGCGGCAGTCCGCTTTGCGAATAGTCGACGGTCGAGATGAGGGTGGGCGAATAATTGAACTGGGTCTGCGTGGTCTGCAGCGGCTCCGGAATCGTGATGGGCGCGAGCGGAAGCTGGCTGAAAGACCAGCTCAGGATGTCGTTGTTCTCGACCGAGCCACCGGTTGAAGCTGTGAATCCGATCAGCGCTCCCGTGGCGGCGGTGTTGCTGTTGCTCGTCGCGGTGGTCAAGTAGAGCTGCTGCGTGAGATCGACGGTCATCTGCAGAATCAGAGTACTGTCGAAAAAGACGCTGAAGTTGTTGCAGGCCGTGCCGCAGTCCGCGCCCGGAGGCAAGTAGTTCACCGTGATGGTGTGCGGGTTACCATCCGAGAGGCTCAGACCGCTGGGCAGACTCTGCAAAGCCAGCTTGGCGGAGTTCCCGCTTTGACAGATGTAACCGTGATCGGCGCTGTTGGGCAGCAACGAATTCGCAGTGTTTGGCCCGCAACTCTGCACCGCGATATGGTTGCCGTCCGGATCGGAATAGTCGGCGTTGAAGAACGTATCCAGCTCGACGGCCAGGCTGTTCTTAATGGCCGCGCCCGGTCCTTGGGCCTTCGAGAGATCGTTGTTGCCGTAGGAGATATTTTGGCCGTTGCCCGTGTAACCGAGTGCGCCTGTGCCGCTTGGATCGCCCTGAATTACGAGCGCGATACCGTCCGCCGGGAAGCTGCATCCCCGGCAAGCGCCGGTGTTGGTGATCTGGAACTGGAAGGCGGTGGTGAATCCGGTGCTCAGCGGCTGCACCGTAGAAAACCACGCGGAAGCATGCTGATTGTTGTTCGCCGTGTTAAGACGCAAAGCGCCATTGGGCAGAACCTGGGGCAGATTCGGCGATCCGTTCGTCAGGATCTGGCATCCCGCCGTCGGGTGAGCATTTGAGCAAACGTTCGTACTAGTAAACCCGCCCGGCGCGAAGTTAAAGGACTGACCGGCGGCCAGCGTCGAAAACAGAATAAGGGTCGTGAGGCAAGCAACACTCAACGTTGCGAGGCGCGCGTTTCTCGGATTCATCTTTATCTCTTCTCTCGTCGCCCAACTGGTTGAGGCGACACCTTGGGAGTTTCAATTCACGGGCTCGGGGAAGACATCTTCCAACACGTACGCGCCCGACGGTCCTGGCGGACGGAAACGCACCCACGCTGGCGCTGGAAATCGTCCAGTCGTGTGGCTCGCTTCGATACTGAACTCACTTAGAAAAAGCCCACGAACGGGCTGATGTGGGGGAAACGAACAATGCACGAAGCCATCATTCGCGCAGGAGTATTCTCAAACTGAAATCCCAGGAGTGTCAAGTGGAGTGCTTTGATTTTTACACTGCAACTTCTTGCGTCATCCTTATTTCTTCCTCCGAGTCCGCTCGGAGAGTACGCGCGAGAGATAAACAAAGATGATCGCGACCCTGAGTCAGTCCAACGTTGCAGATTTCTGCGACCTTTTCGTGAATGCGTCCCACCCCGACGGCGTATAATCGGCGCCCATCTGGGAAAATTTCATTCGATGTTCGGGTCATGGACCATGCGGGAGGTTCGCACGTGGAACGATTCGAGGGAGTAGTTCGGGCTAGCCGGCGGGAGTTTCTGACAACCGCAGGAGGGGCAATGATGGCGGCGGCGGTGCCGGCCGAAGTTTCGGCGAGCAGCGCTTCCCAGGTGACTGCCGAAGCAACTGGCGATCCGCACAAGAAGAGAAAGATCCCGATCGGCGTCTTCGATCCGGTCTACAGCAACCTCTCGCTGGACGAAATGCTCGACAAAGTCTCGGCGCTTGGCCTCGAAGCCATGGAGATTGGCACGGGTGGATATCCGGGCTCGCATCACTGTCCGGTAGCCGATCTGCTGGCTGACCCGGCCAAGGCGCGCGCGTGGAAGAAGAAGTTCGAAGACCGGAATATTCGGGTCGCGACTCTCAGTTCGCACGGTAACCCGATCCACCCGGACCCACAACATGCTGCCAGTGACGCGGAAACCTTTAAGAAGACAGTTTTGCTTGCTGAGAGATTAGAAGTTCCAGTCGTGGTGGGATTCTCGGGATGTCCCGGCGGAACCCCGGCGGATACCCAGCCCAACTGGATCACCTATCGCTGGCCTCCCGAATACGCGAGCATGCTCGAGTGGCAGTGGAAAGAGAAAGTGATTCCATACTGGAAAGAAGCGGCCAAGTTTGCGCGGCAGCATGGCATCAAGAGGATCGGGCTGGAGATGCATCCGAACTTCGTGGTCTATAACCCGAAGACCTTGCTTCGGCTGCGGGATGCCGCCGGAGAAGAGATCGGGGCGAATTGCGATTTGAGCCATCTTTTCTGGCAGGGCTGCGATCCGGTGGCGGCCATTCATTTCCTCGCGGCCAATGGAGCGCTTTACCACGCTCACATGAAGGACACGGTGATCTACCCGGAGAATGTCGCGAAGTATGGCGTGCTGAATTTCGCGTTCACCGCCGACGAACTGCCTACCTCTTCCGACACCTTCCGGGCGGTTGGGTACGGGCACAGCGCCAGCACGTGGAAAGAAATTCTTCAAGCCTACATGGACGTCGATTACCAGGGAATTCTTAGCATCGAGAACGAAGACCCGATTCTCACAGGTGAAGTAGGTGTGGAGCGCGCCGCCTACGTGCTCAAGAATGTGCGCAACGAAATCCTCGGCAGTTAGTGCCGGGGGCGTGCTCAGCGCCACGCTGCGATAACCTCGCTCAAAAACAATCCCGCGCCGTCTCTCCGGCAACGTGCTATAGGGGCAACATGCGCCGTTGCTCTGCGCTCTGGCGGGCAAGTTCGATCAGGTGAATCACATCTCTTCCCTGCTCCGCGGTCACCGCCAGTTCGGCCTCGCCCCGGATGGCGCGGTATACGTTCTCGTAATAGTTCTGGTAACAGCCGGCGAGCGTCGGAATCTTCGTTCTTTGAATACTCCCGCTGCACTCGCTTAGCGTCCCCCAAGCGATCTCGGACTCTACTCCCCATCCTGCCTGCCCAGGTGAGCCATCATGTCTTAGAGCATCTTCTTGAGGATCAAGCCCAAACTTCAAATAACTCCCGCCGGCACCATAAAGCGCGAAGCGCGGCGTAGGCTCGCAAATCAGGCTTGCAACCTTCAATGTGACCTTGACTGAATCATATTGCAGATGAACCTGGAAGCTGTCGTCGGCCTGAGCGCCTGGACGCTGGCGCCGCAGCTCCGCGTAGACGCCACTCGGCTTGCCGAATAACATCACAGCCTGATCGATCAAGTGCGGCCCGAGGTCGTAGAGCAAGCCTGAACCGGGCAATGCCTTTTCCCGCCAGGCTCCGGGCTTGAGCGCGGGGCGAAAGCGATCGAAGCGGCTCTCGAATTCCGCGAGAGCGCCGATACGCTGCTCCTTCAGAATTTTCTGTACGGTAAGAAAGTCGCCGTCCCAGCGCCGATTCTGAAACACACTCAAGACTCGGTTGGCTTTGCGGGCCGCGGCAATAAGTTCATCCGCGTCGCCAGTCGTGATGGTAAAGGGCTTGTCGACCACCACATGCTTGCCCGCCCGCAGCGCTTGCCCGGCGATGGGAAAATGACTCTCGTTGGGCGTTGCTACCACGATGAGTTCAACCTCGGGCACGGAGAGCAACTGCGCAACGTCGCGGAGGATTTTGGCATCGGGATAACGTTCGGCCGCGTCATTCCCCGTGCGCTGAACGATCCATCCCAGCCGCAAATTCGGATTCGCGTGAATGAGCGGCGCGTGAAAAACCTTACCTGCTAATCCATACCCCACCAACCCCACTTGCAGACGTTGCATCTTGGGATTGTATCGGGGATCGGCGTCAAAAAGGACGCAAGGCCCTTCGAATGACGATATAATCAGCGCCCGCGAAGAATTTGGCCCCAACTATGCCGCAAGTGATCCGTTCCCCCAAAGTTTTTGATGTGTGCGTCATTGGCTCCGGTGCAGGCGGTGGTATGGCCGCGAAGGTGCTTACCGAGGGTGGCCTAAGCGTAGCGCTCCTGGAAGCTGGGCCTCCCTTGAATCCGGACGTCGACTTCAAAGAACACGTTTGGCCCTACGAACTGCCCCATCGAGGAGTCGGCATCGGCGGCAATGCCCTGAAACCGGGCAATGGCTTGGAGGATGAATTTCTCGCGCCGACCGGAGCCTGGACGATCGAAGGTGAGCCCTACACAACGGCTCCCGGATCGAAATTTCGCTGGTTTCGTTCCCGCATTGTGGGCGGCCGCACCAATCACTGGGGGCGGATCGCCTTACGCTTCGCGCCAGTGGATTTTCGATCGAAAACGCGTGACGGTTTGGGCGAGGATTGGCCCATCTCGTACTCCGATCTCTCGCCGTATTACGACAAGGTGGAAGCGTATATCGGCGTTTTCGGGACTAAGGAAAATATTCCGAGCGCGCCCGACGGGGTATTTCAACCTCCGCCGAAGCCCCGCTGCAGCGAAGTGGTGGTAAAGCGGAGCTGCGACAAGCTCGGCATCCCCTGCATCCCGTCGCGGCTGGCTGTCCTCACCAAGCCTCTCAACGGCCGTCCCGCCTGCCACTACTGCGGCCAATGCGGCCGCGGCTGTCGGCTTGCCTCCAATTTCAGCTCGAGCCAGGTTCTGATTCCGCCTGCGCAAAAGACGGGCAGGCTGACACTGATCACTGGCGCCATGGCCCGCGAGATTCTGGTCAATCAAAAGGGCACAGCCGAAGGCGTTTCCTATGTTGATAAAGCCACAGGCGCAGAGAAGCGCGTGCACGCACGTGCGGTCGTGGTTGCGGCTAGTGCGTGCGAGTCGGCACGGTTGCTTTTGAATTCGAAGTCTTCTCTGTTTCCGCAGGGCATCGCCAACTCATCCGGTCACGTCGGCCGTAATCTGATGGACTCGGTGGGCAGCGAAGGCGCCGGCTATTTTCCGCAGATGGAAAAAGTGCCCCCTCACAACCACGACGGCACCGGGGGCCTGCACGTCTATGTACCGTGGTGGAAGTATGACCGGCAAAATGATTTCCCGCGCGGTTATCACATCGAACTCGGCGGCGGGCGCGACATGCCGGGCTTCGGCATGTTTCACGATCTTTGCGACGACCACGAGGGGTATGGGGTGAGTTTCAAACAGGCTTGCCGCAGGAATTACGGAACTACGATCGGCTTCGCGGGACGAGGCGAGATGATTCCGAACCCCGATAGCTACTGCGAAATCGATCCTGACCGAGTCGATCAGTGGGGTATTCCCATCTTGCGCTTCCACTTCAAGTGGAGCGACTACGAGATCAAGATGGCGAAGGATATGCAGGAAACCTTCCGGGCCATCGTGGAAGCGGCGGGTGGAACGTATCTGACGAGCACGGATGGCGCTGGCGACAATCCATATGGCATCGCCGATGGCGGCGTGATCATTCACGAAGTGGGCACGGCTCGTATGGGCTTCGATCCGAAGACTTCGGTCTTGAACGGTTATTGCCAGGCGCACGATGTGAACAATCTTTTTGTTTGCGACGGTGCTGGACTGGTTACGAATCCCGACAAGAATCCGACGCTCACCATCCTTGCTATGTCTTGGCGAGCGTCGGAGCATTTACTTGACGAGGCAAAAAAGGGAAACCTGTGAGCGAGTATCCGAAACCGTCCACGGGCAAAGCTTTGAGCGGAATCAGCCGGCGCGACCTGCTGCGCTCTCTCACCATGAGCGCGCTGGGAAGCTCGGTCCTGCAAGTGATCCCACTGCAGGCAGCCGAACAGGTTCACAAGATGGTGGCCCAGGAGAAAGCGCACGCGGCAGGGGCCAAGTACAAGCCCAAGTTCTTCTCGGCACACCAATATCAGACTTTGAGCACGCTCTGCGACGTAATCATCCCGGCAGATGAGCACTCCGGAGGCGCCATCGCCGCCGGCGCACCCGAGTTTATCGACTTGATCACCAGCGAGAATAAGGAATACCAGCTGAGCCTGGGCGGCGGAATTATGTGGCTGGACGGCTCCTGCGCCGACCGGTACGGACACACCTTTCTGGAATCCTCTTCTGCTCAGAAAACAGAAATTCTTAACCTGATCGCTTATAAGAAGAATGGGATCGAGGACCCCACCTTGTGCCCGGGCATCGAGTTCTTTGCCTTCCTGCGTCGCCTCACCAGTGATGGTTTCTACACCAGCGAGATCGGCATCGCCGACCTGCAATACATCGGGAACACGTTTCTGAAAGTATTCCCGGGCTGCCCGGAGCCTCCCGAAACATAACGGTTGCCGGACCAGCTTGAATTTGTTCGATTGTTTGCCCGCCGGGGCGAGACAGCCGCTAAACGAATCCTAGCCGGCCTGCGCCGCAATGATTCCCTGCTCGTCGTCGTTGCGAGCGCCCGTTCGAGTCAGCATCTCGACTTCATAGCCAAGCACACGGTCCAGCGCATCCGCCAGGACGACCGGGAATTCTCGCGTCACCAGATTGAGATCCAGCTGCAAGCTGCGCTCGCTGTACAAGCGATGAATAATCATTGCGCCGCGGCGGCGGTTGGCCGTGGTGAGCAAGTCCAGGGTAAGAGTCCAGCAAGCACCGTGGCGCGGAAGCATCGGCGCAGCCGGTCGATTCCAGTGGAAGTGCATTTCCTCGAGATCGCGGTCGAAATCTCTCTCTTGCGAAAGCCGCGGACGCTCCTTGGGATAAGCTCTCGCCCGCAGATCGAAGGCATCGAAATCGTTCGAATCGAAGGCTGCGACCAGGATCCGGCAAACTTGCGCATAATCGCGTGCGACTTTCAGTTCCTCTGTTGCGCGGCGAATCGAAAGATTGTTGATGACGATCTGGCGTTGCTCCAGCGTGCGCTGCGCGACCCGCCGTAATTCGCCGAATTCCAAATAGCCCAGGTGTTGGACGCCGAGCCAAACCCCGGTGCCTAGAACGGCCAGCACCAAGCCCAGCGTGCTGCCGGTGGGCCACAGCAGGAACAGGCTGAGAAGAGCAAATAAGGCCGAAACCGCGTAGAGGACAATCACCACCTGCCGATGCGAGAGACCAAGCGCCAGCAACTTGTGATGTATGTGCTCGCGATCAGCAGTGAAAACCGGACGGCCGCTGATCAGCCGGCGAAGCACGGAGAGCGACGTCTCGAGAATGGGCAGGCCGAACGAAACCACCGGGATTGCCACGGCGATGATCGTGGGAGCCTTCTGCGCACCTTCGAGCGCGAGCCCGCTGAGCAGAAACCCGATGAATTGACTGCCGCAGTCTCCTAGAAAGATGGTCGCGGGATTGAAGTTGTAGCGCAGGAACCCCAGAATGGCGCCGGCCAGCGCGATGCTCATCAGCGCAACCAGGTAGTAGTGGCCAAGCAGCGCGACCACAAACACCACTAAGGTTGAAAACAACGCGGACCCTGCCGCCAATCCATCGAGACCATCGATCAGATTGAAGGCATTCGTGATGCCTAGAACCCAGAGGATCGTGAGGCCCAATCCGACTAACGTCGGCAGTTGACGGTGCCCGAAGACGACAGGTAGATCGGTGATGCGAAGGCCGCTGGCATACAGCAGTGAGGCTGCGATGCCCTGCACGGAAAATTTGACATAGGGACCGATCGTACGAATGTCGTCGTAAAGGCCAAGCAAAAAAATCAGAAGACCGGGGACAAGAATGGAGACGAGCGAACGTGCGGACGACCCGAGGTTGAGTCTTGGCCAGAAGTGATCGATGGCGATCGCCGTGGCCAGGCTCAGAACGAACGCGGCGAAAATTGCGACACCGCCCAGGCGTGGGAGCGGCGTTTCGTGAAGGTGGCGTCCGTCAAATGGAGCCGCGACCCAGCCTTTTTCTGTCGCAATATTGCGCACGTACCATGTCAGAACGAATGACAGGACAAGCGACAGAATAAAAATGCCAAAGTAAAGCGCACTCAACTCAATTTCCCTCTAACTGCACCTGCTGGCACGGCTGGGATTGCGAGTTGCGCCCTGCAGTTCAGGACGAAACACTGCGCAGGCGACGTTGTTCATCAGTTGCGAGGTCGAAGTGGAACGGCTGGTCACCAAACTATATCAGCGGCGAATTGCGCTTGCAATGCTGCGCGCTGATCGTAGTTCGGCGTCGGTGCCCGCTCGTCTCGAAGGTTCGCGCTCTTTGAACCCTATGCTAGACTTTTTGTCTCGGGAATATCAGAAGGGATTCTGGAATGGTTTTTCGCCATGAGCGCTCGCGCGCTGGATGCGTGCTGCTTTTCATCCTGTTCGCGGCCGCCGCACTTTTCTCGCAAACCCAGCAGCCGTCGCCCTCGCCCAACCGGCCACCAGTCCAGGAAGGAACCTTCGAACAAGGCACGAGTTCGCAGCCTGCCGCACAAGCCCAAAGCCCCGATACTTCTCAACCGACGAACTCGGCTCCGCAGGCCATTGCGCCCTCCCCGTCCCCTTCGGCTTCTGAGGTAATACCGAAGCCGGCTGCTCCCGGTTCGACCCTGCTGAAACTGGGCACAGGTGATCTGGTCGAGATCAGCGTCTATGGAGTTCCTGAGCTTTCCACCAAGACACGGGTCAGCAGCGCGGGCGATCTTTACCTGCCGCTGATCAATTACATACACGTGGCGGATCTTACAATCGAAGAAGCGCAGACCTTAATCGAAAAGCGACTGGCCGATGGCGGCTACGTTCGCGATCCTCATGTCTCCATCCTGGTGGATGAGTTCTCGTCGCAGGGCGTGTCGATGTTGGGCGAAGTCGCGAAGCCGGGTACGTATCCGGTGCTGGGCGATCGCCGCCTGGTGGACCTGATTACAGCCGCGGGCGGCCTGACCGACAAAGCGGGCCGCGAAGTTACCATCATTCACCGGGATCAGCCCGACAAGCCGCAAATCGTGACCCTCGGGCGCAGCCTCACTGACAATCCCGAAAGCAACGTGCCGATCTTCCCCGGTGACTCGGTAGAAATCCATCGCGCTCCCATCATTTATGTCGTCGGAGATGTGGGCCGGCCGAGCGGCTTGCTGGTGGACAATGGGCGACTCACCGTTCTGCAGGCGCTGGCGCTCGCTGGCGGCGCAAACCGTACGGCAAAGCTCAACGACTCGCGCATTCTGCGCAAGAGTAATGGACCGAATGGCATTACGGAAACCAAGGTTCAACTGAAGAAGATGCTTGAGGCTAAGGCTCCGGATATTCCGCTCGAGCCGAACGACATTCTTTTTATTCCGCTGAGTGGCGCGAAGGTTGCCGCCGCACGCTCGTTCGAAGCTGCCATGGCGATTACCACCGGCCTTGCCATCTACGCCGTTCACCCCTGACGGCTGGACCGCGACCACTCTCCGACGACGCTCTGCAACACTTGTGAATAAAGTTCGGCGGTTCGTCTGCGGGAACAATGTTCCAGCACGTAGGCTCGGCCGTTCTGGCCGAGTTGCCGGGAAAGTTCAGGATCTGCCGCCAGCTGTTCGATGGCGCCGACCAACTCGTCGGCACTCTCGGGTTCGATCACGATTCCAGCGCGGGCCTCCTCGAGAAGCCTCTCTGCCTGGCCTTTCACACCTAGAACCACAGGCTTCGCACAAGACAGAAATTCAAGCATCTTGGTGGGTATTACCGTTTTGAAAAGCTCAGTTTTCTTCAGCAGCACGAGGCACGCGTTCGAGGCGTTGATGAAGGCCGGAATCTTTTCACGAGGCTGCTGATCGACCAGCAATAAATTGCTCAATCCGCGAGTCCGGCCAAGATCGCGAATCCTCTCTTTATCGGCGCCTTCCCCAACCAGCAGGAATAACACTTCGGGGCGTGTTGCCTGCAATCGAGCGGCAGCCTCAATGATCGTGTCGAGACCATGAGCAAGCCCCATCGTGCCGACATAGCAGGCCACAAATCGATCGCGAATATTCAATTCGCGCGCCAGGTTCGGCTCGCTTGTCTCGGGCAAAAATATGTCGGACTCGACACCATTTTCCACCACAGCGATCTTGTCTGCGGGCACGCGCCACTGGAGGATTAAATGATCCTTGAAAGCTTCTGTGACGACGACAATTTTCTGCGACCTTCGATAGAGAAAGCCGGCGATCGCACCAAGCAACCGGTGAAGCATCGAGTTTTCAGCGCCGACGCCGACCGCTGTCAGAGACTCAGGCCACAGATCGCGCACTTCAAAGATGAATGGCGCACGCTTCCATTTTGCGATCCACCAGCCAGCCGGCCCCACCAGCAGTTGCGGCGAAGTCGCAATGACCACGTCCGGCCGATCGACCTCGAGTCCACGCAGTGCCGCTGAAATGCAGAACGAGCTGTAGTTCAACATGCGCTCGTACGATTTCCGGTTCGGATAGGGCAAGAGCCAGGTGCGAATCACTTGAATCCCGTCGACTGCTTCCCGGTACACACCCCGCCGCAAACGCGGCCGCCACTCCGGCGGAACGAATCCAGTCGGATGATTCGGGAAGCCGGTTAATACCGTTACATCGTGGCCCAGTCTCACCCAATGGCGCGAAAGTTCCCAGGCGCGCGCTGAGGGCGCGCCCATCTCCGGCGGAAAATACTGGGAAACGTAGAGGATTCGCACGAAGAATCAGTAGTAGCACACCTTGAAAGCACTCTTGTAACACAGCGCGGCCATGCGCTTGACTCGACTCTCGGCATACTCTTGCCAGCGGTCTGCCACCTCGCCGAACTTGGCTTCGCCGGTCATGCGCTGCATGATGCGCAATTGCACGATGTGCAGGCGATGATAGAAAGGGCTCGCGACCATCTTCAGCAGCGTCCCGGACTGCTCGTACAGCGACCAGAAACGGAAATCGTAATCATCGAGATTACGCAGCAACGTTCGGGTAAATTTTGTGAACTGGCGCTTCGCGCGTTCATCGCCAGTCGCCAGCATGAAATCGTAGACGCCCCAACTCGCCCAAACAAAACCATTCAGAATGTGGGTTGGTGGCGTGACCAGATACTCTTCCACCCAGTCGTTCCCTCGCTCATCCGTAAAAATCACTCCTCCTTCTTGCACGCGGTGGAAGAAACTCTCGAACGCCTGGACCGCCGCACTTAGATAGGACTCATCGCCGGTTTCCGCGTGCGCTCGCACCAATAAAGAAACTCCCTGCCCTTGCGCCAGACCGGAATACCAGGGGGCTTTCAGCGTGTCGCGGTACTCCCAGTCAAAGTGATGCATCCAGACGGAGAAGCCACCTTCGTTTTTCTCGAGATGGTCACGCAACCAGTTGCTGGCGGTTAGAAATCTCTTCTTGCGTTCAGCCTCTCGGGTCTGTGCGAAGAGGTTATAGTTTCCCAACCCATATTGGGCGATGGCAATCGGGTTGTACTGTGCCCCTATCTGGCCGTGATAGTTAAGCAGAGGAATTCCAGATGCGTCGAATTGGCCCTGGTAGTCAGCCTTCGCAGCAAACGGCATAAAGTACGGGCCGAGTTGATCGTAGTTCGCCTGGGGATTTGCTTCCGGAACCTCGTGCCAGAACGTAAGCTGGCTCTCCCCGGGGGTCAGGTAAGCGCGGAAAATTCGTCGATAGTACTGAAGTCTTCTCGAAAGCGGCATGAATGCGGCCCGATGAACTCGCGTTTCTCTTCTTCGCGCTCCCGGCACAAACCATCTCACGAACGACGCTCTTCAATCTACTCCACGCGAAAAAGGTGCAGAGTCTGATCGGCGCCGGCCACGGCAATGGTCGTAAGCGCAAGGAAGGTCGAATGGTTCACTCCATCGGGCAAGAAGGCGTTGCCGTACTGAAAAAAGCGCATCGGCCAGAAGTCTTTTTCCCAGCTCAGCAGGCTCTCCCATCGATCTCCAGAGCGGCTCCCGTAAATCCTGACATTCTGATCCGGATTCGTGTTGCTCGGCTCGACCATAGTCGAAAAGAACAGCGCATCCCGGACGGCACAGCCATAAATCGAGGACCCACTCAGCGGCGCGACTTTGGCAAGCGCTGCCTCGCGATCGAGGCGATATACAAAGTTTTGTTCGAGCGGAGTATCGGTTGAAAAGTACAGGCCATCGGGAGCGGGTAATGCTGCGACTGCGCGCGCCTGCTGATTGCCCGAGAGCACAACTTCAACTTTTGCGAAGTCCAGCGTGGCCCGCAGTACACGGCACTCTTCTCCGTAATCGCCGGTGAATACCCAGATACAACTCAGCCGGCCATCGTAGACCAGGTTGTGCACGTGGCGGATCCGCCCCTTGGGAAACGTATAGGCCACCTGCCACGAAGCACCGCCGTCAGCCGAGCCGTAGATGTGCACCTCATCGCGCTCCGCGTTGTCGAAATATTCACCCCAATACAAGCGCTCTTCCGGCGTCGTGATGATGTGCAAGGGACGCGTCCCGCGCAGCACCCGATGGCTCCGAACAAACTCCCGCTCGCCCGTTGCCAGCGTAACAATGGCGCCCGGAACCGCTCCGATCAGCGTGCCTGAATCTAGAACTGCGAGCGCATGAAAGCCATCGCGCACCAGGCGGAAGCCCAGCCGCGTTCGGCTCGTGATCTGCCTCCACCATTCAGGCTGCCAGCGGCCGACTGACTCCCAACAAATCTCACCGGAACCCACCGGCGTACGCAGTAACTCGTAACCTCGACTCGCGTAAAGGCAGTCCCTATGCCAGGCCAGGGCACGCATCCTGGCGAACGACCTCTCGGCAATGAGTCGAAGCTGCGGCGCGTCGCGTTTCATTCCTAGTTTTCAGACTTCAATGCCAGGAACGGCCCGATGGCGATGGCATCCATCTTGGTTCGCTTAAAACAATCAATCGCTTCGTTTGGAGCGCAGACGATGGGCTCATTTTCGTTGAAGCTGGTGTTCAGAATGACGGGGATGCCGGTTTTCTTGCGAAATGCCCCGATCAAGTCGTAATAAAGAGGATTTTCTTCGTGCGTGACCGACTGCAGGCGACCGGTGTCGTCGACGTGATTCACGGCGCAGAGTTCTTTCCGCTTCTCCGGATGAATCTTGTAAACATGCAGCATGAACGGCGACGGATGGCCATGCTCGAAGTAGGCGAGTTGCTGGTCGGCGAGAATCGACGGCGCAAATGGACGGAACCACTCGCGATGCTTGATGCGCGCGTTCAACACATCTTTCATGTCGGGCAACCCCGGATGCGCCACAATCGAGCGGTTGCCGAGAGCCCGCGGCCCCCACTCCATGCGTCCCTGGAACCAGCCAACGACTTTGCCGTCGGCAACCTCGCCCGCGACTTTTTCGAGCAATGGGTCGCGCTCGAATCGGTGATACTTCACTCCTGCGCTTTTCAGATCGGTCTCGATTCGATGATCTGAGAACTGGGGTCCCAGATAGGAGTTTTTCAGCTCGTGCTTGCGCGGCTGACCGAGTACCGAGTGGTAGGTGTGCAGTGCCGCGCCAATGGCGAGACCTTCATCGCCCGCGGCGGGTTGAATCCAGGTGCGCGCGAAAGGAGTGCGCGCGAACAACTTGCCATTGGCCACGCTATTCAAGGCACAGCCTCCGGCCATGGCGAGGTCGGCGACCGGCACGCGCCGGTGCAGTTCCTTCAGTAGATGAAAGAACGCTTCCTCAAAACAATGTTGCATCGCGTAAGCGAGATCCATGTCGCGCTGCGTGATTTCGGTATACGGTTCGCGCGGCGCACCAAACAGATCTTCCATCCGCTTTGAAAAATGCCGTGCCAGCTTGACGGTGCCGTCGGGCAACACCTGCATTCCCTGGTTGCTGCCGAGCGGCTTGAAGTACTTCATGTTGAGTTGGAAGCCGCCGCCGCTAAGGTCAATGATGGGCTGGATCTTCTCGCAGTATGTATCTTTCCCGTAGGGCGCCAGTCCCATGACTTTGCCTTCATCACCGTATTTGTTGTAGCCGATGAACTCGCAGATCATGGTGTAGAAACTGCCCAGAGAATGAGGGAGAAAGACGCGCTCCAACACTTCGATCCGATTGCCTTCGCAACGGGCCATCATGGTGGAAACAAAATCGCCGGACCCGTCGTAGCTGAAGCCGGCCGCTCGTTCCCATGGCGAGCAGTAGTAGGCGCTGGCGATGTGCGCAAGGTGGTGCTCCAGGTGGTGCTCCTGAAAGCGAAGCTGGCTCGGATCGAGTTCGAACGCGTCCGCCAGCAGCGTGCGCACATTGCGCATTTTCTCTTTGCGCTGGCGCATTTTGATGAAGTTCAACACCTTCGCCGGATTCGCCAGGGCATACTGCACTTTCTTGGCGAGATTCGCCTCCGAATCCTGGCCGACGGCGATGTGATCGACATCGTGCAAGCGAGCACCCACCGCATCGAGGCAAGCCTTCACGGCCAAGGCCGGAAAGCCGCCGTAATGTTTGTGCCGGTTAAGCCGCTCTTCGGCAATGGCGAAAACGACTTCCCCGTCTTGCACGATGGCCGCCGACGCGTCGGCGTGAAACATGTTGAGGCCCAAAATCAGCATACGAAGCCGAGCTTCCCTTCCCCTGCGGTCAACGTCTTATTGCTTGCGTGCAACCGTGAGCCAGTCGCCTGCGCTTCCGATGCGACCGGCGAGCAACAAAGTTCAGGATGTAGTTCAGATTCAGACCGCAGTCTTTCACGCCATCGCGGCCTGCTGTGCATGAATGCGTTCGTCGGCAAATTTGCGCGCTCCACCATCCAAAAAGAGTCGCGCCCAAATCTCGAGGGTGAGCAGTTGCCAGATTTGCATGGACCAATCCTGCCCACCCTTGCGGTGCTCCTCCACCAAGTGGCGCACGGCGGAAGGCTTAAATAGTCCACGCTTCTCAACCGCTTCTTTCGACAACAGCTCATCCGCCATCTCACGCAGGTCGTGCGCCAGCCAATAATCGATCGGCGCAGCGAATCCCGCCTTCGGTTGCTCCAGCACCTCCTCCGGCAAGAGATCGCGCATCGCCTGCCGGAAAATGTATTTGGTCGTGGGCCGCAAGCCGCCACGCAGCTTCAGAGTCGGAGGAACGTTCCAGGCTACGAACTCTGCTAACTCACGATCCAAAAACGGTACACGCACCTCGACCGACGACGCCATGCTCATCTTGTCGTTGTAGGTCAGGTTCAGCGTCGTCATGAAAATCTTGGTGTCGAGGTACAGCATCTGATTCAGGAAGTCCGCATCCGGCACCCGTTCGAACGACAACAAGTGCTCAATCGCAGGATCGAACGATCGCGCTGCGGCGGCCAACTCGTCGGTGTACAGGCTGGCTTTCTGCTCGGCATCGAGATAAGTGCCGTTTCGTATGAACTGCTCCGCCGGACTCAGCGATCCGCTCCGTGCCATTTTTTTCGCCAGTCGCACCGCCCCTTTCATCCGACTTCCCCGCATGCCGGGGAAACTGAGCATGGCGCGCTCGGCGATGCCGCGCACTCCCGCGGGTACCCGCTGGTAAGTTTGCGCCCAGGTGTAGGCAACGTGCTTGCGATAGCCGGCAAATAATTCGTCCCCGCCCACGCCCGAGAGGAGCACCGTTGCCTGCTTCCGCGCCTCGCGGCAAACCAGGTACGCGGGGATCAGCGCCGGATCAGCGGTGGGCTCATCCATGTGCCACGTGAGCATGGGCAGGAGGCTAGCGACGTCGGGTTCGACCACGATCTGCTCATTCTTGCAACCCAAAGTGCGTGCCAGCCTCGCAGGAATTGCCGGATCGTCAATCGTCGACTCGCCTACCCGATATTTCTCCGGGAATGTAATGGTGTAAGTCCGAACCGGATGCCGGCTCTGATTTGACTGAGCCATGACCGCAACGATGCCCGAGGAATCGAGGCCGGCGCTCAGGAATGCGCCGACCGGCACATCGCTGATCAACTGACCTTCGACAGATCGGCGAAAGCGGTCGCGCACCTCCGCCACCAGATCTTCCTCCCTTGCCGGATAAACGTGCTCCAGCGGCGGAAATGCCAGGTCCCAATACGATTCGATCTTCAATTCGCCGCCTTGCAGCGTTGCGCTATGCCCGGCAGGAAGCTTCGAGATCCCGCGCAGCATGGTCTTCGAGCCCGGCACCCAAAGAAATGTCAGATAGCGGTGCAGGGCTTCCACGTCCATCTCCGCTTCGATTCCCGGCACTTCGAGCAGTGCTTTGATCTCCGAGGCGAAGGCCATCTGCCGCCCACGATACCAGTAGTAGAACGGCTTCACGCCAAAGTGGTCGCGCGCCATGAATAGAAGGGGCGCGCTTCCGCGCATGTCGCAGATCGCGAATGCGAACATGCCCTTGAGCCGCTTCACGCACTCCGGGCCTTCTTCTTCGTACAGGTGCAGCAACACTTCAGTATCGGTCTCGGACGAGAAGCGATAGCCTTTGCTGGCGAGTTCTTTTCGCAACTCGGGAAAGTTATAAATTTCGCCGTTGTACGTGATCCACACCGACCGCGATTCATTCGCCATCGGCATGTGGCCGTTGGGAGAAAGGTCGAGGATGGCGAGCCGGCGGCTCCCCAGGCCCATGTAGGAGCCGTCGGCAAACCGCTGCTCCCACAACCCCGCGTCGTCCGGCCCGCGGTGCGATTGCACGTGCGTCATCCGCGCCAGAACATCACGATTCCCGCAGTTCACGACCCCACTAATCCCGCACATCAGCCCGCATTCCTTCGCAGTTCGTAGATCTTTGCCTTGGTGTGGAACATCTGCACGCCCTGGAATCCACAGTAAACGAGGCCCGGCACCCCGTCCAGAAAGCCGAAGCGAAACAGATAACGGTAGAGGAAAAGCACGACCGGCGACCCGGGCAACCGGTAGAAGCGCATCTTTAGCCAGCGCCGACGCTGTGCTTGCGTGCCGAATAGCGCGGGCTTCATCTCGCCACCCGCCGCGTCGCCCTGCACCAGCACTCGCGACTCCCAGTTCGAATATTCGTCATGCTTCTCGATATAGCGCGAAAGCGATTCCACGTTGTGATGAATGAGCGGCTCTTTCAGATCCGTGGTCGCGCCGTCGACGATCACGTGCTCGTGAATCTCCATATCCGCCATCGAGGCATTTTGATCTTTCAGCCGGCATTCATAGCGGCCCTTGCCTTTGCGGAAAAGGGAGAGCTTCGAGAAATTTGCATCGCAATGCTTCAGCGGGCGGCCAAGAAAATACATCTGGAGCTGGATGCGATAACCATTGAAGCGCTCGTCTTGAATCACGCGGCCAATCTCCGCTTCGAGTTCGGGTGTCATCACTTCATCGGCGTCCAGCAGCAAGACCCAATCGTAAGCAAGGGGAAGGGTATCCATCGCCCATTGCCGTTTTTTCGGCCAGCCGCCCGCGTAATGAAACTGCTCCACCTTGGCGCCGAACTGGCGTGCGATCTCCAACGTCGCATCAGTGCTCTGCGAGTCGATCACATACACTTCGCCGGCATGGCGCAGAGCCTCGAGGCAACGCGGCAGGTTCTTGCCTTCATTACGGACAGGGATGATGACGCTTACCGGCAGAACCGCCCCTGCGCGGACCTCGTGCTTCAGTTCGGATTGCGCCACTTCCTGCATCTAGTTCTTGCCCGCCGAAAGATGCCGTGAGCACCAGCGCTCCAAAACAAATAGCGACCAGGGACGCGTCCAGGAAGTGGATCCCTTCAGGAAATCCAGCCACACTTCGCGTGTGGCCCGGGCATTTAGGCCGGGAACGGCCCCTGCCTGTACCCGCTCCAGCGACCTTTCGATCTCCTGGTGCAATCCTTCGCGTAGCCAGCGATCGAAAGGCATCGTAAATCCGCGCTTAGGTCGATGCACAATCGAGTCGGGCAGCTTTCCCTGGAGAGCGCTCACCAGCAGCGGCTTGGGGGTTTGCGGATCCAGTTTCCAGCTTCCGGGCAGCGCCAGTGTTTGTTCGGCCAGAAGATGATCGATCAGCGGCACGCGCACTTCGAGTCCGTGCGCCATGCTCATCATGTCGGAATCGCGCAAGAGAGTATTCAGCATGTAGCAGCGCTGCTCGAGATACGACACGCGGTTGATCGCATCCATGCCTTGCGTTCGCTCCAACCGTCGGCCCAACTCGTCGTCAACGCCGATCGCGCCATTTCTGCCGGCTTCCAGATCCCCGGGCGCCGTCTCGCCGCGTAAACTCGCAATCTGCTCGGCGGTGAACAGCGCCCGTGCCATGAAGTACGGATGCGCGAATTGCTCTTCCCCCTGAAGCAGCGTGGCCAGTTTCCGGTTTCGATCGCTGGCCACTCCCAGGTTGGTCAAGCCGGAAGCAACCGCTCCGCGCAGGCCCTTCGGCAGCGTGTCCCATCCGCTTTTGAAGCGCTCCATCCGCGGTACAGACTTGAAGTTTGAATAGCCACCGAAAACTTCGTCCCCGCCCAGGCCCGACAAAGCGACCTTCACCCCGGCGGCGCACGCTTCCTTGGAGACGAAATAGGTGTTCACGCCATCCATCGTCGGCTGATCCATCGCCGCGATCGCTTCCGGTAAAGTCGAAAAAAAATCTTCCTCAGAAACGGTGATCTCGTGATGATCCGTCTCAAAAGCCTGCGCCACCGCCCGTGAATGTTCCGCTTCTGAAAATTCAGCTTCGCGAAAGACGATCGAGAACGTGCTCGCTCGAACCTGGTTTGCGCGCAGGATGGCCACCAACGCGCTCGAATCGATGCCGCCCGAAAGAAAAATGCCGACCGGAACATCGCTGACCAGCTGCATCCGCACGCTTTCTTCGATCAAGCCATGAATTTTCTCTTCGAGTGCGCGCCGGCCGGAGCCGTTCGCGCCGGCGTGCTGGAGCGCTTCATCTTGCCCCAAGTCCCAGTACTCGGTTTCCTTCAACTCACCGTGTTCCCAGGTGAAATACGACCCCGGCCGCAGCATGCGCACGCCTTCGATCAGCGTCGCCGGCTCGTACACCGACCCGAATGCGAGATACGTCTCCAGGCCCTGCGCGTCCAGCTTTCGGGGAATCAGGCCGGTTTCGAGCAGCGTTCGCAACTCCGAAGCAAATAAAACATGCCGTTCACTGTGAAAGTAATAGAGCGGCTTGATGCCCATCGGGTCGCGCGCCACAAAAAGCCGCTTACCTACCGCATCCCAAATGGCGAACGCGAACATGCCGCGAAACTCGGCAACACAACGCTCGCCCCATTGCCGGTAGGCTTTCAGAACGACTTCGGTATCTGATTGGCTGCGAAACGAAACTCCGGCCCGCTCCAGCTTCGCGCGTACTTCGCGGAAGTTGTAGATCTCGCCGTTGTGCACGATCCAGTTGCCGGTTTCGGGGTCCTGCATGGGTTGGTGGCCGAGCGGCGACAGATCGAGAATGGCCAACCGCCGGTTGCCAAGCCCAATTTCCACCTTCTCCGAACCCCGCTCTCGCACAATCACCGTGCCTTCGTCGTCGGGACCACGATGCGCGAGCGAACGCGTTGCCCGTTCCAGAATCCCGGGGTCGACGGCCGCCCCCCGCGCGAGAATGCCGAAAATGCCACACATAGCCGAGTAGCTCATCTTACCGCGCCCGCGGCCACATCCCTTGGTACGCCTCGAACGCCCTTCTCACTTTCCCCGCTCCCTTGCCCGGTCCTCGCCCGCGCCTGTACCATGGAGGTTTGGCTTTACTGTGAGGAGGTCCTATGGCAACCGATACTGTCGCCGCTCCCGGCGTCATCAGCACTGATAAGTCCAAGGTTTATAAGAATTTCATCGACGGCGAGTGGGTGGAGTCCTCGACCGGTGAGACGTTTGAGAACCGCAATCCCGCCGACACGCGCGACCTCGTCGGCATCTTCCAGAAATCCGGCAAGGCCGATGTCGATGCCGCCGTGGAAGCCGCCAAGCGCGCCTTTGCCAAGTGGCGCCTCGTGCCGGCACCCCGCCGCGCCGAGATCGTTTATCGGGCCGCCGAAATGCTTTTCGAGCGCAAAGAGGAGTATTCCCGCGACATGACGCGGGAGATGGGCAAGATTCTCAAAGAAACCCGTGGCGACACGCAGGAAGCCATCGACACGGCGTACTACATGGCCGGCGAAGGGCGCCGCATGTTCGGTCCAACCACGCCTTCGGAGCTGCCCAATAAGTTTGCCATGGCCGTGCGCACCCCGGTCGGCGTCTGCGGCATGATCACGCCCTGGAACTTCCCGATGGCGATTCCGTCGTGGAAGCTGCTCCCGGCCATCGTCTGCGGCAACACGTGCGTCATTAAGCCCGCGCAAGACACGCCGCTCTCGACCTTCAACCTCGTGCGTACCCTCGTGGATGCCGGCGTTCCCAAGGGCGTCATCAATATCGTGACCGGCTTCGGGCCAGCAGTCGGAACCCCGCTCACCGAGCACGCCGACGTTCGCGCCATCTCGCTCACCGGCTCCAGCGAAGTCGGCAAGATCGTCGGGCAGACGGCAGCCAAGTCCTTCAAGCATTGTTCGCTCGAACTCGGTGGCAAGAATCCGATGATCGTGCTCGACGACGCCAACCTTGACCTCGCGATCGAAGGCGGCCTCTGGGGCGCTTTTGGAACCACCGGCCAGCGCTGCACCGCCACCAGCCGCATCATCGTGCAGAAGGGCGTTTACCGCGAGTTCGTGGACCACTACGTGGCACGCGCCAAGGCGCTCAAGGTCGGCAATGGGCTCGACGAGTCGAACGATATGGGCCCGGCGGTGAATCACAACCAGCTGAACACCGACTTGAAGTACATCGACATTGGCAAGAACGAAGGCGCCAAGCTCGTCTGTGGCGGCAACCGCCTTGATAAAGGTGACTACGCGAACGGCTATTTCCTCGAGCCCACCGTCTTCATCGACGTCGATCCGAAGATGCGCATCGCCCAGGAAGAGATCTTTGGCCCGGTCGTTTCCATCATCCCCTGCGAAGACCTCGAAAACGCAATCGAGATCGCTAACGGCATTGAGTACGGCCTGTCATCGGCGCTGTACACCAAGGACGTCAACCGCGCCTTCACCGCCGTCCGTGATCTCTACGCCGGCATTACCTACATCAATGCGCCGACCATCGGCGCGGAAGTCCACCTGCCCTTCGGCGGCGTGAAGGCCACTGGCAACGGCCATCGCGAAGGTGGCATCGGCGCCATTGACTTCTACACCGAGTGGAAGTCGGTCTACGTCGATTACTCCGACAAGCTGCAGAAAGCGCAAATCGACCGCCCGGAATAGCTCTCGCGGGGCGGACGCAAGTCCGCCCCGACATTTGAGATGATTCGCAATTCGATCTTCGAAAGTCCTATGATGCGGGAGCAACCCCGTCCGGCGCTTTACCTAGATGGCTCATCCCTGCCGTGACTATAGCTGTCATCGTTTTGCTCAAGCTATTTGCCGTTGAAGCCTGAAAGTCCCGGACCACCTCCGGTACCCTGCCCTCTTCCTTCCCTTTTCCGTGCTCCAGCGCGCGCTCTCCGTTTAAAATCCCAACATGCCCGCAACCACCGCCCGCGAGATCACGCCCGCTTCCCGGCTCGATAACGTTCGCTACGCCATCCGCGATCTCGCTTGCATTGCCGACGAAGTCGCCAAGCAGGGCCACAAAATCCTGCCCCTGAACATTGGCGATCCGCTCAACTTCGATTTCGTCACGCCTCCCCACCTCATCGAAGCCGTCTACAAGGCGATGAAAGACGGCAAGAACGGCTACGCGCCCTCGCCCGGCATCGCGCCTGCCCTCGAATCCATTCGCAACGAGGCCACCCGCAAAGGCATCACGACTGTTCAAGACGTTTTCATTACATCCGGCGTCAGCGAGACGGTGGACCTCTGCCTGACCGCCCTGCTCAACCCGGGCGACAACCTGCTCACGCCCAGCCCCGACTACCCGCTGTATTCGGCCGTGCTCGCGAAGCTCGGGATCGAACTCAACACTTACGCGCTCAATGAAGACGACGGCTGGCAGCCGGATCTGATCGATGTTCACAAGAAAATCACGCCGCGCACGCGTGGCATTGTGCTGATCAACCCGAACAACCCGACGGGCGCCGTCTGCACGCGGCGCATGCTCGAAGCCATCGCCGAACTCGCCCGCCGCAACAATCTCGTCATCTTCGCCGACGAAATCTACGACAAGCTTCTGCTCGACGAAGACCCATGCCTCTCGATAGCAGCGATTGCGCCGGATGTTCCGGTCATCACGTTTGGCGGGTTGTCAAAGAATTATCTGGCGCCGGGCTGGCGCATCGGATGGGGCATCGTCAGCGGCGATGGCGCACAACTCAAGCCTTACGTAGAAGGCATTCACCGCCTGCTGCGTTCGCGCCTGTGCGCGAATCATCCCGAGCAGTATGCGATTCCTGCCGCCCTCGATGGACCGCAGGACCACCTCGTGGAAGTCAATGCAAAGATGCGCGCCCGTCGCGATCTCACCGTGAAGTGGGCCAATTCCACGCCGCGCGTGAGTTGTGTCTCACCCCGCGGAGCCTTCTATGCCTTCCCGAAGATCGACATTCCAGAAGGCGACGAAGTTTTCGTGAAGGAATTAATCGTGAAAAAGCACGTCCTGGTCGTGCATGGCTCGGGCTTTGGTCAGAAACCGGGCACCCGGCATTTCCGCATCGTCTTTCTGCCGGATGAGAAAACTCTGACCACGGCCTACGCGGCAATCGCCGATCTGCTTCGGCAACGTTATCCGTAGCAGGTCGCGGTCTTTCACCACGCAATTCCCCTGTCGGAAGTTCTGCCACGTCCTTCCGGCGTTTGTCCCGATCTCCGCGATCTGTTTAAATCGGAAGAGATCTGCTTGGGCCATCTGTGATCGATATCCATTGTCACATTCTTCCCGGCGTTGATGACGGTCCCAAGTCCTGGGACGTGTCTACCGAAATGTGCCGCATGGCCGCGGCCGACGGTATCACGCACATCGTTGCCACCCCCCATTCCAACGACCGCTACCGCTACGATCGCGTCGCCCATAGCGCCAGCCTCGCCCGCCTCCGCGAGGCCGCCGGGCCGAAGCCGGAACTCAGCCTCGGTTGTGACTTCCACCTTTCCTACGACAATTTGCAGGATGTGCTCACCACTCCCGAGCGCTACACCATCGAGCATTCCCGCTACCTGCTCGTCGAACTCAGCGACTTCAGCATTCCCGCCCAGATCGGCGATTGCTTCCTGAAGCTGGGTGACGTGGGTGTGACGGCTATCATTACGCATCCCGAGCGGAACACCATCCTTCGGCAAAACCCACAACGCGTTCTCGAGTGGGTCGAACTCGGCTGTGTCGTGCAGGTCACAGCTAATGCGCTCACCGGCTTCTGGGGACAGCGGGTGGCTCGGGTTGCCGCTTGGCTGCTCGAACGCGACGCTGTGCACATCCTCGCCTCCGACGCGCACGACACCCAAAGCCGGGTGCCCAAGCTCTCGCCCGCACGCGACCTCGTGGCCCAAGCTTTCGGTCACGACGTGGCGAAGGCGCTAGTCGAAGATAATCCCAGAGCGGTGCTCGCCAGTCAGCCTCTTCCCTACTCGCCCAAACCTCTGTTGCGAAGTTAGAGCCTCGTCTCCGAAACTTAGCAAAAAGACTCTGTGCGTTCTTTAAATCTAGCTTCCGAGATTCTCCCCTCCTTGTAAGCAAAAGGATACAAACTCACGGCTCCCCAGCAATCACGCGGGTTTGCTCGCCACTCATCCGGGTCAAGTGTCTCTAGCCTTTCTGATTAGCCCGTTCGGATGGATTGACACCGATTCTGGCGACAAGCAGACTCGCCCAAGCCCCCGCTCCCCTCGCGTTTGAACACGGTCGCTCCGATTCCCCGCATGCTGATGGATGATTTTTTGCGCCTTGTGATGCGGCGTGTTCGCGCACCCGAATGCGCCCGGCCCTGCAAGAGAACAAAGAAACCAATAGGAGAAATGCATGCTTCGACGCAACTCTGCCAAGCTTGTTGTGGGCCTCTGCTTCTTCGTGACCCTTTGTGGTCCGCTTTCGAACGCTCAATCCGCGGACACTGCAAACCGCATCGTGCCGACCTTGGTGAAGTTTTCCGGCGCGGTTTCCGACCCCACCGGCAAAGCACTCTCCGGTGTGCAGGGCCTCACCTTCCTTCTCTACAAAGAGGAAACGGGTGGCGCGCCTTTGTGGATGGAAACGCAGAACGTTCAGGTGGACGCAAGCGGTCACTACACGGTGATGCTCGGCTCGGCGACGGCGCTCGGTTTGCCGATGGATCTTTTTCTGAGCGGCGAAGCGCGTTGGCTCGGTGTGCAGGTGAGCGGGCAGCCGGAAAAAGCACGCACCCTGATTCTGAGCGTGCCCTACGCCCTTAAAGCCGCTGATGCCGAAACCCTTGGCGGCAGGCCAGCCTCCGCCTTCATGCTCGCGCCAGCTCCCGGTCCAGCAGCTCGCAATGCGGCGGCCGCCACCACCAATCCGATCACCTGCCAGACCAGCACCGCCTGCAAGAAGTTCTTTCTCCCTAAGTTCTCGAGCACCGGCGGAGCGGCCACCGTGAACGACTCTGCCATCAGCCAAACCGGGTCCAATATCAACTTCTCCGCTGGCGCCAACGTCGCAGGAAACCTGAGTACTGCGGGCAACTTCAGCGCCAATGGAACCGTCTCCGCCTCGGCCGTGAATACGACCGCCCTGTCCGGCGGCGTCAATGCAGTCATGACCGGCACCGGCAACAGCGTAGGCGCCGTGATGGGCTCGGCGACGGCCACCGGGTCTGCCGGGTTCACTTTCGGCGTCATCGGCCAGTCCGCGTCGGATCAGGGACGCGGCGTCTTTGGCCTGGCCACGGGCGCGAGCGGCGTCGGCGTCATCGGCGAGACCAACTCGAGCGGTACCGGCGTCGTCGGGAAGGCGCTTCCGGGATCGAATGGATGGAGCTTCTCGGCAACCGGCAATACCGTGCAGGATCGCACGAGCGGTGGCTGGGCCAAAGCGATGGTCATGGTTGAGGGCGCGGGCACTCCTTACCACATCCTTCACTGCTTCAATTCCACCCTGCCCGGAGCATCGGCCACCACGCCGCCGTGCGGTTTCAATCTGATCGAGCGCGCCTATGCACAATATGCCATCGACTTTGGTTTTGAAGTCGACGATCGCTTCTGGACCTTAAGCGCCGTTCCCTTTGTCATCGACGGCAACAATGGCGCAATCATCACCGACGCCTGGGCCGAGAGCAGCAACATCGTGCAGGTTGACCTCTACACCGATGGAGGCGATCGCCAAACCACAAACTTCACCATTGTCGTTTTCTGATGGTGACTCCGCTTCGTTCGAGCGCCGCCATGAATTCGCAGCTTTGCGGATAGCATTGTCGGCGCTTGCGCGGAGTCTGAAGTCAGGCGGAAAGATGCGCGGAAGAATCCGGCTTGGTGCTACTGTTCCGGCTGGCTCGGGGTGGTGCTCGCCGCCGGCTGAATGGTTGGGTGCACCGCTTCCGGTGCCGAGGTCATCGCGCTCTCCGGATTCAGCAGGTGATCCTGGTTCGGACCCAACCCCAGTTTGATCAGAGCTCGTGAATCAGGCACGGTCTTGTTCTGCCAGCCGTTGTCGGCTTGCATCTTGCGCAGCGCGCCTTCAGTCTCGGCATCCCACTTTCCAGTTGGCTCGCCCTGCAGGTAGTGCTCGCGGATCAGCGCTTCCTGAATCTGCCGTGTGCGGTCCGAATCAATCTTCTGTTGCCCGTGACGCGAACTGACCGGCTTCTTTTTGCCGTGGTGCGAACTGGTCCCTGCCGCGTGCGCCTTCTTGTGCGGTGTCGCAGAGTGTGCGCTGTGATGGACCGTTTCCGACTTGGCAGTGCTCCCCGCCTCGGGATGGCTGGACTTTGCGGTACTCGCGTTGGCTTTGGCTTCAGCCTTGTGCGAGACGGTTTCCGGGTGTTTCACCTGCTTATGCTTCGTCGCAGAACCGGCCGTATCCTGCGCCGCGGCACTGATACAGAGCGCCAGAGACAGGCTCGCCGCCATCAGCGTCGTGTTGGAAAGGTTTCCCGCCATGCGTTTTCGGTCTTGCGAACCCTACACCACCCAGCCTGTGCGGCCAAGCGATTACTCAAAAGTCAGGCCCAACGGGGCATTCCGATGATCCCCGAATCCGGGGCCGGATGCCAATGACCGTTGGGCCACGGTTAGGTTACGGAAGTGTACCGGCGATAAAGATCGTGGATTCCTGGCGTCCCGCGCCTCGCGGCCGTACCAGGAACACCACATCCTGCCCGCTCTTCATTCCACTCTCGATGCGAGTGAAGTCGTCCGGACTGTTTACGGGCTGCTTGTTGATCTCGAGGATTACGTCCCCGCGATTGAGCCCAATATCATCCGCAAACGAACCGCCCTTCACATCTTTCACGATCACGCCCTTGCCAGCCGGAACATCGAGTTTCTCCGCCAGATCGTTGGTCAACGCCGAGACCGTGACGCCGAACTTGCTTTCCTTGGGCTGCGCCTCTTCGTTGCCCTTTTCGTCATCGCCCAGGCGTGCGGCGAACAGCTTGGAACGATCCGCAATCGTGACCGTCGTTTCTTCCTTCTTATTGTTGCGCACGAACGACAACTTCGCCTTCGAACCCGGCTTGCGCGCCGCAATGTCGGCTACCAGTTCATCGCCGTTCTTCACTTCCTTGCCGTCGACTGCGGTAATCGTGTCGCCGACCTTCAAGCCCGCGGAATCCGCCGGGCTGCCGGGTACGACGTTCGAGATGGTCACACCCGACTGCACCCCATAGACCCGGGCAATCGCTGGAACCGGCTGCGCGGCAAACTCCACCCCAATCGACCCACGGGTGACGCGGTGCTCGGGCCCAATCAGCTGGTTATAAACGTTGATGACCGTGTTCGAAGGCATGGCAAAACCGACACCCGCATAGGCGTTGGTCTCGGTCAGAATCGCCGTGTTGATCCCGATCACCTCGCCCGCCATGTTGACCAGCGGGCCGCCTGAGTTACCGGGATTGATCGCGGCGTCGGTCTGGATGAACGACTGGAACTGCCGTCCCGGAACAATGTTGCGGCCTTTGGCCGAAACGATGCCCGCCGTTACCGTTTCCTGCAGTCCGAATGGGCTACCGATCGCCAACACCCAGTCGCCTACCTGCATGCTGTCCGAGTTGCCGACCTTGGCTGTCGGCAACGGCCGTTCTACATCGATCTTGATGACCGCGAGATCGGTTTCCTGGTCCACACCGACCACTTTCGCATCGTGCTGCACGCCGGGCGCGTCTTCCTGCAGCCGCACGCGAATGCGATCCGCCTTGTCCACCACGTGGCGGTTGGTCACGATGTAGCCCTTTGAGTCGACAATGACGCCCGAACCCAGCGAACGTTCCTTGATTGGACCGCTGGGCGCCCCTTGGCCGCCGAAGAACTTGTCAAAGAAATCGTCGAAGCCGCCGCCTCCACCGCCGCCGTTGTCTTCATCGTCGTCGGGGCCTTGCTGCGGCCGGCGCCCAAGTCCGCGGTGCGGATTCTTGATGGTGGATTCGGTGTTGATATTGACGACACTGGGCTCCAACTGCTTCGAGATCTGGGAGAAAGCACTCGATAACTGCGTCGGCGAAGGAATCTGGAGCGGCGTCGCGTCGCTCTTCTGCCCCTCTTTGCCCTTCACGCCGTAAGAAACCACGGTTCCAATCAGGATGCCCAGCCCCAACGTGGCCAGGATGGTTAGCGTGTAGGCCCAGCGATGGGCCTTCAAACGCATCAAAAAGGCGCTTTCGCGCGTCTCCATAAGTCCGCTGCCTCCCAAATCGTGCAATCCTAGATTATACCCGCTGACTCCCTCGAAACTCGAACCCGTCTCGTAGCCCTTTGTCGCGCCAAACGTTAGACGCACAAACCCCGCCACCCGTTTCCCTGAAATTGTATTAAAGCCCGACCGGAGCGCAACCCTAACAGGAAATCTCAGTGTCCCGGGGCACCGGCGTGATCCTCCTGCGGAACCCCGGCGTGATCCGGCGCGACCGCCATGGACTCGGTCTCGCCCTTCTCCTCCGAGATCACCACGCCACCTAGAATGAGCAGGGCCCCGGTCACCCCGCGGGAACCCATGCGTTCTCCCAGGAAGACGAAGGACGTGAGCCAGGCAAAGACTGGCTCCAACGAAAAGATCAGCGCCGTGTGCGTCGCCGGAGTGAACTGCTGCGCCCAGGCTTGTACCGAAAACGCCAGCGCCAGGCTCAGGAAGCCCGTGATCAGGATGCCCCAGATCACCGCCTGCGACCACACCACCGTCTGTTTGGGAACGAGATTCGCGCTCACCACCATCAGCCCGGCGCAGATGGCGGTCTGCAATACCGCAATCTGCTGCCAGCGGTACGTTCTGGTGGCGTGCCCCATGAAGATGATGTGGAAGGCGTACACGACCGCCGCACCGAGCGTCAGAACGTCCCCTTGATTGATGCTTCTGAGGATCAGGCTGCTGTCAATGCTGGTCAAAGTTCGGCCGGAGGAAGGCACGGTCAGGAGATACAGGCCGAGGAACGCCATCGCGACGCCAACTCCGCTCCATAGCCTGATTTTTCTGCGCCAGAAAATCGCCAGGAACACCGGTACCAGCACCACCGCCACGCCGGTCAGGAATGCAGACTTGGTTGGCATGGTGTATTTCAGACCTAGGGTCTGGAGTTCACTGCCTGCCCAGAGCAACCCCCCGAGCAAAGCTCCGTAACCGAGGGCTGCGCGGCTGACGCTCCCGCGCTCGCGATGAAACACGACCATCAGCGTAACCGCGGCCAGGCTTACGCGGATCGCGTTGAACAGCAGCGGAGAGATATCGACCAGCGCATTCTTGATGACGACGAACGTCGCTCCCCAGATGAGCGTGATCATCACCAACAGTACATGCGCTTTGAAGGATCGCGACAAACGGTCACCGGGAGCACGCCATCCACTACATTCGCGGCTTCGAAATTGATTTTCGAATCGCCCTTTTCACTTTAGCGTCTTTTGTTCCGCAAGCTGAAGTATTGAGCGGGAGTCGTGAAGCGAGTTCAGAACCCTCCGGCGAAGGCCGCCAGGAAGATCCCGGTGTAAGCCGCGATCACGAAGAGAATCATGAGCGCGCCTGCTGAGAGCATGCTCAGCAAGTTAAAAGGTCGCTCCAGCGCTCCCTTGATCAGCCAGCGCGCGCCCAGGAATTCAGCGACGCCGGCCAACGGAAGCAAGGCGGCCGCGATGACCGGCCCGTGTTTCACCCGCGGCTCGATGACCAGGTAAACCAGGCCTGGCAGAAACGCCAGCGCAGGCCCCAGCGCCAGCGGCGCTCCCCAGTAGAACCATCGCTCCCGTTCGCGCCAACTCACCGAGCGAGTCTAGCAGGAGCCCTTGGAGGCCAGGCAGAGCGGCCCATGAGCCACGTCGGCATGCAAAATCGCGCCAATGTTCCACGTGGAACATGTGGAAAAGGACAAATGGGAGAACAAAATTTTTGTGGCGGCCAAGAGCGCTTCCCGATTTGGGAAGCATCAGTCGCGAGGCAATCGCCCCGGAGGGCCCAGCGCTTCAGGCAACATCATCGACCGATTCGTGCTTCATGGATTCATGCGCCACGGTTCGACTTTGGGGGTAGGCGATTTGCACCAATTCGCGATCCGGCACTTTTCGGTTGTGCCAGCGGGGATGAACGCCGTTTCTCCGGTACAGCCTCGCCATTTTCGAGCCGATGCCGACGGATCCCTTCACGAGCGACTCGATGGACACCCACCGAGCAACGCGTACCGTTTTGAGCCAGTGTAGCCCCGTGCTGATGGCACATCCGCACTGCGAGCAGTCCGGCGTACCGCCAAAGATGCAAGGCTCCACCCGCGTTTCGAGATCGGCCGAATAGTTGGTGGACATTTTGGCAAAGAGGCAATCGCCCGGCTCCGCAGGCGGAGATTGCATCGCCTCGGTCATGCCGCGATTCATCAGGAATTTCAGATAACGCGGCTGCAGGGCGAGCAACTCCTCAGCGACTGCGCGGCGTTCCGCCGCGCTCAACATCTCGGGCGTATTTTCGTTTTGTTGCGGGCTATAAAGGCTGACCCAGATACGGGCGACTTCCGGGCGCGCGCTCCAGAAAGCCAGATATTCTTCCAGGTACCCGCTGCGGCGCAGCATCGGCGCGGTGATGGTCCAATGAATATTGACCTGGGTTCCAGCAATGTTTTTCAAGATTCGTTGGTAGGTAGCCGGGGCGCGGCGCACATCATGATGTTCGGGCAAGCCATCGACCGAAACGGCGACTTTGATGCGCGGCAACCTTGTCCATTCTTTGGGAATTGGAATGACCGCGCTCGTGACAATCATCGTGACAACTCCCATCTCACTGAGAACGGGCAACAGGCGGCTCAGTTCACGATGACGAACGAGCGGTTCGCCTCCCACCAGCGACAGATGAACCGGGCGATGTTGCCGCACGAGGGCTAAAATGCCATTCACCAACTCGTCGCCCCGGTAGTCATGCAGTCCGCGCAGCGTTACTTCATTCCCCAGATGAGTGTCGCCATACGCGTAGCAGCCGGGGCAACGCAGCGGGCACTCGCGGGTAATTTCAATCGACAACATCGGGGTGCTGCCGCTAAGGATTGCTTTCCACGCCGACAACAACTCAACGACGCGAATACCAGGTTTGCCTTTCGTGGATTCGGGGCTCTGCGTCTCCTCGCAATGGAAGTCGGACGCGTTCCTGACGTTGGCTGGCACTTCCCTCTGCACTTTCTGCGCCGCAAAGGCGACGAGGACGAACGTGCAGCTCCGTAACAAGCAACACAGTACGCCCTGATTGTGGTGGAGGTTAGGAGGTTGCGACTTCGGAGCAAACTTCTTGTGTAGATGTCATGGCCAGCGGCCCGGTTGCAAACGGTGTTGGGAAATCGCAGCCAGTCGTTCACATCGAAAACGAACCGGGCAGTACTACTGCGCGTTGTAGACAGTCTTACCGCCCACCACGGTGCGCACGACCTTAGTCTGCAAAAGTTTCTGCGGATCGACCACCGTCGGGTCGCGGTCGAGGACCACAAAATCGGCCAGCATCCCGGCGACGATCTGACCCTTGTCTTTCTCTGCGAATTCAGCAAAGGCAGATCCCGTCGTGTAGGCGGCGATCGCCTGGTCCATGCTTACTTTCTGATCCGGAAAGTACTCGAGCTTGCCGTTCTCACTTTTACGCGTAGTCGCAGCGTACAAACCGCGAAATGGATTGACGGGCTCAACCGGATAGTCCGTGCCAAACGCCAAGGGCACACCCTTCCTGGCAAAATCGCCATAAGCATAGGAATGTGCGGCGCGCTTCGCGCCCAGCCGGGTCTCGGCCCAGTTCATGTCGGTCAGCAGATGACAGGGCTGTACGGAAGCGATAACTCTCAGGTCCTTGAACTTGAGGATCTGCATGGGAGTCGTGACCTGCGCATGCTCGATGCGCGGCCGATAATCGTCGCTGCCATTGGCCGCTTTCACCTTCTTGTCCTTTGCGGCTTTCTCGCCGGCAGCAAAGGCATCGAGCGCCATCTCTACGGCTTCATCGCCAATCGCATGGAAACCGATTTGAAATCCGGCCAGCATGCGTTCTTCAGTCATCTGGTTGAGCTTGGCCTGATCGTAACGAGGAAGACCCGTATTCTTCGCGTCGTCAGCGTAAGGCTCCAGCAGCGCAGCACTGTGCGAACCCAGTGAGCCATCCATGAAGCCTTTGAGCATGCCTGTGGAAAGCATCGCATCGGACCCGGAGTGCTCCCGGCGATGGTCTTCAAGTTTGTCGACGGAATCGTCGAAGGTGAGCCACTCGCTGACCCGGGCAGTGAGCTTTCCATCTTTCTCGATTTCCTCGAGAATCTGGAAGTCGTCCCAGCTCGAAAAGTCCTGCGCTGAGGTGACGCCCCAGCGGGCGAGTTGAGCGAGCGCGGATTCCATCGCCTGCCGCCGCTTGTCGTGCGTGGGTTCGGGTATGACGTTCCGGACCGCCTCCATGGCGGTGTCGCGCAGAAGCCCGTTAGGCTGGCCGCTTTCGTCGCGTTCGATCTTGCCGCCCTTCGGGTTGCGGCTGGCCAGGGTGATGCTCGCCAGTTGCAGGGCGCGCGCGTTGGCCACGGCGGAGTGGCCGTCGACGCGAACGAGAAATACCGGATGATCGGTCGTCACTTCGTCAATATCGAAGCGCGTGGGCGGTGTTTTCACCGGCCACAGTGTTTCGTCCCATCCGGAGCCGAGAATCCATTCGCCGGGCGCCGCGGTATCGACGCGCGCGCGCAGGCGATCGCGGAATTCGTCGATCGATTTGACGCCGGTGAGATTTACGTTCAGAAGCTGTAAGCCCCCCTGCGCAAGGTGCATGTGGGCATCGTTGAAGCCGGGCATAACGAACTTGCCGCCAAGATCGACGATTTCGGTCTGGGGACCGCGCAGTTTGAGGACGTCGGCCGATTCGCCGACTTCTTCGATCTTGCCGTCGCGGACGGCGATCGCTTCCGCGCGCCTGGTCATTTTGAACGACGAAACCACCGTCACACCCGTGTACACGTTGCCGTGCACAAAAATGACATCGGCTTTCGGCTTGGCCGGAGGCTCGCCTTTTGGCTTGGCGGGCTGGCTTTGACTCCAGCTCACCGCTGCTCCTGAGAGTCCAATGGCCGATGCCAGCGCAATCACGCTGGCCCCGCGCTTCATACCGCAGAACGATCTTCTCATTTCCCCCGCTCCGGCGTTCCCGGTCCGGATCATTCTCCAACTCCGGCCAGCGCCATCATGGTCAGCAAAATCCTCTTCAATCCAACTTCCCTGCCGTTGCAATCGAACCATTCCTGCAAAGTATGCGCGCCGCCGCCAGATCCGCCGCCGCCGATGGCAATGGCTTCCCGTCCGAGTGAGAGCGGGATGTTGGCATCGGTCGAAGCGCGCTGCACCTGCGCCGCATTCCCAAGATGAGCATCCACCGCGCGAATCACGGCAAACATGCGGGCATTTGGTTCGAGCTCACCGGCCGGGCGATCTCCGATCACCACGACTTCGGTGGTGATGTTCTGCGGCTTGCGGGCGTTCCCCGCTCGGGCCTCGACGATCTTTTGCTCCGCATCCAAAGCCTGGTCGAGGCTGACACGCAACGACCGCTCCAGCCGCTCCAGCTCCTGCATGGAGGTGGAGCGCAGGTCGACGCGCATACTCGCCGACTCGGGAATAGAGTTAACGGAAGTGCCGCCGCGAATCACGCCGATATTGAACGTGCTTTTGGGTGCGGTGGAGACCGGCGTCTGGCAGAAACTCTCGACCGCGCGCGCCAGCACAACAATCGGATTGGGCGCGCCGAAGTCGCTCCAGGAATGGCCGCCCGGCCCGCGCACAATGACTTCGAACCTTCGGCTGCCCAATGCTTCAGCAACGATCGTGTCGCTGCCCGCGCCATCGAGCACCAGGCTGTACGCGATGGAGTCGCGCCAGCGCTGCGTCGCAAAAATGTGCCGCATCCCGCGCAGATCACCTTCGCCCTCCTCGCCTACATTGCCGACAAACAAAAACGGCATGGCGTGGCGCACACGCACCGCTCGCAGCAACGCGATAATCGCCAGCATGGCGGTGACGCCCGCGCCGTTGTCCGAAACTCCCGGACCATAGAGCTTGCTGCCCTGCTGCCGGATATTCAGCGGCGTCCCCGCGGGAAAAACTGTGTCGATATGCGCGCTCAGCGCGACGTAGCGCTTGCCAAAACCGGGATGCACGCCAAAGACATTGCCGACATCGTCGATCCGCACGTCGTCCAGACCCAGCTCGCGGAATTTTTCCGCCAGCCATACGCCCCGGGCCGTCTCTCCAAACGGCGGCGCAGCGATGCGCGCCATCTCCATCTGCCAGTGGGCCAGTTGCGGCTCCTGCGCGCGGAACCAGTTGAAAGCAGAGCGGATTTCGGGCGATGCCGCCAGCCGCGCCACCTCTTCGGGCACGCTGGGATACACGTCCGACACTTCTGCCTGAGATCCAAAAACCATGTGGGCCGTCCCGCCATCTTACAATGCGGACGCCGTCGCAACCCCTTGGTTTGATGGGTACCCTGATTACCGAGGAACGGTAACCGTTACTCCACTTCCGTGGTCGGACCGGCTCGCCCCCAAGCCGGACCGGCTACGACTGGCGGCGGATCAGCGGCGGCGTATCCCAGCCGACGAAGACGAACTCGTACGTGCTCCCCTTCCGCGCATTGAAGACCAGCACCGGGCGGAAGCAGACCAGGCACGTCCCCCCGGGCCGGCGCACGCAGGGATAAACGATTCCAGCCGAACCCACCTCCATCAGCCGCGCCGCCAGCACTTGCGACGCGGCGTAGCTAATCGGATTCAGAGCGTCCTTGTGCTCCTTCCTGCCCCGTAGGTCGTGAAACTCAGCGTGAAAGTCCGCCAGGTAGTCCACGTAATACGTGACCTCTTCTCCTTCCCAGCGCGTCTCACGCAGCGAGATCTGCATGTGATACGCCACCTCGGCCTGCGAGCTTTCGACTTCAAAGCCGGCGTACCATGCACCCCGATCCTCAGGATTGAAGCGCGATCCCCCGGGAGCCGGATGGCAGTAAGAGGCGTTGATGATGCGATATTGCGGGATGCCGAAGACAAGCTCGCGGACGTCAATGCCGGGAGCGTTGCCCGACTCAGCGATCAGGCGGTCATTGGTGGCGTTATCGAGTTCGAAAATGCCTTCCAGTAGTTCTTCATCTTCTGTGAGGCGCGCAAGGACCGATGCTCCCTCGTCGGCAAACTGAGCTGGAATCAAGCGATGGGTATCTCTCTGATCGATCTCTCGCAAAGGCAACATCGCTCTTCCCTCCCACTCGCTTACCTTCCTCCACGGCGCGCATCAAGCAGACGCCGCACGCTCAGCATTCCAGGCACGCCGCGTTGGACCAGCGCGGTTAACGGCGGCGCCTCATGAAACATAGGATTTGAATTCGGCCGCAGCACCCACTGATTCGCCAGCCTCGCGCTGAAGAGAATGTTGAGCGCTTTGAAGATGCCGATGAGCAGCGAAACCCGCGTGAGCTCGTCCTGCGTCAGAATGCCGCGGCGGGTCTTCTTCAGCGAGTAATAGCGACCGTGAGAAATGCCACCGAGTAGCGCCATGGCATCCTCGTTGCGCACTTCCCACTTCTCGATGATGCGAAAGAATGCCTCAATGGCCGCCGGGCTCAGCCGCTTGCGAGTCGGGCCGTCGGTCAGGTCGGGCGTCTTGCGGAGATCGAGCCCGATGTCAGACACGATGCCGTGAGCCACCATGCGCGTACTCCATTTCAGTAGTATTATATATCCATTTTTGAAGTATCGCAAATACACTCATCGTCGCTCAAAATAAAATCTAAGCTTCCTATTTTCATTAACTTAACGGACTCAAACGATGAGGCTCAGGATCGTGCCGCAGCCGGAAGACAGGCTTCGATTTCCGCATCGGTGAGGGTGTGATCGGAGGACTTGGCGCGGGCGAAGATGCGCTCGACAATCTGCTCGGTGACCGGAATTCCGCGGCGCTCCAGCCAGAAATGAACGTTGGACTTTCCGCTCATCGGCCCGATGTCGATGACCTGCTCGAGTCCGAAGACGTGCGACGGAACACCGGAATACACCGCATTGGCAAGTTCAACGTCATTCTTCTTGAAGGCCTTGATGACGGCCGCGGCATGCACGCCGGTTGCGGTGCGGAAGGCGTCTTCGCCGACCACCGGGTAGTTCGCTGGAATCGGAATTCCTGTGGCGCGCGATACGGCGTGGCAATAATCTTTCAATCGGGTCAAGTCCTGATTCGCCCAAGGGTCAACGCCCATGAGCTTCAGGTTGACGAGCATCTGATCCATCTGGGTGTTGCCGACGCGCTCCCCGACTCCGAGGGCCGATGCGTGCACGCAGTCCGCGCCGGCCACCAAGGCAGCGATCGAGTTAGCGGTGCCGAAGCCGCGGTCGCAATGGCCGTGCCAATCGACGCGCACTTTCTGGCCGGACGGTTTCACGACTTCTTCCAGGACAAATTTCATCAGCGTGAAGGCGCCCATCGGTGTCGCGTGACCTGCGGTGTCGCAAATCACGATGGCCTTTGCCCCGCAGGCAATCGCCGTCGAATACAGCTTCTTGACCATGGCGGGATCGCAGCGCGTGGTGTCTTCGGTCACGTACATCGAGTCGAGGCCGAAGGAAACAACCAGCTTCACTGCTTTTTCGGTGTGCTCGAGCAGGAAGTCTTCGTTCCAGCCTTCGGTGTAGCGCCGGATCGGACTCGATCCGATGAAGGTAGCGGCCTCGATGGGTAATCCGGTTTTCTCGACGATTTGGGCGATAGGCCGGATGTCATTTTCGTGAGTCCGTGCCGCGCAATTGGCGCGAATCTTCATGCGGTGGCTGACGATCTCTCTTGCCAGGGCCGTAACATGCTCGACGGCGCGCGGCCCGGCGCCGGGCAGGCCCAGGTTCGCAGAGTTGATCCCCAACGCATCCATCAGGTGGAGAATCTCGATCTTCTCCTCGATCGACGGGTCCTTCACCGAGGGCGACTGCAAGCCGTCGCGCAGCGTCTCGTCATTCAGCAGCACGTGACCAGCCGGGCGGAGCGACCTCGGATGCGCGGTGTTCCAGTCGTAGATGAGTTCAGAGACGTTCACAGATAAGCCCCACCCCAGAAATTCGGAATTCTTAACCCCTGCGCATCTTCGGGCGTCTTATCCCCACTGGCGGACGCCTGGGTCTTCGTGACCGATCGTTACTTCAGGCTTTCTTCTCGGGCACGGTGAGCCCGAACACCGAAATCTGACCGATACCCGCGACGTTAACCTTGGTCTCGTCGGGATTCGGCAGATACAAGGCCTTGCAGTTTTCGCAACGATAGACTTCGGCTTCCGAGCCCCATGTTTTTTCGATGCAGCCACATTTCTGCTCCACCGCGTCCTTCGCGTAGAACCAGCGTTTCAGGTGGCCGCCGCAGAACTTGCCTTTCTCGTCTTTTTCATTGCAGGCGCGCTGCCCGGTTTTCTTGACTTTGACCTTATGATTCGGCAATTGCCCGACTTCCTGCGATACCGTTTCTGTGCTCATGGTCCCTCACTGCCCGTGTTCCTTCCTAATTCTACCGAATCGAACCGCGCGTTTTGTACGGCGTTTTCCGTCTACAACTTTCCACCTTTCAAGACGCCAGCGGAGCGCAGCGCTCCCTTCAATCTCGCCGCCATGCCGCGAGCGAACTGAACATCGGCAAAGCTCTCCATCTGTCGAGCAAACTTTTCGCCATATCCATACCACCAGACCCGCTTCATGCCAGGAATGCGCTCCACGTCGACATATTTCACGCGCACCATCTCGTCGAGCCCGAACTTCCCGTGAGTCCGCCCAATGCCGCTCGCTTTCACACCGCCGTGCGGCGCTTCGCTGATACCGAAGCAGGCGATGGCGTCGTTGACCATCACCGTGCCCGCACGGAGTCTCCGGGCGATCTTTTCACCGCGGCCGCGATGCCGAGTCCACACGCTGGCCGCCAGGCCGAATTCGGAATCGTTGGCAAGCTGAATCGCTTGCTCATCTTCGCGGAACGGGGCAACCGCCAACACCGGCCCGAAGGTCTCTTCACGCATCAGCATCATCGCGGGCGTGACGTCGGCAACGATCGTCGGTGCATAGAAATTTGGCCCTAGCTCCGGCAAGCGTCGCCCGCCAGCCAGTATCCGCGCGCCGCGCCGGCGCGCATCCTCAACCTGAGCCTCGACGATGCTCAACTGCTTTTCGTGGATCATGGGGCCGACTTCGGTCGCCTCATCCATGCCATCTCCCACGCGCAGCTTCGCGGTCTTGGCGACGCACTGTTGCAGAAAGTTTTCGTAGATACCCTGCTGAACGTAACAGCGCTCGACCGACAGGCACGTCTGGCCTGCGTTCATGAACGCTGCCCAAACGGCGCCGCTCGACGCCACGTCGAGGTCCGCATCCTCGAGAACCAGCATCGGGTCTTTTCCGCCCAGCTCAAGCAAAACCGGAAGCAGCCGGCCGGCTGCCGCTTGGGCAATTCTCTTCCCCGTCGCCACGCTCCCGGTGAAGACCAGTTTGTCGATGCCGGATTCGAGCAGCGCCGCTCCGCTCGATCCATCCCCCACGGCCACCTGAACAATAAGTTTCGGAACGCCTGCCTTGTGCAGCAGAGACTCCAATTCGAGTGCGACCAGCGACGTGAACTCCGAAGGTTTCACGATCACCGCATTCCCCGTCGCCAGCGCCGCTAAGGCCTCGGTCGCCGGAATCGAAAACGGATAATTCCACGGGGCGATGATGCCAATAACCCCGTGCGGTTCGCGAACCAGGGTGCCGCGCTTCGTTTTCATCGCGAGGTTACCGTGCGCCACTGGTTCGTCACGCAAAAACGCGTGAGTGTTTTCGATCAGAAAACGAGTCGCGTCGAGCACCACCATGACTTCGGTCAACAAGGCCTCGACGTAGGGTTTGCCCGCCTCGCGCGTAATCAACCGCGCGACTTCGGTTTTGCGTTCGTGTAACAGCTTCTGGAAATTCCCTAGGATCGCAATCCGTTTGGCGATGCTTAATTGTGCCCAGCCGGGCTGCGCCTCGTGGGCGCGCAAGACGCCCTCCTGAATCTGGACCGCGCTTGTACTTTCGAACTCCTGCAAAAGCGTGCCGGTAGCCGGATTTACGGACGCAACCCGCCCCGCCATCGCTTGCCGTCCGTTTTGGGTCTGCGTCGCCATGGTTGCAAAAAGCGTGAATCTGAGAAGGAGCCTGCCGCTAGTCTAGATGAATCTGCCAGGCGAACAGAATGGTGTTACTCGCGCGACGAGGGCCCATATTCCACGCTCGCCAAACACAATCCGCTTGCGGGCGCGGTCGCGCCCGCCTCCGAGCGGTTGCGCGCCTCGAGGATGCGCCGTAGATCTTCCACCATCAGCGTTTCTTTCCCCACTAGGAGAAAGCTCCCAACCAGATTTCTCACCATGTGATGAAGGAATCCATTTCCTCGCACGGTATACGTAAGTTCTTCGCCGACCCGCTCCCATCGCGACTCAAAAATCGTGCGCACGTTCGACGGCTCAGCTCCGGCCGCGTCTGGCTCCCCGCTGAAACGTTCCGGGTCGACCGCCGCAAACGAGGTGAAATCGTGTTCCCCGACAACCTCTTTGGCGGCCCGCCGCATTGCGTCTTCGTTCAGCGGGTAAGGGTAGTGCCACACGTAACGGGCGATGAAGGGCGGGCAAACCTCCTCGCGATACATCCGGTACTGGTAGGTTTTGCCGACCGCGGACTTGCGGGCATGAAAGTCAGGCGGCACTTCTTCTACCGACCGCACGCGAATCGAAGGCGGCAGCATTCCATTGAGTGCGCGCCGAAAGTTTTCCACCGGGATCGCAGATTCGGTCACAAAGGTCGCAACCTGTGCAAGGGCATGCACTCCCGCGTCAGTTCGCCCCGACCCTTGCGGCAAAACATTTTCATTGGTTAGCCGTCCAATGGCATTGGCCAACGTGCCCTGAATCGTCAACCGATTCGGCTGCACCTGCCAGCCCGAGAAATCAGCGCCGTCATACGCCAAAATCAATTTGAGATTACGCTTCGGCATCTGGAGTCGTTCTTCTATCTTGCCGCATCGAATGCAGTTACATCCGAAAATAAGTTGTTGACCGGGTTCTTAGAGGGAATGGAAATCGAAACTTGCTCGGCTATACTGAATTGCGATTCAAAAGCACACAAGGGGAGTTTCGCTCCACGCTTCGGAACCTTTAACCGAACCCTTCCGTACCAGAAGGTGGGTGTTTCGTTTGGGACGATAGCTTTGGCTGTCGTGAACGCTCTACTCAAGCTTTTCATGGAGAAATGTGAAATGCCATCGCCCCGTTTGAGTTCTGCCGCCCGCTGGTGTACCAGGCTGGCTCTCGCCTCCGCCTTGATCGTCCCTGCCGGGGCCCAGGTTCAGTCCTCAGCCCAAACGACCGCACCGGCCGCGAGCATGCCGCAGGCGCCTTCCGCCACAGTCGCGCAACCGCAGCCCTTCCTGGTGGAACAGTATTCCAAACCCCGTTCGGCCTTCCCGAACGTCATCGCCCCTTACACGGCGCGCACGATTCCCGCTCCGAATGTCACGAATACACCTCGCCTCAACCAACTGCTGCGCGACGGCAAGTTGCAGCTCTCGATGAATGACGCGATCACGCTGGCCCTCGAGAATAATCTTGATATCGCGATCTCCCGTTACAACCTCAGCATTGCCGATACCGACTTGCTGCGCAGCAAAGCCGGCGCGAGCATCCTCGGTGTGAACACCGGCGTTGTACAGGGTACGCCCGGCGGCGGTGTAGGCGGCTTCGGCGGAGCCACCAGCGCGACGGGCGGCGGAGCCGGCGGGACCACCGGTGGCAGCGGCGGCGCCGGCGGTGGAACGCTGGGCATCGTGAGTTCTACCCTGGGTCTCGGAGCACCGGTCACCAGCTACGATCCCATTCTCACCGGCCTGGTTCAGTTTGATCGCTTCAACCAGGTTGCCTCCAGCGCTTTCACCGGCGTCCCGATTCTGAACCAGAACACAACGACTGCGAACTTCCTGTACAACCAGGGTTTTGCCTCGGGTACTGCGCTGTCGGTTGGCTTCAACAACAACCGCATTACCACCAACTCTCCATTCACCACACTGAGTCCGGCGCTGAACTCCAATTTCAGGGCAACCCTCACCCAACATCTGCTCCAGGGCTTCGGCTTTCTGCCGAACCGGCGTTTCATCATTATTGCCAAGAACAACCGCGAACTGACCGACGTTTCGTTTCGCCTGCAGATCATCACCACCGTCGACCAGATCGAAAACATTTACTGGGATCTGGTCAATGCCTACGAAAACGTAAAGGTACAACAGGACGCGCTTGCGCTCGCCAACAAGACCCTCTCCGACAACAGGAAGCAGGTAGAAATCGGAACCCTGGCCCCGATTGAGATCGTGCGCGCGCAAAGCCAGGTGGCAACGAACCAGCAGGCGCTTACCGTGGCTCAAACCAATCTTGAGCTGCAGCAACTCCTCATGAAAAACGCTTTGAGCCGCACGCTGGAGGATCCGACGCTCGTGGATGCCGAGGTCATCCCGACCGATACCGTTCTTCTGCCCGCGAGCGAGCCAGTCGTGCCAACGCAGGATCTGGTCAATGACGCGATCAACCATCGCCCCGAACTGGCGCAGTCCCGCATCGACCTCAACAGCCGCGAAGTCAGCATGAAGGCGGTCAAGAATGCGCTTCTGCCGAGCATCGACCTGTTCGCCTATTACGGCGGATCGGGCTTGGGCGGCGCCCAGAACCCGGCCAACCTCTGTGCCAACCAGAGTCCGGAGTTGCAGCAGTTCGGTTGCGCGGGTCCGCCGCAGAACTTCATCCCCATCGCACCCACAACGAGCTACAACTCGACGCTCAACCAACTCGTCAACTCCACGGCTCCTGACAAAGGCGTTGGCGTGAACCTGAGCATTCCGATTCGCAACCGCACGGCGCAGGCCAATCAGATCCGCTCACAGCTTGAATACCGCCAGGCACAGATGCGCTTGCAGCAGGTTGAGAACGAGGTCCGCATCGAGGTCCGCAACGCGCAGTTTGCCTTGCAGCAAAACCGTGCCAGCGTGGACGCAGCCCAGGCCGCCGTCGCTCTCGCGGTCCAGTCGCTCGATGCCGAGCAGAAAAAGTATGCGCTGGGGGCTTCCACCACCACCTTGGTGTTGCAGCAACAAAGTGCGCTGACGCAGGCCCGATCGAACCTCGTATCCGCTCTCACCACGTACGAGAAGGGCCGGGTCGAACTCGATCGCGCAACTGGTCAGTTGCTCGATCGGAACAACATCGATCTGTCGGATGCGCAAACCGGAGTCGTCAGCAAAGCGCCGAATGTGCCTTACGTGCAGCCGCGGTCGCAGGCGCAGTCGGACGTGAAGCCGTCCTCTCCACAAACGGCGCCGCCCATCGTTCCACCCGCACAACCGGACGGAACGCAGGCTCCGCCGCAAAACTAGTCGGCTCCCTTTTCCTGCTGATCGCCGAACGAATGGCGCCCGGACCAGATTCCCTGGAAGAGCTGCTTGAGCTCTTCCGGATGACCGGGCGCCAGAAATTCCTCCAGCCCGTCGCTCCGTTGTGGCAACCCGCCCGCGACGCCCGAGCGTACGAGCTCTTCGAAATGGCTCAAACTCCGGGCAAGGTTGAAGATCCCTTCCGCCTGGAAGGCGCGCGTATTCGGGAACCAATGCCAGGCAAAACTCACGATCGGCACCTGGTAACGCAGGCAATCCATAAACATCGTCGAGAAATACAGCACGGCTACCGAAGATCGCGTGAAGAGTTCCTCGACTCCCGGCCCCTGCGAAAAGACTACGTCCACCTCAAGGCCTAACTCCTTTTGCAGTTCTGCAGCCATCTCTTCGTAAGTCGCGATCTTCTCCATGGGGTGGACACGAATTGCGAGTCGGCTGTTGGTCTCCTTCGCGACTCTGAGAAGCGACCGCAATGTATCGTGGAGATCCGCTAAGTGAAAGAAGGTCGCCAGATCGTACGGGATCGTGATGAATAGGATTGTGTCCTTCTCTCGCTTCTGTATCGCGGGACGCCCCGACGACTCCGGAAAATTCTGAATCACCGTTTTAGGGCGCATGCGCTCGCTGACCAGCTTCTGAAAGAACGGCCCCCGCAGAAGGAATAGGTCGACCGGTTCGTTGGTGACTGCGTAAGTCCAGTGCATGATCCCGTGCTGCAAGAGCACCGTCGGGATACGGGAGCTGCTTTGGTTCAGCAACAGGGCGCGCTCCCACCCGGCATTCCCCACCAGCACCATTTCAGGCTCGATCGCCGCCCGCCACCGGCGCAGCACGCGGTTGTTGTAGATGGCAAACGGCAACCGGCGCGTCAGGAAGTGCTGCCACCATTCGCTTTGCAACAGCACCGCGCGCAAGCGCGATTCTTCAGGATTGCATTCAATGTTGAGGAGAGCGCCGGTGAGCCGGTCGGCGATGGCGCGGACTTGGTGGGCGTTCGGAATGTCGGAGCGCTCTGACCAGGCATAAAGCCAGTGCCACGGTCGCCCCATCTCGCGCAAGGCCTTCCCACCCGTGCCCGGTTCTTCGACCAGGTAGTTCACCTTCTGCGGGAGGTAGGGCTCGTATTGCAGGCCAATTCTTGTGAAGTTGTACGCCGTGGAATAAAACCAGATACCGCCCCGCGGCGCGCCCCGCGCCGCTTTGCTCAGGCGCGTCCCGGAAAGGTGGCGCGACCACAAAGGCATGATGCGGCGAAAGGCCTCAGGTGGCTTCGGCCGGGAGTTCCACAGTTTTCGGAAGGCACGAGCGCTGGAATTCGTTTGCAGCAGAGGTACGTCGGAAACCAGAGTATAGGCGCTGCTCGTGACCTTGCGGACTTGCAGCAGACGATCGAGCCAGGGTGAATACGAGACGAAACGGCAGCCGCGGAATCCTCGCTCGCTGATCCAGGAGTCAAGATGAAAAGCCTGCTTAATGTAGCTCAGTTGCTCGAGGAGTGGCTCCTCAAAAAGGTAAAGGAACGGAAGGCCGTCGAGCACCGGGGCGCTGCGCAGCAGCTTTCCGACCAACGGATAAACCTCTGCCAGGGCCGCGTCAGCGGAGCCGAGAAGATCGTCCAACCGATAACACTGTCCAATGTTCCTTAGAGAAGGACTGTCGGGCGCGAACTCACAAAGCAGCCCCACGGTGCCCGTTGCCCCGTTCAGGTCGCTTCCGCTCGCATAGAGATTTAACGTCTCTGCCATGAGGCACACGCCACTACTGCTTCGCCACGGCGATCATCCCGCAATCACTGGCTTCGTGGCTGGAAGGTTCCTCTTGCAAGAGCACAGGCCGCGCGAAGCGCGCGGACCTAGCGTCTTTTCGCGTCAGTCAGACCGGAAGCACGCATCGAATCCATGCGGCGTTCGAGAGCCTCCCATTGCTCCTCGGTATCGAGATCGCACGCCTCTTCAGCCGGAGACTCGTACCCCAGCACAAGGTCTCCATATAACGAATGCCGCTCCGTCACGATTTTGGTTCGAGCCAGAAAGACGCTGCCGTCGCGATGCAACGCCCTCGGCAATTGCTGCCGCGATGGAACTGCATCCCCCTGCCCTAGACTTCCGCGCAGCAATCCGTCGCTGCTTTCGAAATACACCCAGTGCGGATTGTATTCGGCAGGTACCGGGCGAACCGAGATCACGGTATCGACCGCGCGCTCCCAAAGCAGAGCGATGCACCGATCAATCGTCGCCGCCGAGCGCAGCGGGCTGGTGGGCTGCAGTAAGCAGACGGCATCGTAAGGCTCTCCTCGACCCTCCACCCATGCCAGGGCATGCAAAATGACATCTACCATCGGAGTTCCATCTTGCGCGAGCTCTGCAGGGCGTAAGAATGGAACCTCCAGGCCAATCTTGCGGCCAAGTTCCGCGATTTCCTCGTCGTCAGTGCTCAGCACGGTCCGCGCCAGGCGCGCGCTTTCTCGGGCCACCTGCGCGGTGTATTCCAGCAAGGGCTTCCCGCGCAGAAGGCGCACATTTTTCCGCGGAATGCCTTTCGATCCGCCACGCGCGGGCACCAGTCCAAGCACTTTTTTTTGGATTTCCGGCTGCATGAAAGTTGCCTGTAAAGAGTATCAAAGGTCAACGCAGCGAATGCATCGCTTCGGCGACTCGCTGCGCGCCACGGCCATCGACCAACGTTCGCCCACACTCCGCCATGCTCACCCGCAAAGCGGAGTCTGCGGCGACCTTCTCCATACTTTCCACCAGCATGGATGAGCTGAAATCCCCGACGTCGCCCAGGTCGTACGCCGCTCCCTGTTCGGCAACGGATCGGACGACACGACCCTGCACCGGGTTGCGCCAATAGCTCAAAACCGGGCAGCGGCTGTAAAGAAGTTCACACAACGTGCCGCCCGCCGCTGTGATCGCCAGATCGGACTCCGCGATGAGTTGCGCAATGCCGAGCGGATCCTGCAGAGTTTGAACGTTGCGCCCGGCAGCGGATTGCAGCTCTTCCCAATGCTCGTAACTGGGTCCCGCCACGATTGACACATTCAGATCACCGCGCTCCCCTAGGGTTGCAGCGATCCGAGGCGCAAGATTTTCGGGATCACTGCCGCCTAGCGAGACAAGCACTTTTCGAGCTCGCTCCGGGAACATTCGATCGTCTCGACCCGCAATAAATTCACGGCGCAAAGGAACATATGGGCTCCCCACCAGAAGCGCGGCCGACGTCTGGCCTTGATAGAGACTTTCTGTGGCTCCCAGATTGGGGTTTAGAATCACGTCCGCGGGAAAAGTTCGGCGCCGCGCGAAATCGTCGAGCAGAAGAATATGAAGTCCCGCCCGTTGCAGGCTACGTAAGAACTCGCCTTCAAAAGCGTCTCCGTCCACCGCGATCCATTCGGCGCCCCGATCACGGGCGAGTTCGAGAGTGATGCGAGCATCTTCCTTCGATGCTTCGGCGCCAACTCTCACGACTTCGAAGCCCTCCCCGCGGATGCGCGTTTCAAGCTGCATAGGCAACTCCCGCACGGCAAAGACAACCTGCCTCCCACGCTCCTGGCAGGCTTGCGCCAGTGCCACACAACGCATCACGTGTCCGATGCCGATTCTCGCATTGGCATCGCAGCGGAAGATCACGGCCTCAGCTTTCATTTCGGTAGTTGGTTCATCGGGCGTACGCCACCATGACTTTTTCAGTGGCGGCAATGACGTCTTCAACGTCGCCGTCAGTCATGGCATGAAACATGGGCAGGCTGATCAGACGCTCGTAGGCGTCTTCGGCAATCGGGAATTCCCCCCGATGACCCCCGAATCGCTCCACATAATAACGGTGGAGATGAATGGGAATGTAATGCACGTTGACGCCGATGTTTTCGGCCCTTAGCGCCCGAAAGATCTCCGCACGCCCTGCAGCGAGACGATTCAGATCGAGCAACACCGGATACAAGTGCCACACGCTCTCCACCTGGTCGCCAATCAAAAGCGGGCGGAGTGATGGAATTTTCTCAAATGCCTCGGTGTAGCGAGTCGCAATCGCCCGACGCCTGCTCAAATTCGAATCAAGCTTTCGCAACTGCGAGAGCCCGAGCGCGCACGCGATGTCGCTCAAGCGGTAGTTCGCCCCAAGTTCCAAAACCTGGTAAAACCAGTTGCCGGTTGCCTCCCGCTGCCTCGCGTCCACATCGATCCCATGATTGCGAAAGCGGCGCAGCGAGTCCGCATATTTCGCGTGATTCGTCGACACCATTCCGCCTTCGCCCGCCGCCACATGTTTCACCGGGTGAAAGCTGAAGGTGGTCAGATCGGCGACGCTGCCCACCTCGCGTCCACTATAAGTTGCTCCCAACGCGTGGCTCGCGTCTTCGATCACAACCAGTCCGTTCTGCGCTGCGAGTGCGCCAAACGCCCCGAGGTCGCAAGGCTGGCCGGCGTAATCGACCGGCAGGATCGCTTTCGTCCTTGGTCCGATTTTTTCCGCCACCCGCTCAGGATCGAGGTTCAGGGTGTCGGCACGGATGTCCGCGAAGACCGGCCTGCCCTGCTCGTATAAAACTGCGTTGGCGGTTGCCACAAAGCTCAAGGGAGTCGTGATTGCTTCGTCCCCCGCAGAGAGACCCGCAGCGTGAACCGCGCCGTGCAGTGCCGCCGTGCCCGAACTAAAGCTGACGGCGTACTTTGCGCCGACACGCGCCGCAAACGCTTCCTCGAACTCGCTGACCTTCGGCCCGGTAGTGAGCCAGTCGGAGCGCAGAACTTCGATGACGGCCTCGACGTCATCTTCACCCAGGGAATGCCGGCCGTAAGGAAGCAGAGTCTTACGCACTGGCGTACCGCCGTCGATGGCGAGTTTGGCGTGAGCCACAGGAGGTGCGCTCATTCGGTGAGGTTCTCTTAGCGACTAGCTGACCGGATGCAGACGATCGGAAAAATCAGGATCTTCCGCGACCAGTTCGAGTAAATCTTCTTTCGAGAGCCATCGCGCGTTGCTGTCGCTCGCGTAACGGAAACCTTCCGGAACCGCCTTCGCGCGCAACCACGCGTCGCTCTTCCACCAGCTATGCGCCGGCTGAATCACATACTTGTCTTCGAGTTCGAGGGTGTTGCGGGCCTCGTCTTCGGCGACCAGCGCTTCGTGCAACTTCTCGCCCGGGCGAATTCCGATGTCCTGAATCTCACAGCCGGCTCCGATCGCCTCGGCCAGGTCCAGGAGCCGCATGCTGGGGATCTTCGGGACAAAGATCTCCCCGCCGGTCATCTGTTCGAGACACTGAACGACGAAACGGGCCCCCTCTTCCAACCGGATGCAGAAACGAGTCATGCGGCGGTCGGTAATGGTGATGCGGCCCCGTTTACGCTGTTCCAGGAAAATAGGGATAACGCTTCCCCGGCTGCCCACAACATTTCCGTAGCGCGCGCAAGCCAACCGTGGCCCTGATGCGTTCGCATTTGCCTGCACAAACATCTTCTCGCCACACAACTTCGTAGCACCGTACAGGTTGATCGGGTTGACGGCCTTGTCCGTGCTCAGCGCCAGCACTTTCCCGACTCCCGCGTTCATCGCCGCATCGATCACGTTCCCGCAGCCCGTGATGTTCGTCTGGATGGCCTCGAAAGGGTTTTCCTCGCAAACCGGCACTTGCTTGATGGCCGCGGCGTGAACGACGATCGTCACCCCTGCGAACGCCCGATCCAGGCGAGCTTTATCTCGAACATCGCCCAGGATGTAGCGCACGCTGGGATCATCAAAACCGGAAGCACGCATATCGTGCTGCTTCAATTCATCGCGGCTGAAGACGATCAACTGGCGGGGATGGTATTCCCGCAGCATGAGCTCGATGAATTTCTTCCCAAACGAGCCCGTGCCGCCCGTAACCAGGACCGTTTGCTCGCGCCAATTCAAACGTTGGGATGCGGTTCGCATGGCAAAACAGGATCGCCTCAGTATAGCGAACCGCAGCTTGAGACAGACGGAGGCAAAAATGCGTTTTGACCGAAAGGAAAAGGCCAACTTCTCCGAGTTCCAATGCTAGAATCGAGGGCACTGCCCGGACCGAATGCATTTGGCAACGCCCTGCGCGCTTGCACACCAGCTCATGCTTCGCGGGCGCTTGCGCCAATACCCAGCCCGGCCGGCTGCGCATCCCGCGAGGAGCGTTGATGGATCCTAGTTACATTGTGAAGGGCAACTCGGGAGTGCGCGAGATGCAGCCCGCCCAGAACTACGATTACGCACAACCGGTCTCGATCCAGACTTGGCATCCTCCTCAGGAGTCGGCCCTTCGCGAGTACCTCCGGGTTCTCATTAAGCGCAAGTTCGTGGTTTTGGGATGCCTCGTCGCGATCTTCGGCGCAGTCTTGGTCGCCAGCCTCAAAATGACTCCCATTTACGAGGCCACCGGGCGGATCGCCATCAACAAGCCGGACAACAACCTCGTTACGTTTAAGGATTCGTCTCAAGCCGCCGTCGACTATTCCGATCCGACCGATCTCGACACCGAGGTCAGCATCTTGCAAAGCGATCTGCTGGCCCTGCAGGTCATCAAGAATCTGAACCTCGACAAAATGCCGGAGTTTGGCGGCAAGCCCAGTACCGGCCCCGAGGCAAATCTTGCGCCAGACCCACTGGCCACCGATTCCGTGCGGACCGGCGCTCTCATCAGCGCCTTCAAGGGCGGCTTACACGTCGCCCTCAAGCCGAACACGCGCATCGTCGAGATTCGTTACACCAGTACGAACCCGCAATTGGCGGCCCTGATCGTCAACACCTTGGCCAGCACCTACGTGGAACAGAACTTCAAAACCAAGTTTGAATCCACCATGCAGGCCTCGGACTGGCTCCAGGCACAGCTGAGCGAACTCAAAATCAAGGTCGAAACATCCCAGGAAAAGCTGGTCGATTATCAGAAACAGCACGAGATTCTCGGAACTGACGAAAAGCAGAACATCATCACCGAAAAACTGGCTGAACTGAATAAAGAGCTGACCGCGGCCGAGTCCATCCGCATGGAGAAAGAGTCGCTGTACAGGCTCGTGCAATCGGCCGATCCCGAGACCGTGGCCTCAACCGCCGAAGCTCTCGAATCGGGCGGAGCGAACGGTTCGGCCGGCCTCTCTCCGCTGCTTGGCGCCTTGCGTTCGAAAGAAGCCGACCTCAAGATCCAAATCGCTGAACTCAGCACCCAGTTTGGCCCGTCCTACCCGAAGGTGGCGCAACTGAACGGGCAGTTGAAGGAAGTTGACAACCAGATTGGCGTCGAACTCAAAAAGATCGTCGATCGCGTCCGCGGTGAGTATCTTGCCGCCAAGCAGCAGGAAGACATGCTCGACGCTGAGTTCGAAAAGCAAAAGCAGGAAGCGAACAAACTCAACCTCGATGCCATCGATTACAGCATTCTGAAGCGCGAAGTCGACGTGAATCGCCAGCTTTATGAAGGCCTGCTCGAGAAGCTGAAGGAAGCGGGCGTGACCGCGGGCTTGAAATCGAATAACGTTCGCCTGGTCGACATCGCGCGGCCGCCGACCGCCCCGACCGAACCCAATATCCCGCGCAACCTGGCCTTCGGCTTCGTCCTTGGCCTGACTTCGGGCATCGGGCTCGCTTTCCTCCTCGAGAACATTGATAACACCGTTCGCACCACCGAGCAGGCGCAAGCCATATCGGGATTGCCGGCCCTCGGCATGATTCCGCTGGGTTCAAAGGCAGCGGCCGAGGCCAGCGCCACGCGAGCTTTGGGCGTTTCTTCCTCCTCGCGCGAGGCCGTCGAACTGGTTACCCATGCGCGCCCGCAATCGCAGATGGCTGAGTCCTATCGCGCCTTGCGGACTTCCCTCTTACTCTCAAACCTCGGCACACCGCCCAAGGTTGTCATGGTCACCAGCGCGCGCCCCCAAGAAGGCAAGACCACGACCAGCATCAACACCGCCGTGGTGCTCGCGCAGAAAGGCGTGCGCGTCCTGTTGATCGACGCCGACCTGCGGCGTCCCAGCATTCACAAGGCTTTGGGACTCGGGCCGCGCACCGGCCTGAGCAACGTGCTGACCGGCAGCACAGCATTGGAACAAGCGATCCTGCGGTCCGCCGTGCTGTCGAATCTCTTTATTCTGCCGGCGGGCACGCCGCCTCCGAATCCGGCCGAGTTGCTCGCTTCCTCCAACATGCGGGACCTCCTGCTCGACTTGCGCGACAAGTACGATCACATCGTGATCGATACCCCACCGACCTTGTCGGTCACCGACGCCGTGGTTTTATCGCCGCGTGTCGATGCCATCGTGCTCGTGATCCGCTCCGGCCAGACCACCAAGCAGGCTTTGCGCCGCTCCCGCGACATCCTCATGCAGGTGAACGCACGGGTTACCGGCGTCCTGCTGAACGCGGTCGACCTCACATCGCCCGACTATTACTACTATTACGAATATCAGGGGAAATATCACGACAGCTATTACACCGAGGACGGCACGGCCGATCCGGTGCACAGCGATAAGGATCAGAAGGCTGCAGCTTCGCGGGACAGCGCCTGAGCGCCTCTTCGAAGCGAACCATCTCCCGGGTTTTTCTACATGCAATTGAAGCTCGACTCGCCCTCCAAAAAACGGGCTGTTGCCCTCATCGCGTTCGCGTGCGCCGGGCTCTACATCGCCGTCTCGTGCTGCCTGCTCGCGGCCGCATGGTGCTCGAATACCGCCGACATCGCCCACCTCCGCTGGGCCATCCGGCTCGACCCACTCAATGCCGATTACCATCACCTTCTCGGCCGCTATGACGACCTCGTGCTTAACGATCCGGCCGCGGCCCAGGCGCAATACCTTCGCGCCCTGGCGCTCAACCCCCACGACGCACGCTACTGGCTTGATCTCGCCAATACTTACCAGTTGTTGGGCGATTCCAGCGCTCAGTCGAATGCCATCGAGCGCGCAATCGTGGCCGACCCCCGGAAGCCTGATGTGGCCTGGGAAGCTGCCAACCTCTACCTGGTTCGCGGCCAAACCGAGAAGGCGCTTGCCCAGTTTCGTTTAGTGATGGAAGGCGCGCCCGTTCGCTCCTCCCAGGCGCTGACGCTTTGCTGGAGAATCGATCCCGACGTGGACCACCTGCTGGCGACGGTGATTCCCAATCAGCCCGACGCCTATCTTGCCTTGCTCACGCAGGTGATGGATAAGGACGACACCGACGCGACCGTCAAGGTCTGGAATGCCATGGTGCGCTCCCGCCAGTCCGTCGAACTGGGAAACGTGTTTGAGTTGGTACGCTTTCTCGTGCTGCACAAGGCTGTCGACCAGGCCCACCTCGTCTGGCGCCAGGCCGCATCCCTGTTGGGCTTGAGCTCTTACCTGCCCTCTTCCAACAATCTCATCGTGAATGGCAGCTTCAGCTTCCCAATCCTCAACGGGGGCTTCGACTGGGAATATCAAAGGAAACCCGGCGTGACCCTCACCCTCGACACCAATGAGTCGCACGACGGTCACCGTTCCCTGGCCATCGGCTTCGATGGCGAGATCGACGATGCCGGAATTCAGCAGATCATCTTCGTGCAGCCGGATACTACCTACCAGTTCACCGCCTATTACAAGAATGATCCGATCAAAGGGGTCGGCGGTCCGCACTTCGCCCTGCAAGACGCTTATACCGGCAAGAATTACTTCCTCAGTGAGGAGTTGCGCGACGGCGCATTCTGGAAAAGCGTGACCGGCGAATTCACCACCGGGCCCGACACCACTCTTTTGAAACTCAGCGTGCCGCGTCTCCCCGCTGGCAGCGCCATCCAGGGCAAGTTGTGGATCGACGACTTCCGCCTTGAAGAAAAAGCCTCCCCCGAAGGTGGCCTGTGAATTCGGCAATCCTGGCTTCCTCCAAGCTGAAACTGCCCTCGGGCTCTCCAGCACGCAGTCTGAGTCCGAACTCCTTCATCCTTTATGGAGTGTTTGGGATTCTGTTCTTCGCTCCGCTCGCTTTTGGGTCAGTTGAGGCATGGGCGATCTTTTTGCTGCAGGCTAGTTCTGCCGCCCTCTTCATGGCGTGGCTGCGTAAACAATTGGCTGGCGAAGAAATCAAGCTTCGATGGAATCCCGTCTTCTACCCAATGCTGGCTTTCGCCGGCGTCGTTGCCCTGCAACTCCTGTTCGGGCTGACGTCGTACTGGCATGACACCTTCGCGTTCGCCCTCCTGTATCTCGCTTACGCTTTACTGGCGTTTCTGGTCAACCAAACGCTGCAACGCGGATCGCAAGCCAAGACGCTTGGGCTGGCGATTTCAGTATTTGGAACGTTCGTCGCTGTCTTTGCGCTGCTGCAGAGCCTCTCCTCAACCACCAAGCTTTACTGGTTGCGCGCGCCTCGCCTCGGCGGATGGATCTACGGGCCGTACGTGAACCACAACCACTATGCCGGGCTTATGGAGTTGCTGGTTCCAATCCCGCTGGTCATGTGTCAGACACGCTTTGTGCAAGGTTGGCTGCGCAACGCGGCGATCGTCTCCGCGGCAATCATGACCGGAACCATTTTCCTGTCCGGATCACGCGGCGGAATGCTCGCCTTTGTGGCCGAGATGGCTCTTCTTGGCGCCGTTTTTTTGCGCGCATGGCGAACGCCGCGTGCCACCGCCGGCCTCGGCGCCTTCCTTGCCATCGTCATCGGATTGCTTGTCTGGATCGGAGGCGGCGAACTCACCAAGCGCCTGCAGTCGATACACGCCGAAACCAAGACCGAGCTCGCCGGCGGCACCAGAACTTCCCTCTACAAAGACAGCTTGCGCATGGCCGCCGCAAAACCTGTACTGGGCTGGGGCTTTGGAAATTTCCCAGTCGCTTATCCGCAGTTTCGCAGCTTCTACACCGACTTCTTCGTGAATGCCGCCCACAACGACTACCTGCAACTGCTGACCGAAACCGGAGCCGCCGGATTCCTCGTCATGCTCTGGTTCATCTGGGTGGTGTATCGAAACGCCCTACGCAAATTGGCGAACTGGACCGAGGACATCAACGGCAGCGTCGCGCTCGCTGCACTCATGGGAGTCACCGGCATCCTGGTTCATAGCTTCCTCGATTTCAACCTCCAGGTCCCGGCAAATGCGGCCTGGTTCTATGTGCTCGCTACGTTGGCCGCTTCCACCATTCCCCTCGAATCACGCCAGCGCGTGCGCCGCGAACGCTCCCGCATCCCCGCCGATATGCTGCAGCCGGGCACGCCCGCAGCTAACGACACCGCGCCGGGTTAGGCACGTGGCCCTGAATCAAGCTGCCCCCAGTAACCCTCGGTAACAAATCTCGTTTCCGATAATGTGCATCGAGTTGCACTTGCCCGAGCGCACATTTACCCACCCCTCCCCCTTAAGTCTCATCCTGAGAATCGCTTCCAAGCTACCGGCACGATGGTGCCATAGCTGCATCCTTTCCCAGTGAAAAGCTCGGGGGATGCCGTGACGACACTGTTTGGCAGTCCACAAACTACGCCGAAATCCAAACACTCGCTGTTGCCGCTGTTGGTGGTTCTTTTCCTCTTTTCTTATGGTCTGATGACTCTTCTGATCGTGGAACAGGGATCCACCATCACCTCGCAACGTGTGCTGATCCGCGAGTTGTTGGGCGACACCCACGAGCTGGCGGCACTGAAAGGCAAGCAGCTTCGCGAGCAAGCTCTTTCGCGGCAAGCGCAGTCCAAGACCCAGGCTTCCACCGGTCAGTCGCCGATGACCCAGACTCCGTTGGCCCAGGCTCCATCGAGTCCGTCCGCCCAGGCTCCCTCCAGCCAAGGCTCAACGGCTCAGGCCGGAACTGCGAAGAACCATCCGGGCAAGATGCAAGGGCCCGCGCCCGCCAAGCCCGCTTCCGATATCGCTGACGCCCGCCGCAATTTGATGTCGATTTAGTTTGTACTGAGCAAGTCGGCGGAGCCCGGGTAGGTGGCTCCGTTGAAGGATGTGCATGAAGGCCCTGACCCTAGCCTTGCTGCTTTCGTTGCCGGTGCCAAAGCTGCCGGCTCCGCCTCACGTCGCGTCAGACTTGCCGCTCCGCCTCTCCCACCACAAAGGCGGCAAGTGGTACTTCGCTGACACCGGACACGCTGTTTATTGCTACGGTCCCGTCATGTACGTGACCGAAGCGAACGGTGGACTCAAGCGGGTCGCGACATTCTGTCAAAACGATCAGCCGATGGTCCCGCTGAAGGATTAACTCCTCCACCCCGCGCGAAGCCCTGTGCCCGTTTCCTACTTCACGACCGCTTCTGTTCGCATCGCGTCCACCGCCTGTTTCTGAATCACGGCCAGGTGGAATTGCACCCGCTTGCGAAACCCCAGGCGCTCATAAAGAGCAATCGCCCGATGATTATCCGCGCGCACATGCAGAAATGGCGTCTCACCCTGGCTTCGCATCTTTTCGATGAGCGCGGACATCAGGCTCGCCGCATATCCTTTTCCCACATGCTCCGGGTGCGTACACACAGCACTGATCTCTGCGTACCCCGGAACCCGCAAGCGCTCGCCCGCCATGGCGGCCAGACGGCCTCGTTCTCGCACTCCCAGGTACGTCCCCATCTGATAAGTTCGCGGGCCGAATGGACCCGGTTGCGTGAGTTCCGCGAGAGCTACCATCTCCGGAACATCGCTCTCACTCAGTGCAATCCATTCATGACGAGGCGAGAGCGCGGCCTGCTGCTCGTGGACCATTTGCAAAAGCACCGCCTCACGCACCTGCGCCCAGCCCTCCGGTAAATTCGGCGCGGCGTGAAGGAAAAGCCCCGCCGGAGCCCCGTCGGCCAGTCGCGACAACTCGTCATAGGCTTCGCCGCTTTCTTCCGGAAATGCCGCCAGCGCCGTCACCGCGGGTGGAAAGCGGCGCGCGCGGGATCCGCCGAGCGCGAAATGAACTTGCGAACTCGTCAAAGCATTCCAAATCGGATTATCCAGTAGATGCATTCTCGAACCCAACCAGACTCTGCCCGTGCGACAGGTCCAATGCTGAAGTTGCCCTGCGGCGGCGCAATCTAAGCCCGAGCCTTCTTTCAAACTATCCGAAAGCTGCCCTCAAATTCACTCTGAGCCGCGCCCGCTCCGGCTCGCAGCCCTTTCATTCCTGTACATTGGATTCATGCCCAAGTTTGAACGACACATCTTTGTATGCTGCAATCAACGGCCGCCCGACAACCCGCGTGGCTGCTGTGATCCCGATGGTCTGGCGCAACTGCAACTCGCGTTCAAGCAAAAACTGGCGGCCTGCGGCCTTAAACACACAGTTCGTGCCAATAAGTCAGGGTGTCTGGATCAATGCGAGCACGGTCCCACGGTGGTCGTCTATCCGGAAGCCGTATGGTATGGCCGGGTGAAAATGGAAGATGTGGAGGAAATCGTCGAGTCACACATCCTGCGGGGAAAGCCGGTGGAGCGCCTGATTCTGCCCGATGAGTGTCTCAATACACCAGGCTGTGCCCATCGCGCGCCCAAACCGCCCCGGGAAGGCCGCGAACCAGAAAAACAGCGGTCCGTCTAATCCTTCTTGCCCAGAAGATGGCGGATCGTTCGTTGCAGTCGCCGCCGATTCCGTTCCGCCGGATCTGTGAAACGAAACGGCTGCAGGCAACCTCGCGTGGACCAGTGCCGCGGAAAGATCTCTGCTGTTTCTTTGATGAGGCCCACCGGGCTGTCGAACACCAGCATCACCTGGCAGCCTTCTGCCAGTTCCTCTTCCAGAGAAAGCACGCCGCCCGTCGCTGAGATTTCATGCAGCCTCGCCTGGACGCGATTGCCGTTCGGCAGGTGAATGCTCACCTCCACCGCACCCGCGAGTTTGGCTCGCGCCGACTTGCGCGCCTCGAGTTTTGCCCCGCTTTTCACGGCGGCTAATATCGCATGCCGACCTGAACCAACGTAGATTACGAAAGATGCGCCAGCCTGCGCGCACGTAATCCCGGACTACGCGAGCCTCCCCGTTCGTGCCATATACGACTACTAGGATGGATGGCAGAATTGAGAGCGGCGTCGGGGAGTCTCCCATCCTCCGCGCCAATGAAGCACATGATTCTCGAACCCACAACCTGGTTTCATGCCCGGCTCAACGCGCTCCGGCACGATGAGTGCGGCCAATCCGTGACCGAGTACGCGGTTGTCATGGCGGTCATTACGCTCATCGCCCTCATCGGCATTTCCGTCACCGGTGTCCAGGCGCTCGATGTCTTCCGCACTACTGCCAATAGCCTCCGCTAAACCAGGCTGCTCCTCTCACCCGGTACCAGAGGTTTGAGTTCGCCTCTCACAGCGAAAAACTGCCTGCCGCGGCGGCCGTATCGGCATGCACGCCCAGCAATTGATGCACATTTGTGAGCCGCAACACTTCCTCCACGTGGCCTTTCGCACCCGCCAGCCGCAGCTCGCCCCCGGCGCTCTTCAACTGGCCGGCCGACATCACAATGATTCCCACCCCAGTGCTGTCAATATGCGTAACCCCGCTCAGATCGAAGATCACTTTCTTCTGCTTCTCTCGTACCAGGTTTTCCGTCGACCACTCGAGCTGCTTGCAGTCGCGCCCGATCGTGATCCGCCCCGCAATCTCCACCACCACAATATCCGGCGGCATTCGCTTGGTTTGGATTTCCAGCATGAGCCCGCCTCCCTTCCCCCGAACCAGATGCGCATCGCACGCACCCGTGCGCCCTGTCGCATTCTCTTAACTGTAAAGTGAAAACCCCGACGACTTGGCCCCGAGACATGGTAGGCCCGGCAGGAATCGAACCTGCAACCCTCGGATTAGAAATCCGATGCTCTATCCGATTGAGCTACGGGCCCGTACAACTAGCATTGATCGGCACGCCGATTATATAGAAGTCATCTTCCTGGGCCGCTCCGGCTCCGCCCCACAATTCCGCCTTGCAGCGTCCCCTGCTAGTCCACGTCGCCCGCCGGATTCAGCTTTTCACAAAAATACATCTTGTCGATCGAGTCCCAATCGTCGGGCGAAGTTCGATTCGTGCAGCGCGAACAATCGTCCGGGTTCGCAAAAATGGCTCCCACGGAGTACGCCCCATCGTCCTTGCTGCACTGGTGGCCTTTCGCTTTTCCCTGCTTCGTAGCCGGATTTTTCGGATGGGCATCACACTCTTGCCCGCCTACGTCCACCCATTCTCCCGTCGACACGCACTGCTGGCAGGCCAGACCGTGCAGTTGATACGAGTTCGCCCTGTAATACCGCGAGGCGTATGCGCAGACCGACGGCTGCGTCCGCGGTGTCGACGAACCCTTTTTGGGCGTCTGCTGCGCGTGCGTCGGCATCGCCAGCATCAGTAGACCCCCGGCAAACGCGCACAAACCGGCGAATCCCCTCCCCGAATCAAGCGTCATAAGACTTCGCATCTTCTCCAGACCTTTCACCACAAAACCCCCACCGGAGCAAAGCAATTCAGATGCCGTGCCTCCCCGACCGCGAAATGTTGCAAGATCTTGCAAACCCCTTGCGGCTAGCCCATTTGGAGAGCTTCTCTCTCTTGTTTAGGAGGTGCTTTGTTGGTAGCATCCTGCCCGTGGCAGCTTTTTCGCTACCCCCCTCCTGCAAGAGCTAGCCAATCGTTGCGAATCGCAAAAAAGGGTCCACCACGATGAAACTTACGCTGTCCGTGTTGCTCGTTCTTCTGTGGAGCGTTGTTCTGTTCGGTCAGACCGGTCAACTGTCCACCACCGCGGTTAACTTTCCCGAACAGACGGTCGGCACCATCAGCGCTACCCAGCTTGTGACCTTAACCAACACTGGAACAGCACCGCTCACCATCTCCCGCATCGCCGCCATTCTTCCTTTTCATCAGAAGAATAATTGTAAGACCGGCTTGGCCGTGAACGCGAGTTGCACGATTCAAATTACCTTTCAACCGGTCAATTCTGGCACATTCATTGGAACCGTGAAGATTACTGACAATGATCCGAATAGCCCTGAGGCTATCAACCTCACCGGGACTTCGACCCCGCCCGGCATCGGCCTCATTCAGCACGTGGTTTTCATCATCAAAGAGAATCGCTCCTTCGACCAATACTTTGGACAATTCCCCGGCGCAAATGGAGCCACCACCGGCGTCATCTCGACCGGCGCCACGATCCCGCTCAGCCACACCTCGGATCAAACCACACACGACATTGATCACGGATGGGCCAGCGCCGTGGAAGCCATCAACGGCGGCAAGATGAATCAGTTTGATCTGATTCCCGGCGGCAACCAGGATGGCGATTACCTCTCGTATTCGCAGATGGGTCAGGCCGACCTGCCCAATTACTGGACCTACGCCACCAACTTTGTCCTCGCCGATAACATGTTCTCCTCCTTGCAAGGCCCCACCTTTCCCAATCACCTCTACATCATGGCCGGGCAGAGCGCGAACGTCATCAGCAATCCCAAGTACTTCAACAAAGGCAGTAACGTCTGGATGAACTGGGGCTGCGACGCCGAATCCCAGGTCCGCGTCACCACGCTGAATTCCGCGAACAAACAGGTGAACGTCTTCCCCTGCTTCGACATCACTACCGTCGCCGATGAACTCGAATCCGCCGGCGTCACCTGGCGCTACTATGCCCCGCCGCAGGGCGTTTCCGGTTATCAGTATTCGATTCTGAACGCCATCAATCACATCCGGAATAGCGACCTCTGGAGCGAACGCGTCGTCAACAACTCTCAGTTCATCACCGATGCGATGAACGGCAATCTTCCTCAAGTCAGCTGGGTGGTCACCGGCCCGGGCAGCGAGCATCCGCCGACCAGCACCTGCTTCGGCGAAGACACCACCGTCAGCCAGGTCAACGCCATCATGCAGGGAGCAGATTGGCCGACCACAGCGATCTTTCTCGCTTGGGACGATTTCGGCGGCTTCTACGATCACGTCCCGCCACCGGTTGAGGACAAGTTTGGCCTCGGTCCTCGCGTCCCGCTCATCATCATTTCGCCCTACGCAAAAACCGGCTACATCTCGCATACGCAGTATGAATTCGCTTCGATCCTGCGCTTCATTGAAGACCGCTTCGGCCTGCCCGCCTTGACCGAGCGTGACTCCTCGGCCAATGGCCCCGAAGACAGCTTCGATTTCACCCAGTCCCCCCGCGCTCCGCTTGTGCTGCAACCGCGCAGCTGCCTGATCGCTTCAACGACTACCACGAGCTTTGCCGCTCAGACCGTCGGCACTACCAGTGCCGTCAAAAAGCTCTATCTCAAGAACCAGGGCGGAGGCACCGCCAATATCACGATCGCGGCTCCCGTATTGTCAGGCGGCAATGCCTCCGACTTCGTGCTCACGACCACTTGCAAATCGACCATCGCTCCCAATGGTTCGTGCACCCTGAATATCAGCTTCAAACCAACCGCCACCGGCACCCGCTGGACGAACATCAGTGTTGGCAACAACGCCAGCGGCGGACCACAACTTATCTATCTCTCGGGTACCGGACAGTAGAGCGTCACAAAGAACCGCTTCCTCTCCGAAGCCTGCAAAAACTGAAGCCCGGCGCGTTCCGCGCCGGGCTTCTTTAGTTTTGGTTCCACCACCCTAGTGATGCTCGGGTGGGTGGCCGCCACCGCCTTGCTGGTACGGCGCTTCACGCATCTGCATCTTCTGTTCCTGCTGCGCGTGCCGCTGCTCCATCTGCTGCGTTTGCTGCTGGTGCTTCATTTCCATCTGCTGCTGTTTCTGTTCGTTGGCCTGTTGCTTGGCCATCTGCTGATGCTGTTTCTCCTGCTGTTGCGCCAGCTTCTGGTGCTCCTGCTCTTGCTTGGCGTACATCTTGTCCTGTTGCTGCTGGTACTTGGCGTTCATTTTGTCGTCCCCGGTATTCGGGGCCGGCATCTTTTCATGCGGCGGCAGATCCTTCGCATGCGTTGCGGTGGGTGGCTTCGGCACATTCGCTTCGCCATGATTCTCCGGCTTTCCCTCGCGGTTTGCCGGCGGATGGTATTCCCCGCCTGCTTCCTTCGCCGGAACGGCACCCTCGCCCTTGAACTCATTCGGCCGCGCCGTCGCTGCAATCGGGGGCTTGCCGTGGTTCGCGGATGCCCTCAATTCCGGATTTCCCCGCGCCTCCTGCACATGCTGCGTCTGGGCGGCAATGGGCGGAAGGTGGTGTTCATGCTCAATCTGCTCCTGCTCGGCCGTCGGCCGCGTGTGCAGGCCACCGTTGCCTCCGTTGTAGCTCACGCGCGTTACGTTATTGTTAATGATCGTCGTGTTGTACACGTTCGTGATATGGGTGACGTTCACGTTCGTGACCGAACGGTTGTAGTAGAAGCGGTCATGATCCCAGCGCCCGCCTTCATACCCGTTGCCGAAGTAACCGAAGCCGTAATTGATCCCGCCGTAGAAGCCAACTCGCGGTCCCCAATACCCGGAATGCCACAAGAACGCGGAACCACCCCATCCCCACCAGCCCGGGGTCCACAAATAACCAGGCTGCGGCGCCTGCACCCACGTTCCCGGAACCCAGTAATAGTCGCCAAAGCTGGGATCATAAGCCCAGTAACCCGGAACCCACATGTACCCTTCCGACGGGCACGGCGGCTGTACATACACCGGAATGGGCGGTGGCCCAAAATTCACCGAAATGTTCACTTGCGCGAACGACACCGCAGAGAACGCAATCAGTAGACCCACAATCACTGCAACACGAGCGGAGGAGTGTATTCGCATGTTCGATCCTTTTTCTCTCATTTGCCTTCGTATCTCCCGGTGTTTCTATTCTGCTGCGGGCTACGAGGCATCGGAGTCATTTTTTACATCTACGTACCACAAGTGCCATTACCCAGCTCTCACCGGGTAAAAACACCAAACTCGCTTGGAAGTTGCGAGGCCGCATCTCGCTGGAAAGGCTGGTCGTCCGAGGCTTCGAATTGCCCGCCGAAGTCTGGCATCGGTTTCATCTGACAATTCGGTTAATTGCGGACTCGCGCTCCCGGCTGCTCTGCATCTCGAGCAGTACGTACGAGAGCTCTACTTAGTTGCCCGCGATCGATGGATGGGTTGTACGCGCATGGGCTGCCTGTCGCGCGTGAAGCTCCAGACAGGGCGCGCTTGCACAGGATACTGGCGATAACTCGCGTTACTTATTTTTGCCCAGTCCCGTGGCCACGGCTTTCCAGTAGTGGATATCTTCGAAGCCCAGAGCAAATACCGATACGCCCGCCAGGTTATAGCTCACCGCCAGCCGGCTCTTGAGCGGAATACTCTCTGCATCTTCGTACCAGACGACGTGACTGGTCCCGTTCTCCGCCGTGTAACTGAAGTACGGCGAAGATGATTTCACATCCCAATGCGGCACCGCCCCCACCTTCGCCAGCAGCGCCGGGATTTGACGCCAGTGGATTTGGGACCCTCCGCCCCGGCTCAGATTCCAATCATAGCCATACGCCGGCATCCCAAGGCTGATCTTGTGTGAGGGCACAACCGAAACCGCAAATTGCACGCAGGGCTCTACCCAGTTCAATCCAGCGACCGGCCCCGGCGGTCCCCACGTGCCATTTTCGTCATAGGTCATGAGTTGCAGGATGTCGGCGTACCGTCCAAGCTCCTTGAAATCGAAAGCCCCCGCCCACGAGTCGTTCGCATCATCCTGCAGTTCAGCCGGAACGGAAACCACCGTGAGATACCCCGCCGAGCGCATGGTCTTCGCGGTCTCGCGAACAAATGCCGTGAAGGCGGCGCGGTCTTTGTGCGGAACCGCCTCGAAATCGATATTCACGCCCGAATAGTCATACGTCTCCACCACGTCGAGCATGTTCTGAATCGCTTTCGCGCGGATCGAGGAATTGTTCACGATGACATGCGCGACTTTGGGCACAAAATCGCTCACCCCAAAATTCGAGATGGTCGCGAACGTCTTCATCCCTTTCGACCGTGCAAAGTTCAACGCCGAAACAGGCGCGGTGCCTGAGATCCCACCATGCTGGTTGATCGCGAAAGTGTCGGTTGGAATCTGGTCGAGATACGACGCGAACTCGTGCAGGGAATCGGCCGAGCCAGAGCTTTCGAAGTAGGCCATGACAGCCTTCGCGGGATTCTGCGCGAAAGTGCCTGTGGTGAACGCGAACACCACCATCAGCCCCAGCGCACAAGACCCGCGCATTCGCCGGCTCATGGCCGGCCTCAACTCAACCCGTGTCGCAATCATGGTGTACCTCGCGGCGTGCCGGCGATTCTCCAGGCATACATAAGAAAGGATGTCGAAGACAGATCGATGGCAGGCTCATCGGTCGAATACGATTGAACATTATCTTTATAGACGGCGCCATTGCCATTGAATTTCTTGTACACATTGCCGCCGCCCGTCGGGCAAGCCTGCATGAAGTCGAGCCGGCCGGCCGTTGCGGAGTCCGTGGGCCCTTCCACCACAGCGCCGTCCAACACCGGTGATCCGCCGTTCAACGAACCCGCCAGATTTGCCACCTGGTGTTGCGGGCAATTCGGAAACGCGCTGCCGTCGCCGATCGTGAACGTAACTCCCCACGGACTCGCTCCCGAAAGATTCCCCAGCCAGCGGCGCGCGTCGATTGCGTACTCCCTGTCGCCCGTGATATATGCGTACTCCTGAGCCATCACCGACAGTCCGGCGCCATGCGAGACCGTGTCATAACTGGACCAGGGCCAGCCGAAGCCGAACGGATCGTTCCCGGTAGAGTCGACGGATGCGAGTATCTGATTCTTGATGTCGGCGGTCAATTCACCCTGCTTGACCGCAAGACCATCCGGATACCCGGCGGCCCGGATCGCGCGAAATAGCTCAAAGTGTGCCAGCCCACTCACGTCGTACAGGTTGAGCGTGTCCGTCTGATCGTTCGGCCCCGTAATGTAAGCATGCGCCCAGTTTGCCGCTGCCTTCAAATAAAACATCGGGCTGGTATGCGGCAGGCCCGGGGGCAGATCTCCCCCACGCAATGCGAAATAGAGTTCGGTCGCCCCTAACTCAAGGTCGTCACGCCACTCATTTTCCGGATAAAAGTCGAACGGGGCCGTGGTTAACAAGTCTCCCTTGGGACTAGTATCGGCCAGATCGAAGATGTGCTCCGCCGAAACCAGGCAGCGCGTCGCAAACGCCGGATGCGACTCTCTATACACCTGGAAGCACTCCGCGAAGTCAGCCGCCAGCCTGCCCGCCAGGTTCGGGCTGATCTTCGATCCCGCCGCCCCCGCCACGAACACCGGGCGGTGCCGTATGTACTGGAAGGTCGGATCGCTCCCCGCATACGTATCGTCGTCTTGCGGCAACCTCCAGATATCGTGATCGCTCAGAGAGTCGTAGCTTTTGAAATCGGTGCCGATGCCGACCTGGTAGTAGAGCGTCGCCGTTCTGTCATCCCACATGCGGTCGAGCCAGCGCAGTCCGAACATCGCTTCCTCGCTGAAATCCGCTTCCGCAGACAGGCGCCCCATCTGCTCCGGAAAATCGCGCACCCCGATCAGCATGAGGGCCACCGTATAGCTGTGCGTCTGCACGAACTTCAGGTAGTCTCCGGCGTCCCACCAGCCGCCCTCGGCGTCGATCGTAGCGCCCGTCGGCTTCAGCGCTCCAAGGATCAGGTCGTCATGATCAAAACGCGGCGATTCAAACACCGCTGCCGTTGCGTCATTCAAATGCCCCGCCGCGGTTCGCAACGGTGAGGGAATGAAATTCTTGCCGTCCCGTTCATTCTGGTAGAAGGAGCGGCTGCGCGCCAGCGCGGCGCCGTATAGCTCGGCGGGTGTGCCCACGAGAAATGCCGGCGAGGTCGCTTTCACCGCGCCCTTCACTTCAACCGTGTAAGTGCCCGCGCGGACGGCCGGAAAGTCGATCGGATAGACGTGGAACGAACCGAAAACTCCCGAAGTCGCGCCCACCTGCCCGCACGCCACGGCCTTCCCGCTCGCATCCAGCAGAGAAAATTCCGCACCCTTGATCGCTGTCGAAGTCATCAGGTACGCCCGCGCCCCGTGCCCGCTCTCGTAGCCAAGTTGATTCACCCGCAGGTAGGCACGCGCTGCATGCGCCTGCGCGAGCGGCATTCCCATCAAGAGCAGCGCCCACAACGCCCGCTTCCCCAGCTCAACAAAACGCCGCAACTGGAGAGCTCGATGCAGAAGGGGCTTACTTGGCATGACGACTCCCTGGCGGCCGATTCCGTTTCGCCTCGCGGCCCCCGGCATCCCCACCAGCCCGGTCGCCCGTTTTAGTGAAACGGTTTAATAAACTCTGGCATGTTGCCTCGCTCCCTCCTGGTTGTCAAGCTTTCGCGCGTCGAGGCGGATCCTTTTCTGGAATGCGACACTCCGCCAAAAGCCACGCCTGGCAAGGGTTTTGACCGAGGGCACTTTGGTGGTAGCAACTTGGCACACCCGGGCCATTTATCCCCTGCCGCGGAGCTTGTAAGGTTCCAAGTGAGCAGTTCTGGGGGAGGGCTGTTCAGCGAAGCGTCCCATGACTCTAACCGGAGTCTGGGACGTTTTGTTTTGTGCGCGGGCTTCGGGCAGCAGGTCCGATTCCGATGCCGCCATCACACGCCCGAAAGCTCAGTGCGTGTCAGGCCGCATCACGGCAGACCGATTCGTTGAACCAGATCCCGAAATCTTTGGTCGCCGTGCAGATTGTGGTAGTCAGGATCGAGATTCAAATCCACCGGGTCTGGAGAATGTTCGGCGGCCGCTTTTCCCAGCCATGCGAACGCTTGATCCTTCTCATTCAGCAGAGCGTAATTTACCGCCAGGGCAGACGGGGGTGGATTTTGCGAGCACGAACCTCCATGATGTCGCGAATCGTGACAATGATGCCGAAGAGTGGGATGACCATGACAACTGCAGCGAGGACCAGTGGTGACATCGGGGAACCCCCATCAATGCTGAGGCCTGCCAACATCTTCCGTGTGCGCTCACCCGGAACATTCGCAGCCATCTGCACCGATTTCGTAGTCTGGGACCGTTCGGACTGAAATTCGTCCCGGCCCACCCTAATTTCGGCAAGACGGGGAGTCAGTGATCTACATCACAGCAGCGCTTGAAGCGCACCCAGCAGCGCCGCGTCTCCAACATCATTGATTGACTTTCACGATAAATCCACTACCATATGGTTGTGGATCGTCTGGGTACCACATTCGCCGCTTTGTCGGATCCAACCCGGCGGGCCATGATCGAGCGCCTCTCCCGTGGGCCTGCCTCGGTGCACGGCTTGACGGAACGGTTTGCACTCTCGCAGCAGATGATTTCCAAACACATCGCTTACCTGGTGCGCGCGCGCATCGTGATCAAGACCAGGCAGGGACGGGAGAGTATCTGCACGCTCAGGCCCCAAGCCATAAAGACCGTTAGCGACTGGGCGTTTAACTATCGCCAGTTCTGGGAAGAGAGTTTCGACAAGCTCGAAGTGGTTGTGAATCAAATGAAACAAGCGGAGATCAGAGATGACAAAAAGCACGTTAAATGAAACAGAACGGATGACTGTCACCAGAGTTTTTGATGCCCCACGCGAATTGGTCTGGAAGGCGTGGACCGACCCGAAATATGTAATGCAGTGGTGGGGCCCGAAAGGCTTTACTGCGCCCGTTTGCAAGATAGATTTTCGCGTGGGAGGGAAATTTCTGTTTTGCATGAGAACACCGGATGGGCAGGAAGGCTGGAATGGTGGTGAATACTATGAGATTGTTCCGTACGAGAAGATCGTTTCGTCGATGTACTTCGCCGACTCGAACGGAAACAGGATTGAGCCTGACGGGACAGAGCATGAGGCCATCGAGGGTCTGCACGACGTAGTTCTTTTTGAGGATATTGGGAACGGCCAGACAAAACTCACCTTCATTGGAAACGAAACCATGCAGAACGCAATCGAGAGCGGTCAGTTCGAGGGCTGGAGACAAACACTCGATAAGGTTGCTGCAGTGGTTGCAAAGCTAGCGCAGGCGAAATAAGAATCTGAAGTTTTAATTCGCAAAACTCAATGGTGGAGAAAGAATGAAAAAAATACCGTTTCTCGCTATCGTCCTGCTGGCATGCGCATTTTCCGCCCATGCCCGGGACGTCATGAAGAACGCCGCGATGAAGCAAGACACGACGAAGCAAGATGGCATGAAGGAAGACGCGATGAAGAAGGATGCAGCCGTCAAACCTGCCGATCCCGAATCGAAAGTCGTGCTCGACTCCTGGAATGACATTGGCCGCAAGCTGACGGCGTTGGCCGAAGATTTCCCCGAGGACAAATATGACTTCAAGCCGACGCCCGCGCAGCGCAGCTTCGCCGAGCAGTTGCTGCACGCGGCGGCTTCCAACTATTACTTCACCAATTCCGCCATGGGCAAAAAGCTTCCCGCAGCGGAAGATCCCAAGCGCGACCAGTACAAATCCAAGGCTGACGTCGTTGCGTTCGTCAAGAAATCCTTCGCCGATGGCGCAGCCGCCATCCAGTCGAAAGGCGAAAAAGGTCTGACCGAGACTGTCGTATACGGTGATCAGAAAGCGCGCATTCTCGACATCGCCTATGGCATCATCGAACACAGCGGCGAACATTACGGCCAGCTCGTCGTGTACTACCGCCTCGCAGGTCTTGTGCCGCCGGAGTCGCGACCCAAGAACTAAAGCCCAAGAAGTAAGGCCCAAGAGACCAGGCGCCCCGTCCTTATCGCGCGCCGTTTGCGCGAAATCTGCGGGGAGTTTGGTTTTTTGGGCCTTCCGTATTCAATGCGCCGCGGGCATATGGATATCTCTGCTTTCGTTCCGCTGCAAGATTTGGGCTTCGGCTTGCCGCGCTGCCCGTCTCGCCGCCCAGTGCGCATTCCGCAATGAGGGAGAAACTCGCTCTGAGTTTCTGTCCTTGATTCGCCAGCACCCCAACGCCCGGGATCGAAGAAAATTCCTCGGTTGAGGAGAATGAGTGCTGACGCCTGCATTGCGACAGAACGAAGCCTCATGGGCACTCTTGCAGCCGTGAGAAATCCCCCCGCTAGTTTCCCTTCTCCATAATCACCGCATGCACTCCCATCAGGGTGTTGCTCTCTACTAAGGCAAACCCCTCTGCCTGCTCTTCGATAACATTCTTCTCCGCATTGGATTCCCGTTGGCTGGCTCGGAAATGGTATTCGTACTGTACCTTCTCTGTTGCCGCTCTCTCCATGATGCAAGTGAACCCATAAAGCGGAGCCAGGGTGTGCAGAACCAAACGGTACCCCTCCGCCCCATCCTTGTTAAGGTTCTTCTGAACGTTGCCCTGCGATAAAGCGTGCACCACAACGTATTGGTAGGTCTGCGGAGCGACAACGCTCTTCTCCATCGTCACTCGCGCCTTATTGGTTCCCGTGAGCCGGAAATCTGCCAAGCGGTACCCAGCACCCCCGAGCTCGTTCAGCTTTCTCTCTGCCTCTTTAAGATCACGGCCCGAGATCGCGATGACCTGCGTGTCGGTAGCTTCCGCCCCTTTCGCCGTCGTTGCTTCAGCGCCCTTCTCAATCCCTGGATCCGGCACGGGGCGCAGCAGAATCAGCTTGGTGTTTGACACCAGCATTCTCGCAACCTCATCCAGAACTTGATGCTGGTCTCCACCGAAAAGTCCCGACGACAGCGTGCCTACAACCTTGTCCTCATACAGCACACGGCCGTCGCTTGCGTCTGCGTAGCGGACCGTCAGAAAGAGCCTCGCGTTTCCGGCGCCAAAATTCCCTGCGAGATAGCGCTTCCCCCGATTCCCTCTATCAAAGTCGGTGATCGTGCCGGAAATTCCGAGCATCGGGGTTTTTCGACTGGTTTCGACCTGCAGTAGTACTTCCTGAAACTTCTTCGATTCCTTCAACTGCTTCGCTACCACGTTGGGCAGGTCTTGGGCAAAGTCGGCCGGTAAGTCCACGCCCGGCCGCACATCGAATACACCAACTTGAACTGTGTCATATTTGTCCCTCAACGATTCGACAGATTTGTGTTCGGTCTGCGCCGGCGAGAAACTACCCACCAGACAGATCGCTAACATGCTTGCCAAAACAGGCGCGCGCATGGGACCACCTCCTCAGAGATTTCTTTGAACATAGTGAGGAGTAGCCCGGACAAACCTGAACCGCCCGACCACTCCTGCACAGATGGCCAGACAACAGTGACTCTGATGGTCGCTCTAGCAGCGAAACGAACAATTGAGGATTGTGGAGGATGGAGAGAATCGAGCGGATGTGTTGGCCTGCAGCTCAGCTGTCCGTGCGCCCCGCCTTCTGAAAGAACTCGAACGCAACCGCGCCGCAGTGAACCTCCTGCCCGGCTCTCGCAAGAGTTTGAGTGTTGGCAGAGATGCCATGGAAGTGCTTAAGTAGGGAGGCGCCTCTGATTCGTCGTAAGCAGTCTCTGGCAAATCCCTCACGGGAACTAAAAGAGACACTCCAAACATCACCAGCACACAAACGAGAAGAGTCGAGCGGGGCTTTCTCATGGAGCGTGCCCTCGCCGTTCTGAGTAGCTAGGACCGCCCGAACGGCCGGGGCTTCACGACCCGAAGCATTCGTCGGGGGACCGTACCGTCGCAAGTATTTTCTCGCAAGCTGCGAGCGAGGGGGCTAAAAGATGCGTTCGGTTACGGGGACTGTTCCCGATTTGGGAACGTCAGATCGGATCATCATTGGCGATAAATCCTAGCTACACTCATCGGCGCGGACAAGCCGTACGGCATAAAAACAGTCTATCGACGCAAGGGCGCGCAGAGTGATTTCGATTCTCAGTCCACCGTCAGCGTCACTTCTGTGGCGTGGGCAACGGAACCCGACAAGGCACTCACCCTGATGATGTATTGACCCGGAGGTGTGACCGAGGAACCGTCGGATCCCTCGCCTCCGCCGCAAGCAGTCTGTGTCGCCAAAGATGCCAGGAAGGAAACGAAAAGTATGCCGAACATGATTTTTTTCTTTTTCCACGATCCTCCGGTAGCGATTCCAATTCCTAAGGCCGCGAGGCCGGAGATAGGAAGCCAACGCTCATAGAAAAGCCGAGAGCGTTGTCCAAACGACGCCGCTTGCTGACCAGCAGCGGTGCCGATGGTTGAAATTGCCAATTTCGCAATCGCCGAACCGCCCTTCGCGAGCGTGACGGAGTTGGGGCTAAGTGCACACATCGGCGCAAACGCGGGAGTGGGCGAAACCGAACAGCTCAGCGACACTGCCCCGTCAAATCCATTCTCCGCACTAACAGCGACCGTGAACTCCGTCGAGTTTCCCGACTTGAGCGTCGCCTTACTGGGCGAGGCATCCAGCTCAAAATCCGGTCCGATTACTTGAAGCGAGATCTCCGAACTGTTGCGATTGAAGTTCGTATCACCGGTATAGAGGGCCGTGATGGTGTGAGCCCCTGCCGTGAGCGCGTCAACATTAAGTGTCGCCACGCCATTCCCTCCCAGCGTCTGAGTACCAAGCTCTTGCGTTCCATCTACGAACCTTATCGTTCCTGTGGGTGCGTCGAGGCCGATACTGCTCAGGCTGGCATTGACCGCGGCCGTCACTGTGACCGGCTGTCCTACTATGGAGGGATTCGCTGAGGAATGCAGTTCCTCAAACGTGCCGCGGATGTTCATGAGGACGGCGAGGTTGGCCCCGCCGGTTATGACTGTCAGGTCGGGTGCTCCATCACGATTCAAATCCGCGACCGTCGTAGAGTAGACCTTTCCTCGCGCGTATTCCATGCTTGACTGGAAGGTGCCGTCACCGTTGCCAAACAGAACGCTTACCGAACGTGGATAGTCATTCGCCACCGCCAGGTCCGTCTTGCCATCCCCATCGAAATCCCCCATCGCTACCGAACCTGGGGTGGATCCAATCGCCGGGGCATCTGTAACTGGATAATCTTCGTGGCTTCCGAAGGTGCCGTCGCCATTGCCCAGCAGGACGCTGACCGTATCATAGTAATTTCTGTAGTAAGTCGTGACAGCTAAGTCTTGCTTCCCGTCTCCGTTCAAGTCTCCCACTGCCACCGACCAGGGATTGAGGCCCGTTGCGTTGGCCACATGCGCTTGAAATGTGCCATCGCCGTTGCCAAGCAGCACGCTCACCGTGTTATCGTTGCGGTTCGTCACGGCAAGGTCAGGCCTGCCATCGCCGTTAAAATCCCCTACCGATACCGAGATGGGGCTCGATCCGGTCATATAATCCGCACGCCGCTCAAACGTTCCATCGCCCTTGCCGAGTAGCACGCTCACCGTGTTATCGTTGCGGTTCGTCACGGCAAGGTCAAGCTTGCCATCGCGATCGAAATCCCCGGCTGCCACCGAATTCGGCGCGCGCCCCGTCGCATAATCCACGTGCGCTTGCAAAGTGCCGTCGCCCGTTCCCAGCAGCACACTGATCGTGTTGTTGCCATTATTTGCCACTGCCAAGTCCGGTTTACCATCGCCGTTGAAATCTCCACCCACTAGGGAGATCGGGTTGGATCCCGTCGTATAGTCCACATGCCGTTGAAATGTGCCGTCGCTATTACCCAATAGCACACTCAACGTCTTCGCACCGTAATTCGCGACAGCCAAGTCCGGCGTGCCATCGCGATTCAAGTCTTCTACCAAAAGCGATATGGGGTCATTCCCTGTCGCATGGGCCGTAATCCCTTGGAATGTGCCGTCGCCTTTCCCCATCAACACGCTCACCGTGCTCGGTGCTACATTGATCACTCCCGAATTTGTCACAGCCAAATCCGGCTTGCCGTCAGCGTCGAAGTCTCCTACGGCCACCGAGCTAGGATGGTTTCCAATTACATAGTCCACGCGCGCATGAAAGGTGCCGTCACCCTTACCCAGAAAGATACTGGCGGTATTGTCTCCATTGTTCGCCACCACCATGTCCAGCGTGCCATCGCGATTCAAGTCCCCGACTGCCAGCGACCTCGGCCCGCTTCCCGTCTCATAGTCCACGTGCGCTTGCAAGGTGCCATCGCCGCTGCCCAGAAGCACGCTTACCGAATTGCTGCCTGCATTGCCGACGGCCAGATCCATCTTGCCGTCGCCATTGAAGTCTCCCACTGTCAGGCAGTAGGGATCGTTTCCTGCGCCATAGTCCACATGAACTTGAAACGTTCCGTCGCCGTTGCCTAGCAGCAAGCTTACCGTTGGGTCGTAATTATTAGCAGTTGCCAGGTCAGGAATGCCGTCGCCGTTAAAGTCTCCTATCGCCACCGACCATGGTCCCTGTACGGAAATCGATCCGGCGCCATAGTCCACGTGCGCTCGCAAGGTGCCGTCGCCGTTGCCCAGAAGCACGCTTACTGAATTGCTGCCTGCATTGGCGACGGCCAGATCCATCTTGCCGTCGCCATTGAAGTCTCCCACCGCGATCGACCCGGGTAGGTTTCCGGTCGCATAGTCCACGCCGGCTTGAAACGTGCCGTCGCCGTTACCCAGAAAGACGCTTGCAGTATTGTCTCCGTTGTTCGCCACGGCCAAGTCCGGCTTGCCATCGCCATTAAAGTCTCCCGTTGCAACTGACAAGGGAGAGCTTCCAGTCGCATAATCCACGTGCGCTTGCAATGTGCCGTCGTCGTTGCCCAAAAGCACGCTTACTGTATCGTCACCCTCATTCGCAATCACCAAGTCCGGCTTGCCATCGCCATTGAAATCTCCCACTACCACCGCATTTGAACCTAGCCCCACCAGGTATTGCGGCTCTTCTAGAAACAGGGAAAGCTGTGCCGTCGATGGAGCGGCGTAGGCGCTCACACCAGGGCGCCTCTTCGCAATGTTCTCAAGCATTTCAATGCCCTGTGATCCTGATACGGTTCGGCTATGCAATCGCTGCGCGCTCCGTGTCCTTGATTGCCGTGGAAGAGGAGACTGTAGGTTCTGGACTGAATAGACCAAACATCCGCTGCACAGTAGAATCAGGCTGGTTCGGCGCCAGCCTCTCCTCACATTGACCTGAAACTGATGAGGTCCGACATTCCGCATGGCGCTTCTCGTCACACATAAGCGCCCCGGGAGGGCAGGGGATTCGACCCCGAGCCGTGGGGTCGGAACTCCCCAACGAGGGGTTTTGCGTCTCAACGATGGAGATCGTTCTTCGGAAAGGCGCAAGCTTTTCCGTGAAATTATCCCACTGCTCAAGATGCGAGGAGCCGACAATCAAGCTAACTCCTCCAGCCATTCCCGATTTGGGAAGTCTGAGCCCAGCCCTTAAGGTTGGTCTAACAGTGTTAACAGCAGGATAGTCAGAACAGTTAGATGGCGATGAACACAGTGGCTCCCGCTAAGCGTTGTTAGGCCGTAAACCATCAAGGCGTTACAGTGATCGTGGCTTCGGCCGTCTTGCTGAGGTAATCGAACGCTGTATTCTGAGTGGCTTGGAAAGTGACGTGATAGGTGCCCGCGGTCTGCGGTGCGTAATAGGTCGCCGAACTGGGAAACTGCGTGACCGAACCGAAAACAACATAGCCGAACGGACACTGGGAGACCGGCGGCAAGTTCAAGTATCCACAATCGTCGCTGCCGGGCGTGTGGGCTTCCTGCACCCACCATGTCACGATGGGACTTCGGGTGAAGCCGGTCGCATCTCCCACCAGCGCCACTCTTCCTGCGGCATGGACGGTGGCCTGCGCAGGTGTGACCCGCACCGTCACACTGCCCGAGTGCGGAAGCCCGCTACCGCAGCCTCCGTGCGGGAGGACCACAAGCACAGTAGCCATAGCGGCAAAGGCTCGTGAATTGTGAAGCAACATAGCTGCCTCCGCCAAGCGATAGGTCGCGCGATTTTGGTGCTGACTCTGGCAGGCGGTTCCTCTCGGGCAAGGGCCGCGTCTTGTCGAGCAAACTGACGATTGGAAAGCCCATGATCGTACTGAGATTAACTGAGCCCCGTCAGTGACCTGGGTCACCCCTCTCTAGTCCCGGCTCAGGCCCTCATTTCCCTACGCTTTTCTCCTAAGAAAGAACCGCACTCGCCTCGGGCAAAAAATACCCGATACTCCCTCCCCACTTTTCTCGCATCTTCCAACGCCTCGCGCCTTCCGTTCAACGCTCTCTCTCGTCGTCACTTAAACTTTCTCCACGCCACCTCCGCGAATGGAAACCGACCTGCTCCCCCCTCTCCAACGCTCGACCCAAACTCGATCCCTGGAACAAATGACGGAGGTCAACTCATGATTCACCCAGTGACGCAAAAATTTCTCTTGGCCGCGGCCCTGACTGGCGCCGCATTCCTCGCCTTCCCCGCCTTCAGCCAGCAAGCGCCCAATCCCCCATCCCAGAATAGTCGCGCGCCACAGCAGTCCACCAAACAAGTCACCGGAACCATCGCCGCCATCGGTAACGGCGGCCATTCCTTCACCCTCGAAATCACCGACGGCGCCAACGGCAAACGCACCATGGACTTCGTTATGGGCAAGGACACCCAGGTGCAGGGCAAGGTGCATACCGGAACACCCGTCACCGTCGAGTACCAGGCCATGGCCACCGGCGAGAACGTCGCCGTCACCATCACCGCCCAGGGCTAGTCTCGAACCAACGTCTTCCGACCGTCCCCAGCGCTCGCACCACGGCACGCCTCCGGGCGTGCCGTATCGAGGCCATGCATGCCGCACTCACCTTCCCCTTCCCGGCCTTGCCGATCCCTTCGCGCCCTTTGCGGGCTCAAGCTTTTCCAATTCAATGGCGCAGAGCAAGAGCCTTTCTCATCCCCAAACACTTTGAAACCGTGAAACTTTGAAACCTTCTTCAACCTTCCTTTATCCTCAGACCGTGCTCCTCTCGGTCGTCCTCATCACCCACAACGAAGAAGCCAACCTCGCCCGCACCCTCGCCAGCGTCCAACCGCTCGTCGCCGGCGGCCAAGGCGAAATCATCGTGGTCGACTCGCACTCGACCGATCGCACCCTCGAAATCGCGAAATCCTACAACGCCAAAGTCTTCCTCGAAGACTGGAAAGGCTTCGCCGCCCAGAAAAACTCCGCCATCGATAAAGCCGAGTGGGACTGGATCTTGAGCCTCGACGCAGATGAAGAACTCGAAAGCGCTCTCGTTACCGCTATTTCAGATGTGATCGAGAAACCGGAAGCACCCACGACCCGCGAAATCGAGAACATGACGCGCTCTCTCGGGTTAGACTCCCTTGCCTCGGTCGAGGCTGTTATGGCAACCGAGGAGGCCTTGAACATTGAACTGCCAGACTCTTCACGCAAGAACGCGCCGCCAAACAAGCGACCCGCAGAAGACCTGCCTGTATCAGTGACCGGCTACTGGCTCCGCCGTAAGAACTTCTTCCTCGGCCGCTGGATCAAACGAGGCGGCTACTGGCCCGATCCGAAGCTTCGCCTCTTCCGTCGCGGCTACGGACGATTCGAGAACCGCCTCGTCCACGAAGACATCAGAGTCGACGGCCCCACAGCCGAAATCGAATCCGGCGCCCTGCTCCATCACTCCTACCCCACCCTCTCCGACTACATCGAGCACATGAACCGCTACTCCTCTCTCGGCGCCGAAATGGCCCTCGCCAAAGGCCCGCTCCGCTTCCCCGTCCTCGACATCTTCTTCCGCCCCGTCCTCACCTTCGCCTACAACTACATTTTCCGCCTCGGCTTCCTCGACGGACACGAAGGCTTCCTCCTCCACGTCAACCACGCCATCTATGTCAGTTGGAAATACGCCAAAGCCTGGGAGCTCGCGCAGAAGACATCCGCGCAAAAATAAAAGCGCGATGATTTCGCTCACCGCGCCACAGAAACTCTGAAACTCTGAAACCTTGAAACTTGGTTCCTACGTCACACTCACTTCCGTATAAATCCCATACACCTCCCGCAGCGCCGCGCAGATTTCGCCGATGGTGCAATACGCGCGCACCGCGTCCACGATGTACGGCATGGTATTCGCCGGAGAAACTCCGCCGTTCGCGCCAGCAGACGAAGCTCCCGGCTCCTTCTCCGCCGCCCGCTTCAACGCGTCCAAACACCGCCGCACTTCCTCGTTCGAGCGTCTCTCTCGCAGCTTCTTCAGCTTCGCCGTCTGCGCCCGCGCCACGCTCTCATCGATATATAAAATCTTCGGCGACTCTTCCTCGATCACAAAATCGTTCACGCCCACAATCACTTTCTCGCGCGCTTCCACCGCCCGCTGATACTGATACGAACTCTCCGCAATCTCTTTCTGCGGATACCCTCGCTCAATCGCCTTCACCATCCCGCCCATCGCATCGAGCTTCTCGAAATACTCAAACGCGCCCTTCTCCATATCGAGCGTCATCTTCTCGACGAAGTACGACCCGCCCAGCGGATCGACCGTCTGCGCCACGCCACTCTCATACGCAATAATCTGCTGCGTCCTTAACGCGATCCGCGCCGCCTCTTCCGTCGGCAGCGCCAGCGCCTCGTCATACGAATCCGTGTGCAACGACTGCGTCCCGCCCAGCACCGCCGCCAAGGCCTGCAGCGCCACCCGCGCGATGTTATTCATCGGCTGCTGCGCCGGCAGCGACACCCCGGCCGTCTGCGTATGAAACCGCATCAGCCACGTGCGCGCATTCTTCGCCCCAAACCGGTCCTTCATCAGCCGATACCAGATCTTCCTCGCCGCGCGGTACTTCGCAATCTCCTCAAAAAAATCATTGTGCGCATTAAAGAAGAAGCTCAGCCGCGGACCAAACTCATCCACCTCAAGCCCGCGCCGCCGCGCCCACTCCACGTACTCCACGCCGTCGTAGATCGTGAACGCCAGCTCCTGCAGCGCCGTCGACCCCGCTTCGCGGATGTGATATCCACTGATCGAAATCGTGTTGAACTTCGGCGTAAACTTCGACCCGAACTCGAACGTATCCACCACCAGCCGCATCGACGGCGCCGGCGGATAGATGTACTCCTTCTGCGCGATGTACTCTTTCAAAATATCGTTCTGGATCGTCCCCGAAATCTTCTTCCAGTCCGCGCCCTGCTTCTCCGCCACCACCAGATACATCGCCCACAGCACCGACGCCGGCGAATTGATAGTCATCGAAACGGTCGTCTTCTCCAGATCGATGCCATCAAACAAAATCTCCATATCCTCGAGCGAGTCAATCGCCACGCCGCACTTGCCGACCTCGCCCTCGCTCTCCGCATCGTCGGAGTCATAGCCCATCAGCGTCGGCAAATCGAACGCCACCGACAGCCCGCCGCCGCCATGCTCCAGCAGATACTTGTAGCGCGCGTTCGTCTCCTCGGGCGACGCGAACCCCGAAAACATGCGCATCGTCCACAGCTTCCCCCGATACCCGGTCGCATGAATCCCGCGCGTATACGGAGGCTCTCCGGGGAACCCCAAATACTTGTCTTCTTCTTGGACAACCGCTTGAGAGTTCTCTCGCGTGCCATCCTCGCGAAGGCCTCTCTGCAAGTTTCGCTCGGCCGCGTCCCAGTCCGCGGGCAAATCCGCCGGCGTATACAACCGCCGTATTGGGACATTCGAGATCGTCGAGAACCGCGCATTGCCGTGCTCATCTTTATTGGTTCCGGTGAACGCCCCAATCGGCTTCTCCGGAGCCTTCTCGAGCGTAGGCCCCAACACCGTCTCCGCCCACTCCTTCTCCTCAGCCGAAGGCGAGCGCTTCTCAAACACATCTTGGATGGGAGCATCAGCGGTTTTCGTAGACTTCGGATCAGACATGCATATCCCCACAACTCGGAAGGTATACCGCAGCTTTCAGCCGTCAGCTTTGGCCTTTACTGAAAGCTGATAGCTGAGAGCTGAAAGCTGTTCTGATGATAAAGAGAAGAAGGAGGCCCCACAACCTCGGCAACCGGATGGTTGGTCGGGCACGGCGATACCATAGCTCTTAGCTGATCACTTATATCCCGCCTGCTGTAGCCGTCTCAACAACAGAGAAACGAGACTCAAATGGTCCAGACAGATATCCGGGTCGTCAACGATGCCCGGGTCGTGCGCTCGTGGATTTCGGATGCCTTTCATACCACCGGCAAAGATGAACCGGAAGCCCTCTTGCTCATCCTTTTCGCTTACCGTGCTTAGGGGATTGAGCTTCACACGCGGGGCAGCGCCGTCAAGCGCGGCCATCATGAGCTTGAATCCAGATTCGACTGTCAGCCCCGAATGGCGCTGTATCTCTTTGTCTAGGTACTTGAAAGCCAGTTCGGTGGACTCGGGGTAGTGTCCGTCGTCAAAAAGCTCGCGAACCTTTGGCGGCAAATCGGGGTGGATGTTCCTGCTCTCGAACGGATGCAAGAGCTGCGCGGCCGGAGAGGCCGCAGCCGGATGTCGGGGCGAGAGCCGAGACACACCTCGAGCAATGGCTTCGAATCTGCTAAGGCTATTTGGCACCCAACAAGTTCTCGCGAATACTCCTGAAGATTCGATCGTAGGTCTCCTGGTCACCCGAGGGCGGAAGGTTCACCTCGATCCGCACCGTCAGGCCAAAGTCACGCTTCCCGTCTGCTTGGATGTTAGTCGACGAGGAGTTCCCCCCTTGGGCCGCTTTAGGGGCTCTACCCTTGGGCCTCTCGGGCCTTGGTCTTGCCCCGGTTCTCGGCGGTGCGGCTGCCGGGATCGGCCCGTGTCCAGCGAGTCCGGCGAGTAGCTGAAAAGTCGAAGCCTGCAGGCGGCCGACCAGATCAGTCGTCTTATCTTTGTTGCGGAAGAAGGCGATCAATTTGTCGGTGTCGAGCTCCCACGCCGCATCCCTGTGAAGAGCGAAGAGGTCCTTATATGCATCTTTTACAAGTTGCTCAAAGGCGCCCTGAAAATCGGCGTCGTTATGGTGCGAGAAGGCACTAACGGCTTTTTCAGTCTGGTTCCCGTCCTTATCTAGAGCCCCAACAAACCTCAACACATTTATGACATAGCTCTCATTCTTTGGAGCTATGCCGAGCTGCTTTAAGGTTTCGGCATTTACGGATTTCGGGAAAGACTTTCTGAACTGCGTGATCGCCGCGCTGATCCCACCGGGCGTCGGGGAGTACGGATGTCTATCGGCCAAAGGGGTACACCTCCGTTTCAAATGTCATCGATGCGTTCCACAAACAGCGCTTTGCGCGTCGGACACTCCTACCCGTCCGAGAGGCGATGCGCCTCGCGACTGCGATGGGTCCTGCCGGCTTCGCTCCTTCTAGGCAGTTCAAGATGTCTTAGCTCGTTGTGCAACGCGACCCTCGTTTGTTCGAGAGCAGACGCCCTTTTTTCAATGTCGCGAACCCTCGCCATGAGCAACGAGAGGCGCTCGTGAGCCCTCTGTCTGTTTTGTTCGAGCATTCGGTCGAACTGCAATTGCCTCTCCCCTTCCTCGGGAAACAATACCCCAACCTCGGCCTGCTGCCTGGAGTATTCGGCCAGCTCTGAGCGCACGTCCTCAATCTCCCGACTGAGAGAAAATCTTTCGGTGTCGAGCTTTCTTGCCTCTTCGTCACGCGCAGCGAGCAAGGAAAGTGCGTGGCGCCTCGCACGATCCTCATTCTGGTGTCGTACCTCGCGAACCTCGTCGATCGCCTTCTGGTCTATTTGTTCCTTCAGAAATCGACTGGCGTACTGCATAAACTGGTCCGAAGCGTACATGTAGAAACCGACTCCTGCCCTACTGTGCATTTCCTCCACGAGCTCCGGCCGCGGACCCAGCGCCTTTCCCTCATGTTTCCACCACCAGTCCTCTTTCGAGTCATCTGTGATCAAGATGATCGGCTTCTTCTCTTTGGTCGCCTTTTCTATGATCTGATACCAAAGGACCACATCTCCGTATGCCCGGTCTCCATCTTTCGTCTTTTGGTCTTTGTAACCGGGCGGAATAGACTTCGCGTATCGCCCGTCGGCCTCGTGGAGCACCTCTTTAAGCCTTTCATCCTGAAATGCCGAACCGATCTTTCCATCAAGCAAGGTCGTCAGCTTACGGCGCACGGTGTCTTCAGCGATCAGGTCGGGATGGTTCTGCTTAATCCCAGCCAGCATTCGCTTCTGTTCCTCATAAGAACCGGCTATCTGCCGGAGCAGGCCATCGGCATCAATAAGCGGATGGCGCCGGAACTCATTGAGTTCCGACTCAAGACGCCTGCTCGACTCCTCCAACAGATGCTCTATTTTCTTGTACGCGTCTCGCTGGGCAGAAATGACAGCTAACCTGTTTTTTTGATACTCAAAGGCCGCCTGATGCGGCACCCATAAGCGGCTTCCGAGCTTACTCAGTATTTGAAGTAGTTTGTCAGTGGTTTTGTCAGAATAGCGGTAGAGATTTAGCAAGACGTTGGCGTCGGGCACGAACAGGCACCTCGCCCAAAGCTGCTCAAATTCCTTCTCGCTAGGCCGGTAATAACCCTGAAACGTCTTTCTCAATTTACCTCCCAGACGAATACGCACTGCGCCGAATAAGAAAAGGGCACGTCACCGTGCCCCTCTTCACAGTCGTTCGACAATCTATTGTTACTGCCAACACGCCGGCAGTGATCCGCGTCACCCGCGGATGTAAGTGGGCAACAACTTACTCCATACGCGCCACCGCGCAAAGTGACGAAAGAGCTACGAGCTACGCGCTGCGAGCTTGAAACTCAGGCTTCCGGCTCCAGTTCCTTCAACGCCCGCTGCCCCTGCCACCACTGATAGACAAAGAAAGCGTGCACCCCGAACGCCCACATCGAAAACAGCGGCACCAGCGCCATCATGTCGAGCGCGTACAGCGCGATCCCCGCCAGAAAGGCCCAGCGCTGCCCGGCGCGTCCGGCAAAGCCCAGCCCGATCAGCACCAGCAGCCACAGGCAAGGCAGCACCAGCAGCATCACTCCATACAGCGCGCCCAGCGATCCGCCGTAAAGCAGCACCATGTCGAAGATTCCGAGGCTGCCGAGGCCCAACCGCAACGGCAGCAGCCCCGTCCCCAGCGCGGCCACGCCCGCCGCCACAAAGAAGAAGTTGGCCGCCTGCTTACTCTCGGCCAGTAAGTCGGCGCGCTGCTGCTCCTGCGCCTCCACATACTCCGCCTCGCTCTGCCCCGCGCATACATTCAATGTCTGCATTCAGTTCGCGATCTCCCTTAGGGTCGTGATCGACGGTGCCCCAGGTTCGCGCCGTTCTTTGGCGCTAACCTGGGGTCGGCTGACGCTGCGCGCACGTTCGCTTCACCTACGTTGAGTGCCCTACACACTCACGGCGACGGCCGCCTCATCCCGCTCGTACCGGCGATGCGCCCACACGCCGCGCAGCGCGTTGATATAGGCAATCAGGAATACAATCGTCAGCACCCCGATCCCTTGGCCGCGAGTCCCGATCGACGCCACGCTTTCCAGCAAATACAGCAGCGTGCCAACGATCGTCCAGGGAAGCGAAAGTCGGCTGATGCGCCATCCGACCACCGCAAACAACGCCGCATCGAACAACGACCATCCGTTCACGCCCAGAAGCGGCTTCCCGACAAACAGACTGCTGACCGCCAACAAGGTGGTAACTCCCGCCACGAAATAACTCACGCCCACCGCCATCTGGACGGCGTTCTCGGCGGAATCCTTGTCATAGATTTCTTTCCAGAACCAGGACATGACGCTCCCTCGAACCTCAATCCGTGTCGGGCATGCCGCCTACATCCCAGAGTTGGAAAAGCGCCAACTCTGGGCCACCAGCCTCAATCCCAGGTTAGCGACACCGAACGTCGCGAACCTGGGGCACCTGGCTTCAAAATCCGCGAGATCCGCGTTCATCCGCGTGGGAATGAATTTGCCTCTACCGCAGGTACGGCGACCGCATCATCCACACGATTTCCAGCAGCGCGACGCCGAGCCCCAGCGCGGCGCACGCCATCGTCAGCCCGGAAAACACGTTCGGAGCGCAGCCCAGCGCCTCGTCCGACTTGCGCCGCAGCGCGCGCACCAGCACAAAGATGGCCGCCACCTCAGCCACCACAAAGGCCAGCATGCCAAAGATTGCAAAACTTTCGGTCCAGAGACCGGCCACGGCGGCGATTCCGGTCGCCTTGTTCTCCAGGATGCCGTGAAACATGTTGAACACGATTGGAAAAAACAGCCCAACCAACGGCACCCACGCCAGCGCCATCCCGAGATACAACATCCGCCTATTCGCTTGCATAAGGCGACAAAGATTGCCACACGCCCGGCGGGATTACAACCCGGAAGAACTTCCTGTGGATCTTTGGTGAGTAGATCGTTGGTGAGTGGATCGTCGGTGAGTGGATTCTTTCGGCTCTCGCGGCGGCGCCACGCAAATTCATTTTCACGCGGAGGAACGCGGATTTCGCGGATTTTCAAAACCTCTTACGCCAAGAGCTCGGATGTTTCGATAAGGCTCCGCGTCCTCTGCGCGTTCTTTGCGCCTCAGCGTGAGGCCTCTGTTTTTTGTCCCGGAATGGGATAAGTGCCGACATACCGGCACACACGTCTAAGTCCTTCTAACTTGTGTCAAGACCCATAAGTCATGATTTTCTTTGTAATATCTTGAGTGAATGAGAAATATAAAGTTGTAAAACATGTCTTTTTTCGCCACTGAAGTATGCTATTCTATACTTAGATAGTAAAAAAAGGCGCGGCCTCCGGGTCGTGCCTTTTGTGTTTAGGGCGTGGCTCTCGGGCTGCGCCCTTTGTGTTTTGGCGGAATTTTTTATCGGAGTACGGGGACGTGGAGAAGCGCGTTAAGCAGGGCTATTACAAATCGGGAAAGCGGGCAGAGGCGAAGGGGAGAAGGATTCGGGGGAAGCCGAAGAGGCCGTGGCGGGAGCGTCAGGGGGAGTGGACGGAGTTGCGGTTTATGTCGGAGGCGGTGCGGCGGGGATTTACCGTGCTGCGGCCATGGAACAGGAGCAGTGTGTATGACGTTGTGCTGGAGCAGGGACGGCGGTTTCCGCGGGTGCAGGTGAAGTCGGCGGGGCTGGCGCGCAAGCTAAAGTGGGCGCGGCCGGAGAGAGGAGCGATCTACGTTTTCAATACGCGGCGGCATGAGGGCGGATACCGGAAGGGCAATATCGATTTTTACGCGCTATACATTGTGCCGCGTGATGTGTGGTACATCGTTCCGTACGCCGACATTGGGGCGGTGCAGATCCTGTGCGTGTTTCCGGACAGTCGCAAACATCGGCTGGAGCGCTACCGTGGGGCGTGGGAGTTGCTGTACGGGGCGGGAGAGTGAAAGGGGGTTGCGGTCCGAGAATCGCAAGGCTGCACAGCTTCCGGAGCGTGAGCACCCGGACATCCGGTGTCGGAAGACAGTTAGTAACTCGCGGCTTCGCCCGCGCCTCCGCTCAGGATGACAGTGCTTGGAAAATGGGATCAGTCGGGACGGAAGTGCAGTTCGATGACTTCGGTGGTCTCCTGCGAGGCGGGAGCCCACTTCCACTTGATGACGGCTTCCTGCGCGGAGCGGAGCAGCAGCGGGTTGCCACCCAGCGCGCTCATGGATTTGACCGTGCCGTTGGGCGCCACCAGCACGCTGATCTTGACCGAACCCTCCAGCCGCATGGGGCGAGCGAGATCGGGATAACGCGGTACCACCCGCGTGACGATGAGGCGGGCTGCCGCCTCGGCGTAGGCGTGCGTGAGCGGGAAAGCACCCGCGAGAAGAAGGACCGCGAGGGTGATGGCAATCCGGCGGCGCATGGGGTCTCCACAATGTTCGGGTCAATGCGGGGGCAGGCTCGGCTACTGGATGGCGCTGGCCAGGGACGAGAAGACGCTGTCCGCCCCGGAGCCGATGGCGCGAACGACGCCCACGGTGATCACCAGGATCACGGCCAGCATCACCGCGTACTCGGAGATGCCCTGGCCCTCGTCGTCGCTCCAGCGTGTATGCAGTAACGAAGTCATATCGTGCCCCGACTTAAACCGGTGTTGCGAGACCAAGTTTGGGGCACAAGACAAGTACCGACAATAGCTCGATAGTGGGCGTTACATCCGTAATGGAAAGCGTGCGGGGAAAGCGCGGGCGCAGGCGTGTTGCTGCGATTGGAGTTGCGCGGTGTGGGGCAAGCGGGATTCCAGACTTGCGGCGAGACGGGAGGGAGCGCTGCCTTTGGTAATGGCTGACCGAGGGCCGACGAGCGGCCTGGCGAAGCCAGGCCGCTCGTCGCATGTGCGGATCAGGGCAGCTTATCGATGGGGAACGGCTTCGGCGGCACGGCGTTGCGCTGCTTCTTGACTTTCGACGCAGAGGAAGTGACGGCGGGCCAAGTAACCCCGGGATAGAGGCTGGGGATACGGAATCCGCGATACGCCAGCTGACCAGCGATGTCGAGGTTCCAGAGGAGTTGGGTGCCGGCGACTTCCTGGATGTGGGAGTAGCCGGGAGTGCCGATGTCGTAGGCCACGTCGTACTCCCAGTTGCCGCCGGGCAGGATGAGGGCGTCGCCGCAGCAGATCGAGTAGGCCGGGGAGAGGTTGATCTCGGAAAGAACGCTGGCCTGCTTGGAGGACTCGTTGAGCTGCAGGATGGGCACGCTGCTGTAGCAGTTGAGGGTGCCGGGCGTGCTGCAAGGATCGTTGTTGCTGTTCACCAGGCGCACGTTGCCGTTGTTGAAGAACATAAGCGAGAACAAGCCGGAACTGTTCTGGCTGACGATGGTGGGATAGTGCTGGCCGTAGTTCCACTCGATGGGAGCCTGCTGGCCGGGCAAGGTGAAGTCGCCCTGATAGCCGAGCTTCCAGAGGATGCTGCCATCGCCGGCGCCGTTCTGGTAGTTGAGCTTGAGCACCCAGTTCTGATTGCGCAGCGAGAGGATGAGGTTGCCGTCGTCGGGTGAATAGATGACGGCGTTGCCGTGGGTCCAGTCTTCGACGCCATTCACGATGCCGTAGGGGGCGCGGGCAGGATCGAGATGATCGAAGGCGGACCAGGTCCACACGGCGGTGTTGAGTACGGGATCCCAGTCGATGAGGGCGTCGCCGGCGACCGCGGTTCCGTTGGGCAGGCCGGGGTAGTTGTTGTAGGTCTTGTTGTAATCGGCGAGCAGGATGAAGTGGCCGTTGGGCAACTGGAGGATGTCGTGATGGAAGGAAGCGATTTTGAAGTCGACAACTCCGGCGAGGGTCGCGTTCACCTGATCGAGGGTGATGCGGTTGATGACGTTGCCGGCGAGGTCGATCTCGCGGATCTCGCTGCCGCCGAGCGCGCCACCGGCGGCGACTACGACCAGCATGTGGCCGTTGGGCATGGGCTTGATGGGAAATGGAAAACCGCCGCCGCCGAGGTCGTAGTACCAGATCACGTTTCCGGCGAGATCGGTGGCCACGGCGTTGTACTGGTTGCCGCCATTGAGGGGATCGAGGGAGAACAATTCGATGCCGTTGGTGGGAGTGCCCTTGCCCGTGAAGGTTGCGGTCATGTTGGGCAGCAGGCTGCTGTCGATCGCGCCGGTGGTGAAGGTCTGATCGCCATCGAGCACGGTCGAGCCGTTCACGAGATGAATGACGGCCTGCATGTGATACGAGGAGGAGGCGCGCATGCCGGCGACCAGAACCGTAGCCGTGCCTCCGCCGGGAGGAGCGGAAACGGGGGACGTGGAAAAGCCGTAGGAGGTGTCGGGGCCGAACTGGACAAACACGGTAGCGGCGGCCGGGACGGCGATGGCATAGGCAGCGACGAGCGTGTTGTTGGTGGTAGAGACCGTTCCGGGCTTGATGTTAGCCGGGTCAAAGAGAGTTACGGCGGCCTGTCCGGAAAGACCATGCACCGAAATCACGATGGGGTTCCCGGGGGCGGTGCTGGGCGCAGTAAAGATTCCGCCGCGGGTGATGGTTCCAGTTGCAGCGGAACCGCCGGAAACGCCATTGACCTGCCAAGGTTCCTCGGTCGCACTCACGCCAGCCGAACTCACGGCGGCGAACTGAATGGACTGGCCGGGAAGGAGGACGGCGGAAGAAGGGGAAACTGTGATTGAGCCCTGATTTCCACCACACGCAGACAGGCCTACCAGGAGAAGAAAGAGCGATGCAAAAGCGGCATAACGCGTCGCACACTGAACCATGTGTTGTAAGTTCCTCTGATTTGATTGCCCCCAAGCATGCCGGAAACTATACACCGGGGATCGAAGGCAATTGCTAATTTTTACAATCAATGGTGCAAGAAGGGGTGAACGCAGGGACTACGAGGATTCCTCGATTCGGAAATCGGTTGAGAAGTGCGCATGCCAGAAGGAAGCTTCCGGGCGAGGCGGAATGGATCAGTCGGCGGACATGGGAAGCGG